>Ga0335070_10008725_pt1 | contig 11885 bp, 10 predicted proteins | sample Lox_Sample_13_FD_206722 | JGI IMG/M metagenome (GOLD analysis project Ga0335070, IMG submission 206722) | Soil microbial communities from Loxahatchee National Wildlife Refuge, Florida, United States - Lox_Sample_1.3 | ecosystem: Environmental > Terrestrial > Soil > Wetlands | place: USA...
GGGTCGCCGTTGCCCGTGCCGCTCGCCGGCAGATAGAAGTGGAGCCCGTAGGTATGGCACTGGTAGCCGTTCGGCTCCCAGTACTGGTAGTCGGTCCGCCAGAGCGGGATGCTGCGGCTCGTCGTCTCGAGGTCGATGCGCCGGCCGCCGGAGGCGCAGTTGTCGATGAGGAGGCCGGGGTTGCGCTCGAGCAGGGCGTCCCAGAACTTGTAGAGCCCCTCGATATGCTTCATCTCCGCGATGCCGACCCGGTCGGGCGCGTCCATGGCCTTCCAGTACGGCGCCGGCTCGAAATTGAAGTCCTGGCGGTAGACGGTGACGCCCTCGTCCCTGATGAAATTCGAGATATGGTCGGTCAGCCAGGCCAGCGCCTTCGGGTTGCCCAGGTCTAGGAGCCGGTTCGGGTTCCCCGGAAGGAAGGTCAGCCAGTCCTTGTGCTCGCGGTCGAGCCAGGTCCCTTCGTACACGCGCTCGGGCTCGAACCAGACGACGAAGCCCTCGCCGAGCTTCCGGGCCGCCTCGGTCACCGGCTTCAGGCCGCGCGGGAAGTTCTTCCGGTTGACCTCCCACGTGCCGACGCCGGACCACCATTGGTTGGTCGGGTTCTCGTACCAGCCGGCGTCGATCCAGCAGGCGTCCGGGTCGATGCCGAACTGGTGCAGCCGCTCGACCATGCCGATGGCGTAGCTCTCGGTCGCGCAGACGTACTCGTTGCACGGGAACGGCCCGCCGTAGCCGACGCCGTGGCAGATGGGAAGGACGAGCGGCTTGCCGCCGGGCCGCGGCGTGTGGTGGGCGAGGATGAAGCGGCGGAAGAGGTTGTGGCCGGCCATCCGGTCGCTCCCCTGCCAGAAAAGGAGGGCGACGGAGGGCGTGCGGACCTCCTCGCCCGGGTTGAGCCGGAAGCGCGTCCTGGCCATCCCGGCGTCGAGGCCGAGGCCCTGCCCACCCGCCCGCCGTACCGTGGCCGTCCACGACCCGCTCCAGCCGATGGCGGCCAGGACCCCGCGGCCAGGCCCGGCCATGTTGAAGAACGGCAGGGCCGTCGTGTCCGAGGAGCGTCCGGCCGACGTGCCGAAGGCGACTTCTCCCTTCTCGGCAAGGACGTCCTCGATGGGGCCGAAGTCCGAGCGTTCGGCGCTGCTTCCCCTGGTCCGGTAGAGCTTCACGGGCCCGGCCGCGAAGCCGGGCAGGTCGACGGCGCAGGCCAGGACATTCTCGATGAGGGGCGTCGCCGCCGTTCCCCCGTTCTTGAACCGGACGACCCATTCAACGGCGGGGAAGTCCTTGTAGACCGTGTAGACGACGGTGACGCGGAGCTTCGTCGCCGGGTCGGAATAGACGACCGTCCGGACGGCCCTGTCCGGGGCCGCCTCGGATTCGGCCTTCACGACCCACTTTGCGATGAACCCCTGGCTGGGCTTTCCGTCATAGCGGAAGGAGAGCGGCGGCGCCGCCGTCCGGTCGACGCGCGCCGAGACAAACCTCTCGAGGCTCGCCCGGTCGTGAGCCGAGGCCGCGTCCCAGCCCGGCGCCGGGAAGGGAGATAGCGCCAAGGGGAGAAGAACGATGGCCACGACGAAGATGCGGGAAGTCCTTATCGTCATCATTCGCTTCCTCCTGATGGCCCGGGGACGGTCTTCGGGTCGCGGATGGGCCCGAAGGCGGTTCCGGCCCCTGCCTGGTCCGTCATTAACCTGATCATGAAGATCCATGGCTCCAGCCGCGGTTCGCCATCCTTATCGCCCGGCCGGCGGGACCGGACCCGTGAGCGGGATCTCGGCCGTCGGCAGCAGGCGCGGCGGCCGCCGGGCCTGAAGGGCGCGCTCGAGCCCATAGGCCAGCCGGATGAGGATCGGCTCGCTCCAGGCCCGGCCGATAAAGGAGATGCCGACGGGGAGCCCGTAGACCGCCCCGGCCGGCAGGGTGATCGAGGGATAGCCGGCCACGGCCGCCGGTGACGAGCTGCTGCCGGAGAACGAATCGCCGTTGACGAGGTCGGTGAGGTGGGCGGGGCCGTTCGTCAGGACGACGAGGGCGTCGAGCTTGTGCTTATCGAGCGCGGCGTCGATGCCTTTCCTCCCCATGAGCTCGCGGTCCTTGGCCCGGGCGTCGCGATAGGCCTTGTCCGTGAGCGGGCCCTTCTTCGCCGCCGCCTCCACGGTCTCCTGCCCGAAGAAAGGCATCTCCCGGTCCGCGTTCTTGAGGTCGAAGGCGATGAGCTCGTCCAGGCTCCGGATGGCGGCGCCGGACCTCGAGGCCAGGTAAGCGGCCAGGTCGGCCTTGAACTCGTACAGGAGGACCTCGAACTCCGGGCCGTCGGTCTGGCCGAGGTTGGGGAGCTCGACCGGGTCGACGACCTCGGCGCCGGCTCTCTTAAGAGCCTCAACGACGCCGGCCAGGATGGGGTCGAGCTTCGGGCCGAAGCCGAAGGCTTTCGCCCGCAGGACGCCGATGCGCGCCAGGCGGAGCCCGTCGGGCTTGAGGAACTCCCGGTAATCCGAGAGGCCCCGGTCCCGGCTCGCCGCGGTCGCGGCGTCGGCCGGGTCGACCCCGGTCATCGCCCCGAGGAGCGTCGCCGCGTCGGCGACCGTGCGGGCCATCGGACCGGCCGTATCCTGGGAATGGGCGATCGGCACGATGCCCGAGCGGCTGACGAGCCCGACCGTCGGCTTGATGCCGACGAGGCCGCAGCACGAGGACGGCGAGACGATGGAGCCGTCGGTCTCCGTGCCGACGCCCGCCGCCGCCAGGTTCGCCGAGACGGCCGCAGCCGTGCCGGAACTCGACCCGGACGGGTTCCTATCGAGGGCGTAGGGGTTGCGCGTCTGCCCGCCCCGGCCGCTCCAACCGCTCGTCGAGCGGGAGGAGCGGAAGTTGGCCCACTCGCTCAGGTTCGTCTTGGCGATGATGACGGCGCCGGCGGCCCGAAGGCGCCCGGCGACGAAGGCATCGCGGGCCGGCTTGGAGCCGAGGAGGGCGAGCGAGCCTGCGGTCGTCTCCATGCCGTCGGCCGTGTCGATGTTGTCTTTGATGACGACCGGGACGCCGTGGAGCGGCCCGCGCGGCCCTTTCTCCCGGCGCTCGCGGTCGAGGCCGCGGGCGATGGCCAGGGCGTCGGGGTTGGTCTGGATGACCGAGTTCAGCCCGGGGCCGCCGCGGTCGATTTCGTCGATCCGCTTGAGGTAGAGCGAGACCAAGCCCTCCGACGTCGCGGCGCCCGACGCCATCATCTCCTGGAGCTCGGCGATCGTCTTTTCCTCGAGCGGGAACGCGGCGGGGGCGGCCGGCGCGGCGGCCTTTGCCGCGGGCCCATTGGCCGCGGGCTTGCAGGCCGTGGCCAGAACGGCGATCAGGATGGCCGCGACCAAAATCGACGCAATGCGGAATTTCGGCATCTTGCCCCTCCTCAACGGGATCGGGCCGGCCGCGGGCGGCCGCCGGTTCTCCGTTCCTTTCCCGCTCACATTAACCCAAAATGGGTCCCGGCTCAACCTCCCCTCTCCGGGGGACCCGTGAGGCGGGGTTGAAGCCCGTCAGACGAACTCGACCTGCTCCGTCTCCCGGGAGCGCAGAAACGTCAGGGCCAGGAGGACGGCCGACGCAATCTCCGTCAGCAGGAGGAAGGGGAAGAGGAACAAGCCGAAGATCGGGAGGGCCAGGGCCAGGATGGTCGAGATGAGGAGGATGCCGGCGACCAGATTCACGTAGGCGTACGGCCGCAGAAGGCTTTTCTCCGAGAAGGGCAACTTCAACAGTCCGGCGGCATAGACGATGATGATGATTCCCCAGGGAACGATAATGAAAAGGATGCGGGCGGCGATGACCTTCCCTTCCTGTCCAGGGCTCAGGACCTGAGCGACTTCGGTCAGTTGATTGAGGATCTCCAGGACGACGGCGGCGCAGGCCAGGACGGCGATGATGGTATCGGTCCGGTGGAAATCGTAGCGGTCCCAGAGGAGCCGCCGCAGGGTGAGGAGGACATAGGCTTCGAGCCCGCCGGCCAGGATGAGGACGAATCCCCTGAACAGGACCGGGCCGATCCCCCATCTCTTGGCCGCCGTCATGAAAATCAAGAACAGGAACATGAGCAGCACGAGCCCCGTCTTGACCAGCGTGAGCACGGCCGCCGTCCGGTATCGTTGGTCGCTCATTCGACGTCTCCTTTGCTCTTTAGTCCGCCGGTCCGGCCGGTCGCCCGGCGGCCTCCGGAATGTATTCCAGGATGTCGCCGGGCTGGCAGCCGAGCTCCCGGCAGAGGGCATCGAGAGTGCTGAAGCGGACGCCCTTGACCTTGCCCGTCTTGAGAAGGGAGAGGTTGGTCATGGAGATGCCGATCCGGGCGGAGAGCTCGGTCAATGACATCCTCTTCTTCACCATGACCAGGTCGAGCTTTACATCAATCCCCATATCATTGTCTCCTCTCCGATCCGTCCGGTTGAGGTCCTTTCGAGCGTCGCCGCCGTCTTTCCGCCCCTCTCCAGTACCGTTGGACAGCATAGATCAACAATTTATGCATGTCAACTAATATTTTATGCTATACATATAATGTTTTATTTAGTATTAGACAAGACAACTCCGCCAGGCAATTCTCAGGCCTGACTGAGACCGGAAGGAAAGAGGCCCCCCGCCCCTTCTTTCGAAGCCGGCACGACGCGGGCTAGACGCGCCTCCAAATTCCCCGAATCGCTTCCCGCTGCGGACGTCCGCTCTCAGCCCTCGACGGGCTTTTTCGAGAAATGGACGAAGGAGAAGCACTCCGGGATGTGGGAGTCGTAGACGCCGTGGCGATTGAGGGCCCAGCCGGGGTGGGGCTCCGCCTTGACGCCGCAGTACTCCAGGAGCTCGAAGCGGGAGAAGTCCATGCGCCAGACGTCGCCGTCGCGCGGCGGCACGGGCCGCCCGCCGGCGAGGACCGCCAGGCCGCGCCAGGGAAAGGCGATCTCGGCCGTCCAGCCCTTGTCGACGTTCGAGGCGTCGTTGATCGTGCCCGAGACCTGGACCGCGGCCCTCAACCCGGGGAGGTCCCAGTCCATGAAGGCCCAGCGCGCGCCGCGCGGGTGCCGGCCGTAACGCATCCCGTCCTGGAAGCCGCCCAGGACGTCGACGTGGCGCGCCAGGAGATCGAACTCGGGGACGTCGAAGCGGCTCCCCCGCTTCAGCGCGTCCTGCCAGACGTAGAAGACCTCGTAGACCGTGCCCAGGGCGTTCATCTCGAACTCGTAGTAGCAGTCCTCGCCGCCGATGAAGACCTCGACGTCGTTCTCGGTCCAGACGAGCGAATCGCGCTCGGTCAGGCGCGCCCGGACGTTCGGCTCTTCAACCCAGAAGGCGACGTAGAGGGCCTCGTCGTCCCAGAGCGAGGCCATCCGCGTCTCGAGGAAGCCCGGCGCCCCGCTGACGAGGTCGACGAAGCGGCGCGACTTGGCCGCCTTCTGCCACTCGGGCTTGTCCAGCCGCCCGTTCGTCTCGATCCGACGGACCGTCCGAAGGCACGTATAATGGGCCAGGTCCTTTTCGTCGCATCCATAAGGAATCATCGTCTCTTCCCCCTGCCGGCCGAAGCCGGGCGGCCTCACATTACACGAACGTTCCAGGAGTCGTCAACCGGCAAGCCAGGTCCGCCGGGACCGCTAGTGCCGCCGCTTCGTCAGGAGCTGGTCGATCCGGTAGCCGGCGGCCAGGTAGAACTGGAGGTCAAAGGCGTTGTCGTCGAGGTCGATGGGCGTCGTCCCCGTCAGGCGCATGAACTCCATTTCGACCTCGTGGGCCTTGCCCCGCGGCTTCGGCCCCGAATCCGGCCCGAACTCGCGCCAGAAGGCGTCCCAGAGCTCCCGGGCCGGCGGCGGCAGGTCCGGCAGGCTGACGCGTGGCTTGCCTTGGGCGTCCAGGCGGATCCAGCTCTCCTGGAGGGCGCGGATGAGGGGATAGGGGTGCGACTCGCCTGGTCCGCCGGAGAAATAATGGAAGGTCCGGGCGTCGTTGATGTAAGTATAATAGACGTCCCAGAGCGGCTCCTCCGACCCCATCCAAGAGACGCCGTACTCGGCGGCAAGGTCGAAGCCGTCCGAGAAACCGACGAGGGTCAGGTCGGCCCGGTCGAGGGTCCGGTCGCTGAAATAGAACGGATAATAGGATTCCGCCAGGGCCCGGACCGTCTCGAACTCGGCCGGCCGGCCTTCGAGCCCCGGATAGCGCGACTGGGCGTTCGAGCCATAGAGCTTGGTCCGCGCGTCCTGATAGACGACGACGTTGTGGTCCGCGTCCTGGCTCGCCTCGAGGAAGACAAGGAGCGGCTTGCGGCCGTGGAGGAAGTTCACGGCATAGGCGAACATCGCCCCCTCGAAGCAGTGGGCCATCCCGGTCCGCAGGACCAGGCGCGGCGGCGAGGCCGTCTCCTCCTGTTCGACGGAGGCATGGTCGTCGTTGTAGTAAAGATCGTAGTCCAGGAAATCCTGGACCTTGTCCGGCGTGTCCAGGGCGGCCAGGACGACCGCCTCGTCCTCGGTGAAATGAAGGCCGAGGCCGCCCGAGCGCGCCTCGAACCAAGCCCGCTGGGCCGGGTTGAGGGAGCGGCGGTAGAGGGAGGCGAAAACGCCGACCTGCTCCTCCGGGGTGCGCCGCGGCAGGCCTTCCGGAGGGATGGGCTTGCTCATTGTCGCCGGAATCATAGGCCGGCGCCCGCCCTATGTCAACCCGGACGAGAGCCCTCCCCCTGCCCGCTGCGGGTGAGGGCTCCCGGGTGCCCTTCCGGGCGGGATCTCGGGCGGGCCCACCGGCGGCGGTGACCCCCGGCGGCGAAATATCACCCCCCCCTTCCCCTCCGCCGGGGATTGCCGGGAGAGGGCTCCCGGGAGATTCTGGGACCCGGGAACCCGGACCGAAGAGAAGGAAAGATGATGGAAAGAGTCAAGCTCTTCCTCGTGCGTCACTTCGAGCAGATCCTCGTCTTTATCATCCTGGCCGCCGCCATCCTCGGCACCTTTTTCATGCAGGATAAGACGCTGCTCCTCAACTTCTACTTCCTGCCGGTCGTTTTCGCCTCCTACTACCTCGGGAAGCGGCTGGGCGTGCTCTCGGCCTTCCTCTCGGTCCTGGCCGTCGTCGTCTGCGCCATCATCTTCCACGTCAACTTCTTCCCCCAGGACCAGGAGTTCCGCGGCATCTTTCTCCTGTCTTCGTGGGGCGGCTTCCTCCTCCTCACCTCCTATGCCGTGGGCAGCCTCTACGAACAGAAGGAGCGGCGCACCGAGGAGCTCGAGAGGGCCTATGTCGGCATCCTCGAGATCCTGTCCAAGTACATCGAGACCAAGGACGGCTACACCAAGGGCCATTCCATGCGCGTCTCGGAGTACGCTAAGTCCATCGCCATCGCCATGGAGCTCCCCCGCCACCAGGTCGAGAACGTCCGCGTCGCCGGGCTCCTCCACGACATCGGCAAGATCGAGATCTCGAGCGAGGTCATCCAGAAGGCGGCCGCCCTGACGCCCCAGGAGAAGGACCTCATCGACACCCACTCGGAGCGCGGCGGCGTCATCCTGGCCAAGGTCGGCGAAGTCCTTCAGGAGGTCGTTCCCATCGTCGTCGCCCACCACCGCTATTTCGAGAAGGCCCTCGACTCCTCCGAGGACGCTTTGAAGGAACTGCCCCTCGGCGCCCGCATCGTCGCCGTCGCCGACGCCTTCGACGCCATCACCACGGACCGCCCCTACCGGAAGGGCAAGGCGCCATGGGAGGCCATGCAGGAGATCGTCGGGCAGACCGGGCACCAGTTCGACCCCGATGTCGTCGACGCCTTCCGCCGGGTCGTCTCGACCAAGATGGAACAGATCTGAGCTCCGGGCGCCGGCCAAGACGCAGGAACCGCTTTCCTCAAAGGCCCGCCGGGTCTATAATGCAGGCGATCGATCCATCCGAGGGGGAGGTGCGAATGAAAAGGACCGCTCTTCTGGGACTGGCGCTGCTTCTCGTTGCCGCCGCGGGAATGGCCTTGGCGCAGGAACAAGTGGCCGCCAGCGAGACGAAGCCCGTTTCTTGGGATAACTGGCGGGAGGCCAAGGCCACGGCCGAGAAGTACGACAACGAGGGCAAGTTCGTCGAGGCCCTCCAGTACTACCTCGAATACGCTCGTCAGGCCGAAGGGCTGGGCAACCAGGAGCTCGTGGCTTGGGGGAAGAACAACGCCGCCTACATGATCATCAAGAGGCACAAGCTCGACGCCACGGTCGACCTGGCGCCGGCCAAGAAGCTCCTCGACGAGGCCATGGCCACCGGCGCGGCGAGCGAGGAGTGCCGCAAGTGCCTCGAGACCAACATGGAGTACGTGAAGCTCTTCCTGAAAGGATGAGCCCCGGAGGCCCTACTTCAACAGGCCCTTGAGCCTGAGGTCGTCGAAGCACCCCGTGTCGTCGAAGGCGCCGATGCCGACCAGCCCGTGGCCGAGCGTCCGGTCGCGGGCGGTGAGGACGGGTTTCTCCATGTCGTCGATGTAGGCCCGAACCTCGCCCGAGCGGGCGTCGCAGACGACCTTGAAGGCGTGCCAGGCCCGGTCGGTCATCCGGGCGACGGACTTGCCGGCGGGCTCCACATTGATCTTGACCCTGTCCGCGCCGTCGACGAGGCCGATGATGTTGTGGACGTCGGCGCTCTCGCCGGCGAAATGGACGTAGCAGAAGTGCCTCGGGTCCTGGAAATAGAAGAAAACGCACATGTCGCGGCCCGGCACGGCCGGCTCCGTGTAGCACTTCATCCGGCCGCTGAACTCGAAGGACGTCACGTCGGCGCCGGTCCAGACCGACCAGGAGGTCGGGGCCCTGACCTTGCCCTGCTCGCCGGGCGCCGTCAGCTCGTAGACCATGGTGCCGTCCCTGGCAACGACGCGCCAGTGGGCCGGCGTGTTCGGCCGCCAGCCGGCGGCCGAGCCGTCCTCGAAGTCCCAGGCGCCAAGGAGCGGCAGGTCCGGCGCGCCCCGGGCGGGACCGAGGGAAGCCGCGGCGAGCCAGAGGGAGGCCAGGCCGAGAACGGCGGCGACGCGCGGCGCTCTTCTCAACAGATCTCTCCGTCCCTATATCCGGTCCGCATCCACGGCAGGCCGTTCCCGGCAAAGAAGGGATCGAGCCGGACGGCCAGGCGTTTCATGTCCTCCGGCCCGAGCGGCCGGAAGTCCCGCAGGAGCGCCGCGTTCTTGCGGACGACCTCGACGCTGTCCGTGCCGACGACGGCGGCATGGACGCGCGGCAGGCTGAGGGCGTAGCGGATGAGCTCCTCGGGGGCCAGGCCGGGCACCGTCTCGCGCGGCCGGACGGATTTGATGATCATGATGCCCAGCCCCCGGGCCGCCGCGGCCGGGATGGCGCCGCCCTCGAAGTCGCCCTTGCGTTCCTCGTAATGGTTGAGCGCGATGAGCATCGTGTCGAAGTCGTGGCGCCGCGCCGCCTCGGCCATGGCCGCAGCGTCGAGGTGGCCGGTGAAGCCGATGAAGCGCGTGGCCTTTTGATCGCGAAGCTCGCGCAGGGCATCGATCGCCCCGCCCTTCGCCCCGAGCGCGTCAAGGTCGGCGAGCGATTCGACGAGATGGACCTGGTAGAGGTCGAGGCGGTCGGTCCGGAGCCGCTTGAGGCTCTCATCGAACTGCCGCATGACCCCGTCGTAGGTCCTCTCCTCGAACTTCGTCGCTAGAAAGACTTCCTTCCGGCGGCGCTCAAGGACCTTGCCCAGCCGCTCCTCGCTGACGATGGCCTTGTTCCGGTAATTGTAGGCGGTGTCCCAGTAATAGAAGCCGCGGTCGAGCGCGGCCTCGAGGATCTCGAGGGCCCGGTCCTCGCTCTCGACGGCGCAGAAACGGCTCCCGAGGCCGAGACCGATCCGCGGGACTCTGACCCCCGTCTTGCCGAGGACGGCGGTCGGCAGGCCCTTGGCGTCGAATGCGGCGGGCGCAGCGCCGAAGAGGCGCCGGCCGGCCACGGCCTTGGCCGCCGCGGCCCCGGCCGCGAGCGACTTGAGGAAGTCCCGTCGCGAGGTGCGCGTCGGCCTCATCACTCTCCTCCTTCGCGGCGCCGGCTCAGAACTTCCGGAAGACCTTGGCGGCCGCGCCGCAGACGGGGCACCGTTCGGGCGGCTCCCCTTCCCCGGTAAAGCCGCAGACCGGACAGATGTGGACGGGGCCGAGCTTCAGGTCCTGACCCTTGACCGCGGCCTCGCGCGCCTCACGATACATGCGGGCGTGGACCTTCTCCGCCTCCAAGGCGTGGAGCGTCGAAGTCGCGGCCCCCATCTCGTTCTGGAACTGGGCATCGTTATGGTAGACGGGGTACATCTCCTCGACTTCGAATGTCTCCCCGCCGATGGCCGTGTCCAGGTTGTCCGGAGTCCGCTGGATCCCGGCGAGCGCCGTCAAATGGTTGGTCGCGTGGACCTGCTCGGCGAAGGCGATGGCCTGGAAGAGCCGGGCGATGTTCGGTTTTCCCTCTTTCGCGGCGGCGTCCGAGAAAATGAGGTATCTCATGTGGGCCTGGGATTCGCCGGCAAAGGCGTTTTCGAGGTTTCGTTGGGTCATCTTGCGCATGTTCGGCCTCCTCTTAGGCTCGCTTTGATTCTAGAGGCAACGCGGGCCTTAATCAACATGGTCAGGCCCGTTTCGGCATCGGCACCGGGTCGGTCCGCCGGGGCATGTCCGGATAGCCTGGACGGCCGACCTCGCCGACCAGGTCTGCAATCCTGACCGGCTGGCCGGTTTGGAAACAGACGTTGGCCGCGATCCCGATGAGACAGCCGAACGCCCCCGAGCGCTGGTCGGCGTTCCTCATGTACTTGTCGGGCTTGGGGCTCGCCCCGAAGATGTCGTCGAGCAGGACGTCGTCGCCGCCGCCGTGCCCGCCCTCGCCTGTCCAGACGTCGACGGAATATCCAGGCTGCCGCAGCGGATAGATCCGGATATAGGTCCCGTCGGGTTTGAGCGCTCCCGGCACGCTCCCGTCGTTGCTGATGTAGACCGATTCCTCGGCCTTGTGCTCGAGACGGCCCTTGGTTCCGTTGAAGGCGATGACATAGCCCTCCCAGGCGTTGAAGGCGTTGACCGAGTAGCAGAGGGTGACGTTGTTGTCGTAGCCGACGAGGACGTTCATGGTATCCTCGATGTCGATCTCCGGCCGGAAGACGCAGCGGTCGCGGAAGTATCCGTCGAACTTCTCGTTATCGAGATAAAGGGCTTTGAGGTCGGGGCTGGCCGAGAGGTCGAGATAGAAGCCGCAGGCGGCTTTCTCCGGGCAGGTCAGGCAGCGTTCGTGGGGCCCTTCGAGGCCGAAGCGCCGGGCCGTCTGGGGGGTATAGAACTCGCGCTTCCCCGTGGCGAAGACCGAAACCGGAACGGCCGACAGCCACCAGTTGACGAGGTCGAAGTGATGGCAGGCCTTATGGCACATGAGGCCGTTCGAGAATTTTTTCTGACTGTGCCACCGGCGGAAATAATCCGTGCCGTGCGATGTGTTGAGCATCCAATGGAAGTCCACCGAGAGGATGTCGCCGATGACCCCGCTCATGAGCAGGTCCTTGACCTGGGTCCGGGGCGGCGAATAACGATAGTTGAAGGTCACGCGGAGGCGGCGGCCGGTCTTCTTTATCGTGTCCAGCACATGGCGGCAGTGCTCCGCCCGGTTCGTCATGGGCTTTTCGCTGATGGCGTCGCAACCGAGCTCGAGGGCGCGGCAGATGTACTCGTGATGGAAGACGTCGACCGTGGTGACGATGACGGCGTCGGGCTTAGTCTCAGCGATCATCTTGTCGAAGTCCGCCGCGACATAGGTCGGAATCGTGCGGCCGTTCTTGGCCCGAGCCCGATCCTGGGAGAGTTTCAGCCGGCCCGGGTTGATGTCGCACAGGCCGACGAG
>Ga0335070_10008726_pt1 | contig 11884 bp, 16 predicted proteins | sample Lox_Sample_13_FD_206722 | JGI IMG/M metagenome (GOLD analysis project Ga0335070, IMG submission 206722) | Soil microbial communities from Loxahatchee National Wildlife Refuge, Florida, United States - Lox_Sample_1.3 | ecosystem: Environmental > Terrestrial > Soil > Wetlands | place: USA...
AACTCAACCAGAAATTGTCTAGGGGGAAACATGCCAAAGCAACGTAAGCGCGATGGAGTCTATTGGCGGAAAGATCGCCGGATGTATTGGGTTTCCTATGTGGATGCTCGCGGAAATCGCCAGCGTAAGCCCGGTGCTGAAAGCTGGGAAGAAGCCCAGCAAGTGCTCAGGGAAAAGCTCGCCCGCGTTAAGGAAGAAACCAATTTGAAGCCCGGCGAAGTGCTGACGTGTCGGGACAGCTTCGCGGATGTGGCTGGACGCTTCCTGGCCTATCAGAAGCCCCGACTCACGCCGAAGGCGTATCAGCGCGAAGAGGGCATCGCCGCACATCTCAAGGCGTTCTTCACCGGACGGCTGACGGATGTTATGTCTTCACAAGTGTCGGACTACGTGACGGCACGGCTGGGAAAGGTGAGCAAGTCCAGTGTGCGGAAGGAATTGAACACCCTCAGGCACCTTTACCGCCTCGTGTGCGGAGAGTGGAAGCTATTACCGCGCTTCGCGAATCCGTGCCTTGACGTGACGGCCCCGAGAGTCCGCGACGAACGGACTCAGCACCTAAACCCCGATCAACTCCGTCGGCTGCTGGCGGCCTCGCCTGACAAGATGCGGCCCATTTTCGCCCTACTGACGGCCACAGGGATGCGCCGCTCGGAGTTGCTAGGCTGCCAGTGGAAGTGTGTAGAGGGCTGCCGCATCCTGCTGCCCACGTCCAAGAACGACGAACCCAAGGAAGTACACCTTAACGCCTTTGCTGAGCGCGTGCTGGCCTCTATTCCCCACGGCAAGCCTGAGGACCTGCTCTTTCCCGATGTCACGCCAGAAGCCGTCAGCATGGCGTTTAAGCGCGTCTGCGAACTGCTCGGCATAGTGGATATTCGCCTTCACGATCTGAGGCACACGTTCGCAACGTGGCTTCGCCAGAACGGTACGGAACTGGACGTGATTGCCAGCCAGTTAGGTCACCGTGATTTGAGGATGACAAAGCGGTATGCGCGGATTGCTAGCGCCCAAGTCCGGCAAGCAGTGAACGGCCTCGATTCGATGCTTGGGGCCGCACAGGAAGCGGAAACGAGCGACGTTAGTCACCCATTAGTCACCGCGACACTTGCGCTGGCGGAAGGAAGCGGTGCAACTCGTTGAAAGATTTGGCGTCCCCGACGGGATTTGAACCCGTGTTACCGCCGTGAAAGGGCGATGTCCTAGGCCGGGCTAGACGACGGGGACGCTAGTTGGAAGGGAGTTTCCGTCCAGAATCTGATGATATCAGTCGCGGAAAATCAGTGTCAAAATGCCCAATAGCCGGTAGTGGGTCAATCTCGTTTTCCACAGGGAAGTGACCAACCCGAAAGCGGCGTTCCCAACCCTATGGCGGGGGGTGTAAGATGATCCCCCTCAATTCGGAAACCAAAATAAGGCAACGGAAACAACGGCGGTGGGTTCCGCGTCCGCCAGCGCTCCTCATTGAGAAGCTGAAATCCAAATCAGCACCGCTCCGCGATATGACCATTGCTGCTGGATTTAATTTCGACAACGGCTTGCTAATCGCAGCCGACACACAGCACGGTGCAGGGTATCGCTTACAGGCGTCCAAAATCTTTACGAAAGACAACTACCCCAATGGCATCAGGTCGGTCTTTGCTTTTTCTGGCGACATGTACTCCGCCCGCATGTGTATTCAGCACTGTGAGGCTGGCTTGGGACAGCTACGTTCGACGGACAATGCGCTGGAACTTAGGGCCATGATCGAGCAGCAGGTCGAAAACATGTACGCAAACACAATCCCGGCTTGCCCCGATCCTGCCGCCGCTGCCTTCGACTTGGTTGTTGGGATGTGGTCGCCATCGAGCGGGTTACACGCATATAGCAGCCGCCATGCCAGCGTGATCGAGTTTCCAGGCTACGCACTAACGGGAGCCGGAGAATACCTCGGACACTATTTGATTCGCCCTCGATACGGCCCAACCGCATCGCTAGAAGATGCCGTTTTATTAGCGACAACCGCCCTTACCTCAATAAAAACTTACGATGAAAACTGCGGTGGAAACAGCGAATTAGTCGTCTTAAGCAGAGACGGTGCCATTAGCAATGTAGAGCAACTGGACATCTCTCAGGGCGAAAATCTGACAAACCGATTCTGGACCGCAGCCAATCGCCTTCTCGCTGTCGTAGCCAAACCCACAGCATCTCAGGAGCAAATTGACGAGGCGCAGGAGAACTTCACCAGCGACATCGAAGCAGCGAGGCGGCACGCGCAGGCAACCCGTAATTTGCAGGCGACGGTAGAAAAATTGGGAAAAGATACCGCGTTACGAATCCAGAGAGATTCGCTTACCAAGTTGAGACATAAACGACAAGGGAGGAAATCGCACGATCAGGGCTAGTCGCCTAGAGCTTTCACCAGCAAATCCCGCTCAATCGTAGAGGCTCTAACAACCGGCTTTGGCAGCAGCGCGACCAATTGCTCAAGACTCCAAACGTGATCGCTGACTCCCGCCTCCATCGCTGGCGTAACCCGCAACGTCTGATGAACCCGGCAGAAGTTGTAGTACATGTAGTGCAGGGCAACGGCGTGCGCGTGATTCTCGACCTTCTTGCTGAAAGCATTGGTCAGGCGAGTAAACCGCCGCATGTGCATCCGCATGGTAAGGTTCTGGCGCTCCACGTAGCTGGTGCTGACATGCTTCGGGTCGGGGTCCCCGCTTACAACCTTCATGTCACAGCCGATGCACTTTGCCGGGCTGTAGCGGGTTTCGGTTTCCGGCATCGCCCCGTAAATCTTCTGTAACATCGCGTAGTCGATGTCGGCTCCGAACGCATCGCCCACGGCATCGAGGTAGACGCGGTGACCGTCTGTGGTGATCTGAACACGTCCACGGATGCGGCTGGCGCAGTCCTCCATGAAGTCTCTCGCCCATCCACCATCCCTGCGACCGACGAGGTATGAGACAACCAGTTTCGTGTCGGCATCGATTCCAACCCAGGTCCACACATCTCCCCATCCCGCCTGCTTTTGTTCCACACTGACGTTCTTCGCCTTGGAACCCACGAACTGCCAAATCTCGTCGCACTGTAGGCGGCGCACGCGCAAGTTACGCACGTAGCGGTCATGGTATTCAGCACACGCCCGCCCGAGATCGGCCAGCAGCCGAATGATGGTGTTCTTGGAAGTGCCAGTCATTCTCGCCGTAGCTCTGACCGAGCAGCCTTCAATCAAGCAGCTAACGATCTGTGCCCGGGTTTTGGTATCGAGGCAATTCATATTGACCTTTATACCCAAGCCGCTTTAGCATGTCAAGAGAAAAGTATAGAATGCGTCTGGAAAGGAGGTACCCGCTTGCCAGCCGACTATGAGACTGCAATCGCCTGCTTACAAGAAAACCTAACTCTACTGGCCGACGCTTTTGGAAACGTCAAACCTGAGAACCGAGTCTTGTGGAACCTGAGCAATGCTCTGCTTGTGGCCTGTGATGGGATTCGTCATCTGGAAGAAAAGCTTCAGAGTTGACGATGTCCGCTATAGCATTACGTTGACTAGCCGACATCGGAACGGTGAACAATTTTTTCAGCATTGCATCTGCATCAACAAGGCGGTGTTGTTCTTGCGCCATTCCGGACACACTCCTGTGTTAGCATTTGTGTGTGTGCGACACAAGATTTTAGGGCTAAGGGCTGGCACCCTTGGCCCGTTCTGTTTGTGGCTAGATTCTACTCCCCTACCGCAAATCCGATCTCTTCTGGCTCGTCATTGCGCGTGCCAAACAGAATGATTTGGGATTTTCTCTCGTCCTTCCATCGCGCAATGTAAAAACCAGGACTGATAACCGAACACTTGCTCCACTTCCATTTTGCCTCGCAAGACAGGCTTCTCAAGCGCCCGTTAATAGACGCGTTTACTTCGACCGTTCCGCGACTAATTGGGATGGGCGGGAAGCTGGTGCAGTTCAGGTTTGCCACTGTGGAACTAAATGCCGTGATGTTGCAGTTCGTTCGGGCAGGCAGTTCTCCCACTTGAAAACTCAGTGAGACTGCACCGTAGACATGAACCAGCTCAGGATAAGAATTCTTGGCCGCAGTAACGGTCGGCTGAAACGCAGGGAGGTTTTGAACCGGATCATCTGGTGGTGGCGGGTTCTTTGGGTCAATGCTGACATCGATGTATCGCACAGAAACGCTGCCATCGGGAGCATAAGCAAACACCTGTAAGAGTTCCCGGTTATGCACCCATCTTGCCCTATGTGCCCCAATCGGCAAACCAACACAGGGATTCTGCTCGTAGGGTGCGCTCTCGGCCTGACAGCCAAAATGCCAATGTCTTTCACCATTGAGCGTGCCAGTAAAGAAGCCAAAGACAGGAGGGGCAATCCCAATAGCGGCGGCTTTCGCTAACTGTTGCTGATCGGTAATAAGATTGTCCACTTGAGATTTTTCGACTTGAAATGTGATGGGGAATTCTTTGGCAACGGTCTCGGCATCTACGGTTTGAGCAGCCAACGTGCACGAGGCAGCGAAACAAAAGAGAACCACAAATGCCCGCTTCATCGGTTTTCTCCGCAGTGCTGTGGATGCAGGTAGGGTAGAATGTTTTTGTACTGCAAAGCAAACAGCCCGATTCGCGGTCGGGCTGGTCAAGAACTCGCGGTTTGGGTGCCACTCAAATCATATAATGGAGTGCACCTATGCCGCAAGTCGCTCTTCCCGTTCCTATCCGAAACGCTGTTCAAGAAGAATTTGGCATGACATTCCAAGTTGCGCTCATCAACAAAAACGGTGTAGTGCTTGGTAGCGACAGGGTTCATCTCTATGTGGGTTTGGAAAAACTGAATAAATTCCAGCGAGCCGTACAACGCCACACAGACAGCAAAATACTTTTTAGCGATGACAAACAAGTGATCTGCTGCTACGCAGGAGGCGCGGGGGCGCAGCGCATTGCGCGTGAGATCAGGAGGAGATGTAACCCGCGTGGGTTATCACGCGATGCGTGGCAAGACCACATTCAACATGTAACCGATGGTGTCACGGCTTCTGGGCCGGGAATCCAAGATGAAATCATTATTTTTAGATTGGACGAATTTTCTGGTCATTTGATGGCAATAGAAAGCACATACGGGCCGACATTCACATCCATCGACACTTTCTGCTTTGCTGGCGACTACTCCGATGCTAGATTTCTTGGGCATCAGCTCATGCGAGAAGATATGTCTTTGTGCGAAATGGAAAATCTAGTATTCCTATGTCTTGCTTACGCATACAAAAACAATCCGACCGGCGTTGGCGGCGGGTTCGACGTGGTAGCTGTTAGCCGCCAAGGAGGAATGAAAGAGCGCCTTTACACCGAAGAAGAAGCAATAGCGATAACGCATGGTTTCGATAAACGCATGTTGTCTGCCTTGAAATCGCTCATTGGATAAGAATGACCCAACTGTCCCGACATTGAGGAGACCGAAATGAAGACCATAGCGGCTACGTTAGACAGGTTATTGTTGCGTGAGCCGTATAGCAGCCAAAAGCGGGATTACCGTTCCGCAAGCGGTTTCCGCTTCCACGGCTGCTTCCAGATGACAATCAGGGCAACGACCGACGCGAGTATCTGCATCGGGCTCGTCATGTAGCTGAGTGATTCAAGGCACTTGTACCCGAGGCCCAACTCGGGGTGGCGAGAGTCTTTGGTGATGAGATTCCAGACGAACAGCGCGACGAACCAGAGCACGACAAGAATCCATCGCTTCATCTCGCGTCCCGCTTTGGCTTTCCCCACCTTGCCCGCGCTGCCTTCGCTGCCACCCGGCTCCGCTGCTCTTTGGTCATGGTCTTGAGCCGGCGCTTGCCGCCGATCTGACCGCCCTTGCGACCGATTGCGGCCATATACTGAGAGAGATTGGCAGGCGGGATCGGCGTCTCTGGCGGATGGGCTTCCTCTGGCGCCGACACTTGGCCGGTCGAAACCTCCATCGTCCACTTGGCGAGTTGGTTGGGATCGCGTGGCCGCTTTCCCTTACCGATTGTCATAACAGCATCATGCCACAGGTCGGATGCTAAAGCGATGCCTGTGGAAATTCAAAAAGACCCACTACCCAATAGCCTTGAGACACAACTCTGCGCAGGAGTCCTTTGCTTTTTTGCGCGCCTTGAGCACAGGTATTATTTCTCTGCCGAGCCTGCGTTCTTGCCCGACAGCAACACCGGCTCCGGCTGCAGTTGCCAGTCGGGCGACTCCAGATGCCGCGGCGTTTTCTCCACCTGTTGCAGGTCGGGCAAGTCTTCCGCCGACAGTGCGCGGTCCAGTTCCGGCAGTTTGCGCGCCACCGGGAATACTGAGCGCTCCATCGAGCCCACCGCCTTGTTGTACGACTCGACCGCGCCACCCAGCCGCTTGCCAAGATCCTCGAAGTGTCCTGCCATCGTCGCCAGCCGCTGATACAACGTCTTTCCCGCTTCGCTGATGAGGCGGGCACTCTCTGCCAGGTTCTTCTGGTTCCATCCGTAGGCCACGGCGCGCAACAACGCAATCAATGTGGTGGGCGAGGCCACCACCACCTTCCGGCTCACGCCGTACTCGATGAGTTCCGGGTCCACGTCTACCGCCGCCCGGAAGAACACCTCGCCCGGCAGAAACAGCACGACAAAATCCGGCGTCGGCTCAAACTGGCTCCAGTAGGATTTCGCGCTCAGGTTGTCGATGTGCTGTCTTACCTGGCGCGCGTGGTCGGCAAGACATACGTTGCGGGTGGTTTCATCAGGGGCCTCCAACGCCGCAAGATAACCTGAGAGCGGAACCTTTGAGTCCACCACGAGGTTCTTCTCTCCGGGCAGTTTCACCACCACATCGGGACGTCTCATCCGCTCTTCGCTGCTCACTGAAACCTGTTCGAGGAAGTCGCAGTGTTCGACCATTCCTGCCAGCTCCAGGCAGCGCCGCAACTGCAATTCACCCCATCGCCCCCGCGCCTGCGGCTCGCGAAGAGCCTTCACCAGGTTCCCCGTCTCTGTCTGTAGCGCCTTCTGCGTCTCCAGCAACGACGCCACCTGTGAGGTCAGGCCGCCATATGCCTCGGCGCGCGACTTCTCCAGTTCTCGGACGTGGTCGTCCACCTGCTTCAGCGAGTCGGAGATCGGCTTCACCAGCGTCTCCACCGCCTTCTCGCGCTTCTCCAGCTCGCCTATCGCTTGCGACTGTTGTTTCTCCAGTTCGGTTTTCGCCAACTGCAGGAAACTGGCATTGTTGCTCTCCAGCGCCGTGGAGGCCAACGCCTTGAAGTGCGCTTTCATCTCCTCGCTGGCAGCAGTCAGCAGCTCCAGCTTCTCTTTCGTGCTGCGGCGTTCGCTCTCCAGCGTCGCCTCCAGACCAGACTTGGCCGCCATCAGCGCCGCGTTGTCGCCCTGCTGCTCCGCTAGGCGCCCGTTGGCCGACGTCAGCTCGCGCTGCAGCTCCACCTTACGTTCTGCCAAGGCAGCGGCGCGCGCCCGGCCTGCCAACCACGCAACGCCTGCGCCGACCAGCAAGCCCGCGAGCGTCAGAAGTATCACGAATGCAGTGTTCATGGTGAGTTTCCGGATGACTGCTGCTGTATTGTATGTTGGCTGGGATAGGAACGGAAGTCGCGCGCCGTTCGTCTAAACCATTGAAATGGTGCATGCTGCCCGCAAGACCGGCATTCCGGCGCTTCTCCTGCACGCTTGCTGCGTGCTGCTGACGCTGCTGAGCCTGGCCACACTTGCCTATCCACAGGCCCCAGACGATGCCGCGAGCGAACGGCAACTACTCTCCCTGATCAACCAGGAGCGCGCGAAAGAAGGTCTCGCGCCGCTGGACCTGGATGACCGCCTCACCCAGGCGGCGCGCAAGCACTCGCAGCTCATGGCGCAAGACGAAACCATGGAGCACCAGTTCGACGGCGAGCCGGCTCTGGCCATCCGCTTGAGCGACGAGAATGTTCGCTCCGATCACGATGGCGAGAACATCGCCGTCGATAGCGATGTCGCCGTGGCCCACGCCATGCTGATGAAGTCGCCGCCCCACCGCGCCAACGTACTCAGCCCGCAGTTCAATGCCGTCGGCATCGGCGTTGCCCGCAGTGAAGACTTGTTGTACATCACCGAGGACTTCGCCCACGTCCTGCCAAACTATTCCGAACTGGAGGCGGATGCCGCCGCACAGCAGGCCATCAACGACTATGTGAGGTCCCAAGGGCTTCCCTTGCCGACGCGAAAAACGCGAACCCAATTGACCCACATGGCTTGCGATATGGCGCTGGAAGACAAGCTTGACAGCGACAAAGTGCGGGAGGTCCCGGGTGTGAGCAGCGGCGTCGTCTGGACTGCCGGCGACTTGCGGAAGTTGCCGCCCGGCCTCAAGAAGTTGCTGGCGCAGCCTCTGCCCTCCGGGTACTCGCTGGGGGTTTGTTTCGCCCCCAGCGTCAGTCACCCGGGCGGAATCTACTGGTTAGTAATGGTGGTCTATTGATATGAATCCAGCGGCCGACGCGCGACCGCTGCCCGCTATTGAATCATCGCGGCCGGCACGCTCGTGCGGTTCACCGGCGGCATCGCCGAGACCGTGTTCTTGAGGCTCGACTTGATGTACCGTTCGCCCGCCTGCATCATGTGCATCCACACATTCTGAGCAAGGCCGTTTTGGTTGAGAAACTGCGCCACTTCCGTCGCGCTCAGGTTGGCTCCCATCTCCTGCGCAAAATGCTGCAGATGGACCACAGTGATCTCTGCGGTTACCTTTTCACGCCAGTACTTTTTTTTCAGCTCACTCATTTCTGCTTCCCGGACAGAATGGATTTGCTTGCAGGCTTAGAAATACCTCCGACGAAAATCACAGGCTAGGCGACGCATCACTGCACCCTGTGACTTTCGTCACAACATGGCGTTGCGGCCCTGCAATTGCGCGCCTCATCCCACCGAAGTTGCATGTGCTACCCTGCCTTCATTGATGACTTCCGGCTTGCACACGTACGTCGGAACAGCCGGCTGGTCCTACAAGGACTGGGAGGGCATCGTCTATCCCGCGCAGATCAAGAAGTCGCAGCATCCCGTCGAGTACATGGCGCGCTACTTCGACACGATCGAGATCAATACCTCGTTCTACGGCCACATCAAACCGGAGTGGGGCAAGCTGTGGTGTAAGAAGGCCCGCCTGGCCAATCCGCAATTCCTGTTCACCGCCAAGCTGAACCGCGCATTCACACACTCGCCTCTTGTTGTAGTGGAAAGCACCTCGGCGGAGACCATCCAGATCGGCCCCAACGATGAACGCCGCGCCAAAGCCGGATTCGACTCCATCGCAGAAGAAAACATGCTGGGCGCGGTGCTGCTGCAGTTCCCCATCTCGTTCAAGAACACCGACCGCAACCGTGACTACCTCGACGGCCTGATTGAGAAGTTCCGGCAGTACCCACTCGTGATCGAAGTGCGCCACAACAGTTGGACCAACGAGGGCACCCTTCGCTACTTCGCACAAAAGGGAGTCGCCTTTTGCAATATCGATCAACCGCTGCTGGGCAAGGCCGTGGTGCCAAGTGCCCAGGTGACATCATCCATCGGCTACGTGCGATTGCATGGGCGCAACTACGAACAGTGGTTCGATAGCGACTCCGGCAGCGACCGCTACAACTACCTCTATACTCAGCCGGAACTGGAGAAGTGGAAGGCTCGCATTGACATCATTGCCGGCAAAGCGCAAAGAACATTCGTCGTCACCAACAACCACTTCGAAGGTAAGGCCGCGGTCAACGCTTTACAGTTAAAGAGCATGTTGAGCGGAGGCGTGGTAAAGGTTCCCGAGTGCCTGCGCAGCCGATACTGGGAACTGGGCGAAATCGCGGCGGAAGATGAATAACAGGTCGCGGAGGTGTCCGACAACGAGGTACCTACGGCATTCGTCACTGCGCTTCAGCCGTTAGCCCACAATTTCCGCCTTTCGTAACCCGCGCGCGAGTATCACAGGGAACCTTTTCGCCGCTCGTCCGTATAAGTCCATAGATGCGGAACCGGTGAGCGGTAAGCGAAATCGGGCGCACACCACTAGCAAAGGAGAACCTTATGGACGCGAAATATAACTGGCTGATCGACAACGTCCCGGTCCGCGTCACCCTTAACACGGTGGCGTTTGCGCTCTGGATGGCCACCGCGGTCGCGTTGCTCGAGGTCGCAGCCAGGCTTTAACCCGAGCACAAGCAGCCCTCCCCACACGTCGAAGTTGTGCGCCCCAAACCAGGCGCGCCCAATAACGCCCCGTTCGCTGAGCAGTCCGCACGGGGCGTCGTTCTTAACGATTGACAGAATGTTGGGCGACGAGCGATTCTCCCTCTTACCGGGGAAGCGCGATGGGCCGCGAGGTTCAGTGCAAGGCGAAGTCCGGCGGAAAGTGGTTTGAAGGCAAGGCGCTGCTCGAAACCAAGGAATTGTTGTTTCGGGGCGACCTGAAGCTGAAGATCCCCTTCGCCGCGCTCACTTCCGTCATCGCGCACAACGGCGAGCTCCGCCTCAGATGGCGGGGCAGCTCGGCCGTGTTCGCGTTGGGTGAGCAGGCCGAAAAGTGGGCGCACTCCATCCTCCATCCCAAAAGCACAGCGGAAAAGCTGGGTATCAAGCCTGGGCTGAGGATCTCCGCCGCTCACATGCCGGACGATACCACAATGTCAGATGCCCGCAAGGCAGCTACCGCACTCGCTCGCGACAAACCTGTGCGGGATTCTGACATGATCTTTTTCGGAGCTGCCACAACGTCAGACCTTAGTGGCATCAAGAAACTGCTTTCTTTGCTTGCCGTCAACGGCGCGCTCTGGATTGTCTATCCCAAGGGCCGCAGGGCAATCACCGAACTGCAGGTGCTTTCCGCCGGACGCGCCGCCGGCCTGGTCGATGTTAAAGTTGTCAGCTACTCATCAACCCACACCGCACTGAAGTTTGTACGCCCCAAAGGCAAGCGCTAGACATCACCGAAGACAACATGCCCACCGCGCTCGCCGAGAGAGACACGGTGGGCGTCAAAGCCGGCTTCACGCTCTCGAACTATGCCTTTTTGGTGCGCACGTCCACTTCGCGCAGGCGGGCGGCCTTGCCGCGCAATGCGCGCAAATAGAACAGCTTGGCGCGGCGCACATGCGCCGAGCGCACAACCTCGATCTTGTCGATGACCTTCGAGTTCAGCGGGAAGATGCGTTCCACGCCGTGTCCGAAGCTCATCTTGCGGACGATAAAGCTGGGCTGCGAGCCCTTGCTCTTCGAGATGACCAGACCTTCGAACATCTGCACGCGTTCCTTGTCGCCTTCTTTAATCTTCACGTGCACGCGGACGGTGTCGCCCGCCTTGAATTGGGGTAGGTCGGTGCGCCGAGTCTTGGCTAGCAAACGGTCAATGATCGGTGAATTCGACATTTCTTTTTCCTTCTTTGTCGCACGCCTCGCGGCGGCCTGAATCTCAAACTCTTTGGGGTGACCCACATTTGCCTCTCGTTGGCAAATGTAGGACGGGTTATTCTCCACCCTCAATCGCTTCCAAGATCCTGCGATCCTCTTTGCTCAACTCCGCCCCGCGCAACAAATCCTGGCGGTTGGCGAGCGTCTTCTCCAGCGCCTTGCGTCGCCGCCAGCGCCGTATCTCCTCGTGGTTCCCGTTCAACAGCACTTCCGGAACCGTCATCCCGCGAAACTCTGCCGGACGCGTGTAGTGCGGGTAATCCAGCAATCCACCTGACCCGCACGTCGAACTCGGGGGCTCTTTCTCGCCTCGTTCCTGCGATTCGCCCACGTTCGTCGTGAACGACTCCTGCTGCGCCGACGCCGCATTGCCCAGCGCTCCCGGCACCAGCCGCGATACCGTATCCACGATGATCGCCGCGGCCAGCTCGCCGCCGCTCAACACGAAATCGCC
>Ga0335070_10008727_pt1 | contig 11884 bp, 8 predicted proteins | sample Lox_Sample_13_FD_206722 | JGI IMG/M metagenome (GOLD analysis project Ga0335070, IMG submission 206722) | Soil microbial communities from Loxahatchee National Wildlife Refuge, Florida, United States - Lox_Sample_1.3 | ecosystem: Environmental > Terrestrial > Soil > Wetlands | place: USA: Florida...
TTGGGGTTGGGCGAGCCGACCGGGAACATCGCGGTCTTCTGCTGGTCGACGATCTGGATACGCAGGCCTTCGGGCGTGTTGTCGATGATCAGGTTCTGCTGCAGCGGCTTGAGGTCGGGCACCTCCTGGATCGCCTGGCGGATCTCGGCCTCGGCCTGCTGGAAATCCTTCTGCTCTTTCTCGGCGAGCGCCTTCTGCAGCTGCTCGTTGCTGATGTTGCCCTGGAAGTCCTTGTCGTTGTCGTGCTCTTTGTCCTTGTCCGCGGTCTTGTTGTCCTGGGTCTCGGACTGCTTGATGGCGGCCGCGATCTCCTCGGCGTCGGGATCAGGGTTCTGGACGTTCTCGGGCGGCTTGGTCTGGTCGGGCGCTTCCTGGTCCGACTGCTCGCCGGTGGGTGCCAGGGGAATGCCCATGACGAGGCCGGCGGAATCGCGCGGCATGGCGCCAGGCGCCATCGACGAGCCGCCGAGGATGCCGCCCGAGCCGCTGGTCGAGCGCGACACGCTCTCGGGCGTGAAGTACTGCGCGATGCCTTTCTTCTGGTCGTCGGTGGTGACGTTGAGCAGCCACAACAGAAGGAAGAACGCCATCATCGCGGTCACGAAGTCCGCATAGGCGACCTTCCACGCGCCGCCGTGATGGCCGGCGCCATGGCCCTTGCCCTTCTTCTTGACGATGATGACCGGTTGGTTGCTGTCGTCCGCCACCGGCGGTCTCCCCGTGACTGGATGCGCCCGAGCCGGTTACACCGGCGGCAGGGCGGCCACCGCCTCTTCGACCTCGTAGAAGGTCGGGCGAACCTCGGACAGAAGCGCCTTGCGCGCGAACTCGGTCGCGACCGCCGGCGCATAGCCCTGCATGTAGGCGAGCAGCCCGGCCTTGATGCACTGGAAGTACTTGGCCTCGGCGTCGTAGCGCGCCTGCAGCGAGGAGGCGATCGGCGCCACGAAGCCGTAGGACAGGAGCACGCCCAAGAAGGTGCCGACGAGGGCGCCGCCGATCAGGCGGCCCAGCACCTCGGGCGGCTCGGAGATCGAGCCCATGGTGTGGATGACGCCGAGCACCGCGGCGACGATGCCGAGGGCCGGCATGCCATCCGCCATGGTGCGGACGGCGCTGGTCACCTGGTTGCGCTCGGCGTGGTGGGTCTCGATCTCCTCGTCGATCAAGGCCTCCATCTCGTGCGGGTTGTCGCTGCCGAGCGTCAGCAGGCGCAGGTAGTCGCAGAGGAACGTCAGCGCGTGATGGTCGCCCGCGAACTTCGGGAACTTCTGCCACAGCGTGCTCTCGTCCGGCTTCTCGACATGCTGCTCCAGCGCCAGCATGCCCTTCGACTTCGCCATCTTGAACACGGTGTAGAGCATCGAGAGGAGTTCGAGGTAGTTGTCCTTCGAGAACGGCGCGCCTTTCATAAGGTCGCCGAGCGCGCCGGCGGTCCGCTTGATGACCGTCATCGGGTTCGAAATGATGAAGGCGCCGGTGGCGGCACCGCCGATGATCACCAGCTCGAACGGCTGGTAGAGGGCGGCGAGATGGCCGCCCTGGGCCATGTACCCGCCGATCACGCATGCCATCACGACGACGGCGCCGATGAGGAACAGCATCTGACAAGCCCCTGTGGCCCGGGCCGAAGGCGGCGCCGGGATTCAAACTTCTCTGCCAATACTATGGCACATCAAGGTTAATTTCCATTTAAGCCGGGCATTTAGGGAAAAAGCCCCGCAATGCGGGGCACTTAGGCGCCATCGGCAGCCGCGGCCGCCGGCGCGGCAGCCAAGTCCGCCGGGCGGTCAGGCGAGCCGACCGCCCGGTGGACGAGGCAGCGGGCCGTGCCGAGACGAGCCCGTCGCACACAGCCCGCGCGTCCTCGCGCCGTTACTTCTTGTCCGGCGCTTCCGACGGCTCCGCCGATTGACCCGGCTCCGGGAATGATTCGAAGCGCAGCAGCGTCTCTCCGTGCGCGCTGATGATGGCGCGGCGCTGCGGCGGCGGGACATAGGACGATTTGTCGCGTTTAAAAACGCGAGTCTAACGCGAACGCTACGGCGATTAGGAATAAATGCCACGGGCGCGAACGGGCGCGTCGCGTTGGCGCGTGGGTAACTCACGCCCGCTATGCGGCGGTATTGCCGAGCGCGCGGACGGCAAGGCCGGCGGCGGTCAGCCGGCCGACGATCTCGGCGAGGTGGGCGGCGTCGCGGGTCTCGATCACCACGTCGAGGTCGGCGCGTTTCACCGGCACATCGGCAAACAGCCGCTGGTGATGGACCTCGACGATGTTGCCGCCGGCGTCCGCGATCAGGCCGGCGACCTGCGCCAACGTGCCGGGCGCGTCGGTGATCTCGATCCGCAGCCGCGCGATGCGCCCGTCGCGCGCCATGCCGCGCATCAACACCGACGCGAGCAGGCGCGAATCGATGTTGCCGCCGGAGACCACGAGGCCCACCCGCCGGCCGCGGAACGGCGCCGCATCGGACAGCACCGCGGCCAGCGCCGCCGCCCCCGCCCCCTCGGCCACGGTCTTCTCGATCTCGACCATCAGCTGCACGGCGCGCTCCAGCGCCGCCTCGTCCACCAGAAAAATGTCATCGACCAGTGTCTCGACCAGCGGCCGCGTCAACCGCCCTGGCTCTTTGACCGCGATGCCCTCGGCAATCGTGGGGGCGATCGTGGTCCCGCCGTCGCCGGCCGGCTCGCCGCGGATCGCCCGCGCCATCGACGGATAGAGCGCCGCCTCGACCCCGTAGACCTTGATGCCCGGGTTGAGCGCCTTCGCCGCGACGGCGCAGCCGGCGATCAGCCCGCCGCCGCCGATCGGCACCACCAGCGCGTCGAGATCCGGCACCGCGGTCAACATCTCGAGCGCCACCGTGCCCTGGCCGGCGATGACGTGGACGTCGTCGTAGGGATGGATGACGGTCAGGCCGCGCTCCGCCGCCAGCGTCCCGGCGTGGCGCGCGGCCTCGGCGACGCCGTCGCCCTCGAGCACCACCTCGGCGCCGAAGTCGCGCGTGCGCACGACCTTGATGAAGGGCGTGTGCCGCGGCATGACGATCGTCGCCGGAATGCCGAGCCGCTGGGCGTGATAGGCGACGCCTTGCGCGTGGTTGCCGGCCGACGCCGCGACCACGCCGGCCCGGCGCTGTGCCGCATCAAGGCTGAGCAGCTTCACCAGCGCCCCGCGCTCCTTGAACGAGGCGGTGTACTGCAGGTTCTCGAACTTGAGGAAGACCTCGGCGCCGGTGAGATGCGACAAGGTGCGCGACAGCGCCAGCGGCGTGTGGCCGATGGCACTCGCGATCAGGCGAGCGGCGTCACGGATATCGTCGAGCGTAACGGTCACGCCCGAAGAAAGTCGCTCAGCGCGGTGTCAGGGTCAATGTCTCGGCGCCGACCAGGGTCGCGGCATCGTTGTTGATCGCGATGTCGCGGCCGTTCGACCACGCCTCGGTCATGTCGCCCCAGTGCGGCGACAGGGGATTGCCCGATTGCCCGGGCGCCACGACGAAGCGCGAATGGTCGAGATCCGAAAGATCGTAGATCGCGCGATAGGCGGGGCCGTGCACGTCGGCATAGGGGTCGACCGGGTCGGAGAGCGGCGTGGCGGCGCGGTTGACGGTGTAGAAGTCGCCGTCGGTCGGGACCTTGAAGCCGAACAGGCGGGCCAAGCCCGGGATGCGTCCGAACACCGGATGCTCGAACGGCGCGTAATGCAGGCTGTCCCAGCGCCAGTAGGCGAGGTCGCCGGACAGGCGCTTGCTCAGATCCTGAAGCGCCGCCTGCAGGCTGCCGGCGACGACGCCGGCGCAGCCTTCCTCGCGGTCGCGGCAGAACACCGAATCGCCGGCGAACGCGCTGAGGATCAGCGACGAGCGCTCCGCCAGCAGGTTCGAGAAGTCGTATTTGCCGTGGTCGCGGAGCAAGGTCAGCACGAGCTCGCGCATCCAGGCGTTGAAGATCAGCGGCTCCGGCCGGTCGCGCCGCATACCGCCGTCCCACGCCGCGAGCAGGGCGACCGCGCGGCGGCTGGCCTCGTCGGCCGGCTGCACCGTGCTGAGCCGCGAGCGCACCTGGCGCGCCAGGATCGAGATGTTGTCGGCGAGCATCGTCTCGGCGGTGAAACGGTCCTGCCGCGGCGTCGCATCGAGGAGCTCCTTGATGCGCAGCGCCCGGTGCGAGCCGGCCCAGTCGCGGGTGATGAAGACGGGATAGGCGTCGCCGACGATGCGGTTGTTGGCGTTGACGATGCGCCCCGCCTCGGGATTATAGGCGCGCGGCAGCTCGGCGAACGGCGCGAAGCCGTCCCAGTCGTACTCGCCGGTCCAGCCCGGGCGCGGCAGCCAGCCGTCGCCCGACTTGCGCCGTGGAATCAAGCCGGGGGCTATGAAGCCGATATTGCCGTCGACGTCGGCGTAGACGATGTTCTGCATCGGCGCCTGCCAATCGGACAGCGCCGCGAGGAAGCCCTCCCAATCGCGCGCGTGGTTCAGCTCGAACATCGCCGCGGCCGTCGTATCGCGCCGGTAGACCGCGGGATAGGAGAGGGCGAGCACGTCGCCGGCCGTCTGCGCACCCATCGCGTCCGAGATCACCGGCCCATGGCGCGTCGCCCGCGTCACGAACGTCACGTCGGCGGCACCGCGCACCTTGATCGTCTCCGTCCGGGTCGCGAACGGCGCCGAGCCGTCCGGCGACAGATAGCGCGTCGGATCCTTGGGATCCGGGCGCTCGATGAAGACGTCGTACACGTCGGCGCCGGTGGTGGTGAAGCCCCAGGCGATGCGGTCGTTATGGCCGAGGATCACCGCCGGCACGCCGGGTGCCGTGGCGCCGGTGAGGCTGAGCCCGGGGGCGTCGATACGCACGAGATACCATGGCGCCGGGCTGGTCAGTGCCAGATGCGGATCATTGACCAGCAGCGGCTTGCCGGACACCGTATGCTCGCCGGCAACCACCCACTCGTTGGAGGCGCGATCCGGTCCGAGCGGCGGCGGCAACGCCGCCAGCGCGCGCGGCAGCCCAAGGCTCTCGTAGAGCGCGGCGAGATTGGTGAGCGTGGTGGCGGCATCGGGCGGCCGCTCGGGCCACAGCGCCGCGATGATGTCCGGCGTGAGCGCCGCACCGAGACGCGCGCGCAGCAGTTCGTCACGCCAGTTGCCGGCGAGCTGCAGCGACATCAGGCGGGCCCAGATCAACGTGTCTTCGGGACGCCACGGCTCCGGCCGGTCGCGCAACAGGAGAAGGTCGGGCGGAAGCACCGGGTTCCGATCGAGATAGGCGTTGACCCCGGCGGCGTAGCTGTCGAGCTGTGCGCGGCCCGCCGCCGGCGCCGCCGCCAGGATATCGGCGGCCTCGGCCGCGACGCCGAGCACGCGCATGAAGCGGTCGGATGGAATACCGGCGGCGCCGACCAGTTCCGCCAGCCGGCCCTGGCCGAGCCGCCGCATCAGCTCCATCTGGGCGAGCCGGTCCTGCGCATGGACGAAGCCGAGGGCGAACCAGGCATCCGCCTCGGCGGCCGCCCGGATGTGGGGGATGCCATAACGATCGCGCGTGATCTTGACCGGCGCGGACAGGCCGGCGAGGCGCAGCTCACCCGTCGTCTGCGGCAATGAGGCGCGCAGATAAAGAAATCCTCCGGCGGCGAGCACGAGGATCAGTGCGACGGTCGCACCGCCGATTCGCCAAACCCATTTCATCTGCTGTCAGCGGCTCCGGACCCGACCGTCTGGTGACCTATTACACGCCGGCATTGCCGTCAGCCTGCGGTAAAAGCAACCGATAATTGCGTCACCCGACCAAACTTGCAGTGACCGGGGTCACTCCTGGCTTATCTATATGGCGCTTATATGGCGACCGCCGTCGGGGCGGCCTCACGTCAGGTTAAGGACAATCGTCGTCTCTTGCGAGCGTTAAGCGACGGCTTCGAGCGCCAGAGCGATCCCTTGGCCGCCGCCGATGCAGAGTGTTACCACACCGCGCTTCAGGCCGTCGCGGCGCATCGAATGCAGCAGCCGCGTCGTCAAGATCGCACCCGTGGCGCCGATCGGATGGCCATGCGCAATCGCACCACCTTCGACGTTGACGATGTCCGCCGGCAGACCGAGCTCGCGGATCACGGCAAGCACGATGACCGCGAAGGCCTCGTTGATCTCGATGCGCTGAATGTCGCCGAGCTTCCAACCGGCGCGCGCCAGCGCTTGCTTCACGGCCGGAATGGGTCCAAGCCCGAACATGCCGGGCTCGACGGCAGCGATGCCATACGAGACCAGCCGTGCCACCGGTTTCAGGCCGTGCTTTTCCGCCCACGCCTGATCGCCCAGCACCATCGCAGCGGCGCCGGTGTTCAAGCCCGGCGCGTTGCCGGCGGTGATCGTGCCGCCGTCGCGGAAGGCCGGCTTCAGCCGGCCCAACGTCTCAACCGTCGTGTCGGGCCGGTTGTGTTCGTCCTTGTCGAACGTAGTCGGTCCTTTGCGGCCGGGCACCTCGAGCGCGACGATCTCGTTCTTGAACTTCCCCGTGGACTGCGCGGCGGAAAAGCGCTGCTGCGAACGCGCCGCCCATTCGTCCTGCGCGCCGCGGCCGATCTGGAACTTGGCCGCCAGGTCTTCGGTGTGCCAGCCCGACGCCGCGTCGGAGAACGCATCGTTGAGCCCGTCGCGCAGCACACTGTCATAGATCTGGCCGTCGCCCATGCGCTGGCCCCAGCGGCCGCGCGGCAGGAGATAGGGGGCGGCGTCCATGTTCTCCATGCCGCCGGCGACGGCGGTATCGATCGCACCGAGCAAAATCTCCTGGGCCGCCGAGACGATCGCCTGCGCGCCCGAGCCGCAGACGCGGTTCACGGTCAACGCCGGCACCTGCACCGGCAGCCCACCGTGCACCGCCGCCTGCCGCGCCGGGTTCATCTTGTTGCCCGCCTGCACCACATTGCCCATGACCGCCGTGCCGATCTCGTCCGGCTTGAGGCCGGCGCGCTGCACCGCGGCCTTGATCGCGGCCGCGCCCAGGGTGATGGCCGGCACGTCCTTGAGCGTGCCACCGAAGGTGCCGATGGCGGTGCGGACCGGCTCGGCGATTACGACCGAACGGGGGGATGTCATGGGAGGACTCCTTCGAGGGAAAGTCAGTGTGCATCGACCTAGTGGGCGTCGGGGGGCGGCGCTTTCGGCGGCGCCACCTTGCGCATCAACGGAACCATCACGGTCGCGACCGCAAAGCACACCAGCACCGCCAGGAAGGCATCGGCGAAGGCTTGGGTCTGCGCCTCGCGCAGAGTGAGCGACCACAGGAGCTTCAGCGCCGCCGCGTTGCCGTGCAAGAGGTCGCCGCCGCGGGCGACGGCTTGCGCACCGCCGACCTTGCGCAGCAGGTCGGTGAGCGCCGGATTGGCGGAGGTCAGATGCTCGGCCAGACGCAGGAAGTGCAGGTTGGTGCGGTCGTTGAGGATCGTGCCGCTGACGGCGATGCCGATGGCGCCGCCGAGATTGCGCATCAGGTTGAACAGGCCCGACGCGAGCTTGAGCCGCTCCGGCGGCAGGCTGCCGAGCGTCAAGGTCACCACGGGCGCGACCGCGAACTGCTGGGCGAAGCCGCGCAACGCCTGCGGCAGCAGCAGCTCATGCGCGCCCCAATCGTGGGTGATGGGCGCGAAATACCACATGCTGAGACCGAAGCACGCGAAGCCGAACATCATCAGCCAGCGCAGGTCGACGCGGTTGGCGAGGAAGGCATAGATCGGAATAGCGGAGACCTGGAACACGCCGGTTGAGAACACGGCCTCGCCGATCTGCAGCGCGCTGTAGCCACGCACCTGGCCGAGGAACACCGGCGTCAGGTAGATGGTCGCGAAGATGCCGATGCCGGTGACGAACGAGAAGAACGAGCCGAGCGCGAAGTTCCGCATCTTGAGCGCGCGCAAGTCTACGACCGGGTTGGCATAGGTCAGGCTGCGCCACAGGAAGGCGACGCCGCTGATCCCGGCGATCCAGGCGGTGGTGCGGATCGTGTTGTCGCTGAACCAGTTCCAGCGCACGCCTTCCTCGAGCGTGTATTCGAGGCAGCCGAGGAACAGCGCCATCAGGATCATCCCGGGATAGTCGGCCCCGCGCAGCAGGGCGAGGTTCGGCTTGTCCACCCGCACCAAGAGCGGCACGACGACGGTCACGAACACGCCCGGCACAAGGTTGACGAAGAACAGCCAGTGCCAGGAGTAGTTTTCGGTGATCCAGCCGCCGATCGTCGGGCCCAGGGTCGGGGCGAGGGACGAGATCGCGCCGACCGTCGCCGCGGCCATGACGCGTTGCGGCCCTTGGAAATAGATGAACGCGGTCGTGAACACGGTCGGGATCATCGAGCCGCCGAGGAAGCCCTGAAGTGCCCGGAACACGATCATACTTTGGATGTCCCACGCCCAGCCGCAGAGCAGGCTGGTGATCGTGAACCCCGCGGCGGAGGCGGCGAACAGCCAGCGCGTCGACATGACCCGCGACAGCCAGCCCGACAGCGGGATGACGATGATCTCGGCGATCAGGTAGCTGGTCTGCACCCAGGCGGTTTCATCGGTACCGGCGGAAAGCCCGCCGCCGATATCGCGCAAGGAGGCGGAGACGATCTGGATGTCGAGGAGCGCGATGAAGAAGCCGATGCACATCGTGCCGAAGGCCAGCAGCTTCGCCGTCGGCGACAGGTCGCCGGGCGCTACCGCCGGCGGTGCGGTCCGCACAAGGGCTTCGGCCTGCGGGCTCAGGACATGGGTGGTGGAGGCGGCGGTCACGGCCGTTACTCCGCGTCGGGCTTTTCGTTCACGGCGACGGTGACGGAGAGGCCGGGCCGCAACCGGCCCAACGTCGAGGCGTCGCCGTCGAGCACGATGCGCACCGGCACGCGCTGCACGATCTTGGTGAAGTTGCCGGTCGCGTTCTCGGGCGGCAGCACGCTGAACTGCGCGCCCGTTGCCGGCGCGAGGCTGGCGACATGGCCGTGGAAGATCTGCCCGGGCAGCACGTCGGCCTCGACCGTCGCGGGCATGCCGGCACGGAAGCCGGCGATCTGGCTTTCCTTGAAGTTGGCGTCGACCCACAGGCCGCGGTCGGGGACCACGGACAGGATCTGCGCGCCAACCGTCGCATACGCGCCGGTGCGGGCGCTGCGGTTGCCGACGACCCCATCGATGGGGGCGCGGATCTCGGTGTAGCCGAGATTGAGCCGCGCGAGGTCGAGCTCGGCTTGGGCCTGGGCGAGGCTGGCCTTGGCCTCGCGTTTCTGCTGCGCGATGACGTCGAGCTGGCGCTCGGCCGCTTCCAGGACGGCCTGCGCCTTGGAGCCGGCGGCCAGCGACTTCTTGTGATCGGCATCGGCCTGCTCGAGACGCTGCACCGACGCGAATTGCCGGGTCGCCAGCTCACGGTAGCGAGCGATGTCATACTTGCTGCGCGTGATCTCGGCTGAGGCGGCGCTGATCTCGGCGCGGCCCTGCTCGATCACCGCCTGCTGCAGCCGCCGGTTCGCCTCGAGATGGGCGATCGCCGCGGTTTGTGCGGCGACGTTGGCTTCCGCCTGCGCCACGTGCGCCCGATAGTCGCGGTCGTCGAGCTTCACCAGCAGGTCGCCGGCATGGACGTGCTGGTTGTCGGTGACCAGCACCTGGTCGATGAAGCCCGCGACCTTCGGCGCGATTACCGTGACGTCGGCGCCGACATAGGCGTCGTCGGTGGATTCGAGGAAGCGGCCGACGGTCCAGTAGGACCAGCCATACCACCCCGCCGCGACCGCGAGTGCTGCGCCAGCCGCGAGGCCGAGCGCGCGCTTGCCGGGCTTGAAGCGCGTCCAGGATCGTGCCGATGCAGCGAGCGCTGGCGCTTGGTCGAATTGGGCGGCTTCGGCGCGGGGCTCTGGCGCCCTTATCTCACGAACGGGGCCACCGGCGTCTGGGGCGGTCATGGCGTGTCTCCTCAACTGTCGCCCCAGACAAATACGGACCTTCTAACAACTGGAATAGCCGACAAAATCGAGAGCTGCTGTTCCAAAAAGTGGAACGGTAGCTATGAACGCCGGCCGCGCCGCCACGGGGCGCGGCCGGCGTTTCGTCAGCCGCCTTTGATGAAGGCGAGCAGGTCGGCGTTGACCTGGTCGCGCATCGTCTCGGCCATGCCATGCGGCGCGCCGGGATAGACTTTGAGGGTCGATCCTTTGACCAGCTTTGCCGACAATCGTGCCGAATCTTCGATCGGCACGATCTGATCGTCGTCGCCGTGCATGATCAGGGTTGGCACGTTCACCTTCTTGAGGTCTTCGGTGAAGTCCGTCTCCGAGAACGCCGTGATGCAGTCGTACACAGCCTTGTACCCGGCCTGCATGCCCTGCAGCCAGAAGGCATCGCGCAGGCCTTCCGAGACCTTCGCGCCGGGCCGGTTGAAGCCGTAGAACGGCATGGTCAGGTCCTTGAAGAATTGCGAGCGGTCGTTCAGCACGCCGGCGCGGATGTTGTCGAACACCTCCTTCGGCAGGCCGCCCGGATTCTTCTCCGTCTTCAGCATCAACGGCGGGACCGCGCCGATCAGCACTGCCTTGGCGACGCGGCTGCTGCCATGGCGGCCGATATAGCGCACGACCTCGCCGCCGCCCGTGGAGTGGCCGACATGGATCGCATTCTGGAGCTCGAGCTTGGCGGTGAGTGCCGCGAGGTCGTCGGCATAGGTATCCATGTCGTTGCCGGTCCAAGGCTGGCTCGAGCGTCCGTGGCCGCGCCGGTCATGGGCGATCACGCGATAGCCGCGCGAGGCGAGGAACAGCATCTGGCTGTCCCACGCGTCGGCGGACAGCGGCCAGCCATGGCTGAACACAATGGGCTGTCCGCTGCCCCAATCCTTGTAGAAGATGTGGGTGCCGTCCTTGGTTGCGATCGTGCTCATGCGTGGCTCCTGGTTCGAGGTTAGGGGGCGGCCGAGCGCCGCGAGAGTCAGGGTCTGCGGGACGTCGATGGTCCCCCCGCCGGCGACGTCGTCCCGGCCGCTGCGGTTGCTGTAAAAGACCAGCCCCATCAAGCCGATGCCCAGCCCCGCCGTGACGGTGATGCCGAGGATCGCGGCAAACGTGGCGGTGGCATCGAGGCCGAGCGAGCCGAATCCGAACACGACCCAGCACAGCGCGACGATGCCAGTGACGCCGGCGAAGCAGGCGATGAAGAAGCGCGCGGCCCAGTTGAGCCTCAGCCACTGGCTGAAGACGGCCGCGGGCAGTACCTCACGCGGCGACAGGAAGAGAGAGCTCATGGCTTTATCTCTCTGAGCTGAATCAGTCGAGCGCCGATAGCGCGGCGGCGGCCAACGCGAAGATGACAAGCAGGCCCGCCACGGTCGTCACGAGCCGGAACAAGCCGGCACCCGCCGCAAAGCCGAAGCCGACCTTGAACGCGGTGGCGGTCGGCTCGGCGAAGGCGTGGTCGAGGTGATCGCGCCGCGGCTGGTCCCAGCGCACCGGCACGAGCGCGGGACGCACGCGCGGCGCGCCGTAGTTCAGCACCGGCTCGTCGACGACGTCGACGCGATGCGGGTGCGGCTTTTGCGCGTCGGCGGCATGCGCATAGGCATGCAGCGCTTCGTTGCGGCGGGTGGGAGGCATGGCATGACTCCTTGGGGCTGTCAGACTTTCATCGCGTCACGGCGCGAACCGGGTGAAGACGAAGTCGTGCGACTTCGCGTAACTGTCGTGGCAGGGGAAACAGGTCTTGTGTTGCGCCTCGTCGACGGGCTTGCCGTCGACAAACCGCCCGAAGCCCCAGCCGCCGGTCGCCGCGTATTTCTTGGAATCCTTCACCATGAATTCGAGGCGGACGGGGGCGCCGGCCATGTTCACGCCGTCGAAGCCGCCGTAGGGCGCGTGC
>Ga0335070_10008729_pt1 | contig 11882 bp, 11 predicted proteins | sample Lox_Sample_13_FD_206722 | JGI IMG/M metagenome (GOLD analysis project Ga0335070, IMG submission 206722) | Soil microbial communities from Loxahatchee National Wildlife Refuge, Florida, United States - Lox_Sample_1.3 | ecosystem: Environmental > Terrestrial > Soil > Wetlands | place: USA...
ACCTCCAGCACCTCGCGGACCCGCTCGCGGCTGCAGTGGAACCGCTGCACCAGCCGGTCCCAGCGCTGGTGCAGGAGGTCGTCGAACGCCTCCGCCACGATGCGCTTCGTCAGCTCGAGAAGCTCCGGGTCGGCCGGAGGCGCGGTCCGCTCCAGCTGCAGCAGGAAGCACTCGCCCAGCGAGCGGGCGGCGATGCCGGCCGGTTCGAGCCGCTGCACCGTGGCGACAGCCTCCGCCACCCGCTCGGAGGGAACGCCGAGCTGACGGGCGAGATCCTCGTCCGCAGTGCGCAGGTAGCCGTCCGGATCGAGGTTGCCGATCACGAACTCGCACAGGGCGTTGACCTCGGGGCTGACCTGGAGGAGGTGGAGCTGGGCGCTGAGGTCCTCGAACATGCTCCGGGAAGGCGCCGGCGAGTTCTCGAGCGAGTACTCTTCGCCCTCCTCCCACGCCGGAGCCACCCTGGCTCCCTCGTGCAGGTAGTTCGAGAAGAGGGCGTCGAGCTCGACCTCCCCGAACGCCTCCGCGGCGGTCGGCCCCTCCTCGGCGGCCGGCTCCGCCGCCGGCGGCGCCTCCTCCGGCGCCGTCTCGTCCTCGCCCGAGGCCTCGCCCGCAGACGCAGCCTCGCCCTCGACCTGGGGCTCCTCGCCCGCGGCGCTCTCGTCCTCGGCCGGCGCCTCTTCGTTCAGCTCGAGCAGCGGGTTCGCCTGCACCTCCTGCGCCAGCACCTGCTCCAGCTCGAGCCGCGACAGCTGCAGCAGCTTGATCGCCTGCTGCAGCGTCGGCGTCATGACGAGCTTCTGCGCCAGCTTGAGGTTCAGCTTCTGTTCGAGCGCCATGGCCTCAGAGTTGGAACTCCTCTCCCAGGTAAACCTGCCTCACCAGCGGGTCCTTTGCGAGCGTCTCGGGGTCCCCGCTTGCAAAAACCTTGCCGTCCCTGATGATAGAGGCGCGGTCGGTGATTTTCAAGGTGTCGCGCACGTTGTGATCGGTGATGAGGATCCCGTAGCCGCTGTTCCGGAGGTGCCGGATCAGCCGCTGCACGTCGAGGACGGTGATCGGGTCGATCCCCGCGAACGGTTCGTCGAGCAGGAGGAACTTGGGTTGTGTGACGAGGGCTCGCGCGATCTCCAGCCGTCGCCTCTCCCCGCCCGACAGTGTCTCCGCGCGTTGCAGCCTGAGCTTCTCGATCCCGAACTCCTCGAGCAGGTCCGTGACCCTGGTCGCCGCGTCCTCCCACCTCACGCCCAGGAGCTCGAGCACGCCGAACAGGTTGTCCTCGACCGTCAGCCGCCGGAACGCGGACGCCTCCTGCGGGAGGTACGAGAGCCCGCGGCGGGCCCGCCGGTACATGGGAAGGTCGGTAATCTCCTCGTCGCCGATCCACACGCTGCCGGAGTCGGGCTGCACGAGACCGACGAGCATGTAGAACGTCGTCGTCTTGCCAGCGCCGTTCGGTCCGAGCAGACCCACCACCTCGCCCCCGCCGAGCGTCAGCGTGACCCCGTTGACGACAGGGCGCCTGTGGTAGTGCTTGACGAGATCCCTCGCCTCGAGTCGCGGCGTGTCTATCGCTGCCTCCTCTGTGCCCCGGGTGTAGGGCGCTTCTGGGTCGCATGGTAGAGCGTCTCGCTCGGGCTGTCTTCCGCTCCCACAACCACGACCGTGTTGGACTCCCTGTTCCACTTGAGGTGGTTCGCCTTGACCTGGTTGCCGTTTGCCTCCTTGACCAGCACCGGCTCGCCCCAGATCTCGAAGAACCCGTCCTGGACCATGAAGTGGGCCTTCTGACCCGAGAGGACCCTCCCGCTGAGACGGTCCGTCACCGTGACGCCGCCGTCGAGGTCGGCGCTCAGCAACGTGCCGCCGGAGTCGAGGTTCGCGACCAGCCTCTGGCACGTGGTGACCGCCTGACCGTCGTCGAGCCGTACCTCCCCCTCGTACGTCGCGACGCCGGCGACGCGTTCGTAGTGGAGGCTCCGGGCCCGAACCTCGACCACGGCACCCTTCCTCCCCTTCTCGGAGGTGTGAGCCGTCGTGAGGACGTTCCCTTCTCCGGTGACGGTGTCGCGAGTCCGGTCGTAGTCCAGCTTGTCGGCGCGCACGAGGCGATCGCCCTGCCAGAGGCGTGCGTCGCCCTGCAGGGTGAGTCGGTCTCCGCCGTCGGCTGCGGTGGCGGTGGCGGCCGCGAACCGGATCGGCGCGCCGCCTCCGGCCTGGCGCCCCGACTCCGTCAACGCCCCCGTCACCTGACCCCGCGCGACGACGTCGCCGCCCTCGGACCCCTCCAGCCGGTCGCACCAACTCTGTCCTTCCGGACCTCCCATGGCGACCCGCTTTCCGGAGGCGGGCAGCATCGTGAACGCCCTGGAGCGGAGGGAGAGATCGAGTTCCGCGCCCTCGGCCCACTGCGACCCGGTGTCGACCCGCACCGAGTCGCTCGCCACCGCCCTGGCCGCCTGCCCGTCCTCGAACACCAACCGGAGCCGGTCCGCTCTGAGGGCGCGCGGCTCCTCGTCACGGACGAGATCGGTGGCGCATGCGAGGCCTTGGCCCTCGAGCCACTCCCATGCCGTCCTCGACCCCTCCCCTACCAGCCACCACGCGCTGAACTCCCTCCAGTTACCGGCGCGGTCGGCCCAACGGCCGGAGGCCCACCCGGAGCCCGGAGCCGGGTCGGCCGTGAGGCGGTAACGCTGGTCCGCGATGCTCTCGAGCACGGCTGTCCCGGTCGACGCTTCGACGTTGCTCCCGTCCTCCAGAATGCCGTCAAGGAGCACCGGGGCCTGGAGCGTGGCCTTCCGGAGCTCGCCTTCCGGTCCGGCGAGCTGCAACTCCGCCCGGCCCGTTCGTGCCCGCAGCTTCCCCTTGAGCACCGTCAGCCCGTCGTCGAAGCGAATCAGCGCCTGCCTGCGGTCGTACAGGAGCCGCGGGGCTAGCAGGATGAGCGACGGCTCGGCGCCGGGCGTCACCCCCCGCCAGATGAGGGAAACGCCCCCAAGCAGCTCGAGCGTGTTTTTCTGGAGCGAGCAGACCGTTCCCCCCGCTACGCCGCCCCACCCGGGCCCGGCGAACGTCGCCGGGCCGCGGCTCCGAAGCAGGCGGTCGGGGCCGCCGAGCGTGAACCCGCCCGACCGGAGAGCCACGCCGCCTTGGAGCGAGACCTCCGCATCTCCCCCCGTCTCTGCCTCGTGTCGCGCGGGGTCGAACCGCAGCGTCTGCGAGACCAGCCCGTACGCGACCCGCCCGTCGTGATACAGGGAGACCTGGACGTCACGGAACTCGTACCAGCCGTTCGCGAACTCGACGGCTTCCCGTGCCGCGATCCGGAAGTTGGGCTCGATCCCGAGAGTGTCCGAGTACGTGAACCCCTTGTGGACGCGCACGGGCTGCTCGCCCGCGCCTTTCGGGGTGGCCTCGACCTCGACCTGCTCGGCGGGAGGGTGCTGCCGGAACCTGTGCTGCAGGAAGGAGCCGACCAGGACGGCGATCCAAAGCACCAGCGCCACGAATGAGAGCCGGCGCAGGAAGGAGAGCCTGGACGTCACCGTTCGAGGAACCGCCCCATGGCGCGGAACTTCGCGAAGCGGCGCCGCGGCAGCTCGTCTCGCTTGATGCGCCGGAGCTCGACCAGCGCCTTGCGGATCGCGCCTCCGACGGTCCTGATCGCAAGAGCCGGATCCATGTGAGCACCGCCCAGTGGTTCGGGCACGATCTCGTCGATCACGCCGAAATCGAGAAGGTCCCTGGCCGTCAGCCGTAACGCGCTCGCGGCGCGCTGGACCTCGGTCTGGTCCTTCCAGAGGATCGCGGCACACCCCTCGGGCGAGATCACGGAGTAGATGGCGTGCTCGAGCATGAGGACGCGGTCGCCAATCCCGAGGGCCAGGGCGCCACCCGAGCCGCCCTCGCCGGTCACGACGACGACGATCGGCGCCTTCAGGGCAGCCATTTCCCTGAGGTTGTGGGCGATAGCCTCGGCCTGCCCGCGCTCCTCCGCGTCGATCCCCGGGGAGGCGCCCTGCGTGTCGACGAGGCTGATCACCGGCCGCCCGAACTTCTCCGCCAACCTCATCACCCGCATGGCTTTACGGTACCCCTCCGGACGCGGCTGCCCGAAATTCCGGTACAACCGCTCGCGGGTGTCCCTCCCCTTCTGGTGGCCGACGATCGCCACGCTCTCCCCGTCGAGCTTGGCGAACCCGGCGACGACGGCAGGGTCGTCCGCGAACGCACGGTCGCCGTGGACCTCCACCCAGTCCGTGAAGAGGCCCCTGATGTACTCGAGGCAGTACGGGCGGTCGGGGTGTCGGGCAAGCTGGCACTGCTGCCACGGCGTCAGGTTTGAGGTGATCCGGCGGGCCTCGTCGTCGAGCTGGACCCGGAGGCGGACGGCTTCCGTGCGCCCGGCGGCGTTGCCGAGGCGCTCGGCGTCGAGGATGCGCTGGCGCAGGTCCTCGAGCGGAGCGAGAAACGGAGGCGCTGGTGAGCCGGCCATGCCCCCTGACTGTAGTTGAGGTCGGCCGGGGTTGGCAAGCGCGCTGGCCAGTCTCTCAATCTCCCCGCGCTCGGAGCGAGAGAAGTCGCTCGCGCAGCCAGGCGGCACGCGACATGCGGCGCAGGATCGTCGCGCGCCGGAGCTGCCAGCGTCGCGTCTCGGTAGCCGGGTTGTCGCGACCCGGGGATGGGATGGCGGCGACCAGCCCGGACGCCCGCTCCGCATCCAGGTCGCCGGCCGGAACCCTGTAGTAGTGCCGTGCCGCGGCCTCCGCTCCGTAGACCCCGGGTCCGAACTCGACGACGTTGAGGTACAGCTCGAGGATCCGGCGCTTGCCCAGCTTGCGCTCCAGCCACCAGGCGAGGCGGAGCTCCTTGACCTTGCGCCAGAGGGTCCTCTCGCCCGACAGGAAGAGCGTCTTCGCGAGCTGCTGCGAGATGGTGGAGGCGCCCCTCAGGCGGGCCCCCGGCTTGCGGCCTTCCTCGAGCGCCTCCATGACCGCGTCGACATCCACCGACCCGTGCCCGAAGAAGTCGATGTCCTCGCTGACCAGGACGGCGAGCTGCGCGTCGAGCGAGATCTCGGAGAGAGGGACGTACGAGGTCTCGATCGTCCGGTGCGTGCCCTGCTCCCGCCAGTGCGCCTCCTGCCGCTGCGAGGTTGCCCACAGGTGCGGCGGCGGCCCGTCTCGCCACTCCTCGAGGTCCTCCCCCGGCATGAACCACCACGCGGCGGCTGCGGCGGCCGCGATCCCGGCCGCGCACCCGCCCCACGCCAGGAACCGCACCAGGCGCTTCGGGGCCATGCCCACATTCTACCGACACGCCAAACCCCGGGCCGCGGCGCTGCGTATACGCGGTCGTGGGGAGGACCTCATGTTCGCCGTCCTGGTGCTGTTCGGTGTCGCGCTGGCTCTCGCGGCCGGAGTGGCTGTGCTGGGCGTGCTGTTGAAACTGGTCTTCCTCCCGGTGCGGCTCGCCCTCGTCGCGCTCAAGGTGGTCGTCCTCGCCGCGGCCGGCATCGTGGTCCTGCTCGTCGGACTGCCCCTGCTCGCCGTGCTGGCCGTTCCGCTCGCGGTCGTGGCCTTGCTCGTGTGGGGCACCGCGAAGCTCGTGTTCGCGTGACCGCGGCGGACGCCGGCCCTTCCTCCTCGGTGCGGAGGCACCACTATGATCTGTTCCACTGAAGCGGACCGGCGCTACGGGGAGACGGAGGCGAGGACAACCGTGATGTTGTCGACGCCCCCGCGGCGGTTGGCCTCCGCGACCATCTGATACGCGAGGGGCGTGAGGTCGCCTCCGCGCTCAAGCACGCCCTTGATCTCCTCGTCCGACAGCATCGTGTTCAGCCCGTCGGAGCACAGCAGCAGGAGGTCGCCCGCCTCGACCGTCCTCTCCTTGACGTCGACGATCGGCTCCTGGGCGCCCCCGAGGGCGCGGGTGACGACGTTCTTGAGGGGGTGGTTCCGTGCCGCCTCGGCCGAGAGGAGCCCCGCCATGACCTGCTCGTGCACCCACGAGTGGTCGGAAGTGATCAGGTCCATCGAGCCCTTTCGGAACAGGTAGGCCCGGCTGTCGCCGACGTGCGCTACTGTCAGCTCCCCGCTCTCGGGGTCGAGCAGCGCCGCGACGATGGTGGCCCCCATCCCTCTCAGCCCGGTGTCCCCCTCCACCGCCCCGGTGACCCTCTTGTGAGCGGCGAGGATCGCCTGCACGAGGCGGTTCGCGTTCAGAGAGAGCTGCGTGTCCCACTCCTGCGGCCACGTGTCGTCCCGGAACGTGCGCGTCGCCTCGATGATGCGCTCGACCTCCTTGACGGCCAGGTCGGCTGCCACCTCGCCGGCCGCGTGGCCGCCCATCCCGTCAGCGACCACGAAGAGGGAGAGGTCGTCCCGCACGAGGAACTGGTCCTCGTTGTGATGCCGGCGTAGACCTCGGTCCGTCAGTCCCCGGGACTTGAGGATCACGATGTCGTCCTCTCCTCGCCGGATATCATCCTACACACCGCCTCCCCCCTCCACCCCCTTGCGAACCTGGTCGAGCCAGAGCTCGATGTCTGGATCTCCAGGCGAGAGCTGCGCCGCCTGCTGCGCGAACCGGGCCGCCCGCGCCACCATCTTCGCGCGGGCGAACTGCTTGGACGCGTCCATGAGGATCTTGACGTCGTGCGGCTCGAGCTTGACCGCCTGGTCGAGGTGGCGCAGTGCCTCCTCGAGCCCTCCGGCCTGCCGCGCGAGGAACATGCCGAACAGGTGGTGCGCCTTCGCGCTGTCCGGGTCGTGGGCGACGGACTGGGCGAAGTACTCGCGGGCCTCGAGGCTCTGGCCGGAGTTCGCGAGCCCGACCGCCTTCGCGAGCAGGGCCTTCGCGACCTCCCGCGGGTTCACCCGTTGCTGGGACTGCTTGTTGACCGCGAGGTTCTGGTCGTAGCGGGCGCGCTGGTTCCCGTCCGAAAGGACGTTGTACGCCTCGGTGATGGCCTGGAACTCCCTCTCCGCGGCGGGGCGGGCCGCGCCCTGGAAGCGGTCGGGGTGGCGCTCGCGCGCTAGCCGTCGAAACGCCGCCCGGATCTGGTCCTCGGACGCCAGCGGCTCCACCTCGAGGATCTCGTAGAACGTGCGCCGGTCTGCCATGTCGCCGCCTCCGTGTCCCTCCCGTTCCTACACCAGCGTGCTCACCTGCGATGCTCCAGCGTGTCCCGTGCCACTCTCCGTACCGCCTCGGAGATGTTGCGGTCGCGGCCCATGATCACGAGGTCACGCTGCGAAAGTCGTCGAATCAATTGTAACGCAATGCCGGGCGGCGTCTTGGGGTTGAACGCGAGGTTCCGCAGGATCGGGTAGCGCCGCAGCCAGCGCGGCCTGGCCCCGATCAACCGGAGCGCGTCCTCGTTCGTGCTCCGCATTCCCGCGATGTGCTCGACCTCCGAATCGGTGAGCTTCGGGCTGAGCATCACGGCCCGGACGACCAGCGGACTCCGGTCCCGCACCAGGATGAGCCGGTCCTCCCGCGTCCCGCGGAGCGCCGCCATCACGCGCTCGGCCGTGTTCATGAACGCCAGTCGCGCAAACGCGTCGTGGATCTCGGGCGGCGCCCCGGGCTCCGGCTCCGTGGCGCGCTGCGGCTCGACCTCGCCACCCGGGAGGTTCATGCCGAGCGCCCGCAGCTCCGCGAGCGCCTCCTCGATCGAGGGGCCGACCGGCACCTCGGCCACGCCGCCCTCGGCCGCGGCCCACACGATCGCCTTCTCGAGGAACTCCTCCTCGAACTCGCGTACGCGGCGCAGGACGTCCTGGCTCACCTGCGGGTTTTCGCGCAGGTCGTCGAGCAGCTCCAGGCACGCCTGCACGCGGACCTGGTTCGTGATGATCACGTCCTGGATCTTGGGCGGGACGAACCTCGCGAGCCAGCGCAGGGTCTCGTTGGCCACCTTCGCGTGCTGCACCACCGAGATCCACAGCGCCTCGTCCTCGGAGCAGCGCGCCAGGAGGTCGATCTCCAGCGGGTCGATCTCGGGCAGCTTGATGACCTCGAGGAAGTGGTCGGTCGCGAACGTCCCGAGGGTCGCCTTGGCCGTCGCCGCTATCTCGGCGTCCCCGTCGGCTGCGAGGATGAGGACGACCCTGATCAACTCCTCGCGGCTGACGGGCAGCAGACCCTGGGCGGCGAACAGCCTCAGCGCCCGCGGCGCCATGCCCTGTCGGATGCGGGCAAGGAGCTCCGCGACGTTCGAGATTCCGCCCGAGCCTTCCATCAGCGTTGCGCCGGCTGGGCCGGCGCGCCCGGAAAGTGAAGGTGTGCGACCTCCCCCGGCTGCCCGGCGGGGCTTCGAGTCTGTCCCAGGTACTCGACGGAGACCGCGCCGGCGTCGCCGAGCGTCAGGTCCACGTCCTTGCCGCCGGCGGGCACCTCCCACGCCGTGTCGGCTGCGAGCAGCCGGGACGAGGGGCTCTCACCCGCGACGTGGACCTCGACCCAGCACGACGACCCGCCGGTGCGGATCAGCAACGCGTCGGGCCGGTGGACGGGTTCGGCGGGAACCGTCTGGGCGACCGCCTGCGTCGCAGCGGGGCGGGGCGCGGCCGGAGCCGTCCTCGTGGCCGCTGGCGCGGCAACGGGCGGCTGCGACCGGCGGCTGTGCCTGCTTTCGACGAGGAGCACACCGACGATCCCCACCGCGACGATCGCCAGCCCGAGGATCCAGGGCCCGGGGCGCCTGGCCTTGACGGGAGCGGCCGGCCACACCGCGTACGGCTGGCTCGACTCGGCCGACCGCCGCCATGCGATGTCGAACGCCTGGAGCCACTGCTCGGGCGCGGCGCCGATGAACTCGAGGTACTGGCGGAGGAACATCCGGGCGAACATCTGGTTGGGGAGCTTCCCGAGTTCGCCCGCCTCGAGCGCCGAGAGCATGCGCACCGAGATCTTGGTGCGATCCGAGATTCCCTCCAGCGTCGCGTGCGCCTCTTCCCTCGCCGCCTTCAGTGCCTCACCGAAGTCGCGCGCGGTGATCTTCGTGAGAGCGATCATCCGTTCGCAGTTTAAGGCTTGTGTCGCGGACTTCAAGAGGGGGTGGAACGGGTACGGGACGCTCCGCGATCGTTCCGACTCTCGACCAAGCGGGCGGCCGCCGACCGGAGCGGCGCGGCGACCTCCGGTGAGGAGGCCAGGCCGGCCAAGTCGCGGGCCGGCAACGAAGGCAGCAGTCCGAGCGCGACGCCGAGGGGAACGCCGCGCACACGCACCGCCGACTTCACGATCTCCGGGCGTCGCCCCCACGCGGGGTGGCGAAGGAGGGCCAAGAGGCAGAGCGGGTTCCGGTTTGCCGTGAGGAGCCGCAGCGCCTCCGTCTCGGTGAACAGCGGGTTGTTGAGGAGCGCCTCGACGCACAGCGGCTCCTCGCTGGAAAGCAACGCCCCGATCACGCCGCGAGGCGCGACGCGCGCGAGCGCCGTGCGTTCCCCCAGCGTGAGGTTGGGGACGCGCTCGAGGAGCTTTCGTTCCGACTGCGCTCGAATGGCGGGCGCGGTCCTGGGGGCGCGCGCGATCTCGACGAGGTCGTGCCACCCGAGACGCGTCAGCGCCTCCCAGGCGAAGTGCCTGGGGCACCGCGGGTGTTTGACGAGAAGCTGCAGGAGGCGCGGAGAGCCCATCACCCAGTTGCAGCGGGCGAGCCTCTCGACGAGTTCGCCGGGGCAGCTCGGGCGGCGCAGGATCGCCGCGAGAACCCCCTCCTCCGGTTCGCCGCCGCCGTCGAGCGCCTCGATCAGCTCGGCGATCTCCGCGTCTAGGCGCTGGGGCACCAGTGAATGTTAGCGCACGCGGCTTTGCTAGACTTGGGTCATGCTCCCGCCGTGCGCGCAGGCCGAGGCCAGGGCTCCGGGCGTATCGAGATTGGCCTCGCGCGGCCGCGCGCTTCTCACAACCGCGCTCGCGGTCGCGGCGTCCGCCGTCGTCGTCTCCTGCAGGGATGCCGGCGAGCCGAGGGCCCACCTCGCCGTCGGCACGTTCTGGGGTGGCCAGGCCTCGCAGGCGCTGCAGCGCGAGCTGATCCGGATCTCGCGGGACCTCGGCCCCGTGAGCATCGAGGTCCGGACGTTCGGTGTCGCGGCTCTCGGCGACTACCTCGCCCGCCCCCAGCCGCTCGCCGGCCGGGAGTCGTTGGACCTCGCGATCGTCCCCCACCACTGGCTCGGACAACTCGCTCAGCGCGAGGTCATCGAGGAGCTTCCGGCGGAGAGAGTGCAGTTCCTGCGGCAGCGGCTCGTCGGCCAGGCGTTGCTGGCTGTCAGCGACGGCGACCGCGTGTACGGCTACCCGATCAGCGCGGAGGTGCTCGCCTTAGTCTATGACCCGACGGTGTTCCCGTACCCGCCCCGCACGATCGACGAGATCCTCTCGACGCGGTTCGTGCCCGGAGTCATCCCGTTCGCGCTCGACGTCTCCAGCCCCGAGGCGGTCGCCCCCCTGGTGGGCTCGCTGGAGGGAACGTTGATTGACTCCGACGGCGGCCTCGTCTGGCGTCAATCTGCCGTCGTCGAGACCCTCGACCGCCTACGTTCGGCCTGGGGCAGCCCGACCGGCTGGCGGGCGTTCCGGGGCAGTGACCTCGAGTCGCTGCAGGTCCAGCTCTACGCGTCCGGGAAGCTCGCCAGCTTCGTGGCGGGACCGTGGCTCCTCCAAGCGCTCGAGGAGGTCGGCCGGCCGTTCGCCGTGATGCCGGTTCCCGGGTTCGCGAACGCCCCGGCCCCGGCCCGCGCCTTGGTGGGGTACCAATGCGTCATAGTGTCGCGCGAGTCGAGATGGGGCGACCTCGCGCTCGAGGTGGGAGCCCGCCTCCTTCGCGAGGACTCCAGCGAGAGGATCAACCGAGCGACGCGGCGCCTGCCGGTACTCCTGAGAGCGTATGAGTCGAGGCAAGCGGTGACGTCCCCCGGCAGCTTCGGGTTCCTGAGGGCCCTCGAGCAGGGGCAGTTCGTCCCCGGCACGCCCCACTGGACGGAGGAGATGCAGAAGGCCGAGCAGCAGCTCAAGAGCTTCGCGAGCCACCCGCAGCCCCCGCCGCTCACGCGGGACGTGGTCCTGGCGACAGGGGGCCACCCATGAAGCTCAGGTGGCAGTTCGTCGTCTCGCACCTCGTGTCGATCCTCACCGCCGCGATCCTGATCGGGGCCGTGCACCTCTTCCTGCTCCTGCGCAGCACGCGGGCGCTCGAACAGCAGGGCCTGGAGTCGAGCCTCACCACCGCGAACCACCTCCTCCTCCAGAAGATCGCGCAGCTCGAAAACGACCGCGACGCGGTGGCGGCGTTCGCGTCCCGCGGCCGCATCGGGACCGACCTGCGCCAGCTCGCGCGCCTCCACGAGCTCCTGGCGATCTACAGCGTGGAGCGGGTCGAGGTGTTCAACGGGCTTTCCAAGGAGGCCGAGGCGTTCCGCTGGGAGCGCGCGATGGGGCGCGCGTTCGAGACGCCATGGTTCCCGCCCAACCCGAGCATCGCGGTGAAGATCGCGGCCGGCAACCAGGCCTCCTGGGTTCAGCGCGGAGCCTTCGGCCAGGCCTCGCTCAAGCTGTGCACCCCGCTCGCGGCGACCTCCCCCGAGGAGCACCGCTGGCTCGTCGTCACCGAGCCCCTCGACAGCACGCTCCTCGCCGCGGTCCTGCCCCCGCAGACGGTCGGGGCGATCGAGACGGAGAAGCAGACCCTGGCGGCGTGGCCGGAGCCGCCCGGCGCCGGCAGGAACACACTCGCCGACCTCGCCGTCTACCTTCCTCGCGGCGTGTTCACCTCGGTGTTCACCCCCCTGGTCGCCCGCCGGCCGACGGTGCAGCTCGACGACGGAACGGTGCTCAGCGTCGCGGTGATGACCTCGGCGGTGCGCAGC
>Ga0335070_10008730_pt1 | contig 11882 bp, 7 predicted proteins | sample Lox_Sample_13_FD_206722 | JGI IMG/M metagenome (GOLD analysis project Ga0335070, IMG submission 206722) | Soil microbial communities from Loxahatchee National Wildlife Refuge, Florida, United States - Lox_Sample_1.3 | ecosystem: Environmental > Terrestrial > Soil > Wetlands | place: USA: Florida...
CCGCCATCAGCCCCACCACCACGCCTCTCACCATTCGCATGCCTCGTCTCCTCTCACTGGTGATAGATGTATGCGATCAACCAGCGGCGGACCGACCCGCCGCATGCTTCACCCCTGTACCCTTGCCTCCCGCCAGGGGCGGACACCTGGCTCACCCTCTCGTCGGTTCACCCGTGTCCGCCGTGCTCGGGCCGTCTCGGACCAGGCGAATCTCGCGCTGGGGGAAGGGAAACGACATTCCTGCCGCGAGCACGGCATCGTGCACGGCCAGCGCCAGCTCGGTGCGGATCCTGGACGCCCGCCCGAACTCGTCCGTCCAGGCGTTCAACTCGAAGTTGATCGAGCTATCACCGAAGCCCGTGAATGCAGCGTTGGGAGCCGGATCTCGCAAGACCTGCGGGTGCGCCATTGCAGTGGCGATCAGCAACTCGATGACTTTCCGGGGCGGGGCACCGTAGTTCACCCCGATCGGCAGGTCGATGCGCCGGTGTCGATCGCTGAGCGTCCAGTTCGTCACCCGGTCGGAGATGAGCTGGGAGTTCGGCACGATGATCTCCGCCCCCTGCCCGGTGCGGACCAGGCTCGCCCGGATGCCGATCCGGCGCACCTCGCCCGACAGGTCGCCGATCTGGATGACGTCGCCCACATGGATCGGCCGCTCGAAGAGCAGGATCAGCCCCGAGACGAAATTGTTCACTACGCTCTGCAGCCCGAACCCGATGCCGACGCCGAAGGCGCTGGCCACGATGGTCAGCCGGGTGAGATCCAACCCCAGCAGCCCCAGGCCCGCCAGGAACCCGAGGGCGAGAAGGACGTAGTGCAGGAGACTCGAGACGGCGTAGGAAATCCCGCGCGCCATGTGGACACGAGGATAGATGTCCTCTTGCAGTACGAAACGAAGGAAGGCGGACAGCAGATACGCCACCCACACCGCGAGGATGAACGCCAGGACATCGGCGAGTGAGATGCTGAACGCACCCCGCTCCAGCCTGGCGGTCAGCACGCCTTGCCCGAGCGCCACCACCGGCTCCAGGAGACCGACATAGTCCAGCACGCGGATGAGCCAGACAAGTATGGCGAACCAGACCAGAAAACGGTTCGTGCGACGCTCCAAGAGGTCCCGATGGTGCTGGACCATCTGGAGGCGCTGAAGCGGCCACAGACGGAGAGCCAGCGCCACCACGCCGGTTCCGACCCGGACATATGCATAGAGGAGGAGTGCCAGGGATCCGGTGGCAAGCACGCCGGAGGCCAGGAGGCGCACCAGGCGCAAGTACCCGAGGACTCCCGCCAGCAGCGCCACAGCAAGGATGAGCAGGACAAGCGCGGCTCCCACCCGGAGGGCGCGCTTGCGATCCGACCCGCTGTCGCCAGAGGTTTCGGACCGTAGGTACCCGAAGCGCAGTGCCCAGCCCATTGCCGCCAGGCCCGCAAGCATCTCCAGCACCAAGAGCCCTTGTTCAAGCAAGGGAATGCCGGCAAGGGCCTGCCGGAGGGTATCGACGGCGAACAGGGCTCCCAGGATGTAGAATCGGGGGACCACCCGCGGATCGACCACCGGCTCTACCAGCCGGATCGCCGGCACGAGCATCAGAACCTCGGCCAGTTGCCGCACCGTGGGTGGAGCCGGCGAAACTACCGTAGAGATGCCGGCGAGGGCGAGGATCAGCGCCGCCGAGAGGGGGCGATCGAACACCGTGGTCGCGAAAGACTCGCCCTCGCCGGTCGCGACCCCCCGGCGAATCCGGCGCCGCGCCGCCGAGAATAGCGCCGCAGCCACCACGAGGAACCCCACGTGAAGCGGCATCCCCACGGTGGGATCATGGATATACTGGAGGATCTCCGCCCACCGGCCGGCGATGACGCTGTGCGTCCGGCCGGGCAAGGTGGCGCGAGCCTGCGCCCACAGCTCGGCGCTCCAGATCGGGGGGATCTCCCGTGACAGAAGTCCTCCCACCGCCGCTCGCTCGGCCCGGGCAAGGAGGTCGAGCGCGGTCCGGCACCGCGCCACCTCCTGGCCCACACGGCCCTGAAGTCCGAGCACCGCAGCCCGCTGCGCCTGGAATGGTGCCTCGGTTCGCGCAAGGTCCGCCAGCACCTCATCGATCTGCTGCAGGGTCGCGGCCGGTGCATTCGCAGCCTCTGCGCCGGCGCGCGTTTGGCGCCACGTCTCTTGCATCGCCGCCAGGCGGCTCAGCGCATCCTGGAGCTGCGTCGCCCGCCGGGTGAGCTGATTCAACCACTCGGTCGCCTGGTGCTGTCTCCCTTGCCACACCTGCTGTTGCGCCGCGATCGTCCCGAGCGACGGATTTCCCCGAAGGACCTCCGGCAATCCGGCAAGATCTGCCCCGATCCGCTCACTGACCTCGGGAAGCCGCACCAGGATATTCTGGATGTCCACGCTCGTAGTGAGTTCCGCCGTAAAGGCGGGGAGGAGATTTGACACCTCCGCGGCCCGCGTCGCAACCTCCGCCAGCGGGATCGCCGCGGACGTCGGCGGAGCGGCAGGCGCAGCAGGCGCAGCAGGCGCCGCCTGGCCCGCCGCCCCGCCCGAAACAGATGGAGCCAGCAGCGGGAGGACGACAAGCAACGAGCAGATAAGGAATCGTGTCCGCATGACATTCCCTCCCGCCCGATTGCAGGCGGAAGGTAGGCACCGACTGGCGCAGTCTCGGCGCGATCTCACGGAGGCCTCCCTGGGGAGATCCCCCCCTGTCCTCTACGGCCCCAGGTCCGCGCAGATATTCCGGGCCATGTTCTGCTGCTCCGCCGACCCGGCGCCCCCGCCGCCGAAGCGCCCGCCGCCCCCTGTGTCGGCCAGCATGTAGCTGTACTGCAAGTCGAAGCGCACCGCAATCCCCTGGGTCTTGATATCGATCGAGAAGGGGGAGGGCGCATTCATGTTGATCCAGTACTCCTTCGCGCTCCCCCGGGCGCGGGCCATGGTGTAGCCCTGGGCCGACACCCCGTAAAGGCGGAACTCGAGATCTTCAAGCGGCGTCCCCAGGTACGGGTTATTGGCGACCCCCTGCACCCGCACCACCCCCGGGGACGGACGGCTGCAGTTCCAGTAGAGGGCCACCTTCCCGTCGGTCACCTGGTGGGCGTAGCTGCTGAAGTTGACATCCATGGAGGACGCGCCCTTCATGCCTGCGCAGCCCGCCAGCAGGGCGAGCAGGAGCAGGGGCGTCAGCGCTGAAAATCGGCCTACGACAGCGTTCATGGCTTCGGCCCTCCGGAATAATCCGCTCATTCCCACATCTCCGATGTGAGCCCAAAGAGCTAGACTCGAAATCCGAAACTCGAATCTCGAAACCCGAAACAAATCCGAAGCTCGAAAGGTGCAATTTCGAGACAGAAGGCCGGCAATCCGTCCCACGGCCGTTTTCCGATCTCCCGTTTCAATCTTGCCTGTTTCGGTCATTCGAATTTGTTTCGAGCTTCGAATTTCGGATCCCGGGCTTTCCTCGTCAGATCTTCTTCCCGACGTCCTCGATACCTTCGCCGATTCCCTTGAACCACTTGTCGACTTCCTCGGCGCCTGCCTTCACGCCCTTGCCGGCCCCCGTGCCGACCTTCTTGACGGCGGCGATGGAGGCCTGCGCTCCCTCCTTCAGTTGGGTGCCCGACCACGTGGCCGCGCCGGCGAGGGCGCTCCCGGCCTTCTTGAGAGCCGCGGTCGAGTCCTTGCCGGCCTTCTGGGACTGCTCCGCAGTCGCATGCCAGGCCTTGGCCAGAGTGTGGTCCACTGTGGCGAAGGTCTTCTTCAGGTCGTCACCCGACTTCACGGCGCCTTCCTTCACGTCCTTCCCCAGCTTGGTCAGGGCCTCGCCGGCCTTCTTCACGCTCTCCTGGCTGCCTTTGGCAACGCTCTTCGCCTGTTTCCCCACGTAGGCGGCTGCCTTGTCGATGTCCTCGGATGCCTTCTTCATGTTGCCCTTGAGAAACGCCTCGTTGGCCGCCGCCATGGACTTGTCCGGCTCGCTCACAAACTGGCTGGATTTGGACTGGGCGAGCGCCTTGCTGCTGACCACGAGGGCAACTACAAGGGCCAGCAATGTCAACAGGGAAGCAAATGTCTTGTTCATCACAGCTCCTTTCTGCGGGTTATGGCTCTTCTCACCACGAGCTACGGGGGTACACTTTGGGCTGTCCTCTTCATCTATTCTCTTCCCGTCACCGACCTGCCCCTCTTGACCGGAGCACATTCCTCCTTTCCCTCTCGCTCCTCAGGACGCCGTCTGGCGCGGCCCGCACCGAATTTGCATGCGGGACGCTCACTGCGATCCACCGCGTCCACCTATGTGAGATACCGGATGGCGACCCCCACGACGACCTCCCCGTGAACGGTCTCGATGCCGCGACCCCACCACGAGGATGCAGCAGTCCCGCCCACGAGGTTCGCAGGGTCCGCGACGACCACCACTGCGTCCGCACCCAGCAGTGCCCCTGCCTGCTGGAGTTGCTGCTCCAGTTCTGCCGCCGACTGCTTGACGCGGGGTTCCAGATTGATCTCGCCGAGCCGCAGATGGGGGCGCGACGGCTCCGAGTACATCACCCCGACGACGCCCGGGTCCGTCGGCGGAAACTTCTGCGCCTCGGCAAACGGCATGACCTGGACAGTCACCTTGGAGCAGCCGCCCAGCAGGGCCAGGACGACGACGGCCAACATGGTGCCGCCCAGGATTGCGGAGTGTCTCACCGCGCGCCTCCTTTGGCAACCCGAAACCCACGGCAAATTCCGAGATCCAATTATCGAAATCCGAAACCTGGGCGAAATTCGAAACTCGAATTTCGAAATTCGAAACAAAATCGAAGCTCGAAAGAGCAATAATCGAAACGAGGCGGCGGCGACTTGTCCGATGACTATTGCCCGATCACTCCGATTCGAATTTCCTCCATTCGGTCATTCGAATTTGTTTCGGGTTTCGAGTTTCGGATTTCGGATTTGGCTCTCTTCCACCTTCCCACCCCCATACTCCCACACTCCCACAGTCCCACACTCCGATCCCTTCCCTCAATTCGGCCGCTGATAATCGAAGTTCTGCACCTGCACGGTCATCTGCTTGGCGGGGACGGTGATCTCGGCATAAGCGAGGTAGGTGAGTCCGCTCGGGATCGTGTTGAAGGTGCCGGTCAGGGTGAAGATTTCGCCCTGGTAGAACCCGTTTACCAGAACCCGTCGGGTCTTCCGGGTGCGGGCGTCGGTCCAGATGGAGAGCGTGTCGCCCGGGGTGACGACGTTGTGGCCGGTCATCTCGACCAGCCCGGTGGCATCCGGCCCGATGGTGGTGGCCGAGGTCATGAAGTCGAGGATCTTCCCCGCCGAGGGCAGCGTGTACTGATCGACGAGGCTCCGCAGGCCGCTGAGGAACTCTTCCAGCTTCTTCCGCTTCTCCTCGGCGATGGCCCGGCGTAGAAAGCCAAAGGGCAGCGGCGCGCCCGTGTCGTTCAGCAGGCTTCGCTGCAGCTGGCCATCCGGGAGGTAGTTGTTCAGCTCGAGGCGGATGTCTTTGATCTCGTCGTTCTCGAGGATTTCCGTCCGGCTGGTCCAGGTGTACTGGCGCAGCAAGGCGTCATTAGCCTTGCGCGCCTCGGTGAGCTGCACCGCCATGTTGGCGTCCGTGGAAAGGGCCGTCTGCGCCTGCGCGGCCTGCGGCAGGACGACACCCATCAGGCCAGCCAAAAGGAGGATGCGTTGGAGCCTCATGAGGGACGCTCCTTTCTGCGGTGGTGCGTCAACCCAGCCAACCGGGGCGAAAATCCGAAATTCGAATATCGAAATCCGAAACAAGTCCGAAGCTCGAAACGAACAATGCTCAAAACAGGATGCCGGCGATTGGGCCGATGGTCATTGTCCGGTCCTTCTGTTTCGAATTTCGTTTTTCGAGTTTCGAGCTTGTTTCGAGTTTCGAGTTTCGGATTTCGAGTTTGCTCCTCTATCGCCGGAAGCCGCCGAAGTGTCCACCCCAGCCCCCGCCCCCACCGGAATGGCCCCAGCCGCCCCCGCCCCCACCAAATCGGCTGGCCCAGCCCCCGCCGCTGCTTCCGCCGAAGTGGCTGGCCCAGTCGCTTCCGCCGGAGTGGCTCCCCCAGCCGCCGCTGCTCCCGGAGTGGCTGCCCCACCCGCCCCCGCCGCCGTCTCGGCTGGCCCAGCTACTGCCGCTGCCGTTGCCGCTCTGCTTGAAACTGTTGAACTTCTGCTCGCCTTCGCTGCGCGCCTGCTGCTCGCGCTCTTGCTCCGAGGCGCTGTTCGCACTCGCGCTCTGCCAGCCGCTGGAGGTGTGCTGCTGCCAGCCGCTGTCGCTGTTCTTGTAGACGTTGCCCTGCTTGTCGGTGTAGGCCTGCCCGGCGGTGTGGGTGTACGACTGGCCGGTCTTCGAGTCCGAGACCGTGGTCGAGTGCGACATGCCCTGGCCGGTGGCGCCACTCGTGGTGGCGGTCTTCGAGAGCCCGGTGTTGGCGTTGCTGGTGGTATGGCTCAAATAGCCGGACTGCTGGCCGGGGGAGCTGCTGTAGGCGCCCGAAACGGACGCGCTCTTGCCCCCCGGCCCGGTCTCCGCGGCCCCGCCGGAGCGCGCATACGTCCCGGTCTGGGCATCGTAGCTATAGCTGCGCGACATCGTCCCCGACTGCCCGCTGGGGGTGGTGTACGCCCGCCCATAGGAGGCTGCCGACTGCCCGGTGGAGGGATTGTAGCTGTAGCCGCCCGACACCGTCTCCGCGCCTCGCGGGCCGGAGCCACTCGCCCCGAACGACGCTGCGGTTTGCCCGGTGGAGGGGTTGTAACTCCGGGCGCCCGAATAGGTGCCGCTCCCGCCGGTGGCGTAGTTGTGGAAGGTCCCGCTCGCGTTGGTGGCGTAGCTACTGCCGGTGTTGTACCAGCTCCGGGTCCCCGAGTACGCCGTGTTTCCGTACTGCCCGTACACGTTGGCGCTGGCCGAGCCGCAGCAGGGGTAGCCGTAGTAGGCCGGGTGGTAGTAGGCGCCGCCGTGCCAGGCGTAGGTCGCCGAGGCGGTCGCGACCCCCATCGCAAAGCCGAAGGTCATGCCCACCGCCGGGTTGTAGACAGGCTGGGCCATCACTCCGTAGGTCACCGGCGGGGGGTACCACACCGTCCCCACGTAGGTCGGATAGGTGTACCCCGTGCCGTAGACCACCACCCCGCCGGGCGTCACAACGGTTCCCAGGTATCCGGGGGTGTAGCCCACGTAGACCACCTTGGCGGTCGAGCCGTAGACATAGACGTAGGTCACGTAATGGAGCGGGGAGGTGGGCGGAATGGTGTAGATCACCGCCGGAACGGAGGCCGCGACGTACCAGGGGCCTGTGACGGCCGTCGCGGAGAACCAGACTCCACCCTGAAGTGCGTAGTAGAGGTTGGCGTCCACCTGGATGATCGGCGTCGGCGTGTTGAAGACGTACTCGAGCGGCGTCCCCGCGATCGGGCGGAGCACCGGGGGCCCGTCGATCACCGGTGTGAACGTGGGCCCGTGCACGCGCGGGATCGTGGCCGTCTGGGGGATCGAGTTCGCAATGACGGCCTCCTGGGCCTGGGGGGTCCCGGCCACTGAGGCGAGCACGATGCCGGCCGAAGAGTCCGGCGGGATTCTCTTGAAGTCGGCCGGGAGGCTGGTGCTGGCCACGAAGGTCCAGGGGCCGGTGAGCGCCCCACTCCGGAACCAGCGGCCGGAGAGGAGCACAAAGTACTCCCGGGTGGCCGTGTCGAAGAGCACGTCGTTGGCCGTGTTCGAGGCATGTTCCAGGGTGGTCCCGGGAATGGGCGTCAACGCGGGCTGTCCGTTGAACACGAGGAGTTCCGTGGGTGTGTAGCTTATGTAGATCGTGGGAACCCCGTTCGCCAGGGAGGGTTTGGGCTTCGCCTTGCCCCCGTCGATCAGGTCCACCACGCCTGCTGCCGCAAGGTTCCGGGCAACCTGGTCGATGTTGGCCGGCAGGATGAAGGGCTGGTACCAGGGGCCCTGGAGGGTCCCGGCGTAGAGCCAACCGTCGTAGACGTGGAGGTAGAAGGTGCTGCTCGCCAGGGGCCGGAGGAGCAGCGCCTGGGTGTTGATGACCCGCTCGAAGGCCGTCCCGGGGACCGGCCGCAGGACCGGCGCCCCGTCGATCGGGATCAGGAGGGCCGGGGTGTAGCTCACCAGGATCGTGGGCGGCGTGTTGTTCACCGGGATGCCGGCCGGCTTCACCGTCCCCGAGGCCTCCAGCGAGGCCTGCAGGCGGTCGAGCGCGATCGTCTGCAGGATGGCGGGCAGCTGCTTCTGCAGCGCGGGCGTGTACGCCGCCCCGTTTTCGGGAAGGGTCGGGAACAGAACCTTGGTCAGGGTCACATCCTCCAGCGTGACCTTCCGGGTGACCTTCTCCACCTGGGTCCGCGCCGTCCCCGAGATCATGCCGAAGGTCTCCTCTTTCGACCCGGCCGGCACGATCGCCACTGCGGCGCGGAAGTCGAGGACGTTCCCCACCCACGCGTTGACCTGCGGCTGGTACACGAGCGCGTGGGCCTTGCCGAGTGTGACCGGGCGCGGCCACGGGTCGGTCGGGACCGGCGTCCCGCTCTTGGCGCTCTGGGCCGGCGCAGCCCCTACCCACGCCGGCACAACGAGAATCGCGAAGGCAATCGCTGCCAGGACTCTTTTGAGCTTCATGACTGAATCCCCTTCTTGCCCTGCTGCTTCAGAGTCGAACCGACATCTTGCCCGAACCGAGCTGTCCAACAGCAGTTTGGTGCCACCCAAATCGGCGAGGGATTTTCCACCACCAAGGCGCCAGGAGCAAAGGAGAACTTGCCTCCTGCCCTTGCTTGCGGCCCTCGCTCCTTATTGGCCGCGGCAGCCCTCCGCAACCTCAGAGCCCACACGTTTGGGAGTATGGGCGTATGGGAGTCTGGGTGTGTGGGAGTGTCCTAGCGCAACCGCACCACCTCTCCGCGCTGTCCATCGCGGTGAGCAGCCCCCTCCACGAGAACTCGAAATCCGAATACCGAAATCCGAAACAATTTCGAAGCTTGAAAGAGCAATCCTCGAAACGAGCTGCCGGCGATTTGCCCCCTGTTCACTGTCCGATCAACCAGTTTCGAAATTTCCCTTTTCGGTCATTCGAATTTGCTTCGAGATTCGAATTTCGGATTTGCCCTTCTCCACTCCCACACCCCCAGACTTCCCCACCCCCATACCTCGCCGTTCGTCCTCAGTTCGGCCGCTGATAGTCGAAGTTCTGCACCTGCAGGGTCATGTTCTTGGCGGGCACGGTGACCTCGGCAAACGCCATGTAGTTCAACCCGCTCGCGAGGGTATTGAACGTGCCCGTCAGGGTGACGATGTCGCCCTTGTAGAAGCCGTTCACCAGGACCCGCTGCGTCTTGCGGGTGCGGGCATTGGTCCAGATGGAGAGGGTGTCCCCAGGGGTGACGACGTTGTGGCCGGTCATCTCGACCAGCCCGTTGGCATCCGGCCCGATGGTGGTGGCCGAGGTCATGAAGTCGAGGATCTTTCCCGTCGAGGGCAGGGTGTACTGGTCCAGGAAGCTGCGCAGGCCGGTGAGAAATTCCTCCAGCTTCTTCCTTTCGTCCTCGGCGATAGCCCGGCGCAGGAATCCGCGGGGCAGGGACGCGCCCGTATCGTTCAAGAGGGACCGCTGCAACTGGCCGTCCGGGAGGTAGTTGCACAGCTCGAGGCGGGTGTCCTTGATCTGGCCGTTCTCGATCAGCTCCGTGCGGCTATTCCAGGTGTACTGGTGCATCAAGGTGTCATTGGCCTTGCGCGCTTCCGTGATCTGGACCGCCATGTTGGCGTCGGAGGACAGGGCCGTCTGCGCCTGCGCGGCCGGGGCGAGAGCGAGGGTCGCAAGACCGGTCAAGAGGAGGATGCGATGGAGTTTCATGGGTGATTCTCCTTTCCTGTGTGTTGTTCGAGTTTGTCTCGTGCTTCGGATTTCGTATTTCGAATTTGTTTTCCTATCGTCGGAATCCTCCTCGGCTGGCCCCGCCGCCGCCGCTTGGCCTGCTCCAGCTGCTCTCGCCGCCGCTCTGCTTGAAGTTGTTGTACTTCTCTTCGCCCTGGTTGCGGGCCTGCTCCTCGTTCTGGACCGACTCGGGCGGTTTGCTGGCGCTCTGCCAGCCGCTGGAGGAGTGCTGCTGCCAGCCGCTGCTGCTGTTCTTGTAGACGTTGCCCTCCTTGTCGGCGTAGGCCTCGCCGGACGTGTGGGTGTACGACTGGCCAGTCTTCGAGTCCGAAACCGTGGTGGAGTGGGAGGGAGCTTGCCCGGTAGCGGCGCTCGTCGTAGAGGTCCTCGACATCCCGGTTTCGGCATTGCTGGTGGTGCGGCTCATCTCTCCGGCCTGCTGGCCGGGCGAGCTACTGTACGCGCCCGACACCGACTCGCTCTTACCCCCCGGGCCGCTCGCCGTGGCCCCGCCGGATTTCGCGTAGGCCCCGGTCTGCGCATCGTAGCTCGCGCTGCGCGAGGTGGCCGCCGACGCCCCGGTGGGGGAGGTATACGACCGCCCGTAGGAAGCCGCCGACTGCCCGGTGGAGGGGTTGTAGCTCGCGGCGCCTGACACAGCCTCCGAGCCTCGCGGGCCGGAGCCGCTCGCCGCGAACGACCCCGCCGACTGCCCGGTGGAGGGGTTGTAGGTCCGCGCCCCCGAATAACTGCCGGTGGCGCCCGTGGCGTAATTGTGAAACGTCCCGCTGGCGCTGGTGCCGTAGGTCCCACCGGAACTGGAGTAGGAGCGGGTGCCCGAGTAGGCCGTGCTCCCGTACTGGCCGTAGACGTTGGCGGTGGCCGAGCCGCAGCAGGGATACCCGTAGTAGCCCGGGTGGTAGTAGGCCGAGGCGCCCCAGGCATAGGCCGCCGAGGCGGTGGTGACCCCCATCGCAAAGCCGAAGGTCATGCCGACCGCCGGGTTGTAGACCGGCTGGGCCATGACCCCATAGGTCACCGGCGGGGGGTACCACACCGTCCCCACGTAGGCCGGGTAGGTGTACCCCGTGCCGTAGACCACCACCCCGTCAGGCGCGACCACCGTCCCCATGTAGCCGGGGGTGTAGCCCACGTAAACCACCTGCGCCGTCGAGCCGTAGACCCGGACATAGGTCACGTAGTGGAGGGGCGACGCGGGCGGGATGGTGTAGATCACCGCGGGCACCGCCGGCGCGACGTACCAGGGGCCGTTCATCGAGGTCGCGTAGTACCAGACGCCGACCTGCAAGGCGTAGTAGCTGGACGGGTCGATCTGGATGATCGGCGCGGGGGAGTTCACGACATACTGGAGGGGCGTGCCGGCGATCGGCTGCCACTGCGGAGCCCCATCGATCGTCGGCGTGAACGTGGGGCCGTTCACGCGCGGGATCGTCGCCGTCTGGGGAATCGAGTTGGTGATGACAGCCTCCTCGGCTTGGGGAGTGCCGGCCACCGAGGCGAGGACGATCCCGGCCGGGGAGTCCGCCGGGATCTTCTTGAAGTCGGCCGGGAGGCTGGTGCTCGCGGCATAGGTCCAGGGGCCGGTGAGCGCCGCACTCCGGAACCAGCGGCCGGAGATGAGCACGTAGTACTCCTTGGAGGCTGTGTCGAAGAGCACATCGTTGGCGGTGTTCGAGGCCCGCTCCAGGCTGGTCCCGGGAATGGGCGTCAGGGCGGGTTGGCCCTTGAACATCAGGAGTTCCGTGGGCGTATAGCTCACGAAGATCGTGGGAACCCCGTTGGCCAGGGAGGCCTTGGGCTGGACCTTCCCCCCGTCGATCAGGTCCACCACACCGCTTTGCGCCAGGGTCTGGGCCACCTGGTCGATGCCCGCTGGAAACACCATGGGCTGATACCAGGGCTGATCGAGCGCCCCGGTATACAACCACCCATCGTACACG
>Ga0335070_10008733_pt1 | contig 11880 bp, 9 predicted proteins | sample Lox_Sample_13_FD_206722 | JGI IMG/M metagenome (GOLD analysis project Ga0335070, IMG submission 206722) | Soil microbial communities from Loxahatchee National Wildlife Refuge, Florida, United States - Lox_Sample_1.3 | ecosystem: Environmental > Terrestrial > Soil > Wetlands | place: USA: Florida...
CAGGAAAATCCACACCATTATCATTACGCATAATCCTATGACCGAAAAACCAATCACCTGAAAAGTGTTATTGGCATCCGGGCTTTTGTTAATGGTCAAGAGAAACTTGATGCCCTGTGTCCCCAGGTGACCGACCCAACCGGCCAGGAAAGTGACCGTATAGAACTTGACCCCGAGTGGAAGTATTTTCTTCCAGAGGACGCCTATGATCAAGCCCACCAGCATGAGCAACAGCACGCCGGTCTCGGTGATGAGGCCTTGTGTACCTATCAGGTTGCTCAGTTCTATCACGTTCCAGGTCAGCAGTCCGCCAACGGCACCCCATAGCGCGCGGGATGCATCCGGGAATCGCAGGACGACGCTCCTTTCCAGCGAAACGATTGCAGCCGCAAGCAGGACGACCGTATATACCAGCAATCCGGGACGCTGGAACAGGATTTCGACTGGCTTGATCAACAAAGCCACCAGGATTGTAATCAATATTAAGAAGAGAGGAGCTACAAGGCCGTCCATCAATTTGCTTTTAATTTCAAAATCTTTTTCCATCGTCTTCCTCACCCGCTATTTGTAGCCGCGCCTGACGGATTTTTCGCCATATTTTTGATGTATTAAATCCACCGCCTCCAACAGGCGTTTCTCTCTCGTCTCTGGCGAATCCCACAGGCTCAATTGAGTTGCCCCTTCTACCAGGCCGCTGACCCCAACTCCCAACAGCCGCACATATTTTCCTGGCATCCAAACTTTAAAGAATAATTCCTTCACAGTCTCGTATATCAGGCTGTCTTGATCGACCGCCCGGTTAAACGTAGATTGGCGGGTAAGGGTCGTGAAATCAGGCCAGCGCAGCTTTAAGCGGACTGTCGTTCCAGCCAGGTTATTCTTACGCAGGCTTTTGCCCACCCCCTCTGAAAGTGAAAGGAGAATTTGTAAAAGTGTCGCCTTGTCCTGAATGTCGCGGTCGAACGTGATTTCTTCGCTGATTGATTTCACCTCGCGTTCAGTAACCACCGGGCGATTGTCAATCCCTCGCGCATGCTGAACGAGGTCATACCCATTTTTACCAAATTTCGCAGCCAATAATTCGGGAGCAGATGCGGCCAATTGCCCGATCGTTTGTATATGCATGCCTTCCAGCACGGTGGCTGTCTTCGGGCCAACGCCCCACAAAGCTTTCACTGGCAAGACTGCCATAAAGGCAGCTTCTTCACCGGCAGGCACTTCCAGAATAGCATTGGGATATCCCCCGCCTGTATGGCGTTTCTTGGCTGTATCCGTCGCAATTTTGGCTACCAATTTATTGGTAGCCACACCGAGCGAACAAGGTAAATTGGTAGCCTGATTGACCTGTGCTTGAAGTCTTTTAGCGAGCTGCAAACCGGGTTCCGGCAGATCGCTAACGTCTAAAAAGGCTTCATCAATCGATATTTGTTCTGCCAGGGGCGTCACTGATCGAATAATATCCATCACCTGCCTGGATGCACTGCTGTAGGCGTTGCGATCTGGAGGAATAATGACCAGCTTCGGGCAAACCCGGATTGCCTTAGACATGGGCATGGCCGAACGGATGCCGAATTTGCGCGCCGGGTAGGAACAAGAAGTAACAACCCCACGCTGGTCCGGTTGCCCTCCAACCGCAAACGGCAATCCCTTCAGCTCAGGTTTTCGCAGTTCTTCAACTGCGCAAAAAAAAGCGTCCAGGTCTACATGGATTATTTTGCGCATACCAGAACCTAACTGCGGAGATATTTATCAGTTTACGCCAACCACGCAATCCGGTCAACAAACAAAAACGTTAAGATTTATTTAAATTTCGATCGTTAATGAAGGGTATTTCCGTTAAGGCAGCAGCTTCACGGAAATGCCCATTTTTAACGATCAAAATTTAATAAAACCGGATACGTCAGGAAGGAATCACGCGCGGCTGGGTTTTCTTCTCATCATAACGGCTCTTGATTGCCGGCAGCTCAACCCAAAATATAGCCCCTTCGCCCGTCTTGCTCATCACGCCAATTTTGCCGCCGTGGGCTTCTACAATTGATTTGGCGATCGCAAGGCCTAAGCCACTGCCTGCCATCTTCTTGTGTTTATATTGGGTCGGTTCTACCCGGTAAAATCGCTCGAAAATCCGCGACAGATGTTCCTCCGGAATTCCAATCCCATTATCTTTTACTTCCAGCCGGACATTAGCTTTATCGGTCAAATTTGCCAGGCTCAATTCGATCCACCCCCCGGATGGAGTATTTTTGATTGCATTCTCCAGGAAATTGTTCAACAGTCGCCGGAGCTGATCCTCGTTGCCAAGGACTTTAGGCACGTTTGGCTGTAAAGATAGCTTGAGTTCCAGCCCTGATTGCTGGGCACGGGCCCGCCAGAAATCACGTGTTTCATTAATCAGCTCTCCTAAATCGAGCGGCTCATATTGAGTTCGCCCGCGACCGGCTTCGATTCGCGAAAGATCCAGCAGATCCGTCACCGTCCGGTTCATAAGCTCGAGCTCATCTTGTATCTGTGAAAGAAAAAGCTGTGAAACGTCCTTATCGTCCATAGCTCCATCACTAAGGGCGTCCACGTGCAGCTTGATGGCGGTGATGGGAGTTCGCAGCTCATGGCTGGCGTTGGCCACAAAAGCACGCAGCCCTTCCATGTTATCCTGCAGGTGGCTGGCCATCTGGTTAAAGGTGAGCGCTAATTGTTGAAGCTCTTCGGGGCCGACCGGATTGGCGCGGATTTGCAGGCTTCCCTGGCTGAGCTCTTCCGTGGCGCGGGTTAGAGATCTAATGGGACGCGAAATGGTGCTTGCCATCCACCAGGCTTCCACAATCACTGCCAGGATGAGCAAAACTGCGATCACTGCCAACAATACCAGGGAACGATACGAAGATGACATCTGGTCTGCATAGACAGCCGAAAGCCTCAATGCACCGTAAATGATTTCATTATGACTGATTGGAATGGCAATGTAATACGTTTCCTGCCCGGTTGCGTCTGCCCGGCGCGCCTCCCCATCCACGCCTTTCAATGCCTCAAATATCTCCGGTGGAAGGGCGGACCCATTAGAACCGACATCATTTAAATCGTTTGAGGCTAATAATTTCCCGCCGGCCTGGTACAACGAATACCGAATTTCAGGTCGTTCGTAAAAAAATTGGCTCAACACATTGTTCATGACGGAAGTGAGCTGCCCATTTCCACTGGCTTCAATCATCGGCTGTTCCAAATTGTTCGAAACCAGGAAGGCAGTATTTTCTAGAAAGCTTTCAATCTCGCGGCGGCCTCGGTCAATGATAAAGTGAGCCGCGATAACGGAGATCAATCCGATGCTGAGTACGCCGATGATCAAATGGGAGATAACCAGACGGGCCGTAAGGCTAAGCGGGAGGCGGACTTTCATACGATTTCATCTGGACTGATAAATCGGTAACCGTATCCTCTCACAGTCTGGATGTAGCCAGGATTTGTCGGATCATCTTCAATTTTAAGGCGCAGCCAACGGATATGTACTTCCAATGTGCGCGGGTCACCCGTCCATTCCTCGCCCCAAACCTGATTTAATAATTCCTGGCGGCTGCACGCTCGCCCAGCCTGCGACATCAAGAAATAAAGAAGGTCGAATTCACGGGCAGAAAGCTGAAGCTCCTGCTGATTTTTCAAAACCCGCCGGCCGATCCCATCCACGAGCAGATTTCCAATTCGAAGCTGGCCTGGGGTTTCATTTACCTGGTCAAAGGCTACCCTTCGGAGCAGCGAACGAATGCGGGCCAACAACTCGCGAAAAGAAAAGGGCTTTGGCAGGTAATCGTCGGCCCCAATTTCAAGGCCCAGGATCTTATCAACTTCATCGCTGCGGGCAGTCAGCATGATAATGGGAACGGTGCTTCTTGAACGCAGGCGTTTACAGACTTCCAATCCATCCATTCCAGGAAGCATGATATCCAAAACCACCAGGTCGGGGTGCGTCCGGTCAAAAAGATCCAACGCATCATTACCATTTTCGGCGATGGATACTTCATATCCTTCACGTCGCAAGCTGTAGGCGAGCGATTCGACTATCACAGGCTCATCGTCAATGATCAGCAAATTTGCCAAGGTGCCCTCCAGAATGGGATAATTTCCCTCAAATATGACATCATTATACTAAATCAACCTCGGTTCTAGACAAAGTATTTTTTAATTAATTTTAGACCGGATAACTTCTCTGTATACCCTCAAATTTCCATTTTTTTGGTTTTTGGGGTGGTTTCTGGGCAAATGTGCTGCCAATTTGCCCCCTCAACCCACGGCAACTCCCAAAGGGCCAATTTCCATATCAAGGTCGTGAAGCAGATTATTAACAATAATACCACCTTGTTTTTTCATTCGATATTAAAGTTGACATCTTTAATCAATATCATTACACTTAATCTAATCATAGTAATCTGTCAAAGTTGTTTTTAATAACTCTTGACAGATCAATAAAACCATGATTCATGTTTCTGTAAAATGTGAGGCGGCCCCGTGCATTTTACAGAAGAATATAACTCAACCAACCATCGTTCAAGGAGTGGGTGTATGGCAGCTCAATATCAACTGGTATTAAATTCCGGACCGATTCCAGGGAAAATCTATCCCCTGGAAAAAGCCGAAATTTTTATCGGGCGAGACCTGGGGAACGACATTGTCATCAACGACCCGGAAGTATCTCGACGCCACGCCCGCTTGTACATGCAGGGAAATTCATATATCATCGAGGACCTTGGATCGACCAACGGGACTGCCGTGAATAACCAACGGCTGACCGGTCCGTATGTTCTGCACATCGGCGAACAGATTACCTTCGGAGAGCGGATCAACCTGGTGGTCGAAGCAGGGGCAAAGATGCCGGATTCTGTTCCGGCAAATGAGCCAGCTCAAACGCCGCCCGCTTATGCGGCGCCTGCAAAACCGCCTGTATTTATTCCGCCTGCGCCGATCGGTAACCAACCCGCACCTTACCAACCCCCTGCACAGCCGCCGCAGAATTACGCTCAGAACCAGCAAGGCTACCCTTTTCAGGCTCCGGCTCCCCAGCAGCCTGCTTATTCTCCCACCCCCGAACCCCCGGCATACCAGCCTCAACCCACATACCAGGCACCCGTCGAGCCCATGCAGTCTTCTCAGTTCTCTGGGCAGGTTCCGACGCCTCAATATACAGAGGAATCCAATATCCGCTACCGGATTCCAATCTGGATATTCGTTCTGATAGGCGTCCTGTTGATCACAATCTTGATCCTCTTGATCGATGACTTCAGGTTGTGGTGCCCGCTGTTCGGAATTTGCACTTAATTTAATTTCGAAATTTTCTCGTTAGCCGCCAGCAATCTTTTGCTTGGTAGCAAATATCAGGCGTTCTGTCCCATTAAAATCGCCTTTTTTCCATGCCTCTCCTGCCTGTACGAGCATAGCTTCGATTTCAATGTTTTCGCTTGTTTCATCCCGCCGCAGAAAATCTGCGGTAATACCGCGCTCTCGCATCTGGTTGGCATCCGGCAGCCAGACCTCCTGAAAAAAAGCCGTAGGATCCAGCTTTTGTTGGTAGGCGCGGATAGTATCAAACAGATCTGCCGTTGCAATTACATCCGAATCCAAATCGGGGTTTATAGGAATAGACTTTAAAAAGGTGTAGAAACGGTCGTCAAGCTGGCGAAAGCTCAGGCCAAAGTGAGCTTGAAGCGCATGATCGATTACGGTGGAGTCGCTGGCGGATAGGATTGGTTCAATATCGCGGTAAAAATTATCGTAGGCCTTCCATCCCCAGGCATTGACCATGTAGGAAACCAACGAGCCGGCTTCGAGGTAGCTGATCTCGTGCTGCCAGGCATAGAAATTATCTGCCAGGTTCGGCAGGGGAATGTAGGTGCCGCTGTCCACCAGTGTAGCAGCTCTTTGCAACAACGGCTCGGTCCTGTAATGTCCTCCGGTTAAATACACTGCCAGGCCCTCAACCAGTAGCAGAGGCCTGAACTTTCCACCTATGTCGAGGTCAACAACGTGAACGAGCTCGTGATGAAGAACAACTGGAAGATCAGTATCGACATAATTCAGCTCCGGATCGGATAAATAAACCTCATCGGTCGTAAATCCACCCTGGCCCAAAATGCGCGGCAGCAAATTAATGTCAACTTTTTTTGGCATGACGTGGCTGAGCTGGGTTTCAACCAATTGGAATTGGGTATTAATTTCCGGCAGCAGCAGGGCGAGATCCCTCTCAGGGCGTGTGCCGGTAATGTAATGCACAATACAACAGGCTGTTTCAACCGCAGCCCATTTGAAAGATGGCCCGGGCGGAACCGGATTTAATTGAAGTTTCTGCTGCCAGGTAATTCCTGCCGGCTGAATGGCATAACTCAGGGTAAATTCACCTGGCGCCAGGCCGTGAGTGTCCCAGGCCCACATCAAGAGCGCACGGAATTTATTTTCACCGGTGATCGCAAATGGGGATTTCCCAATCACTTTAGATCCAGACGAAACCAGGCTGATCGTGATTTGCTGATCGTGCACATCCACACCCTGCGCCGCAAATATCTCGAAACTCGCAATATCGCCAACCTCCAGGGGTTGATCCGGGTGGATCCGGATGGAAAAACTTTCAGCCGAAAGGGTTTGCTGCGCGACCTGGAGAAGCGACGACGCAGGAGGAAATAAACCTTGAAAAATGAAGGTAAGGATGGTTATCCAATGTATGAGCGAAGTCATATCCAGATTATAGCGATCAGGGATTAATCTTGCAAACCTTGAGGTTGCCTTCCATTCAACAGAAATCTGGAAGTTGTCCCGCAATTTACAGAAAAATGAAAAACTAACACCAGAAGTGACAGACAATTGTTCTGTAATAGTTGTCAAGCTTTTCAAAAAAGGCTAAAATCAATAACGTATTCGTTGAGAATCGTTCTAAAAAAATGGCTCACTTGAATTCGCCATCCTCACCACGTTGGAGCAACACCACCAAGCTGATCATCGGCCTGACCCTGGCAGCGTTCTTAGCTGTGATCGTGATCAGCTTTCGATCTCTTTTCGCGTTGGGCATGGTTGCAATCATCCTTTCGTACCTGGTCTATCCGCTGGCAAATTTCCTACACCGGCTGATGCGGATGCCATGGCGATTGGCTTCTGGCATCATTTACCTCCTGATTATCGTATGCTTGATCAGCCTGCTTGCCTGGGGCGGAATCACTCTGATAGAGCAAATTCAAAACCTGGTAGTTTTTCTTCAGAAATCATTAAATGACCTGCCAACTTTTATTTCCAATCTAATTGCCAAACCGATCTTAATTGGACCATTTAGTATTGATCTGACCCAGGTAAACTTTAGCAGCGCCGTAAATACTATCATGGGCGTCATTCAACCGCTTCTGGCCCAGGCTGGAACGCTCGTCGGGAGTGTGGCTTCGGGCGCAGCCAATATCGTCGGTCTGGTTATGCTGTCTCTCATGCTTTCTTATTTCATTGTTTCGGAAACTGAAGGGTCGCCAGGCAAACTTTTCAATATCGATATACCAGGTTATCGTGAGGACATTAAACGCATTTCGAGCGAATTGACGATCATCTGGAATGCATATCTACGGAGCCAGTTGATCGTTTTCTTGTTGGTGACACTAATTTACACGATCCTTTTTTCGATTCTCGGATTGCAGTATTACTTTGGACTGGCGCTACTTGCCGGCTTTGCGCGCTTTTTACCATACGTGGGTGAGATCATCTCCTGGACCGCGAACGGGCTGGTGGCCTTTTCGCAAGGCAGTACCATTTTCGGCCTATCTTCCCTCGATTATGCCTTGATGATTGTGATCGTCGGCCTGGTAACCGATTCAATTATCGATAATTTGATAACGCCGCGTATTTTCTCGCATGCCTTAAAAATCCACCCGGCTGCCGTTTTAATTACCGCCCTGGTATTGTACAATGTCATGGGGGTCGTCGGCATGATCCTGGCTGCTCCACTCCTGGCGACGGCAAAGCTATTTATCGATTACACTACCCGCAAGTTGCTCGACCTTGATCCCTGGGCGAAGATGGAGCATATGGAACAACCACCCCCAATCGGGGTGGAGCTACGCCACCGTGGCAAAGCGATCTGGAAATTTATCAAGAGGGCCGGGGCGCGGTTTTCTGATTGGCTGCGCCAGCAGCGCGAAGCGATGAAAATATTTATGCGTCGCTGAGCGCTGTATTTAATCTCTCAGGGCTGCTTTTAAGCTTTCCAGGGCTTCGACAGGGGTCGGGTCAACGCCGTAGGCAATCGCCAGGTAGAATGCCATATAATCGCCAAAATGGAGGGTCGACCAGATGTGAGCCAGAGGGCAATTGCCCCTGGCATCGACCGCATCCGTGTTCAAGCCCGCAATCATAAACCCCTGGCGAGTTAAATTGGAGCGCAGGAAATTGCGGGGATGGTCGGATGGGGATCTCAAAAAGATGGTTACGGTGCGGGTCAGCACGTCGACCGGATTGACAACACCCGCCAGCGTGTTGTGGTCCGCCTCAGGTATAAATTCAAACTGGGCCCAGGCCTTAGCAAGCTCGCTGATCGTTGATTTCCAGCGCCGGGCAACCGGAGCCAGGTAGCCGGAGCCGAGAACGGTCACCCACCTTCCGAATAACTGGCCTGCCAGGCGCTTGGCCGAATTCTTGACCGCAGGGACAGCCGGCTCAATTTCTAATTGTTGTTGGCGCATAACTGCAAGGGTTTCATTCAATTCCTGAGTCGGATCAGGTAGCAGTTTCAAACGAACGAGGGCAGCCATTAATAATCCAAAGGAAAAACCCACCGCAGCGCGTGGTTGGCCCATATGTTCAAAGGTCCACACGGGCAGTCCGCCGCTTTCAGCCAACGCCGCCAATTTACCGTTTGTGGTAACTACCAGAGTCTTGCATTTTCGCTGGCGCGCTATTTCGTATGCCGAAAGAGTCTCTTCTGTGTTCCCAGAATGTGAAGAAGCGATCACCAGGGTGTGCGGCCCGGCAGCCCAGGCTGGCAGCTCATAGTCTCTATGGACGACGATCGGGACTGGGCACAATGGGGCGGAATACCTCGCCAGAAGGTCGGCCCCAATGGCGGAACCACCCATCCCAGCGATCAACACATTGTGAATGGCGCCCATTTCCGGCAAAGGCAGTTGTAAGCCTGATTTAAATGCCCCATCTAATTGGTCAGGTAAATTGTGGATGTGGCCTAACATGTCCATGCTATCCAACTGCTTGATGCGCTCCAGATCGTCAAGGTTCATTATTCCTCCAGCTTTGACTTAATTCTAAGGTACTGCCCAGGTCGTAAATTCCAACGAGAGAGAATTCTCTTTTATAGAAATCAATTTAATCATTCCCAACTGGCCCTGGTTTGTACGGTAGCAAAGGTAGGGCAATCCTGATAAAGCCGAAAGCGGGATTCCATTCCCATTGATGGGAAAGGAAGCACAATCGGCTTCGGATGGCCGCTGAGACCCAAAACTCGCCATCCTGGCGCCGTTCAGCGGGTAGAGTGTAAGAGGTTTAGGGGGCGCGGCCGACAGACCCAGGTCATCTGCTGGCCCCGAATTGAACTTCCCAATATCCAGGTCGACACTATTATTGGCTGAAAGGATCACAATATCATGAAAGGCGATAACTGAGGTCGGTGTTGCAGTTTCGGCTGGGATCTCGCCTGGGGTAGCGAGGTCCATCACCTCAACCCTTACCCAGAAAGGCGCAATTCCCTCTGGCCCCAATCCAAACAAGGCGCCATCCCCCGACCTCAACTTCCAGTTGCTCTGGTGGATGCCTGGTTCGTTGGGGGCTACCATATCAATCGAGACGTCAATCGATTCAGCATGTGGAACGGCATAAGTAAAATTTTGCAATTTTGCGGATGAAAATGTCTCGCCTGAAAACCAGACAGCGGCATAAGAAGTTGACCAGGTACACGAACCGTTATTTACCAGCCGCCAGGTCTTGGTAAAGGATTCGCCTGGCTTAAGAAGTGTCCCATCCGGAATCGTCACATCAATGGATGGCTTTCCGGCCACAGCCAGATTGCAGGCGATATCAGTTAAGACAGGTGTGCCGGTGGTCTCTCGTCCGGTTGTCGGAATGGGAGCATCGATTGTTTCCAGATTCGGGCTCGTTTGCGACGGTGAGGGAACGGGAGTCTGAATGATTGTAGACGCCCTCGTGGCGGTCTCAGTCAGGCCAGCAGAGATGGTTCGGTAGATGCGAGTTGGATCCGGATATTTGGTTGACTCTGATAAAATTGGTATACTACACCCCACTAAAATTATCAAACATAGCAACAAAGTGGATACAATCGCCAGTTTGATCATGAGTGTACAATCAATCCGCTAGTATTTTACACCAAATCAGGATGATAAATGCTATCAGTTGCTTAACGATTTCGTGCTGCAAGCGTAGGATTGAGAATATGGCTTATTCGAACGTCTCAGCCTGCCTGAATTCTTCTGGCGTATTGATATTATTTAACGACCGCAGATCCGGATCAATCCCAGATATCTCGTCAGGCTCCATGGTGCGCACCTTCACCTCCCAAAACCAGGAGGTCATTCTTAACCGTTCCTGTTCAATCGCCTGTTGAACCACCGGCAAACAGGTTTCCCTGCGATAGATAGAATGTAAAGGTTCCAGCCCCCGTTCCGAACGCGGTATCACGACATCCCAGTTCCCATCACATAATAGATTACGCTCAGCAATCAGCAGGTTGGGATTTATAAAAGGCATATCGCAGGCAACAACTGCCAGAACCGGATTGTTGGCGTAGCTTAAGGCGGTAAATAATCCTCCTAAGGCCCCTTTATGCGGAATGATATCCTTGAACACTGGCAGACCAAGGAATTTGAACAAATCTGGCTGGTTGGCAACAACCAGGATTTCGTCTGCCGCCGGCGCCAACCTCGAAATGATACGGGCGATTAACGGCTGGCCATGAAAAAGCATGAGCGCTTTATTTTGGCCCATACGTCGTGACTCCCCGCCTGCCTGAACAACGATGCTCCAGGTCATACGATAATTATAATCACCGGATAGGAATTTACATTTTGCTTCTCGATCTATCCATAGGTCCAGCCAATCGATTGGCTCGTCATTTGCAACCCGACTTCAATACGTAGAAGAATCCAAATTTAATTAGGGATCGTAGACGATTCTTTAATACCGCTCAAAAATCCTTTACTTGTATAGATGTTCTAAAATAAAATATGGTATAAATAACTTTCTCAAATTGCCGGTATGCAAGGGTTTACCTTTGTGCCAAAAGTATATTTTGAACCAAAATCAGATAATAATTTACGAGCTTGCCAGGCTCATGAACTTTGAAAAGGGGACTGTCGATGGATAACCTGGTACCAAAGATGGAAAGACTGCTGACCGATTATAACCTGGACGAAGACCAGGGTAACCTCCAGACAGCACTTGAAGCAGCCGAGCAGGACTTAAAACAGGCGCACCAATTTGGGGTTGCGGAACAGATCGCACTTTCGCAGGGTCGTTATGCCAATTTACTGGCATGGTTTGGCCGTTATGCTGAAGCAAAGGCCCTGGCCGAAGAAATCCTCAAGAATGAACAGGCAACCAACGTCGCCATCCAGGCGTATTTGATTATAGGCCGGTGCGCGGCTGAAACAGATGATATTGACCTGGCTGAACAGGCCTACCAGCATGCTTCAGATTTATGCCGGGCATTAAATGATCGCAAAAAACTGGTCATGTCTCTGTATTACCAGGCCGGCCTGGTGTATTTGGTGCGCGGCCAGTTTGGCCCTGCTTTTTCGTTGATTGAAAATGCGAGCATCCTCCTGCAAGAAGGCAACGAGGTTTTTTGGGGGATACCCTTCTTGCGGGCCATGATCTACCAGATCCTGGGAAATCGAAGAAAAGTCC
>Ga0335070_10008734_pt1 | contig 11880 bp, 12 predicted proteins | sample Lox_Sample_13_FD_206722 | JGI IMG/M metagenome (GOLD analysis project Ga0335070, IMG submission 206722) | Soil microbial communities from Loxahatchee National Wildlife Refuge, Florida, United States - Lox_Sample_1.3 | ecosystem: Environmental > Terrestrial > Soil > Wetlands | place: USA...
ATGAAGCCCTCAAAGAGCTCCTGTTGGTGCCGGTTCTGACCCCATTCCGCGAGATCGCCAATCCAGGCTATTTCAAATATCTGCTTGCCTCCCGCTTGCTTAAAAAGACCGACAGGCTACCGGACGCCCTCCTGCCTGAAGCCGATCAAAAAATGGACCATCTGGTAGAGGGGATCTTCTATCTGACCGGCGTGCGTTCCGATAAGGCCGAATTCCTGGCCGAAACGCACCGCAAGCTCGACCACACGCTTTCGCTTTTACAGCTCGGCGCGCAGTTTCCGCTCCCGGGCGGTAAAACGTATCAGGCTGCCCTGAAATATCTGTCGGAAGGCCTGGAGCAGGATCCGGCCTGGCTGGCGTTGTTCGGTTGGGTGTTTGTCCATAACCTTGGCAAGCTCTCACCGGCTGAAAATTACGAATTCCAGAGCCTTACCTGGCTGTCCGAATGGCAGTTCAGCAAGCAGCTCGCCGAAACCTACCGCGCCCTCGGTCAGGATGAAGGACAGGTAAATCGCACCATTTCCACCCTGCGTCTCTTGATCGACCAGCAGGCCTGGTACCAGCGCCTGGGACGCCTGCCTCTGAAAGAAGTGCTCACCCGCTGGCTGGCAGATGAAGAAGTCGTGCGCTTCCTTGGGATCAACCGCTTCAAGGACATCCTCTGGTACAACAAGGAGGCGTTCGAGCATTTCACCTGGTGGATGTTCGTCCTGGCCGCGCTCGATGCAGCCGCCGACCCCCAGGCCAACGCCAGCGCAGTCGTTGAACAGGTGCTGGGCGCTTACGAAATCGCTCAAAAATTACTGAAAGCCGAAAAGAATTCCGTTTACCAGGTCAACAAGCTGCTTGAATCCATCAAATAACCGTTTGAATGTTGAAAAAATGAAGGCGCCCGGAAAAACTCCAGGCGCCTTTGTTTTTCAACTTAGGCTTCGCAGCGAATCATTTCCCGCGACCGTTGGTAGTAGTGATTGAATACCACGTCCGCCCGCAGGCCGGTGCGCCAGCTTTTGACCGGCCTCAGGAACTCAAGCGCCGTCCGGTGCAGGCTTTTCCTGGTCGCCTGCTCTGCCAGCCAGACCGCCTCAGCCGCGTAGGCTGTGTTGTTTTTGGGCTCGATCCGGTCGTAATCGTCGAAAAACCAGCCGCACGAAGTAAATATGCGTTGCCGTTCGACGTTTGCCCTCAGCAGCAGCTCGATGCTACAGATTTCTTCCTCATCCAGCTCCTGTTTAGAATGCATGTCGATCAGGTCCCAGGCGCTCACCTCGCCCAGGATCACATGGATATACTGGTTCTTCAACTCCGTCCAATCCTTGATGGCCGAAATGTGGAGCGTTTGGAACTGCGCGTCGATGAGGTCCGAAATTCCCCGGAATGCCCGCCGCATCCATGCCTTCCACTCGCCGTGCGGACTACAGCCGCACGGCCCATTCCAGCGCATCACGCCGTGGTGGCAACTCCAGGAAGTGGCCTGGCGAATCTTCATGCTTTTCCTGGGCGGAAACTGCTTGAGCCATAAGGCCGGATAGGTTTCCTGCACCGGTCGATTTTGAAGAGCGTTGCCCATCAAGTATGCCAAAAACTTGTCTCGGAATTGCTGATGGTGCCCGTACAGCTCGCCGTCCGACGCCACCAGCACCAATTGCGGTTCCCTGCTGTGCCCGTTGGAAGAATAATTCGGCAGCAGGTAGTTGGTGATAAATACATCTGCGTTGATCGTCGCGCCGGGGTCAAAACTGATGCGCGTGCTCAAGTCCTGGTTGTAAAAAAAGACCGCGATCCGTTTCCCGCCCTCTAAATTGACCCAGTAGGGTTGGCGAGTGTCGAGATCCGGCTCATCGGCCTGCCAGGGCGCCAGGATCGTGAACTCGATCCCGTTTTCCACCAGAACCTCCAACGTTTCGTTGTCGACAGCCGCCTCAGGCAGCCACATTCCAACCGGCTTATGGCCGAAACGATGCACGAAATCGGCGATTCCCCAGCGAATCTGGCAGACTTTAGCCGCCCGTGGAGCCAACGGAAGGATTGTGTGGTTGTAGGCCTGTGCCATTCCATTCCCGACCCCGTACCGTTGGAAGTTAAGCTGATCTTGTTCGACAATTTTTGCCAGCGTGCCCGGATCGAATTTTTCCATCCAGTCCAGTAGAGTTGGCCCAAAATTGAAACTGATGTGCTCATAATTACCGAGGTTCGCATTGGGCAGGTAGCACTGGTCGTGGATGCGTTCGTTCCAATTCCGGTATGGCATTGCCCCTGGCTCAACCGGCACTACCCCAGTGAGGGGATCCTCCCGAGGGGGTTGATAGAAATGTCCGTGAATACAAAAACCCTGAATACCCATAGATTTGTTTATTTTTACCACAAAAACGCACTTTTCTAGGGGTTGTCCTGCATGTGCATTGAGGTGATTCTCACCTCACCCTATCCGCCTCTTGCCAGGTAGCCCAGCATCTGGTTAAAACGAGCCGGTATCAGTCCAAACTGGCGCGGCAGAGAATCTAATGAGCAGGTCCGGTCGATCGAAAGATAATCCAGCCAGAAGAGCGAGATTGGAAAACGGCGAAACGTATTTTCCGCCCATAAGGCAATCATTCTCAGGTAAGCCGGCCCGATCGATGCGATTCGCCGGCGGTGGCCTGACGCTTCCATGATCATCTCGACTACATCCCGAAATGAAAAATATTCGCCTCCGCCGATGGCATACACCTGGTTAGCTGCTTGCGGATTATCCAGCGCCAGGCTGATGCAAAACACCAGGTCGCCGATCCATAAGGGCTGCACCAGCGAATCACCCTTTCCCGGCAGCAAGAAGAAAAATGGCGACATCCTCAGCACCCGCGCCAGCGAAGTGGTGAACTGGTCGCCTGGCCCGTAGATCGGCGCCGACCGCAGGACCGTATAGCTCACCCCGCTCTGCATGATGTAATTTTCAGCGATTCCCTTGGCCTTAAGCACCGGGTAAGCCGACGCCCGGTCCGCTCCCAGGTGGCTTAAATAGATAAATCGTTTGATCCCGGCTTGCATGGCAACCTGTGAGATCAAGCGCGTCCCTTCGATATCCACCCCTTCCAGGTCCGACCGGCTGCCCAGCCGTTCTACCCCTGCCAGGTGAACTACCATATCAACGTCTTTCATGGCTGCCCGCAGTCCGCGCTCGTCCTTCAGGCTGCTCACGGCAGCCTCCATAGAAACGCGGCGCGGTAAATCAGGCGATCGCAGGGATGGTTTGAGCAGGATCCGCACCGGTTTTCCAATTTCAACCAGGTGGCGAATCAAGGCCCGTCCGATAAATCCGGTTCCCCCGGTTACGAGAATCACCCCCAAATTATAGCAATAAAAAATGCTTCCGCTTCAACGAAAAAAACCGAATTTTAAAATTCCTGGCACGCATCTTGTAACACTTTTGGATAGCTGGACCCAACCTTTGACCGGTCAAAAATAAAAAAATGAACCCGTTTTCCCATCCCTTTCCAACTCGCCAATCCCGGATCGGCTTTCACTATTATCCGGATACTCTCCACTATCGCGAGAGTGATTTGCAGGCCTGGTTGCCTGAGTTATCCGCACTGGGCGCTTCCTGGCTGGTGCTAAAATCGGAAGTCGACCGCGCCATCTCGGAAAATTTTATTCGCGGGCTGGTTGCGAAAGGGATTGAGCCGATCATCCAGTTTGATTTATCCCTGGCGCAGCCGCCCCTGCCTTCTGATTTAAATTTGCTCTTTGAGGCTTACGCCCGCTGGGGCGTCCATGGGGTCATCCTTTTTGACCGGCCGAACGCCCGCTCTTCCTGGCCCGGCGGTGGTTGGGCCCAGCAGGATATTGTCGATCGCTTTGTCGACAGCATGCTGCCCCTCTCCCTGGCTGCCCTCAACGCTGGGCTCACCCCCATATTTCCGCCCCTCGAGCCCGGCGGCAGTTATTGGGACACAGCCTTCCTGCGAGCCGCGCTCGAAGCCCTAGAACGGCGCAAGCAGGTCCAGCTCCTGCAAAATCTGGTCCTTTCCGTTTATTCCTGGACCGGCGGTCACCCGCTCAATTGGGGCGCCGGCGGCTCAACTCGCTGGCCCGGGGCGCGCCCGTATTTCACCCCCTCCAAGAGCCAGGATCACCAGGGCTTTCGTATTTTTGAATGGTACCAGGACATTGTGCAGTCCATCTTGAAGCGCCCGGTTCCCATGATTATGCTTGCCGCTGGTATCCAGAGCGACCCCTTGAAGAACGCCCAGGCCGTCTCCGATTTGGAGAACCATCCCGACCTGGTTACCGGCATCGTCAAGCTTCTTAGCGGAAAAGACATCATGGACCCACTCTCGCCCCAGGAAAGCATGGATCCCGTTTCACCTTATGTACTGGCGTGCAATTTATGGCTGCTGGCAGCCGATGAGCACAGTCCCTTGATTCAGCAGGCCTGGTACCAGCCCGATGGCGTTTTTGATCGCACCGTTCAGTCGGTCAAGCGCGTTTTTGAAGAATTATCCCAGGACCCAACCGCCCGCTACATCGTGGATCCCGAACATCCGATCAACCATTATCTCCTGATCCCCACTTACGATTGGGGTATCGCCGATTGGCACCTTGAAATCATCCGCCCATTTGTGAAGAAATATCGCCCGGTTGTCGGCTTTTCAATCGAAGAGGCCAGGTTGGCCCGAGAAGTGACGGTAATTGGGAACGCCCATTCATTCTCCGAAGAGCAGTTGAACCACCTCCGTAATAGTGGTTGTAGAGTCCGCCGGATTAGCGGGGATGGCACAAGTATTGCAACACAACTCACAGAGAGGTGACCAATGAACATGCCCATATCATCCAAACCAGCATCGCGTATGCCCGGCCTGCCGAAACCGCCTGTACTTAAAGTCCTGGGACTGGGCGGCGGCGGCTGCAATGCAATCAGCCGCATGATCGAACTTGGCCTTTCCAGCGTTGAATATATCGCTGCAAACACCGATGCGCAAACGCTAAAAACCTGTCTTGCGCCTACCAAGATCCAGCTTGGTCCCCGCCTTACCCGCGGCCTGGGCGCCGGCGGCGATCCGAATGTTGGCCAAGCCGCCGCAGAAGAATCTTATGCAGATTTGAACCGCGCCCTTACCGGCGCCGACATGGTATTTCTGACCGCCGGTATGGGCGGCGGAACGGGCACTGGCTCTATTCCCATCGCTGCCCGCGTCGCCCGCAACCTGGGCGCCGTGACCATAGCCATTGTGACCATGCCCTTCTCTTTTGAAGTCGGTCGCCGCCAGAAGAACGCCCGCGAGGGCCTGGCCCAGCTTCGCCAGTACACCGATACCCTTATTACCGTTCCCAATGATCGCTTGCTCCAGATTGCCGAGAAAAATCTGCCGCTCGAGCTCACCTTCCGCATGGCCGATGACGTCCTGCGCCAGGGCATTATGGGGATTACCGAATTAATCACCCAGCCCGGTCTGATTAACGTCGATTTTGCTCACGTGCGCCAGATCATGCAGCTTGGCGGTGGTTCGTTGTTGGCCATCGGCACAGCATCCGGACCTGGTAAGGCCATCCAGGCAGTTGAGCGCGCCCTTCACCATCCCCTGATCGAATCGATCAACCTGGAAAATGCCACCGGCATTATTGCCAACTTCACCGCCGGTCAGGATCTCACGTTCATGGAAGTGGCTGATGCTTTAACGTTTTTGCAGAGCAAGACAACCAACCAGGCCGATATCATCCCGGGCATTATCGTCAATGACTCGATGGGCGATAAGGTCCAGGTTATCCTGGTGATCACCGGACTGGGCGCCACCCCGATCGATGACAAACCCAGTAACCCCAGCCAGCCGGTTCAGAAACATATGGAGATCGCTTCAGAACACGAAGTATCTTCGCATCATCTTCTTCACCCTGAGCCGGAGCCGAAACCGCAGCCAATGGCGCCAAAATCCCAGGTCGAAATGATCGCCAGCCCGGTGGACCTGGACGTACCGGCATTTATTCGCCGCCGCCTTCGCTAAGGTGATTTATGGAAAAAAAGCTGATCGCTTCCATCTGCAGCCAGGTTTATTCCCGGTTTCCGGAGGTAAAAGGCTGCCAGCCCAGGATTCAGCCGCACGGTGACACCGGCCAGGTCTTGATATTCAAGGGACAGGCCACCGGCGCAGATGGGCATGCCATTTCGAGGGTCGTGCGAGTCGTGGTTAACCTGGATGGCAAGATCAGCAAAATCACGACTTCACGCTGAGTTTGTTTGCCTTGTTTAAAAAGTGCTTCGCACAAAACAAAGGAAGACAAATTCACTTCAGAGTTGTTTTATTGGATGAGGACAAACGCGATGATCGGACAGTTGTATTCAAAAATTGAGCTGAGCTTCTGGAATTGGGCCATACCGGTTTTGAGCAGGTCTCAGCGGCTCCGCCGCTTTTTAGGTGAGCTGCGCCCAATGGCCAATCGTACATCTCTTAAAAAGTTCGGCCTGCAATCTTTATTGGTTGCCAGCGCTGGATTTATCTTTGGCATTGTGATTTCAATCGTCAGGTAAGAAAATGATCAAGCGCCTGATCGGCTTACTGGCTCTGCTGGGGGTTCTCATGAGCATACTTCCCCTTCACCAGGCAGCCGCTGCCAGGGGCACCCCGGGATCTTCTGAGTTTGGCTATGGCGCTCACCTCGATCTGAAAGGCCAATATGTTCCAGACGGAATCCAGCTCGCCAATAACCTCCAGGTCGATTGGGTCGCTGTCGATATTTCCTGGCAGTCGATCCAGCCATCCCGCGAAAATCAAGTCGACTGGAGCCGTCTGGACAGCGTCTTCGCCCTCCTGGAGCATTATAAGATCACCGTAATGGCCAGCGTCACCCAGCCGCCGGGCTGGGCCGTTTCGAAAACAGGTCCCGACTCCGATCTGGCAGCAAAACTGGTCCTGCAACTCGTTCAGCATTATCCTGCTTCGATTTCAGCCGTCGAGTTGTTCCCGGCTGCCAATACTCGCTCCGGCTGGGGTGCTCGGCCCGATCCAGTCGCCTACATGGCCTTGTGGAAAAAAGTCAACCAGGTTCTGGCTGATTCCAGGAGCCCTGTTCTGCTGGTTGCGGCCGGATTAGTCCCCCAGGTCAATCCTTCCCCGGATCAATTGGACGACCTGGAATTTCTGCAAGGCCTGTATAAAGCTGGCGCCAGAAATCTGGTCCAGGTCTTCTCCTTGCAGATGCAAAATGTGACCGGTGAGCCTGCTACCAACCCCACCCAGGATGAGCACCGCGTCTTGCGCCATTATGAAGAAATCCGCCAGATCATGATCCAGAACCAGCACGACACGGGCTTACTTTGGATCACTCAACTGACCGCTCCGCTGGCGAACGACGCAGCGAGCGACTTCCAGGCCCGCGCTCAAAACCAGGCTGCCTGGTTGGCGCAGGCCTTCCAACAACTTCGTTCTCAGCTTTACATCGGGGTCGCCTTTTTGAACCGCCTCAATCCTTCCAGCGATCAATCCGGTACAACCAGCGGCACCCCACTGATTACCCTGACCGGCGATCTCCACCCTGCTTTCCGGGTCCTCAGAGATCAAATCGCCCAGAATTCCTCCGGCGGAATGGATCCCCGCCCGGGCCGTCCAAAGACCGAGTCTTTGGTCAAAGGACATTGATCTATGAGAAAAATCATCGCTGCCTTCTTCATCACTTTATTCTGTTTGTGCGGCGTGCTTGGGTTTGGCATTGCCACCGAAGTCAAAGCCCTGGCATCTCATAATGCTCAGGTCGTCATTCCCACAACCCAGTTCGATTTGATCCTGGTGCGGGTAAACGACCTATCACAACCCAATCCAGCCCTGGTTTCCGTTTGGGGCGTCTTCGTCAACCAGTCTGTTACCCCCACCATCACTTTGAAACAAATATATCCGGCTGCCGCCAGCCCATTTTCCAACCAGCTCCATGATGCTTTTTCTTTGGATCGCAAAATGCAGCTTTCTACCCGATTTACCGACATCATCCACCAATTACAGTTGCCGGGCTCCGGTCCTGTTCTGGTAGATAATTTCGGCCTGGGCGAATGGGCCAAAGCAGTCTTGCACCAGACCTTGACCATCGAACCGGTCGCTCCGGCAAACCGTAATGACCTTGCCGTCCTTCAACAGGCCGATCAAGATCTGTTCACTGGCATCTGCGCCACGGTCAACGACCTCTCGAATCCTGGCCTTACGATACCTACCGCAACCTCCCACGTCGCAGCCATCGCCGCCGCAATTGATCCTCCCGACTATTTCAGAAAGTGGATGGGGTTGGTCACCTCTCTCCATTTTGCCAGTTGTGAAGTGCTGGCAGGTCCGTAACACCTCCGTTCCTTTTCCGCGAAATGACGGGTGCCAGGCACCCGTCATTTCATTTCCAAACCAACCAATCTACCCCACTTGGATAATTTTGTGATAGATTTAAGACAAATTGGTTCCTGCCAACTAAGGAGAACTGAATGACGAGAGGTGTGTCTACCCTGCGATTTGAAAGAAATATAAAGGCATCTGTACAGGATGTTTATCGCGCTTTTACCAGCCAGGCCGCTGTCGAAGAATGGCTATGCAATTGCGCCATGATTGACTCCATGCAAAAAACCCGCCTGTACTTGTGTTGGGACAGTGGTTATTATACTTGCGGGGAGTTCTTCAAGCTTATCCCGAACAAAGAGATTGGTTTCACCTGGTTGGGCCGAAATGAGCCCGCTAAAACGCGCGTCTATATCAGATTAAAGCGGTCCGGCCTGGACACCCAATTGGTCCTGGAACATCGCGGCATCCGGGCGACCTCCAAATGGCAGGCCGCCAGTGAAAATATCCAAAAAGGTTGGGAGGTCGGCCTGCAAAACCTGGTCTCCATCCTTGAGACGGGCCGCGATTTACGCATTATCAATAAACCCATGCTGGGGATCAACTTGCAGGATTTTTCACCCGAAATAGCCGCCTCGCTCGGGATACCGGTATCAGAGGGAGTCCGCCTGGAGAGCGTCATGTCCAACATGGGAGCCGAACAGGCCGGTTTGAAAAAAGACGACGTCATTGTTGAAGTCTCCGGAATGCCGATTCTGGGCTATCCCAGCCTGTCCAACATCTTGCAGAAACACAAAGCCGGCGACCGGATCGATGTGACGTATTATCGCGGCTCGCAAAAAAATACGGTATCGGTAAACCTTTCCGAGCGCCCTTTGCCAAGCGTTCCCGCCTCTCCGGCAGAATTGGCCCAAATTGTTGAAGAAATGTATGACGCTGGGGATAGTATCCTCGCCGCCTCCATCGAAAATACAACTGAATCTGACGCATCCTTTAAACCAGGTCCTGACGAATGGAGTGTCCACGAGGTCCTCGCCCATTTAATCCATAACGAGCGCGATCTCCAGTTTGGAATGCATAAATGGCTGGTAAACGAAAGTTTTAGCTATCCGCCCAACATCCAGACCCGCATCGATGCCACAGTTGCCGTCTATCCTACCATTCCTGAATTGATCCAGGCCTTGAATGTCGCCGAAGCTGAAACGCTTGCCTTCGTCCGCAGGTTGCCTGAAAAATTCACGGCGCAACGCGACAGCTATTGGTACCTGGCCTACAACTTGCTTCAGTACACCGGCCATTTGAAAGAACACATCGAACAAATCAAATCGATCCTGGCGAAAGCTCGTGCTCGTTAGCTTTCCAGGAATGTTATAATACACCGGTTGATTGTCTGCCGTCTATTCTGAAAAATGCGCGGACGTGCATTCGTTTTTCAGAGTAAACATAACACAATCCTGGTTTCTGCCAGATTATTATTTCAAAAGAAGGATCGGTAATACCCTTGAATAATACCCGTAAATTAAATGTCATTGAGGACGATTTAATCGTCAGCCTGGATTACACCTTAACGGTGGATGGAAAATTAGTGGATGCATCTGAAGAAAACGAGCCGATTGTGTTCATCCAGGGACGCCAGAATATCATTCCGGGCCTCGAAAAAGAGCTTTACGGCATGGCAATCGGCGACAGCAAGGAAGTTTCTGTGGCTCCCAACGACGGATACGGCAAGGTTGACCCCCAGGCGATCATGGACATTCCTCGCCACGAATTCCCGGCCGACATCGATCTCCAGCCCGGCCTCGAGTTGGCCCTCCAGCAGCCCGACGGCGATGTGCTGCACGCAATCGTAGCCGCCGCCGGACCCGAGGTAGTTCGCCTGGATTTCAACCATCCCCTGGCCGGGAAAGAGCTTCTTTTCCGGGTAACGGTTGTAGCCCTGCGCGAAGCTTCTCAAGAGGAAAAAGCGCACGGGCACGTCCACGGCGACCACGGACATGCTCACGAAGATGATGAAGAGGAAGAACAAGCCTGATTTAGCCCGTCCATTCGAAAAACTTCACGGACTTCTTCGCAGCGGCGCTTGCATTGAAACGATAAGCAAGCGCCGCTGTGTATTGCGGGGCCGGCACAAAAAGCTGGATCTTCCAGAGCTGGCCCTCACCCTCCGCCACGGGCAAAACGCAGTACGCCGCGCTGGTTTCATCTTCAAATTCAATTTTCACAGTTTCCAGGTCGATCCTCATCCCGCTGCCTTCCCCCTTCAGGACGGCTTCCTTGCAGGTCCACAAGCGATAAAATGCAGTCTCCTGGATTTCAGGCGGAAAGTCGGCGATCCAGGCTTGCTCGAATGGCGCAAAAAAAAGTTTCGATACCTGCTCGTGTTGAAATTCCGGCTTGATCTTTTCCACGTCTATCCCGGTTTCTGCCTGGGCAGCAATCGAAATCAACAGCACATCCTCCGAGTGACTGATATTGAATGACAGGCTCTTTTGCGGATTTGACCCGTCCTGTTCCAGGTAGGGTTTTCCACCGGGACCGGTCCTGAATTTAATCTCTCCGGCAGGCTGGCTGAGATATCGCCCCAGGACCAACCGTAAACAGGCGTGCGTGGTCGCATATCGGATTCCCACTAAATTGAACCGGAAACGTTTGACTTGCTTGATTTCTTCGTCGGACAGAATCTCGATTAACTGGTCGGTCCGGTTGAGCCAGCGGTCGAGCATCACTTTCCAGACGTGGATTTCTCCCGGCCCCAGATCTCCCCTGTTTGGTGCGTTCCATTCAATATTTTGGATATCCGCTAAGGTGCCTGTCATGCCCCATCCAATGGTAGTTAATTGTCAGTCCACAAAACTATTATAGGTATAACTGACAAATGAGTGAGGGGATAATGAAACGCAATCTATCTCTTTGGGGCACGATTGCATTCTTAGTACTGTCATTACTGGTAACTGGCTGCTCGGCAGCTACGCCCTCCTCGCTGCCTGGGCTAACTCAAGTTCATCCTGTTCTACCCACCCAACCTGTAGACTCATCCGCTTCTACCGTTCTGGTACCTAACGGAGGAATGCCTGCCAGGGAAAACTACAGCCTGGTCAGCGGTAAGGTGCTCGCAGTGTCGCCTGACCCCCAGAAGCCTGCCATGCTCCGCGCCCAAATATCCGTCACTGCCTCTGACTATGTTCAAAATTACCCGAGCCGCACCGATGATAAGGTTGGCCAGGAAATCAATGTCCTTGTTCCTCAAGATCTTGCCAGGGACCTAAAAGTTGGCGACTCAATCCAGCTTCAAGTCAGCTACCGCGGGGATGAATCCGGTGGAGCCTTCTTTGGCTCTCAATTGGTCATCGTACGATAATCGACGCTCTATGAAAGGCAATGCGAATGCAATTCATTCCGAAATCACTGTTGCGGCCTTTCATCTTCGCCGCTTTTATTTCATTTCTCTTTATAATGATCGCGGTTGCGCCGGCGAATGCCGCGCCAGCCGATCCCCAAATTCTGCCGATGACTCAGCCAGACGGCACCACAATCCTGGTCCGCCAGTGGGGTGACGAATGGAATAACGGCTATGAAACAGCCGGTGGTTATTCGATCG
>Ga0335070_10008735_pt1 | contig 11879 bp, 9 predicted proteins | sample Lox_Sample_13_FD_206722 | JGI IMG/M metagenome (GOLD analysis project Ga0335070, IMG submission 206722) | Soil microbial communities from Loxahatchee National Wildlife Refuge, Florida, United States - Lox_Sample_1.3 | ecosystem: Environmental > Terrestrial > Soil > Wetlands | place: USA: Florida...
AAATAGGTCGAGGCAAAACGATAGATCGCGAACGAATTGAAGATGCGCCGCTGGAAGATGCTGGACTTCGGCGGCTCGTACTTCACATCGGGCGTAATGCCGCCGCCACCGTACATCTTCCGGCCCACGTCGGTGAGCTTGACGTCGTCGCTGCTCGGCTGCGTCGGGTCCTTGCGCGCGTAGTAGTAGTCGAAGAACGAGCGGTGCGAATAATCACGCTGAATCAACCGGCCGCTGGGCGTGTAGTAGTGCGCGATAGTGAGCAGCAGCGCGGCACCCTGATCGATGGGGAACGAGGCCTGCACCAGCCCTTTGCCGAACGTCGTGTCCCCGAAGATGAGGGCCCGGTCGTGATCCTGGAGCGCTCCGGACACAATCTCCGAAGCCGACGCCGAGTTTCCGTTGACCATGACTACGATAGGGTACTTCTGGGCCACGGGGTTGCCATGCGCCTTGAAGACCTGCTCGCGCTCGGCGCGTCCGCGATGCGAAACCACCACCTGGCCGTCGCGCAGGAAGCGGCCGGCCAGAGAAACGGCTTCCGTAACCAGGCCGCCCCGGTTCTCGCGGAGATCGAGGATCAGGCCTTTGACCTTCGACTCGTCCAACCGCTGCATTGCCGCCTCGACGTCCTTGGCCACGTTCTGGGCTTCGAAGCTGGTCACCTTGAGGTAAACGATGCCGGGTTTATACCAGAAGGCGTCCACCAGGCTGGTTTCGATTTCACCGCGCGTGACGGTGACCGTGACCGGATCCACCGCGCCGGAGCGCATCACGCTGACCTTCACCTGAGTGCCGCGCGGGCCGCGCAGCATGTCGGCGACCGCGGACGAATCCTTCCCGGTGACGTCCTTGCCGTCGACGGCGACGATCACGTCGCCGCGGCGCAGATCGGCCTTCCAGGCAGGCGACCCGGGGAACGGCTCCATGGCGATCACTTTCGGGCCATCCATGCTGATCAGCATCCCGATGCCGTAATACTGGGCCCGCTGCTTGCGCTGCATGTCCAGGTATTCGTTGGGATCGAGGAAGCTGGAGTGGGGGTCCAGGGTGCGGAGCATGCCGGGCACGGCCCCCTGATAGATGGCTTTCTCGCTGGAAACCGGATCGGCGAAGTTCTGGCTGACCATGGAAAGGGCGCTGGTCAGCGTCTTGATGCTGCGTTCCAGGTCGTCCTGCGGCGCGCTGGCCGCAAAGGCAGGAGCCAGCAGCAGAGCGCCGGCGAACAAAATGATAGCGGAGAGTTTGGTTTTCATTGACTTACCGGCCAGCCGTGGGGACGTTGCGGGTCAACTGGTATTCCTTGGCCACTAGCATAGCGTGTCGGGACACGGTTTTCCAGGGCCTCAATTGCTTGGACTAGCCAGGGGGCGGATTGGTTACGCCCTGCTTGTTGACTGCGGTTGACAGCGCCTGCTCCCCTTGGGGGGTGAATTCGTTATTAACCTGTGCCGATAACTTACGCTGACCAGTACTATCGCAGCTTGGATCGGACTTCCGCATGGAAGATGATGGATTCAGATGATCACAAGAGTCCTGGGATTTTTCGGCATGGGCGGCCTGTTTCTCACGATCTCGCCGGGATTCAGGCAGACCTTGCTGGACGGCATCGGGTCCTTTGAGCACCAGATGGAGCTGTATTCTCCGTTCTCGTATGTGGCAGGTGTCGTCGTAGTCCTGCTGGTACTCGTGATGTCGTTCTACCGCGGCGCCCAGCCGCAGTAGCCCTACCCGATACGCGCTTTGCGCGTCAACTGTCCGGTCTCGCTCCGTGCGGGCTTGCGCTCGGCGGGCGGGCTCAGGCGCTTCACCTGATCGGTCACGCAAACCAGGAACATGGGCTGCCGCGCATTCTTGAGCAGATCGATGATGCGGTTGGGAGCTTCTTCCAGGTAGATGGATTTTCCATCGGTCAACAGGTGGATATCCGCCGACGAGGCCAGCGCTTCGCTCAGGCGCTTTCCCATATCCTTCTGAAGGAACCGCAGAACGCGGCGAATCTTCTGCAGTGAGAAGCCCTTCCGCCGCAGTTCGGCGATCACGGAAATCTCGACCACTTCTTCCGGCATGTAGATCCGCTTGTGCCCGTCCTGCTTCGGTGAGACCACGTTGCGCTCGTCCCACCACTGCAACTGGCGCAGGCTCACGCCGCAGATGCGGGCCACATCGCTCGAGTTATAACCTTCCGGTTCGGATGGGGAGACGGGCCGGCTTTTCCTGGCTTTGAACATTTTTCGCCACTTCCGTTTCGGTTAAGAATTAATGCTGCCAACTTGGATTGTACCTACGCCACCGCCGGTGTCAATGGGGACGCGAAGAACAGAATATCAGAAAGCTCACGCCGCGTTGAGGCTCCGCCGCGAGACCCGCCTGCTGCCTTTCGATAGCAGCGTACGGCGAGGTGTTGCCAAAGGTAGGTAGTACAAGTAAAACCACTGATTTCATAGAGAGGAAAGCGCGGCGGTTGTAAAATCAGGGGCGCAAAGGAAACCTCTCACTGTGGGCAACACCCGGCTCGACTTTCTGAATCGCGAATTGGTGCGCGAAACGCTGCTGGCGGAGCGCCTGGCGGCCGGCCCGCTTCCCGCCGTAGAAGCGTTGCGCCTTGCGCGCGAACTCGGGTCGGCCATCGGCCGCATTCACAGCCGCGGACTGGTGCACGGCGCCATCTGTCCGCAGTCGATCGCGATCACCAACGACGGCGTGCGCCTGCTGGCGCCGGAGTCGCCCGAAGATCGTGCGGCTTATTCCGCGCCGGAGGTCATCCAAGGCAGGCCGGCCGACGCGCGCAGCGACATCTTCGCTTTCGGGGCGGTGTTGTACGAAATGGCAAGCGGGCAACGGGCGTTTCCGGGATCGGGTGAGGATCTGAAATCGGCAATCCTGTCTCAATCGCCCGCGCCGCTTGCAGACGGTTCCCCGGAACTGGCCGTGCTCGATGCGGTCATCGCAGGCTGCCTGAAAAAGGATCCCGAGCAGCGCCGCCAGCGCATTCAGAACGCGGTGATCGAATTGAAGCTGGCACGACGGGGAGCGCCGCGCGGCGAAGAAGTTCCACCCCGCAAGCCATCCCGAATTTTGCGGGCAGAACCCGTGCCACCGCCTCCGCCAACTGCCCCGCCCGCGGCCCCGGCTCCCAGGGCTGCCCTGCCGGCGCCCCCCTTGGCCCGCGTGCCGGGCACAACCCTCCCCCTGTTCGCCTCGATGTTTCAGCGCCGGATGTGGCTCGTGGGCGCCGCGGCGCTGACGCTGGCTGCTTCGGGAGTCGCCGCGGTAGTGCTTCTGAACCGGCGCCCCGCGGCACCGGTTCTGAAATTCGCGGTGACACAACCGGAACACACCAGCTATCCAGGCATGCCGGCGGTGTCTCCGGACGGCAGGTACCTGACCTTTTCGGCGGTCGGTCCGGAAGGCAGGCGAATGCTGTGGCTGCGGCCGTTGGACGCGTTGCACGCTACGGTGATCCAGGGCTCGGAGGGCGCCTCGGCACCGTTCTGGTCCCCGGACAGCCGGTACGTCGCGTTCTTTGCGGCGCGCGTGCTCTACAAGGTGAAGATCGAGGGTGGCGCTCCGGAGAAGGTCTGCGACGCAGAAGCCACCCCGGGCGGAGGCACGTGGAGTAAGGATGGCGTGATTATGTTTGCTCCCGGCCTATCGGATGGGTTGTATCGGGTGGTGGCGGCGGGCGGCAAACCTGAGCTGGTCTGGAAGCCGGATGAGACGCACAATCAGCGCGCCGGGCTTTGGCCGCAGTTTTTGCCCGACGGCAAACATTTTCTTTTTTACCTGCAGACCGACAGCCCGGAAAGCTCGGGCGTCTACCTGGGTTCGATCGACGCCGCGGTCTACCGCCGCGTGTTCGCCAGCCAGACCAATGCCGTCTACTCGGCGGCGGGCGCCGGCTCGGCCCGCGGCTACTTGCTCTTCATCAAGGAACGAAACTTGAGCGCGCTTCCTTTCGATGCGGCCAAGCTCGAAGTGACCGGCGATCCCATCGTGCTGGCCAACGACATCGGCGCGGTGCGCAGTCTGTCGCTGGCGCCGATCTCGGTTTCGGCGGGCGGTGTGCTCGTGTACCAGGGCGTGGGGAGACCTACGCGGCAGATGGTCTGGCTCGACCGCGCGGGCCGCCAGATCGCGGTGTCGGGCGAGCCTGGCGAGTACGGGCCGCCGCGCGTGGCGCCGGACGGTGAGCGCGGAGTCGTCGCCAAAGCGGGTCCAGACGGCAAAGCGCACCTGTGGATTCTCGAGCACAGCGGCTCCGCCGAACAAATCTCGCGCGGGGAGATGCACGAAGGCTCCCCCGTCTGGTCGCCCGACGGTTACAAGATCGCGCACTTCGGGCAGCAGGGCGCGGCATACGATCTGTTCGTGCGGGCAGCGGTGCCGGACAGCCATCCCGAGGTGATCGTAAAGAGCGCGGCCCGAAAATATCCGACGGATTGGTCGCGCGACGGAAAGTATCTCCTCTACGGAATCGAGGGCCCGGGCACGGGACTGGACGTCTGGGGCTACGCGATGGGCGAGCGACGGGTTGCGCCGATTCTCGACACCGTCTACTCGGAAGGCTACGCGGCGGTTTCGCCCAACGGGAAGTGGCTCGCTTATCAGTCCGATCAATCCGGCCGGCTCGAAGTGTACGTTCAGGCATTCGACGGCTTGGGTTCCGGCACACGGCGCAGGTGGCAGGTTTCCAAAGGAGGCGGACTCCCGCGTTGGCGCGGCGATACGGGAGAGCTCTTCTACATCACCGAGGACGGCTGCATGATGAGCGTGCCAATTCGCACCGCCGAGGACGGAGCGATCGCGCCCGGGCCGCCGCAGCCGCTCTTTCAGACCCGGCCGGTTCCGAAAACATGGAATTTGTTCGATGTTTCGCCGGACGGCCAGCGCTTCCTCGTGAACGTGCCGCTGGAATGGACCAGCGCCAATCCGATCACCGTGGTGACGAACTGGACCGAGAAGCTCAAAGAGTACTAAGCCAACTGCCGGTATCGACAGCGTAAGAAATCGTACAGAGGGGTAAACCTTACATCACGTGACGGCCCTGCGATATTGCTTTTTTACAGGCAGAGCCTGACAATATCGGCTTTCTGCTTGCGAAACCGAGGGTCTGAGAAGTGGCTGCCGGATTGCACCAGGGGGGAACGAGGATTTTGACGTTATGAAGACCCACCTAGCAATCACTTGCCTCCTGGCCGGCGCCATGCTTGCAGGCGGTTGTGCGACCAAGAAATATGTCCGCAACACCACCGCTCCGGTGCAAGCCAAAGTAGATCAGGTTGGCGAGCAGACGAACCGGAACAGCCAGCAGATCGAAGATACCAAGACCCAGGTGAAGCAGCTCGACGAGAAGGCCACCAACGGCATCAGCGGTGCCAATGAGCGCGCCAATGCCGCCGACCAGCACGCGGCCACCGCCGACCAACACGCTGGAGAGGCGATGAACCGCGCCAACGCGGCCAATCAGCTAGGGGAGCAGAATTCCCAGGCGCTGAATTCGCTGCGGGGAGTGATCGCGAACATCGACGACTACAAACTCCAGAGCTCGGTGGCCGTGCCGTTCGGATTCAACAAGTACTCGCTGACCGATACTTCCAAGCAGGACCTCGACAAACTGGCGACGGACGTGAAGGACGGCAAGCGATTCTTCATCGCCGTGGAGGGCTACACCGACAGTACCGGATCGCGGGCATACAATGAGATGCTCAGCGAGAAACGGGCGGATGCGGTGGTTCGCTACCTGGTAGCCAAGCACGACATTCCGATCTATCGGATCCACGAGGTCGGTCTTGGCATGGAAAAGCCGGTAGACGAAGCCAGGAACCGCGAAGCGCGTGCCAAGAACCGCCGCGTGGAAGTGAAGGTATATTCCGCGGATCAGGCGACTGCGGGTCTGGCCAGCGGAAACACCTCTGCCAGCCGCGATCAGCAATAGACGATAGGCACCACCAGAGGCATTTCGGTTACTTCCCCCACGGGAACCGCATTGAGAAGTGCGGTTCCCGTTTTTTATTCGGGGGCCGACTGGCGAAAATGGGACTTTTCCGACGCGGCTCCAAGCGGGACCCGGGTGCGGGCCTTTGCGGGCGCGAGGCGGAAGGCTTGCCACCAGATGTACAGGCAGGCGAGGTTGGCCAGGTACATGAGGTCGCCCATGAGGATCCTTCCCGTGTGGGAGATGTCGCGGAAAGCATGTCCAATCGCGCCTCCCGTAAACATGATGCCGAGGGCGCCGCTGATCATCAGGAGGGTATAGTCCTTCTCAGCACTTGCGATCAAGACCGCCCACAGACCGAGGTCGAGGATCGCTGCGCAGAAGTTCAGGTCGCGCGTCCAGGGGTCCATCCAGTCGCTCGGACTCACCCCCGTCTGATAGTGAATGAAGAAAGTAATCGTGGCAACCGCGAGGGTGGCTAGAACAACGGCCGCGAGCACGCTTCGCCGCGGCTCCCATCGGGATGTGGCCCTGTACACCAGAGAGATCACGATGAGGAATACCAGCACCTGGATGATGCGCTCATTCCACCAATAGATCGCTCCGTAAATCTTGATCGCTTCGGGGGTCTTTGTGGCGCTGATCGAAAGACCGGACGGTATCTCGATAACGGTAGTCAGCAGATCGACGATGACGTATATGAAAAGGAACGGATGACGCCGGTAGCCACCGTGGCGCAACAGCGCAGCGATAATCAGCACATCGAGAGCCAAGCCAAGTAGATAGGCGCACGCGGCGAAGCCAAGCTGCATCCACTACAATTCTAGGCCCGGTTCCATCAAATGTCGCGCCAATCCTCACACTATGCCGTCGCCGGGTGTGTGTGCACAACCGAACGGACTCAGGCAATTGGCGTTGTTGCGACGGCCACGACGGCGAAGCTCGCCTCGGGGCGCGCTTGAACGCAGGAGTCGCAGAGGATCGGACCATGCGCGACTTGAGCACAGCTGTCGCAAAGGATCGGACCGTGGGCAACCTGCTCGCAGCTATCGCAAAGGATCGGACCGTGGGCTACTTGAGCGCAGGAGTCGCAGAGGATCGGACCATGCGCAACTTGAGCACAGCTGTCGCAAAGGATCGGACCGTGGGCAACCTGCTCGCAGCTGTCGCAAAGGATCGGACCGTGCGCTACTTGAGCGCAGCTGTCACAAAGGATCGGACCGTGGGCAACCTGCTCGCAGCTGTCGCAAAGGATCGGACCGTGCGCGACTTGAGCACAGCTGTCGCAAAGGATCGGACCGTGCGCGACCTGCTCGCAGCTATCGCAGAGGATCGGACCGTGGGCAACTTTCAAGACCGGGAATGCTTGAGCACCATTGGCGGCATTCCATGTGAGGGCGAATACAAACAAAGCCAAAACGGCGGCGAAAACGAGTTTGCTTGCAAAAAACTTCTTCATTGATCGTGACTCCTGGATGAGAAATGGAAAAACCCGCCTCCGGCGGGTTCGTGAGACCAGTCAGACCCGGCTTTCAGCCAGTCAATAAGACGTAGACCTTACCGATATCCGCTGTCTCACAGGAAGTTTAACCCGAACAGTACCTTATTTGGCAACGAAAGATGGGGGATAGCCAGTACTTTTGTAAGGGGGATATTTCCGGAAGAGTCAAGGGGGCCGGGAAATGCCTTGAAATCTAGGGTTTACTCGCCGCCGAAGCGCAGCTCAGGTCCTCGATGCAAAACCTGCTCGGGGAAGCTCGGATCCGGCCGAAACGGCGCTTTGCCGGGATATTCCAACCGCATGTCGGCCGTGACCTCGTCCAGCATATCCAGGCGCGCGACCTTCTTCTCCATGGCAAACGCGGTCAGCAGGAGATTGTCGCAAATTGCGTTCAGCAACCGGGGAATCCCTTGAGCCCGAAAGTGGATCTCTTCGATCAAAGCCGGGGGGATGATCTTCTGGTCGCGAACACCGGCGCGGGCCATGCGGGAGTTGATGTACGCCGCGCTTTCCTGGAGCGTGAATGCCCGCAGCGCGCAGCGCAGCGCGATTCTCTGCTTGAGCTGGCGGAACTCGGGCGCTTCCAGCTTGCGGTCGAGCTCGGGCTGCCCGGAGAGTATGATCTGCAGCAGCTTGCCTCGCCGATTTTCCAGGTTGCCCAGCAGCCGGATCTCCTCGAGAACGTCCCATTCCAGGTTGTGCGCCTCATCGATGATCAGCACCGTGGTGCGTCCGGCGCCGGCGCGCTCCAGCAGCAGATTGTTGAGCGAGAGCAGGACTTCGGTCTTGGAGAGACGGTTGCACCGCAAATCGAGGTCGTAAGCCAGAAGCTCGAAAAACTGCTCCACCGTGAGTCGCGAATTGAACAGCGACGCGAACGCGATGTGCTGCGCGTTGAGGAAATCGCGCAGGCACTCGAGCATGGTGGTCTTGCCGGTGCCGACCTCGCCGGTCAGGGCGATGAACCCTTTGCGGCTCTGGACGCCATAGATCAGGTTAGCCAGGGCTTCTTCGTGCTGCGAGCTCCGGAACAGGAAGGAAGGGTCCGGGCTCATGTTGAACGGATTTAGGGTGAAGCCGAAGAAGGCGTTATACATGTTCACCGGCTGATCCGACGGGCCTTTGCCGATTTTACCATGCGGCCGCTACCGGCTTCACACAAAAGGCGTTGTCCGAACCCGCTCAGGCGGCCGGTGGGGGCGGGGGCTGGGGCTTCTCGGCCTTTTCAGGCTTGTCGTGTTTCCCGGAAGCCTTGACGGGGCTGATCAGCACGTGGGCGTTGCGGCCTTCCATGCGCGGCTGGCCCTCGACGGCGCCATATGCGTTGAGGTCGGCCGCGAAGCGCATCAGCAGTTTCTTGCCCAGGTCGGCGTGCGCGATCTCCCGCCCGCGGAACTGCACCACGGCTTTGACCCGGTTGCCTTCCTGGAGGAAGCGGATCGCGTGATTTTTCTTGAAGTCGTAGTCGTGGTCGTCGGTATTGGGGCGGAACTTCAGCTCCTTTACCTGCACCACGTGCTGCTTTTTCTTGGCATCGTGCGCTTTTTTCTTCTGTTCGTACTGGTAGTGGCCGAAGTCCACGGCCTTGGCCACGGGCGGCACCGCCGTGGGCGCCACCAGCACCAGATCGAGGCCCATCTCCTGGGCTTTGCGAAGCGCGGCCGACGTGGGCATAATCTCGGTGGTGCCGTCGGGAAATACGGCGCGCACCTCACGCACACGGATCGACTCGTTTACATTCTCTCTGCGATTCTGCCTCCGGGGAGGAAAGTTTCTGCCTGGATACATTGGTTATCTGTTCGGTTGGAAGTAGGACCACGCGGACGGGGGCTTGGCGCCCTTTGGGAATCTCGGGCCGAGAATCGGACTGGATAAAAGCGAGGACAAGCGGAAAAGACGTCAAGATCAGTGTACAACAAAAACAGGAGTACTACTACGCCTTTGAGGATGCCGGGCAGCTCCGGAACCTGCCCCCTGCGCTCATGAAGAGGATCTTTTGGCCAGTGGTGGCCGCGATTGCTGCTGCCGCCGGAATAATCGAGATTCGTTCGGCACTGGGTGAGACCCAGACGTGGGACGAAGGCATCCACATTTCGGCCGGCTATTCGTACCTGACCCTCGGCGATTATTCGTGGAATATCGAGCATCCGCCCCTGGTGAAGATCGTCAGCGCCATGCCTCTCGCCGCGTTGGGATTGGTCGCCGAGCGTTTCGGCCCGGACGGCAAGCTGAAGGACCAGGTTCACTACGGCGTCGATTTCCTGTATGCCAACCGCCGTCCCGCCGACACCATCCTGATCGCGGCGCGCAGCGCCAATATCCTGCTGACGCTGCTTTTCATCGCGGCTCTGGCCTGGTGGACACGGCGCCGGTGGGGTCCGGCCGCCGGACTCTGCGCCGCCGCGCTGTGCGCCTTCGATCCCAACCTGATCGCGCATGGCCGCTACGTGACCACGGACTATCCGCTGACGGTATTTTTCTTTTTCTCCTGCGTGCTGTGGGTGGAGTACCTGGAGAGCGGCGGACGCAAGCGGCTGTTGGCGGCTTCGGCTGCCTTCGCGCTGGCCATGATCGTCAAATTCTCTGCCATTCTGCTGATTCCGCCGCTGGGACTGTTGTACGCCATCTGCTGGGTGCGGCGGCCGAAGGAGTTTCCGGTGCGGCGTGCATTCGCCGCGGCGGCGGCACTGACCGGGGTGCTGGCGTTGGCCGTGATCGTGGTCTACTGGCCGGAAACCGTGCGCTGTTTTCGCACGAAGGTTGTCCCGCTGGCCACGGTGGTCAACCAGGAGAACATCATTGGGCAGGCACTCGCGTGGCTCGGTCTGAAGCTGCACCTGCCGGCGCACGCCTATCTCTACGGGCTGGCCGCGGTGGCCGAACACAACTCCGGCGGGCACGAGAGCTACCTGCTCGGGATGCGCTCGAAAACCGGTTTCTGGTACTACTTCCCGGTGGTGTTCGCGGTCAAGAGCACGGTGACGGCGCTGGCGGCGACGCTGCTGGTAATCGTCGCTTCGGTGTGGGCATTCGTCCGGCGCGGATTCAAGGCCATCACGCCGATGGCGCTCGGCCTGGCACTGCCGCCGCTCATGTACTTCGTGTTCAGCATGACCAGCGCCATCAACCTGGGAATGCGGCACATTCTGCCGATCTACCCGTTCCTGTATGTGGGAGCGGCGGCTCTCCTGGCTCAGGTCCCGCAGACCTGGAGATTCACGTTACTCATGGCGGTGCTCTGCACCGGTCAGATCGCCGAGTGCGCGAGCATTGATCCCGACTACCTGGCCTTCTTCAATACCCTGGCCGGTGGACCCGGGCGCGGGCCCGAATACCTGGTCGACTCGAATATCGATTGGGGTCAGGACGTCAAAAAGCTGGTTCACTGGCTGGATGCCCACGGCACGCGGCGCGCGCGCGTGTTCTACTTCGGCAACGCCCAGCTCCGATATTACGGCATCAAAGAGCTCGGTTATCCCGATCCGCTGGATCAGAAGGGCTGGGATGCAATCGACGATTACTGCGTAGCCAACGTCACGCCGCTGGAAGGGATCTACTCGCCGCTGAATGCCCTGGCTCCGCTGCGCCTGCGCCAGCCGATCGCCAAGATCGGTTGGTCGATGTACGTGTACGACCTGCGCAAGCAAAAGACACGGTAAGATTGTGTTCCATGCCGAGTTGTCCAGCCTGCGCGCACGCCTGTCCCGAGGGCAGCCGCTACTGTCCACACTGCTCCGCCGCGCTGGACGCAACGTCGGCGGAGACCGCGGTGATGGGCCCGAGCCTGAGCTCGACCAGCAGCGTGGATGAAGGACGGTTCCTGCCGGGGACGGTGGTGGCAGGGCGATACCGGATCGCGGGCCTGCTCGGCCGCGGCGGAATGGGCGAAGTTTACCGGGCCACCGACCTGACGCTCGGCCAGGCAGTGGCGCTGAAGTTCCTGCCGGAGGCCACGGCCAACGACGAGCGCGCGCTGGCCCGTTTCTATAACGAAGTCCGCGTGGCGCGGCAGGTGACCCACCCCAACGTCTGCCGCGTCTACGACGTCGGCCAGGTCCAGGGACAGCATTACATCTCGATGGAGTTTGTCGACGGCGAAGATCTGGCGACCCTGCTGCGCCGCATCGGCCGCCTGCCCGCCGACAAGGCTGTCGAGACTGCGCGCAAAATTTGCGCCGGCCTTTCCGCGGCACACGAGAAGGGCGTGCTGCACCGCGACCTGAAGCCGGCCAACGTGATGATCGACGGGCGCGGCCAGGTGATCATCATGGACTTCGGGCTGGCGGGCCTCGCCGGGCAATTGCAGGGAGACTTGCGCAGCGGGACGCCGGCTTACATGTCGCCCGAACAGCTCGCCGGCACCGAGGTCACTTTCAAGAGCGACATTTACGCGCTGGGCCTGCTGCTCTATGAAATGTTCACCGGAAAGCGGGCTTTCGA
>Ga0335070_10008736_pt1 | contig 11879 bp, 14 predicted proteins | sample Lox_Sample_13_FD_206722 | JGI IMG/M metagenome (GOLD analysis project Ga0335070, IMG submission 206722) | Soil microbial communities from Loxahatchee National Wildlife Refuge, Florida, United States - Lox_Sample_1.3 | ecosystem: Environmental > Terrestrial > Soil > Wetlands | place: USA...
TTGACCTTCTCGGTGTGGATATCGAGCTGGTGGGGAGGGAGGGACGGGAGTGGATTCTTTCGGAGATCGTTGCCCGGATAAAGGATAGATATCAGTATGTCCTGGTAGACTGCCCGCCGTCTCTTGGACTTCTCTCCTTGAATGCCCTCGTAGCGGCAGATTCCGTAATCGTACCGGTCCAATGCGAATATTACGCCCTTGAAGGACTCAGTCTCCTCACGAGGACGCTTCAGCGTGTCAGGAATTCCTTCAACCCATCCCTTGAAATCAAGGGTATCTTGCTCACGATGTTCGATACAAGGAACAGTCTATCCCATCAGGTTGCGGCAGAGGTCCGACGACATTTTGGCGACAAGGTCTTTAAGGCAGTGATACCCCGCAATGTCAGCCTGGGTGAGGCGCCGAGCCACGGCAAGCCGGCGATCCTCTACGATGCCCGCTCCACCGGAGCGCAGAGCTATCTTTCCCTGGCAAAGGAGATCCTTCATGAAAACGGCTTTAGGTAAGGGCCTTGAGTCCCTCCTTCCTGAAAAGACTCAGGAGATCATCAATATCGATATCACCCGCATCATCCCCGGCGAGCAGCAGCCGAGGAAGGTCTTTCGGGACCCGGCATTGCAGGACCTGGCTGCTTCTATTAGGGAAAGGGGTGTCCTCCAGCCCGTGATCGTGTCCCGGACAGGCGAGGGGACATTCAGGCTTATTGCCGGAGAGAGACGGTGGAGGGCGTCGGCCCTTGCGGGACTCAAGAAGATCCCTGCGATGATCAAGGATGTCGCTTCGGCAGATTCTCTCGAAATAGCGCTCATCGAAAACATCCAGAGGGAGGACCTGAACCCTGTTGAGACGGCAGAGGCCTTTCACCGTCTCATGGGAGAGTTTAAGCTCACCCAGGAAGAGCTCTCCTCGAAGGTCGGAAAGGACAGGGCAACGGTCGCCAATTATCTCAGGCTGCTGAAGCTCCCCGAGGAGATAAAGGCCTTTGTCAACGACGGTTCCTTGAGCATGGGTCATGCCAGGGCGATCCTCTCGATCGAGGGGAGGCAGAACCAGATAGAGGCGGCGAGGAGGGTAATCCACAGGGGTCTGAGCGTTAGGGAGGCTGAAGCCCTGGCACAAAAGATCCATGGCGGGACAAAGAAGAAGACAGCCCATCCGAAGAAGAAGGACGCCCAGATAGAGTGCCTTGAGAGGAAACTCCTCCAGCACCTCGGCACAAAGGTCCGCATCCTTCACAGAGGCAAGAAGGGGAGGATAGAGATCGAATACGCTTCACTCGACGAGCTCGACAGGCTACTGGACATTCTGATGGAAGAGGGAAGGTGACGTTACTTACCGTCTAACGGTCAGGCAGGCATGGATCGCCTTGTAAATGCGATGAGATTCTGAAATTGAGGTATTCCGAGGAGTTTGTCGAGAGTCATTTCCCCAATGAGCACACAGAGGCAGTCGGCAACCATTAAAGGTATCGCAATACAAGGCTTCTCGCCAAGCCTGCCTTCCCGGACAAGATATTTTGTGCAAAGAGAAGATTACAGCGTAACTGAGGCCGGGCGGGACGATCAGGTAACGGGTTCCCGCAAGGTTTTGATAATTCCGTGATTATCTGATATAGTTGAGGATCATGAATAGGAGAGAGCGGCTCATCGATTACATAAAGAAACACTCGCTCCAGAAAGCCGATACCCCCACCTTCCGGCTCTCCTCTGGCAAGATGAGTAGCTTCTATTTCAATCTGAAGAAGACCACCTATTCCCCTGAAGGACAGTGCCTCGTAGGCTCCCTCGTCTTTGATAAGATCAAGGAGCTAGGGCTGAGTCCGAAGGCCATCGGTGGGCTCACGATGGGAGCCGACCCCATTGCGACAGCAACTGCCTATACCTCCTATCTGAGGCAGGAGCCTATCGAGGCCCTGGTCATCCGGAAGGAGCCGAAGGGCCACGGGACGATGAGCCAGATCGAGGGGAATGTCGGTCCCGATGATGAGGTCATCATCATAGATGACGTGGTCACAACAGGGGGCTCGACCATAAAGGCTATCGAAGCCGCGAGAAAGGCCGGGCTGAATATCATGGCGGTCATCATCCTCCTCGACCGATGTGAAAGTGAAGGCAGGCAGAACATAGAGAAGCTGGGCTATCCTGTTCACTCCATCCTGACCATAAACGATTTTTCCTAGCACGGAGCAGAAGATTTCTTCTATCATTATAGACGGTTACAATCTTATCGGCATCTATCATAGGGACCTCGAAGGCCAAAGGGAAAGGCTCATCGGCCGCCTTATACACTACAACAAGAACCGGAGGCACAGCATCGTTGTCGTCTTTGACGGCTGGAAGTCCGGCAGAGGCGCCGAGAGCTCTTCCATGAGGAGCGGAGTGAGGATCGTATATTCACGGCTCGGGGAGAAGGCTGACCTTGTCATAAAGAGGATCATTTCGACGGAGAGGCGAGAATGGATTGTTGTCAGCTCTGATCGCGAGATTGCCGATCATGCATGGTCACGAAACTGCATCCCTCTGCCATCCGATGCCTTCCTCCCTCATATCGAAGCGCCGGGATCCCGGCCGTACTCTTACCCTGACCCTTCAGATGGTGAAAAGGACGAGGATGATACCCCGGGGCATGACCGACGGAAAGGCAATCCCCTGAAGTTGTCGAGGAAAGAAAAGGCCATGAGGAGGGCGCTGTCAAGACTCTGATGAGGATCGTCTTCCGTTTCAGGCCTGCCGAATCGCTGACAGTAATCTTTCTTTGCTTCCTCATGGCCGTTGCCGTGGTCTTTCACGGGAAGATCCGCCACGCACCTGCCATCATCGCGCTCTATGCTCTCCCCTGCCTTGTTCAGATCATGCTCATGAAGAATGAGGACGTCCTGTGGAAAACGAGGTTTGGGGACTTTGCGCGGACCGTCATCTTCCCCATCGTCTGTGTACTCATCGTTTTCGACAGTCTGGAAGCCCTTGTTCATGCAATCAATCCACGGGATATCGACCCGATGCTCATAAGGCTTGATTACCTTATCTTTAAGAGCTACCCGACAGTCGCTCTGGAATCCATCTATAGCCCTCTCCTGACTGATATCTTCCAGATCGCCTATTCGACCTATTACTTCCTCCCCATCTCTCTCTGTCTCATATTAAAGTTCGAGAAGAGGGAGCATGATTTTAACAGGGCGGTCTTCCTGATCCTCCTCTGCTTTTATCTTTCCTATATCGGATATATGCTCTTCCCTGCTCTCGGCCCGCGGTACACCATGGTTCACCTTCAGTCCCTCGAACTGAAGGGCATCGTTGCCGCGGAACCTGTCCAGGCCATGCTTAACAGCCTCGAGGGGATTAAGAGGGATGCCTTTCCGAGCGGACACACAGGCGTGGCCCTCGTTGTCTCGGCCCTCGGATACCGGTTCCACAGGATGTTCTTCTTCGTAGCGCTGCCCGTCATGGCGATGCTCATCTTTTCGACGGTATACTGCAGGTATCATTATGTCGTGGACGTCATAGGAGGAGTTCTCCTCGCTGCAATAACATGGCTCTTAGGAGAGGGGTATTATGGACACTGGGAAGCCAGGAACAATATTGGTCGTTGAAGACGAGAAGAAGATCTCGGACATCGTTGTAATGTATCTTGAACGGGAAGGTTTCAGCGCCGTGGTGGCTGATACCGGGGAAAAGGCCATGGGCCTCCTGAAGATCAGTCCCGATCTCATCATCCTCGACCTTATGCTCCCTGATATCTCGGGCGAAGACCTCTGTAAGGCTGTGCGGGAGTCTTCGGACGTTCCGATCATCATGCTTACGGCAAAGAGCGGAGAAGAGGACAGGATACGGGGGCTCGGCATAGGGGCAGATGATTATGTTGTGAAGCCCTTCAGTCCCAGGGAGCTCGTGGCACGGGTAAAGGCCCACACGAGGAGGACAAGAAAATTGGCAAGGAAGGTCCTGAGTTTCAATAACGGACTTCTCGTCATGGACACGGAAACTCTTGAGGCGAAGAAAAAGGGGGAGCCGTTGTCCCTGACGCATACGGAATTCAAGATCTTGGTGATCCTTGCTGAAAGGCCTGGCAGGGTGCTGTCGAGGCTCCAACTTATCAATATGGTCCAGGGCTATGACTTTGAGGGCTATGACAGGACCGTTGATGCCCATGTTAAGAACTTGCGACACAAGATCGAAGACGACCAAAGAAACCCCCAGTTCATCAAGACCGTTTACGGAGTCGGCTATAAGTTTACCGGCGTGCCCGATGAGGAATAAGCTTTTTCTCGCCTTTCTCCTCGTAATCCTCACTGCCCTCATATCGAACCTTATCTTTGTGCAGCTTATCATGAACGATTTTGATGAGTATATGAAGGGCACGAGGGAGGACCATCTGTACTGGGTCATGGCTTCCGTGGAAGGCAGCTATCACGACGGAACGTGGGATATGAACCTCTTGTCTGAGACGATCCACTGGGGCATGATGCTCGGCTTTGATATAAGAGTCGAAGACAGGGACGGGACGAAGCTTGCCGACTCCCATAGTGTCATGGGGTCCCTCCCCCCCGCTATGAAACGGAGGATGGAGTCCATTATTCATGTCCACGGGGCAGAAGGCGACTACGAGCGGTACCCCCTCTATATCGAGGATAGGGAACTCGGCACGCTCCTGGTCAGACCCCTGACCAAGAGCGGGACGGGTGTCGTCAAAGAGACCATATTCAAGAGAAGGGGCTGGAACTTTCTCATCATGTCTTTCGTTATCGCGGGCGCCGGCGCAGTAGCCATGGCCGTTTTCTTCAGCCTCTATCTCTCTCGTCCAATCAAGAAGCTGAAGGCAGCGGCAGACAGGGTGGCAAGGGGTGACTTTAGCGTAAGAGTGGAGCAGATGCCGCCATCAAGGCTCAGGCTGGGCAGATTCCTGGGTGATGAGATTGCAGCGCTGTCCGAAAGATTCGACTATATGGCTGAGGCCCTCGAGAAGGAGGAGGGGCTGAGAAAGCGCCTCACATCGAACATTGCTCACGAGCTGAGGACCCCTCTCGCGATCATGAAGGCACAGGTAGAGGCCATGATCGACGGAGTCATCGAGGACAGATCAGAGGGCCTCGAAACCGTAAGAATCGAACTAGAGAAACTGACAAGACTCGTTGAGGGAATCGAAGACCTGACAAAGGCAGAGGCGAGTTTCTTTGCTCCCGGTGAGCACAGAAGGGTGAACCTGAAGGAATTTCTCAGGGAAATAGAGAGCTCTATCGAACCGGTCTTCCATGAGAAAGGGCTTCAATTCACGATGCTCGGCAACGCCGATATTGACGTTGTGACCGACTTTGATAAACTCGAAAGGATACTCAAGAACATCATCTCGAATTCCCTCAAATATACCGAGGAAGGAGGGGTCTCCCTCGACTACGGCAAGGTTGACGGAGAATTTTTTGTTGAAGTGAGAGACACCGGAATCGGTATCCCGGAAGAAGAGCTTCCGAATATATTCAAGAGGTTTTACAGGGGCAGGGAGAGACCGGATAAAGGGATCGGCATAGGGCTTTCGATTGTGAAGGAGCTTGTCGATGTCATGGGGGGGAGAATCGAGGTCAGAAGCGAGGTCAAAGAAGGAACGGCATTCAGGATATGGCTGCCCGATGAGAGAAAGTGCCGGGGGTGAGATAAGGCAGTACCAGACGAATTTTCGCTCCCTTCCCTCAGCCCTAATAGGTCATGCAAAAAATGAGACTACCCTTTAAGAAGACAAAAGACGGGATTGTAATGAATGTCAGGGTCCAGCCGCGATCATCAAGAAAGGGAATCGGAGGGGTAGTCGGCGAAACGATTAAGGTTAACCTCACCGCACCTCCCGTTGACGGAGCTGCAAATGAGCAACTTATCGAAGTCCTTTCTGAAGAGCTTGGAATTGCCAGGAGCTCTATACGTGTCGTCAGGGGTTTAACCTCACGCCAAAAGGTTGTCGTTATCAAGGGTCTCGACGGGATATGAAGCTTCTTCATATTTTCTTCATGCTTTTGGAGTTGAATAAGGATAGGGGAGTATGCCGATGACCTATATCATTTCAGCAATGCTCTTTCTTCTTACTGCCACTGTCTCTTACGCAGCCGACCGCGTTACGCCTTACGGCGATTACAGCCAATGGTGCAGTGCCTACGGCACGTGCAGGGAGAGCCTCGGGCCTTCGGAGGCCGAAAGGGCCATAGCAGGGTACTTCGGAAGCAAGGGGCTCCGGGCAACAAACATGAAACACAAGGAGAGATTCATAGAGGCGGACATATACCGGGACAACAGACTGGTGGACAGGATACTTTTTGACAGGAAAACAGGGCGAATACGTTCAACCTATTAGCTCCTTCTTGACAAAGAATCCTTTTAACTCATATACTTCTTCAAGCATGAAGAACGAGCTCTATGACTCCCATCAACTGGGCAAGGAACTTTTTGAGGCAGGTAGATACGCCGAGGCTGAATCTGTTCTGAAAGATGTTATAGAACAGGGCCCTGGCTACGCGGATGTCTGGAATATGCTGGGAGTGATCGCACATCTGAACGGCAGGGTTCACGAAGCCTCGAGCTTCTTCGTCCGTGCCGTTCAGCTGAATCCCAAGTATACTGAGGCATCCCTTAACCTTGTCATCGCATACAATGATATGGGCGAGTTCAAGAAAGCCCAGGAGGTCTTTTTTCTCGCAGCCAAGATAGCCCACACCTCACCCTCTGCCCTTGACCCTTTTGCTGCCGGCAAACTTGCCAACGAGCATTACAAGATCGGGAATATTTATCTCGATTTTGGTATGCTTGATGAAGCCATTGAGGAGTATCGCAAGGCGCTCAAGCTTCACGGGGGTGCTGCAGACATCTGCACGAAACTCGGGATGGCCCTCAGAAGCAAGGGGGACTATGAAGAGGCAGTGGTCCAGTTTACAAGGGCGAAGGAGAGCAATCCCGACTATGGCCAGGCTTGGGTCCAACTCGGCATTACTTATTATATGAAAGGGATGATCGGACTTGCCTTTGAGGAGTGGGAGCGCGCTGCTGCCCGTAATCCGAACCTGAAAGAGGCAACGACGTACCTCAAGCTTTTCAGACAAGAGGAACAGTAGAACCGGTGTCCCTGCTCGAAGTGAGGGATCTATCCATTTCCTTTCATGGTTCCCCAGCCCCGCTCGATGTCGTAAAAAAACTCAGTTTCATAATACAGAAGGCCGAGATTTTCGGTCTTGTCGGTGAAAGCGGTTGTGGGAAGAGTCTTACGGCACTTGCCATCATGGGGTTATTGCCAGAAAACTCGTTCGCCTCGGGCGCCATCGAGTTCAGTGGCAGAGACCTCCTGAAGCTCGATAGAGAGAGCATGCGCAGCCTCAGAGGCAAAGATATGTCGATGATATTCCAGGAACCCATGACGTCACTCAACCCCGTGCTCACCATCGGCTACCAGATCGCTGAGGTCATAACAACACATCAAGGGCTCTCAAAAAAAGAAGCACTGGACAGGGCTGTGGAACTCCTGAGGGCAGTGAAGATCCCCTCCCCCGAGGTTCGTGTGAGGGAATATCCCCATCAGATGTCAGGAGGTATGAGGCAGAGAGTCATGATAGCGATGGCGATCTCATGCAGCCCCTCCCTTCTCATTGCCGACGAACCAACAACGGCCCTGGACGTGACGATACAGGCCCAGATACTCGATCTCATGAGGAGCCTCCGGGAGGAGCGGAAGATGGCTGTCCTGCTGATAACTCATGATATCGGTGTCGTTGCTGAAAACGCGGAAAGGGCGGCTGTCATGTATGCAGGGAGGATTGTGGAACTCTCACGGGTTTCCCGGGTGCTCGAGAGTCCGAAGCACCCTTACACTATGGGACTTCTCGATTCTCTTCCGAAACAGAGGGGGGTTCCCTTGAAACCGATCAGGGGCTTTGTTCCAAGGCCAGATCAACTCCCTCTGGGTTGTACGTTTTCGAACAGGTGTCCCTTCATGGTTCCCGAGTGTCAGAAGGAAGAGCCCGTCTTAAGGGAGATTGTTCAGGGACATTTCGCCCGGTGTATCAGGTCAGAGGAGATCACGTGGGAATCATCGATGTAGTCGATCTCTCAAAATACTTTGCCGTCAAGAAAGGGGCCTTCTCGAAGCAAGCCTCGGTAAAGGCTGTAGATGGAATGACCTTTGCCGTCAAAGAGGGGTCTGTCTTCTCCCTTGTTGGCGAGAGCGGATGCGGAAAATCGACGGTTGCACGTCTTGTCCTGAGACTGATCCCTCCCACGTCGGGTGCCGCCTTCTTCGACAAGAGGAACATTTTCGAACTCAAGGGGGATTCCCTTCGCGAGTTCAGGAAGTCGGCTCAGATAATATTCCAGGACCCCTTTGCGTCGCTGAACCCGAGGATGACGGTCTACGATACCCTGTCAGAACCGCTCAGAATTCATAACGTTGTCAGGAAATCCGGTCTCAGGGACCGGGTCGTGAGCCTCCTGGAAAGCGTCGGGCTCCAGGCCGACGTCCTCGGCCGTTATCCTCACGAGTTCAGCGGGGGCCAGAGGCAAAGGATATGCATAGCAAGGGCCCTCTCAGTTTCACCGCGAATGATCGTGGCCGATGAGCCCCTGTCTTCACTCGATGTCTCCATTCAGGCACAGATACTGAACATACTCCAGGAACTCAAGAAGCGGTCAAGGATCTCTTTCCTCTTCATCAGCCATGACCTGAGGGTGGTCCAGTACTTCAGCGACGAAATAGCGGTGATGTATCTCGGGAAAATTGTGGAACATGCGAAGGCCGAGGAACTCTTCGGCAATCCTCTCCATCCCTATACCGATGTCCTCCTCTCTTCTGCACCAAAGATAAGACCGGACGAGGGACGGGCAAGGACTATTCTGAAAGGCGAAGTACCGAGTCCCATCGACATCCCTTCGGGATGTCCCTTTCACCCGAGGTGCCCCAAACGGTTTGAACCCTGCGATGTCATAATCCCTCGTCTCGAAGCGCCGGCTGGCAAGGAATTCTCAGGAAGGCTCGTCTCCTGCCATCTCTGGAATTCTTATTAACCCACACTATATCATTCATAATCATCGGGGGCGACGTCCGATTCGCAGGCAAGATCGAAATGGCCGTCATTTTTGAGGTGAGAGGGCCTTTCTGATCTCTTTTATAATCTCAGGGGAATCCCAGGCTTCTTCACCGAGATACCTCTTGATAATAACCCCCTTCCTGTCAAGGAGAAAGGTCGTCGGCATTGAAAAAACCTTATATCGTCTGGAGGTCTTTAGCTCCGCGTCTATCAGGACATGAAAATCGACCGGATGTCCGCTTACATACCCTTTCACGTCGCTCAATCTCTTGTCCGTCGAAACGGCAAGAACAGCAAGCCCCTCATTTCGCAAACCCTTAAACAGCCTGTTGAGTGACGGCATCTCATCCCGACAGGGAGGGCACCAGGTTGCCCAGAAGTTTATCAACACCACTTTCCCTCGAAAAGAAGAAAGGGATATCTTGTCTCCCTTCAAATCTGTCAGGGCAAAGTCGGGAGCCTGTCTACCTATGAGTTCTTCTATTCCCCACGGAGAAGGCGTCTCGGCAGTAAGCACAAGGAAGGCTAATACCGCCAGGAATATTCTCATGGTTCCGACAGCGGGAGCAAACCCCTTCCTACAGGTTGATTGAATGGAGGGTTCGAACTTTTTCATCAAATTCATCTTCCGTAAGCTGGGAGTGCCTCCTCAAAACGGTGAGCATATCGAGAGGCTCCCGTTTCTTTATCTCCTGGGAGACCGGTCTTTTCACCGGCCTTTGGCAGTCGCGAATTTCCTGCATCTTCTCTTTTAACTCCCGATGGTATGCCTGATGCCTTCCTGTTGTGTCCTCGATGAACTCGTCGTCCGGCATCAACTGAAACGAAAAACTCCAGACCATCCATCCTCCCGTGATGAGTGGAAAGAGAAACCGTTTCCTATCTTATGCTGCTGGAAACCGCTTGGTGCCGGTGGAGAGAATCGAACTCTCACGGGGTTGCCCCCACCGGATTTTGAGTCCGGCGCGTCTGCCAGTTCCACCACACCGGCTGCATTGATTTTAAAGTATTTTCCACCTATTTCGCAATAGTTCATTTCCAGGGTGCAGCAAAATTAGAGCAGACATAATCGCAACAGACAGAAAATATGGAAGACTTTTCACCTTTTCATCTTTCAAATGGAACCTACCCCGCACGTTTCAACACGTCATCAAGACTAATCCCGTGCTTTTCATAGTATTTGTCTAACAGCAGGATATAAGGTCTCAGGCTCTCTGCCACCCGGTTGATATAATGTGTCTCGGTCACATCATTATTCATCGAATGTCCCATCAGTACCTTGATGATATGCAGGGGTACTTGACACTCGTCAAGTCGAGTGGAAAACGTCCTGCGTAGGTCATGCAACCGAGTGTTCTTAATCCCCGCCCGTTTGACAGTTTCATCAAAGGCATACCTCACGTCATGAATATCCATAGGGAATACCTTCCCGGAGATATGCACTATTTTTGACCTTCTGAGAAGAATCTTATACAGAATTTCGGTCATCGGGATGTGCTTATAAACGACCTTCTTCCTAATGCGCTTCGACACCCTAACAGTCAAAACCCTGTTGGATAGGTCTACTGTCTCATGCCAGTCCCAACTGAGAACCTCTCCTCTGCGACACCCTGAGTGAACCGATGCTACGATGAAATCACCGATATCGTTACTATGGGCGTTGTGAAGCAGTTGAATCTCCTCATCCAGTGAAAGTGACCGCTTCCTGGGATTGTCCGTGTCAAGCAGCTCCTTATAGTCGAAGTCTCCAAATGGGTTTGACTCAACCATCTGCCATGTTTTTCTGGCGACATTGAAAATCCTTCTGCCAAGACTATACTCTTGGTAGATCGTTGCATGTGATAGTTTCTTTGGGGACTTCATCCTCTCAAGAACATAATTTTCCACATCGGATATGGCGATGTCGGCCAAGGTCTTATCTCCGAAGAAGGCAAGAAGGGGCTTAATCGTTACAGGGTCCCTTTTCCGTTGATACCTATTTGTGTACTTTTCTACAAGTGATTTGAAGCTAATACGTCGTGCCTGTTCATACCGAAACCACTTACCTTTGACAACCTCAGCGAGGGTCTGCTCATAGATTCTTTTGGCGAGCATCTTATTGCTGGTACCAGTGGATTTTTGAATCCTACGACCGTCCCGCATGATTGCAAAGTACCAGATTTTGTTTTTACGGAAGAGACCCATTAACGCACCTCTTTCCTGGTCCTACCAGATTCGGATGGCACTTTGCAAGTCTCAATGTGTGACAGGACTTCCTCCAGCCGGAATCTCACGCAGCCATTGATTTTATAGGAAGGTATGACTTTGAGCAGCGCCAGCCGTTGACCGGCACGCTTCATATTTCTTCAATAGTATTCCAGCGATGTCGGCCACAGGGACACCGCTTTCTCTAACCGATTTTCGCCGTGAGTGGTCGACGGGCAAGCACACAACCAGCAGACTTGCTATTTACCAGCGCAATTCTTACGACCATAACCTCTCCATGTTCTTAGCTCAGTACCTTCCGTCGTTATTGAAGATTGCGAACGCGCTCAATACTGCCAATGTCACCTATACATGTGCGTCGACGGGCGCAGTTAATGGGTGGAGACTGGCGGACGTCGAGATGGCGGCGTATTATTGGTGGGCTCAAAATGGGTTGCCATAGTTACCTGGCGCTTGATATGGAGATTGTACCGCTGCACTTTGTTAGATAGGCGGATCTAGTGTCCTGTGTCATTAATAAGTGACATAAGTCGTTTTAATTTCTTGAAGATAGAATCAGCGGTAGCGGTCCAAATAAAGGGTGCAGCCTTTTCATTGTAATGGTCCACGAAGGTTTGAATATTAC
>Ga0335070_10008737_pt1 | contig 11879 bp, 14 predicted proteins | sample Lox_Sample_13_FD_206722 | JGI IMG/M metagenome (GOLD analysis project Ga0335070, IMG submission 206722) | Soil microbial communities from Loxahatchee National Wildlife Refuge, Florida, United States - Lox_Sample_1.3 | ecosystem: Environmental > Terrestrial > Soil > Wetlands | place: USA...
CGCTGTTGACGCTTTAGTGAACATCGCTCCGCCGCCGGTGGAAAGCGGCGAGATGGCGCACCTGAGCGGCGACTAAACAATTTGCAACCCGACGGCCACCAGGCCCATCCGTAAGGGTGGGCCTGTTTGTTCTGACAGCTGTTACCGGTGGTTACCGGGGTTACCTTGTGGCCGGGATAGCCGGGCGTAGGATTGAAGGCAGCGGGTCAGGCATCCAACGGCTCTCAAGTTGATTCTTACCCTTTGCAGCGACTGGCCTTCTTTTTAGGTGAGGCATGATGGATATCTCGACCGTATCGAACCTGAACGCATGGAGCGTGCTGCTGGCCCTCTGGATCCCGCTCGCCGGCTGGACTCTCGCCATGCTGGGCGAGGACGACGAAGCCGAAGGCTGAGTCCGCCCGGTCCCCCGGGCATTCACCCGCCTGTCCGCCCTTCACCTGTCTGCTAAAATGACTTCGCACTCCGGGTGGGGTCTGTCCGCATGTTGATGGAAGCCGACAAGATAATGTTCGAAATCTACCGCGAGGACACCTACAGCGGTAAGTATCGTGTGGTCTATTTCACCGAGCTCAACGACCAGAACAAGGAATACGAGATCAATCGCGCCATGTCAGGCGAGCACTTCTACGACGGCTTCATCAAGAATTACAAGAAGGACGAGGCCAAGGACATCATCGACGCGCTCCTGAAGCGCATGAACGACGGCGAGAAGCTGACACCCAAGGACATCGAGTCCGCTTTGGGCAGTCACATCCCCGACAAGGACCGCAAGGTCGTTTAGGGTCGTTGCAACTGGGCGAACTCCGAGTACCGACAACTGAGGTGATATGGCGGAACCCGCACCCGTAACCAAAGCCCCCGGTCTGGTCCCTGACGAACTCAAGCACGAACCGCGTTCCAAGGGCACCCTCACCCCACGCAAGAAGAAGCCCAAGGAGCTGGCGGTCATCACCGAGTGCTGCACCGGCTGCGCCGGTTCGCCCGCCTGCGTCGAGTACTGTCCGGTGGAGGACTGCATGTTCTGGGTGCCGGACGAGGACCATCCCCCCTTCGGCCGCATCCAGGTGGACCCGTTGCTCTGCATCGGCTGCAAGAAATGCACCAGCAAGGGTCCGGACGGCGCTTTCCTGGACGGCTGCCCGTGGGATGCCATCGTGATGGTGGACACCGCCGAGGTCGAAAAGGAAGTCGGCCCGATGTCGTACTGAGAGCCTGTGACAAGCCCTCCGCTTGTATCCAGCCGATGAAAGGTCGTCAGTGTTGCAATAGATTCTGGACCACGACCACATCGGCATCCATGCGTGCCACTGCGGCGTAAATGTACTTCGAGTCGGAGGACCAGGAGACCCGCCGCGCAATCTCGGTGGCGGTCTGGCCGAAATCCGTCACCTGGCGGAGGGGCCCGCCAGCCGTGGGCAGGAGGTAAAGGTTGGTGGTGACACCGTCTGCCAGCATAATGGCCAGCCATTTGCCGTCCGGCGAGATCACGGGTTGCATCAGGTAGGCGAGCGGCAGCCGCGGAGCCGGGATCCGGGCAAGGAGTTGCGATGGAGCGTCTTCCGGTTTCGCAACCAGGATTTCCACGTCTTGCCCACCCGCCCGGCTGCCCATCCGGAGCAAATACAGGGTTTTGCCGTCAGGAGCTGGCGCCGAACCTAGGAAGGAGCTGTCGGTGCGCACCTGCACCGGCTCCCCGCCGTCTACCGGGACTTTGGTGATCTTGTACGGCTCATCTTCGCGCCCCTGGGGGGAAACGTACAGCCACTTTCCGTCATGTGACCAGGCGGCCCAGCCGCCCTCGGCGACCAGCCGTCGCTGGTTGGAACCGTCCGGATCCACCACCCACTGGTCGCCGATCCTGGTGCCGGGCCTGCGCGTGAAGAACGTGATATGACGTCCGTCGGGCGACCATACCGGCACTCCCACGGCGACCTGGGGGTCCTGCTCGAAGGTGATCTGCCGGACTTCTCTCGAACCATCGAGCTTCATGACCCACAAATTGCTATGCCCGCCGAGCTCTGACAGGTACACCATTTCGCGGCCATCGGGGCTGAGCGATGGTGTCTGCACTTGTCCTGTCTGGCTCGTCACCTGGATGGCCCGACGCACATTCTCGGCGGGCGGTCCGTCGATGGGGATTTTCCACACGTCAAAGTCCCGCCGCATTTGAGTGACGAACACCTGCCCGTTGCTGCCCACGTCCGGATCGAGAAAACTGGTATCGCTGAACGTCAGCTGCCGCACCGGGCTGCCGTCCAGCTTGGCGACGAACAGGTCCATGTTCGGCAAGTAAAGCGCTGTGGTATTCTGCGAGGAGCTGCACACGACGCCGGATCCGTCCGGCAGCCACGAGTATCCCGCCACGAACTTGAGATCATGGGTGATCTGCCGTGGTTCGCCTCCCGCGGCGTCAACGGCAAAGATGTCGTAGCTGAATACGCGGCCGCGCTCATAGGCGATCAGCCGGTCGTCAGGAGACCACCGAGGGAAGCCGTAGTCAAAGGCCTGGGATAGCGCGGCCACTACGCGCGGGTTGCTCCCGTTCCGGTCGGCGACCACCAGCTCCGGCTCTTTGTTGCCTTCTCGGCGGAGATAAGCGATCCGCTTTCCGTCATGACTGATGTCTCCGCCGGTGAAGCTGCTGGCCAAGCGCCGGGGGCTTCCACCGAGCGCAGGGATGTCGTAGATCGCACCGCCCTGCGTCTCCGGTGTCTTCGCAGGAGAGAAATAGATGAGGGAGCCCGAGTCCGGTGACCAGCGTGGATAAAGATGGGGCACATCGTCGCGCGTGATCTTCAGTGGGGCGCCCCCGGCCAGCAGCTTCACCCAGAGATGCGGCGTGCCTGCGCCCGCCGAAAACGCCACGGCCTTGCCATCGGGCGAGACCGCCGGCGACTGTTCCATGCCGACGAAGTCCGTCAGCCGTTGCAGCACCACCGGCGCGGTCTTTTCGGGAACCGGTGCAGGGCGCGGGCGCAGCCAGAGATAACCCAGTAGCACCGCTATCGCCGGCGCCAGGAGCAGGAGAGCAGCGGGCCACCGCCGCTTGGACGCAACCGGGATGATAGCCGCGGTAGCCGATGAGGTGTCGGAGATCCCCTCGAGAACGAAGACGATATCCCGCATGGTTTGGAATCTTTGGTCGGGGTCTTTCTCGAGGGCATGCAGGATGATGCGGTCGAGCGCCGGGGGAACGCGGTGATCGCTTTCCGACGGAGCGGGAGGATCTGCGGTGAGCACTTTCGTGATGGTATCCACGGCCGTGTTTGCCTGGAAGGCGCGACACCCGGTCACCATCTCATAGAGGGTTGCTCCAAAACTGAAGATGTCGGTGCGGTGGTCGCTGGGCAATCCGCGCGCCTGCTCGGGCGACAGATAGCCCACCGTCCCCAGCATGACGCCAGCCTGCGTGTTGGCAGCCAGGGTTGTTCCTTCATTGCCCGCACTTTCGCCGCGGGCCAGCTTGGCCAATCCGAAATCCAGGATCTTTGTATGTCCGTCCCGGGTGACAAAGACGTTCTCTGGCTTCAGGTCGCGATGGATGATTCCCCGCTCGTGAGCAGCGGCCAGTCCGCGCGCGATCTGGATGGCGAATTCAATGGTCCGCCGCAGCGGCAAGCGCTCTCGCGTGAGCCGCTGCCGCAAGGTCTCACCCTCCAGCAACTCGGAGACGATGTACGGTATGCCATCCTGCTGGCCAACGTCGTAGACGGTGAGGATATTGGGATGATTGAGCCGGCTGGTGGCCTGCGCCTCCTGCTGAAAGCGGCGCAGCCGGTCGGCATCCGCCGCCAGGGATGACGGCAGCACCTTCACGGCCACGTCGCGACGGAGACGCGGGTCGTGCGCCCGATACACCTCGCCCATTCCGCCGGCTCCAAGGAGCGAAACAAGCTCGTAAGGGCCAAAACGGGAACCTGCGGCTATCGCCATCCCATCTCCAGTTGCGCGGATTATACCGAGAGGGCGCGTAGCGTCGGAAGTGCTTGGCTCCATTCCCGGTACGTCACTGCCAACGGTGACATCAATCACCGTGCGCCCCACCGGCCGGTGGCACGATGGGAGGCGTCGGGGTCTTCCTGGGCGATGGGATATGGTTGAATCCGAGACCACCGAGTTTGCCCCCGCGGCGCGTGCTGCCCCCGAGATGGTGGCCCGCCAGGCTGCCCACTTCACCGGCTCCCGCATCTTTCTCCAGCTCATGGACTATGTCCCTGACATGGTCCTCGTCCTCAACTCCGAGCGGCAGATCGTTTACGCCAACAAGGCGGTCCTGCAGGTCACCCACCGTCCGGATCGCGCCCTGGTCCTGGGCCTGCGGCCGGGAGAGCTCTTCGGGTGCAAGCATGGGCATGAGTCCGAGGCCGGATGCGGCACCACACGCTTTTGCAGTTGCTGCGGCGCCGTGAAAGCCATCCTGCAGAGCCAGTCGGGGCGCTCTGCGAGTGAGGAGTGCCATCTGAACGTGAATGAGGGCGGCGGAGAACGGGCCCTGGACCTGCGGGTCTGGGCCTGGCCGGTGACCTTCAACAAGGAACAATTCACGTTCTTCTGCATCGCCGACATCGCGGACGAGAAGCGCCGGCAGGTGCTGGAACGCATCTTCCTGCACGATGTGATCAACACCGCCATGGCGCTGCAAGGCCTGTCGTTGCTGCTCAGCACGCGTTCCCCCGGGATACCGGAGGGTGAGAAGTCGCACGAAGAACATGTGCGCCGCATCCGGGCCCTGGCGCAGGAGATGGTGGATCAGCTCGAAGCCCAAAGGCAGCTCATCTCGGCGGAGAACGGCGATCTGAAGCTGCGCATCGCGCCCGTCCGCTCCTTGGAGTTGCTGGAGGACGTCTCCGGCGCCTACCGCCGCAATGAGTTACTGAAGGGCCGCCGCCTCCGCATCGACGACGCCAGCGTTGACATCATCTTCGAGAGCGACCGGCGCCTGCTCAGCCGCGTGCTGAGCAACATGGTGAAGAACGCGCTGGAAGCCTCATCCGCGGGGGACACGGCCACCATCGGGTGCAAGCTGGATGGCGTCCGCATCGTCTTCTGGGTGCACAACCGGACGTACATGCCGGAGAACGTGCGGCTGCAGATCTTCAACCGCTCGTTCTCCACCAAGGGCGTCGGGCGGGGACTGGGGACCTACAGCATGAGGTTCTTGACCGACAAGTACCTTGGCGGGACGCTCGATTTCACGTCGAGTGAGACCGAGGGCACGACATTCTATGCCTCGTATCCGCTGATCCTTCAAGAGCCTCAGGGCGGATCTCAAGACGGCGTGAACCGCGCCAGGTCGTAGATCCCGAGCTTCTTCTCCAAGTCGGCGACCTTGTCCACCATTCCCTCGAAGCCGTCCTTGCCGAAGAGCTCGTGTTCCTTCTTCTCGAAGTCCTCGCCCAGGGCGTCATATTCGTTGCGGGAGACGATGGAATGCAGGGCAGGGAACAGGACCGTGTCCTCGCGCGCCTCGTGGGGGCGGTACATGTGGACGAAGAGGTTGATGTCGCGGATAAGCGGGGCTGCGCGGCGCCGGGCCCCCTTGGCGGCCGTGACCTGCAGAATGCGAGCGGTCACTTTGCGTCCGGCGGCGTGCTGGGTACGCAGGACGGCGACCAGGTCGGTGAGCTTGCCTGCCTTCTCGAAGCGCGGGAACAGGTGCTCTTCCTCGAGCTTTTCGTGATAGTCCTCGATAAAGCCCTTGATGATGCCGGCGGCCTGGTTCAGCACCGCGGGATCGAAGCCGCTCTTGGCGGCAAGGCGGCGGCCGCAGGCCTCGTACACCAGCAGCAGCCGGTTGAGCAGCCCGTGCTCCCGCATCAGGTCTTCGACCGGGGAGACGTCCTCCGGCTCTTCCTTCTCTTGCGCGAAAACCGTGGCTGGGGTCAGGGCAATGGCGGTCAGGGCTGCGCTTGTTCCTCGTAAGAAATGTCGGCGATCACGTCGGTCGTGCATGGGCTCCCTCGGCTATCTATTGGTTCGGTGGATTGACTCTTGCGCGCTCCAGGATGGCGCGCTCCGTTTCCGCGGCCTGCTGGTGGATGCGCTGCGGTATGTCCGGGGCGTCACGCTTATAGCTCCGGACCACGGACAGGTCTTCGGGCGTGCCCACCAGGTAGAGGGCGCGCAGTGCCTCCCATATCTGGTCCACGGGCGGGGCCAGGACGGCAAGTTGGTCGCCGGCTGAGACCGCGGCGCCCTTGGGCTTGACCGAGACGACCCGTCCGGTGGAAGGAGCGCGGACCTCGATGCTGCCGATCCGCGACACCAGCCCGCCTTCGCGCACCGTCTGTTCCGGCTTGGCGGCGTCGGAAACAATGCCCGCACTCGGGGCGGTCAGAGTGACCGGCTGGAGAAGGGCCAGAAGCTGTGGGCGGCCGCTCGCATCGCCGAAGCGCACCAGCGAGAGTGCCGCGTTCCCCCGTACGGTGCTGGAAGGGTCCTTCAGCAGGAGCAACAGGGCCTGATGGAATTCGGGACGGGAATTGTCCTGTCCCATGACCCAGGCGTCGGTGTTGCGGATTTCTTCGACCGGAGAGGCCGCCAGTTTGACCAGTTGCGGGTACCACTGCCGCGCGGAAGCATCCTTGCGCGCCATACGTTCGCCCACCTGCACCAGGGCATGCTGGATGTGGCGCGGTTTGCTGCTGTCGGCCAAATACTCCGAGACCGCGCGCTCGCTGAGCGGGCGACCGAACCATGTGCTGCGCCAGAACAGAAACGGCATCAGCACGATGGCCCAGGCGGTCAGCCAGAAGATGACCTTGGTGCGGGTCGACATGTGCCCGTGCTTCTTGGTGTCCGTTGCTGGTGTGCTCGATGTTTCCAAACGACTTCCTCTTTGGGACTACTCCACGTCGGCGTCCAGGACCCCAGGCTGTTGCAGGTAGTGCGAGACCGCATACTGCGCCAGCAGTGGGGTTTGCAGGCGGATCAAGGCGCCGCGCCATTCGCCTTTTGGATGCAATGTCCCAGCCGGATGCCTGCACTCGCCGCTTGAGCCGTACTCCGGCCCGAAGGCAGCGCTTTGGATCTCATCGAAATGCTTGATCCGACGCCATGCGTCGTTCCCGGCGGTGCCGGAAATATCGATCTTCAGCCTGACCGTTGACATAGTGAAACTGGGTACTGAGTACCGAGCACGGAATGCTGCTCACCGATACAGCCGGTACAGCATGAAGTAGATCACCACCCCGGTGACGGAAACATACAGCCAGAGGGGATAGGTCCAGCGGGCGATGGCCTTGTGGCGGTCCAAGCGCCCGCCCAAGGCGCGCGCCAGGGTGACGATCACCAGCGGCACCACCGTTGCCGCCAGCACGGTGTGGGTGAACAGGATGGCGAAGTACAGCGGCCGGATCCATCCTTGGCCGGTGAACCGCACCGATCCCACGTGGTAGTGGTAATAAAGATAAGAAGCCAGAAAGAATGTGGAGGACACGACGGCGGCGATCATTACGCCGCGATGCGCCGTTCGCCTGCCCGCCCGGATCAGCCCGATGCCGGTCGTGATCAGCACGGCGCTGGTGGCGTTCAGGCCGGCGTTCAGGGCAGGGAAGATCGCGTAGTCGGGCATCACGCAGCTGGTTTGGTGCTCCGCCGGTTGGCCAGGAAGAATGCGACCGAAAAGACCGCTACGGAGAACCCCAACAGCACCCAGAGACAGGTGGCGACCGGAAACTCGGCCGCGGAGCTGCCGGGAAAGAGCACCGCGCGGATGCCTTCGTTGCCGTAGGTGAGCGGATTGGCGCGCATCACAACCCTGATCCACCCGGACGCCCCGCTCAGCGGAAACAACGCTCCGGACAGCAGCCAGAGCGGGATCAGCAGCAGGTTGACGATGGCGTGGAACCCCTGGGTCGAGTCCATCTTCCAGGCGATGGCGAATCCCAGTGCAGTGAGGGCGAACGACAGCAGCAAGGTGATCACCACCACCAGCCCGAACTGTGCCAGCCCAAGATGCACCCCGATGAAGGGCGCAAATATCAGGAAGATGAGTCCTTGCAGGGCCGCCAGGGTCGTCCCGCCCAGCACCTTTCCCAGCACGATCACGGTGCGGCTGATGGGAGCGACCAACACGGAGAGGAGGAATCCTTCCTTGCGGTCCTCGATCACCGACATCATGGCGAAGATGGAGGTGAAGAGCACGATCATGGTCAGGGCGCCGGGAAAGAAATATTCCAGGTAATGGCCGGCGCCATCCTGGCTGCGGAACGAGGTACCGAACCCGGAGCCGATCACCAGCCAGAACAGCAGCGGCGAGAGGATCACTCCGATGACGCGGCTCCGCTGCCGGTAGAAGCGGACGATCTCCCGCCACCACAGCGATGCCGAGGGCAGCAGCCAGCCGCTGCCGCCTGCGGGCGCGCCGGCGCGCTTCTGCGCCGCCTCTTGCGCCGGAATGGTGGTGCTGTGGGCCACCGCTATGCCTTTGCCCCCTCCAGCTTCTTACCGAGACGCGGCGCCAGCCCCAAGGCCCGTGCCTGGACGCCGGCGTTGAGCAGGAACACTCCCGCGATCGCCAGCAGGATCAGGCTCATGAAGAGCCCGTCCACCGTCGCCAACCAGCCGCTGGCGGCGATCCAGCCGATGCCGGCCAGCGGCGCCAGCGCCAGCACGAGACTGATCACCAGCATCTGCATGCGCTCCCCTCTCTGATTCTAATCGCCATTGCCTTCGTTCCAGAAGCGATGCCCGGTGCGATCGATGAACACATCCTCCAGGGTCGGCTTGCTGACCGAGACCGACTGGATCTCGCCGGGGAACGCCTCCACCACGTCGGTGACGAACCGGTGCCCCTGCCCGATCTCCAGGCGCACCTTGCCGTCCATGACCGCCGGCTTCACGTTGAAGCGCTGCCCGATCTTCGCTGCGAGAGCTTCCGCATCGCCGGCGGGCTCGAGCAGGATCACGTCGCCGCCGATCTCGTGCTTGAGCTCGGCGGGAGTCCCTAGTGCGACCAGTTTCCCGTTGCTCAGGATGGCCAGGCGATCGCAGTATTCCGCCTCTTCCATCAGGTGCGTGGTCACGATGATGGTGATGTGCTCCTCCTCCCGCAGCTTGCGCAGATAGAGCCAGAGATCACGGCGCGCCCCGGGATCCAGCCCGGTCGAGGGCTCGTCGAGCAGCAGCACCGAGGGGTGGTGCAGCAGTCCTTTGGCCAGTTCCACCCGTCGCTGCATGCCGCCCGAGAAGGTCTCGACCTTCTCGTGGGCGCGGTCGGCGAGCGCCACCCGCCCCAGCATCTCCTGGATGCGCGACTTGAGCGCGGCCCCGCGAAGGCCGTAGAGATGCCCCTGGTGCCTCAGGTTCTCGGCCGCAGTCAGCTTGACGTCCACGCTCTCGGCCTGGAAGACCACGCCGATGGCGCGCCGCACCTGGTTGGGCTGGGTGGCGGCATCGAAGCCCAGGATCCGGGCCTGGCCGGAACTGGGCAACATCAGTGTGGACAGGATGCGGAACAGGGTCGTCTTGCCGCTGCCATTCGGCCCCAGCAGCCCGAAGATCTCCGCCTCGCGGACCTCAAAGGAGACGCCATCCAGCGCCAGCCGGGTGTCGTACTGGTGCCGCAGACCGGAGATTTGGATGACCGCGTTGTCCATCTGAAGATTGTGTGCGACAGCCGCCCGCGGCTGTCTACATCGCCGAATTTAACATCATAACGGCGAACAGGATCGGCAGGTAGAAGACGCTGGCGATCAGCACATGCCGCGCCAGGGCCTTGGAGCGCGGCGCGGTAGCGGCCAGCCGGGTGCGCGCCAGCCGCACCCCGGTCCAGAGGAATCCCATGCCCAGCAGCAGCGCCGCCATGAAGTAGATTCGCCCGGTCATGTGCAGGAACGCCGGCGCCAGGCTCACCGGGATCAGGCCCACCGAGTAGAACAGGATAGCCCGCACGGTGGAGCGGCCGTCCGCATGTACCACCGGCAGCATGCGGATCCGCGCCCGCTCGTAATCTTCCCGGTACAGCCAGGCGATGGAATGGAAGTGGGGGAACTGCCAGAAGAAGACGATAGCGAACACTACCAGCGCCTCCCACTCCAGGCGTCCGCGGGCGGCGGTCCAGCCCAGCACGCCAGGCATGGCGCCCGGGAAGGCCCCCACGAAGGTGCACAGCGGCGAGACCTTCTTCAACGGAGTGTACAGCCCGAGATACGCGGCAGAAGTGGCCAGCGCCAGCAGTCCGGTCAGGGCGTTGCAAGCCAGGGCCAGGTACAGCACCCCACCGCAAGTCGCCAGGAACGATGCCACGGTGGCGTGACGCAGGCTCATGCGCTTCGCCGGCAGCGGCCGCCGCTCGGTGCGCCGCATCAGGCCGTCTTCCTCGTGTTCCAGGACTTCATTGAACGCAGCCGTGCCCCCGGCCACGAGCCCGATCCCGGCGAGCGCGTGCAGCAGTCCCCACGACAGGGAGGAAGTTCCGGATTTCAGGGCGCCGAAATAGAAGCCGCACCACGCGGTCATCACGATCAGCGATGTGACCCGCGCTTTGAACAATTCCGCATAGTCCTGCAGCTGGGCGAGGACGCCGGCGCGCTGCACGGGGCGGGGATAGGTCATGCTGCTCATGCCCCGGCCACCTTCGCGGGCGTCAGCACCACCAGCGGATGCACGGCGATATGCCGCTGCGTCTGGATGGCTAGCACCAGGCAGGTGGCCAGCACCAGCGCTCCATTCACCACGTGGGCGACGGTGGACAGCACCGCCGGAAGCATGGGCTGCACGGCCGAAGCGTAATTGATGCGCATCATCCAGGCGATGAAGCCCAACGACAGTTGCAGGATCAGCAACCAGAGCAGCAGCATGGCCGGCCGGCGCAGTTGCTTGTGCTGCGAGTGGTCGGAGAGCGTGCGCATCACGGTCCACACCAGCACGGTCGTGACCACGACCGCTCCAAAGAGATGAGGTGCCAGCTTCATCCCGTTATGGCGGAAAGCAGCGCCCAGGACGAGTTGCGCGAACACCGCGCCTACCGCGAGCAGCGTCAGGGTATGCAAGCGCGGGTGCCGTCCCTCGACCAGGTGCAGGGGCTGGCTTTCGATCCATCCGCGGCTGGTGAACAACGCCATGGCCACGGTCAGGCAGAAGAAGCTCTGTCCGAGGGCGGCATGCGACGTGGAAACCGCCCACGGCAGGTAGAACAGCACCGTCAGTCCGCCGACGACCCCTTGCCCGATCACCAGACCCAGGCCGGCCCAGCCCAGCTTGCGCATCCAAGGGCGCGGGTCCTCTCTCTGCGTCCAGATCGCCAGCACGATGGTCAGCACCCCGATGAACTGGGCGACGATGCGATGCCCGTGCTCATACAGCGTCCCGCCCACCAGCGGAACCCGGAAATAGGAATAGGTGATGGGCCATTTGCCGAACGAGGTGGGCCAGTCGGGTACCGCGAGGCCGGCGTCGTTGCTGGTGACCAGGGCGCCCGCGATCAGCAGCAGGAAGGTGCAGGCGGCCAGCACACACGCATAGGCGTGGCGCGCGCGGCTGTATTGGACCTCGACGATGTGCAGACCCCCGCTCCTCCGAACCTGCTTACGCGAACAACGATTCCGCCACTCTGGCGGACGATGAATTATTTTGTTTCCGTTTTTGGGAATCGGCGGCCAGCAGCTCCCCCGTGACGCTGCTCACAGCCCAGCGTGACAGTGTACCAGAAGTGCGCGGGCCGGACTCCTGCCCGGCCCGGCTCCTCATCCTTGCGGACCGTTACTGCGAACCGCCCGCGCCGCCGCCTTCTTTGAAGGTGAAGTCGGCCGCCTTGCTCTCTTTGGCTCCGACCGTCACCTTGGTGTCCTGCGAACCGAATTTCTCGTGGACCGCGGTCACCGTGTAGGTTCCCGGGGGCAGCCCCTTCAGCTCGAACTTCCCGTCCTTGCCGG
>Ga0335070_10008738_pt1 | contig 11879 bp, 2 predicted proteins | sample Lox_Sample_13_FD_206722 | JGI IMG/M metagenome (GOLD analysis project Ga0335070, IMG submission 206722) | Soil microbial communities from Loxahatchee National Wildlife Refuge, Florida, United States - Lox_Sample_1.3 | ecosystem: Environmental > Terrestrial > Soil > Wetlands | place: USA: Florida...
ACTCGGCGCTTACACGGCGTCGGGCAGCCAGAAGCCTCTTCCCGCCAACCCCGATGAGCTCGCCAATACAACGGCGACCGGCCCCTTCATCGCGCGTGCCGCTTCGAGCCCGGATATCGCCGCCGACGATGCCGCTCACTTCGACGACGTGCTCGCTTACCGGACGCTCCAGGACTTCGTGAATCGCGCGAGGCTCGCGGCCCGTGACTGGCCCGATCCGGCTCTCGCCAGCGTACGGGCCGACACGGCGACGGTGAGCGCTGCCGTGGGGACGTCGGTTTCTCCGGGATCCGAGATCGGGCCGAGCGTGGTATTTAACAACGCGACCGTCACGGCCTCCGCGGGCGGGACTGCGGAGAACGTGAGCTTCGACGTCGTCGGTGGCACCGAGGGCATCGGAGGAGGAGGAGGGGGCGGCGGCGGCACCCAGCTCTCGAGCGCGGATTCGGAAGTGCTCAGCATCGAATTCAACGTCACTGCTCAAGTATTCGCGTTTACCCTCGATGGCTTCGGTTGCCGTTCCTCCTGCGCGGACGCGGACCAGGTGCAGCTCACGTTCTACATGAACGACGTTGCGGTTGCCTCAGGTCCGGTGATGCTCTCGGCGTGCAACGACGGAGACGGCCTCGCCAGCTTTTCGATCGACCGGGGGCCGAGCCCCGGCGGCGATTTCAACCGAGTCGACATCGCTCCCAAGCCCAGCGTACCGGGAGGCATCGACACGACGATCCTGATGAGCGAGTTCAAGACGTGCCTTGCGGGCGGCGGTTGCGCTACCTCTTTGGACACCGGTTCAGGTCCCGGGGGCAACCATTGCCCCTGAAGAGTCATCAAGGCGGATTGCTGTCGTAGTCGTTTCGGATCATGAAACCCGCCCGCCTGCAAGCCAAGTGCAAGTAACGCTGTAGGAATCCTTTACAAGTCCCCGGGATAAAAGGAAAATCCCTTCCCAGCACCGCAAGAAGCCAATAAGCGGCCCGAGGCCGCGGGGGAAGGGACGGAAATGCTCGCGCACCATGCCGAGCATGGGGACCGTGCGAGCTCGCGCCAGCTGGCCGGTGAAGCAACCGCTGCAGACCGCGCCTCATCGTCCGATTCGCGTGCGAGGCCTTCGCGCACCTGGGCATTTGTGTGCGCGGCTGCACAAAAACCGATCGATTCCCGCCCTGCGATTGCAGTTGTAAATCCGTTTTCACGCGCGTGTGACCTGCGTCATACGGTGATACGCGGGGCGCTCCGTATCCTTGCGGCACTGCCAAAACAGGACTGCAAGGAGATGATTTTCAAGGCATTGGCCGCCACGGCGCTCACGCTCGCCGCGGCCCTGCCGGTACAGGGAGAGGGTGGCGCGCAATCGCCGGTCGAGGTGCGCCTCGACGTGCAGCTGATCGCGCGCTCCGCCGACGGCCGCGAGACGCGCACGAGCGCGGCCGCTGCCAAGCCGGGCGACACGCTCGAGTACGTCGTGACGTACCGCAACAGCTCGCACGAGCCGGTGCGCGACCTCCAGGCGACCCTTCCCATTCCCCCCGCCACCGAGCTGGTGCCGGGCAGCGCGCGTCCGTCCACGGCGCGCGCGAGCCTCGACGCGCGCGAGTTCGCCGCGATGCCCCTCAAGCGCAAGGTGAAGCGCGAAGGGCGCGAAGTGGAGGAAGCGGTGCCGATGAAGGAGTACCGCTACGTGCGCTGGGCGGTGCCGCTGTTGCGCGCCGGCGAATCCCTCACCTTCGTCGCGCGCGTGAAGGTGCTGGAGTGAAGCGCGCCCTCGCGATCGTCGTCGCCGGGGTGATCGCGTGGATCGCCCCGTCGATGTCGTTCGCGGCCCCGGCGGCGGGCACCGTCATCGGCAACCAGGCCACCGCGACGTACAACGACGCCGGCGGCAACCCGCGCACCGCGACCTCGAACCTGGTGCAGACCACCGTCACGCAGGTGAAGAGCTTCACGCTCACGGCCAACGGCGCGCGCACCGCGGCGCCCGGCCAGACGGTGTACTACCCGCACACGCTCACCAACACCGGCAACGGCACCGACACCTACGCGCTGAACGCGCCGGTGTCGGGCAGCTTCGGCGCGGGCCCGCATGCGGCGCTCGCCTACTACGTCGACGCCAACGGCGACGGCGTGCCGGACAACGCAACGCCGATCTCGACCACCGGCGCGATTCCCGCGGGCGGCGTGTTCCGCTTCGTGGTCGCGGGCACCGTGCCCGCGGCGGCGGTGAGCGGCAACTCGGCGACGATCACCGTGTCCGCCACGGACACCACGGCCGCGACCGCGACCAACACCGACACCACCACCGTCGCCGCCTCGGTGATCACGGTCACCAAGGCGCTCTCGTCGACCAGCGGAACGTCGCCGTCGGGGCCCATCACCGTCACGCTTTCGTACATCAACACCGGCAGCGCGGCGGCCACCAACGTGCAGCTCACCGACATCCTGCCCGCCACGCTCACGTACGTCGCGGGCTCGGGGCGCTGGAGCGGCGCGGGCGCGACGGTGCTCACGGACGCCAACGACGGTGTCGAGCAGGCGGTCGCCTTCCCGCCGGGCATCGACTATCGCTCCTCGCTCGGCGCGGGCGCCACCGTGATCGCGATCCTCCCCACCGTCGCGGCGGGCGCCTCGGGCAACGTCTCGTTCCAGGTGAACGTGAATTCCAACCTCGCGCCGCAGGCGATCAACAACACGGCGCAGTACCAGACCTCGTCGCAGCTCTCGACCAACACCAACACCGCGAGCTTCCAGGTGCTGCAGGGCGCGGCGGTGGTGGCGAACGGCTCGGCGACGAGCTCGGCGAATGGGACTGCCGAGCCGGTCACGGTTGCCGCCGCGCCCGCCGGATCCACGTTCACCTTCACCGACTACGTGTGGAACCTCGGCAACGGCACCGACACCTTCGACGTGACGATCCCGGCCAACACGTTCCCCGCGGGCTCGGCCGTGACGCTGCTGCAGCAGGACGGGGCGACCACGCTGATCAACAGCGCGGGCACCGCGGCCCCCGATACCGGCCCGATCCCCGGCACCGGGCAGCCTTGCGCGGCGCCGTTCGTGAGCGACACGTCGGTCACGCCGGCCGTGTGCGGCTATCGCGTCGTGGTGCGCGTGACGCTGCCCGGCAACGCGCCCGCCGGCTCGTATTCGCTCACGCTCCACGCGGCCTCGGTCTTCAACAACGCGGTTTCCGACGACGTCATCGACACCTTGAGCGCGGTCACCGCCAACAGCGTGGACGCGACCAACGATCGCGCGGCTCCGCCCACCGGCACCGCGGTGGCCGCCGACGGGCTGGGCGCGACCGGCGCCACGATCGTGCGCACCAACGTCGTCAATCCGGGCGCCGCGCCCACGACGACGGGCTTTCGCGTGTGGGTCGCCAACACCGGCGCCGTCCCGTACGACTTCACGCTCGCCGCCACCTTCGCCGCTTCCAACGCGCCGGGCGTGACGCCGCCCACGCTGCCCGCGGGATGGAGCGTGGCCTTCCTCGCCGACGCCTCGGGCGCACTGGCCGATTGCTCGACCGTGGGAGCGCCCGTCACCACCACCGGCGCGCTGGCGGCCGGCGCCGCGCGCCTCGTGTGCGCCGAAGTGACTGTGCCGGCCCTGGCGAGCGGCAACGCGATCGCGGGCAACTACGACTTCGATTTCGCGGCGACCTCGACGACCAACAGCGCGGTGACCGACAGCGTGCGCGATCGCGTCACGGTCAACGCCGTGCGCAGCATGACGCTCGTCGCCGACAGCGCCGGCCAGACGTTCGCCAACGGCTCGATCACCTACACCCACACGCTCACCAACCTGGGCAACTCCACCGACGCGGCCAACTTCGGCGGCGGCTGCCTTACCAATTCGCGGCCCGGCTGGACGTCGACCGCCTACCTCGATGCGAACGCCAACGGCACGCTCGAGGTCGGGACCGACACGCCGATCGTGTGCGGCACCACGGCGGTCACGCTCAACGCCGGCGAGGCGCGCGCGGTGTTCGTGCGCGTCACGGCCCCGGCCGGCGCGACGCCCGCCGACCCGGCCAACGTGACGACCCTCACCGCCACGTACTCGGGCCCGATCGCGGTGAACGACAGCACGACGGTGGTCGCCGGCCTCGTCGTCACCAAGGAGCAGCAGGCTGTGGGCGCGGCCGGCTGCGCGAGCAACAATGCGCCCGCCGCCAACTACTCGAACGCGGCGATCCCGGCGAGCGCCGCCACCGCCGCGGGATCGTGCATCGCCTATCGCGTGACGGCGACCAACAGCAGCGCGTCGCCCTTCACGGGCGTGGCGATCAGCGACCTCGTGCCGGCGAACACCCGGATGCACTACGCGTGCAGCGGCAACGGCAGCTCGTCGCCTTCGGTGACCGTCGGCACCATCGCGGGCACCACGCCGGCCGACGGGGCCACCGGCACCGTGGGCGCGAACGTCGGCGCGCTGGCCGCCGGCCAATCGGCCGTCCTCTACTTCTGCGTGCAGGTCAACGCGGCGACCGCCCCGGGAGTCTCGATCACGAACCAGGCGAACGCGGGCGGCACGCAGTCGGGCAACACCGTCGCGGTGCCCTCGAACACAACGGCGGCGACGGTGGGCTCGGCGGCCGGCGCGGCCTTCGCGGGCGTGCTCGCGGCGCCGACGCATGTCTTCGTGGACCCGAACCAGGTCGTCCTCATCCCGCATACGCTCACCAACACGGGAACGTCGACCGACAATTTCTCCATCGCGGCGACCCAACAGCCCAACGGGCTCACGCTGGGCTCGTTCGCGATCTTCCCCGACGCCAACAACGACGGCCAGCCCGACGGCGTGGTTCCCGTGACCAACCCGATCACGCTCACCCCGGGCCAGGTCTTCCACTTCGTGATGCGCGGCGTGGCGCCGTCCAACGGCTACGACGATTCGGTGAAATACACGGCGACCAGCGTGGGCGGCGCGGCCGTGACCCCCATCCGCGACACGATCACGATGAACTCCCAGCAGCCCGCCGATTGCGCGAGCGCGGCGAAATTCCTCTCGCGCGAGCGCGGGCCGTCCCCCAGCGCGCCGCTCACGGTCACGATCAACTACTTCCCGTGCGACAAGGCGCGCTCCAAGGTCACGATCCAGGACGTGCTGCCCGCGGGCATGCACTATGTGGCCGGCAGCGGCCGCTGGACGGGCACCGGGTCCACGCCGCTCACCGACGCCATCGTGGGCGACGACCGCCAGGGCACGGCGCCCACGCAAATCGCCTACGATTTCGGCCAGACGCAGGCGGGCGCGGTGACCGCCGTGATCTACGGGCTTGCCGCGCAGGCGAACGGCTCGCTCACGTTCCAGGTCACCGTCGATCCCGGCCTCGCGAACGGCACGATCGTCGAGAACGTCGCGTCCTACGTCTTCTCCGACGCCAACGGCGACTGGGGGAACCAGCAGTTCACGAGCGCGCGCTACGTGGTCACGAGCCACGTGGACCTCGAGCTCACCGGGCAGAAGCTTCCCTCCGCGCAGCCGGGCACCACGGTCACCTTCACCAACGTCCTCACCAACCGCGGCGACGCCGTGGACACGTTCGACGTGACGCTGGGCGACAGCACCTTCCCGCCCGGCACCGCGATCCGCCTCTACAAGAGCGACGGCGTGACGCCGCTCGCCGACACGGACGGCAACGGCACCGCCGACACCGGCCCGCTCGCGCCCGGCGCTTCCTACAACATCGTCGTGAAGGTGGACATTGCGGCCACCACGCCGCCCGGCGCCTACAAGGTGAGCAAGACCGGGCGTTCGGCCACCGCGCCCTCGCGCTTCGTGACGGTGGACGACGCCATCGACGCGCTCGCGCAATCGTGCAAGCTCGCCCTCGACCCCGACAACCAGGCGCTCATCGGCTTCGGCCAGCACGTCACCTACACGCACTACCTCACCAACCGCGGCAACTGCTCTGAATCGGTGCGCGCGATGGTGGACTTCCTGGGCGACAGCAAGGCCGGCTGGAGCTCCGCCGCGTACATCGACAACCCGCAGGCGGGCGGGGGCTCGCTCCCGGGCGTCGTGGATGCGACCGACACGCAGGTGGTGCAGGGCTGGTCCGCGGTGCTCGCGCCCGGCCAGCGCGTGCGCGTGCTGGTGGACGTGCGCGCCCCCGGCGTGCAGGCCGCCAAGGCCGCCGGCGCCAAGCAGCTCGCCGACTCCAACGTGACCACGCTCGTGATCACGGGTGCGACCGTGGGCCCGCTCGTCGTGCACGACACGACGCTGGTGGACGACCAGAACATCCCGCCGGTCACCAGCAACAGCATCGACAACTACACCGACGGCACGTATTCGACCCCGACGCCGTGGGGCGTGATCGGTGGCCAGCTCTACCTGCGCGCGAACGCGGCCGCCTGCAATGCGGACCCGAACACGGCCGAGACGCGCACGGTGGTCATCAGCGGCGCCAACGGCGAGCACGAGGAAGTGACCGCCACCGAGACCGGGCCCAACACCGGCATCTTCGCGGTGCCGGCGCTGCCCATCCACGCGCCGCCGGTCGTCGTGAACGACCGCGTGATCGAGGGCAACCCCAACGACTCCTTCACCTTCGACCTGCAAGGCTGCGGCCAGACCATCTCGGGCGTGGTCACGCTGATGCAGCCCTCGAGCGTGGTGTTCGACAGCCACAGCAACGCGCCCATCGCCGGGGCCACCGTCACGCTGGTGACCGCCTCGGCCGGGCATTGCTCCACCGCGCCCGCCTCCGGCAGCAGCCCCGTGGTCACCGGCAGCGACGGGCGCTTCGCGTTCACCGGGGCCCCCGCGGGCGACTACTGCCTCTCGGTCGCGCCGCCCAACGGCTGGCACTTCCCCTCGCAGGTGGCCTACACGCTGCTGCCGCCAGGCCACAACCTCAACGTGACGGGCCTCACCACGGGCGGCTCGTACGGCAACCCGTTCCACGTGGGCGCCGACGGCATCGTGATCGCCGATGTGCCGGTGGACATCGCCGCGCAGGACGGCCTCTTCGTGCAGAAGGACGCCTCCAGGACGACCGCCGAGCTGGGCGACTTCGTCGATTACACCGTGCAGATCCGCAACGGCACCGGCAACGCGCTCGACCGCGCCAACGTGACGCTCACCGACAACCTGCCCGCGGGCTTCGCCTACGTGGCGGGCACCGCGCGGCGCGACGGCGCGCTCATCGCCGATCCCGCGGGCGGCGGCGGGCCGCAGATCGTCTTCACCGTGGGCCACCTCGATCCCGGCGCGAAGACGACGCTCACCTACCGCGTGCGCCTGGGGCCCGGCTCCACCAAGGGCGACGGCGTGAACGCCGCGCAGGCCTTCTACACCGTGGCCGGCATCACGACGCGCTCCAACGTCGCCATGGCCAAGGTGCAGGTCACCGGGGGCGTGTTCAGCGACGAGGGCTTCATCCTCGGCAAGGTGTACCTCGACTGCAATTCGAACGGCGTGCAGGACAGGGGCGAGGAGGGCGTGCCGGGCGTGCGCGTGCTGCTCGAGGACGGCACCTACGCCATCACCGACGGCCTGGGCAAGTACAGCTTCTACGGCATCACCAGCCACAACCACGTCCTCAAGGTCGACCGCACGACGCTTCCCGCGGGCGCCACGCTCGAAGTGATCAGCGCGCGCAACCTGGGCGACGCGGGCAGCCGCATCGTGGACCTGAAGAACGGCGAGCTCGCGCGCGGCGACTTCGCGATCGGGGGCTGCGCGCAGCCGCTGGTGGACGAGGTGAAGGCGCGCCGCGCGGCGGCCCACGAGGTGGACGAGCTCGCGGCGCTGGCGGGCACCCAGCTCACCACCGAGCCCCGCGTCATCACCGACCTGAAGGCGCTCCCGGCGAGCGGCGTCGTGGAACGCGCGGCACCCACGGCGCTGCCGGGCGGCGCCGCTGCTCCCGGTACCGTGCCCGGCAACCCCGGCTACTTCTCCCTCGCGCCGGCCGCCACCGTGGGCAACCAGCTTCCCACGCCGGCGCCTTCGATCCTGCCCGTGCTCTCCGCCGCGCCCGAGCCGCCCGCGCCCGAGCCGCTCGAGAAGGTGGTCGAGGGATTGACCGACAACACGCTCGCGTTCGTGGGCCTCACCGACGGCCAGGTGCTCGCCTACGGCCAGGCGCCCGTGCGCGTGAAGGGCGTGGCGGGCACGACGTTCAAGCTCACCGTGAACGGCGAGGCCGTGCCCGAGTCGCGCGTGGGCAAGCGCTCGGTGCTCGAGTCGCGCGAGCTGCAGGCGTGGGAATTCATCGGCGTCGAGCTGAAGGCGGGCGAAAACACGCTCGCGGTCGCGCAGGTCGATGCTTTCGGCAACGAGCGCGGGACGGCCACCGTGAAAGTGGTCGCGCCCGGGCGCCTGGCGAAGCTCTTCATCGACGTGCCCGCCGCGGGCGGCATCGCCGACGGGCGCACGCCGGTGAACGTCGTCGTGCGGCTCGCCGACGAGAACGGCGTCCCGGTCACGGTGCGCACGGCCGTCACGCTCGACTCCACCAAGGGCCGCTGGGTGGCCGAGGATCTCGACAAGAACCAGCCGGGCCTGCAGGTGTTCGTCGAGAACGGCCGCGGCGAGTTCAGGCTCGTGCCGCCGGTGGAGCCGGGCGAGAACACCGTGTACGCCTCGAGCGGCGGGCTGAAGGCCCAGGCGCGCCTCGATTTCCTGCCGGAGCTGCGCGACATGATCGCCACCGGCGTGATCGAGGGCATCATCAACGCGCACAACATCAACACGCGCGCGCTGGTTCCGGCGCGCGAGTCCGACGGCTTCGAGCGGGAGCTGCGCCAGCTCTCGCGCGAGTGGAACAACGGCAAGACCGACGGCGGCGTGCGCGCGGCCTTCTACCTGAAGGGCAAGATCAAGGGCGACTACCTGCTCACCGCGGCCTACGACTCGGACAAGGACACGCAGGAGCGGCTCTTCCGCGACATCCAGCCCGACGAGTTCTACCCGGTCTACGGCGACTCGGCGGTGCGCGGCTTCGACGCCCAGTCCACCAGCAAGCTCTACGTGCGCGTGGACAAGGGCCGCTCGTACCTGCTGTGGGGCGACTTCAACACCAACGGCCCCACCGAGGTGCGCAAGCTCACCAACTACAGCCGCTCGCTCACCGGGGCCAAGTACCACTTCGAGAACGCCGTGGCGAGCGTGAACGCCTTCGCCACGCGCGACACGACGCGCCAGGTGATCGAGGAGCTGCGCGCCAACGGCACGTCGGGCCCGTTCCAGCTCTCGCAGGCCAACCCGCTCGTGAACAGCGAGAAGATCGAGATCATCGCGCGCGACCGCAACCAGCCCGCGATGATCGTCTCGACGGTGCCGATGACGCGCTTCGTGGACTACGAGATCGAGTCGCTCACCGGCCGCATCCTCTTCAAGGCGCCGGTCGCCTCGGTGGACAAGGACCTGAACCCGGTGTTCGTCCGCGTCACCTACGAGGTGGACCAGGGCGGCCCGGAGTTCTGGGTCGCGGGCGTGGACGCGCAGGTGAAGGTGAACGACCGCGTGGAAGTGGGCGGCGTGTACGTGAAGGACAAGAACCCGCTCGCGCCCTTCACGCTCGCCGGCGGCGACATGGTCGTGAAGCTGGGCGCCAACACGTTCGTGATCGGCGAGGTGGCGCGCAGCCAGTCGGGCCTGGACGACGAGAAGGGCAACGCCGGGCGCATCGAGGTGAAGCACGAGTCGGAGAACCTCAAGGCCAACGCCTACGTCGCGCGCACCGATCCCGAGTTCCAGAACCCGGGCGCCTACCTCGAGCAGGGCAGGAGCGAGGCGGGCGGCAAGCTCGACTACAAGATCAACGACAAGACCTCGCTGCACGCGGAGGCGCTGCGCACCGAGGACGCGGTCTCGCACGCGGTGCGCGACGGCGCCATGGCCACCATCCAGTACCACCTGGCCGACAAGCTCACCCTCGAGCTCGGCATGCGCCACACGAAGGAGACGGGCACCACGGGCACGGTCTCGCCCGTCCCGCCGGTGGCCGGCCAGCCCGCGCCCGAGGCGCTGCCCGACGAGGTCACCACGGTGCGCGCGCGCATCACCGGCCAGGTCCCGCAGGTCGAGCACCTGTCGCTCTACGGCGAGGCCGAGGTGGACGTGCACGACACGGACAAGAAGATCCTCGCGGCCGGCGGCGAGTACGAGCTGCCCAACAAGAGCCGCATCTACGCGCGCCACGAGTTCATCTCGTCCATCACGGGTCCCTACGGGCTCGACCCGACCCAGCGCCAGAACACGACCGCGGTGGGCGTGGACACCGAGTACATGAAGGACGGGCGCTTCTACAGCGAGTACCGCATCCGCGACGCGATCTCCGGCGGCGACACCGAGGCCGCGCTGGGCCTGAAGAACCTCTGGTCGATCGCGCCGGGCTGGAAGCTCGGAACCACCTTCGAGAAGGTGCATACGCTCGCCGGCACCGGCGCGGACGAGAACACCGCCGTGGCGCTCGCCCTCGAGTACACCGGAAGCCCCGACTGGAAAGGCAGCACGCGCGTGGAGTGGCGCAACGCCACGAGCCAGGATTCGCTCCTCTTCACCGTGGGGCTTGCCGCGCGCCTGAACCGGGACTGGACGGCGCTCGCGCGCAATGCCTATACACTCACGAAGAACAAACAGGGAGACGGCGAGCACCTCATCGACCGCTTGCAGGCGGGGCTCGCGTGGCGTGACAACGAAACCAACAAATGGAACGTGCTCGCGCGCGTGGAAGCCCGCGAGGAGCACGACGACACCCAGCCGGGCGTGGAGCTGCGCAACTCGACGCAGATCCTGTCCATCAACGCGGACTGGCAATTGAGCCGCCCCTTCCTCGTGACCGGCCGCTACGCCGCGAAATGGTCCGAGGACAACTCCAACGGCCTTTCGACGCGCTACCGCGCGCAGGTGCTCGGCGCGCGCGGCACGTGGGAGTTCGCGCCCAAGTGGGACGTGGCGCTCGTCACCTCGGCGCTGGTGGGCGGCAACGGCACCGCCTCGCGCCAGTACGGCGTGGGCCTCGAGGTGGGCTACCTCATCGCCACCAACCTGTGGGTCTCGGCGGGCTACAACTTCTTCGGCTACAAGGACGCGGACCTCGCCGGCAGCGACTACACGGTGAAGGGCCCGTACGTCCGGCTGCGCTACAAGTTCGACGAGTCGGTGCTGGGGCAGGGCGAATCGCTCGCCAAGGCTTCGCCGAGTGCCGCCATCACCACCGGCGAGTCGGGTGAGGCGATGGCGACGCAACCGGCCGCCGTGCAACCGCAGCCGCAATCGCAACCGGCGCCGGCCGGCGGCTTCGTACCGCTCGCCCCGTCCTCGGGCGGCGGCGGCGCGGGCACCGGGGCCGGCGGGAGCGCGCCGCTATGAGCCGCGCGATCCTTCGCTGGCTGCTGGCGCTCCTCGCCGTCGCGACGGCGAGCGCGCCGGTGCGCGCCGAGGTGTTCTACGGCGTGGAGGCGAACGGCATCTGGAGCGTGGACGTCAACACGGGCGGCCCGGCCACCCAGCTCACCACCTTCGCCGCGCCGCTCACCTCCGCCGCCACGCTCGCCACGCGTCCGTCGGACGGGATGCTCTTCTACCTCGAGTCGCAGAACGCGAACCCGACGCTGTGGCGCTGGAACCCGTTGACGCCGGCCGTGCCGCCGGTGCTCATCGGCGGCACGGGCCTGGGCGCGGGGGTGATCCGCCTCGTGTTCGATGCGGGCGGCACGCTCTACGCGATGAACTCGGGCGCGGGCGCCACGCTCTGGACGTTGAACCAGAACACGGGCGCGTTCCTCACGGCGACCCCCACGAGCGGCGCAGCCACCTCGGCCGGCGGCGACATCTGCATCCATCCCACCACCGGCGCCATGTACCTCGTCGGGGCCCAGAACCTCTACACGATCACGCCGGCCGGCGTGGTGACGCTG
>Ga0335070_10008739_pt1 | contig 11878 bp, 10 predicted proteins | sample Lox_Sample_13_FD_206722 | JGI IMG/M metagenome (GOLD analysis project Ga0335070, IMG submission 206722) | Soil microbial communities from Loxahatchee National Wildlife Refuge, Florida, United States - Lox_Sample_1.3 | ecosystem: Environmental > Terrestrial > Soil > Wetlands | place: USA...
GCCTGCTCCCGCGGGCCGGCGGCGACTCGCGCGTCGCTCCCCGATTCCAAGGGCAATGCCATCCTTCCTCCCGACTTTCGCCGGCGTTGGCAGGTCCGCCGGATCGTTCAGGGCGCCAGTCTAGCGCATTCCGGCGCGGCCCGCGAATAAACTTGATCGATCGGTCAAACTTTGGCAGCATTCGGCCATAGGGAATTACGCGCGGCCGCAACGGTTCATTTCGCCTCAATCGGAACCGACCGGCGGCGCCGAAGAGCTTCAGGGAGACTGCCATGGCGCCTGCACCATGGGGCGGATCGGGCGGCGGCGCGGCCGGGACTCCATCCCGCGCCGAGATCGAGGACAATTTCGCCGACATCAAGCCGCGGCTGGATAAGAAGCGCGCCATCGTCGACAGCGCGCGCTGCTTCTTCTGCCATGACGCGCCGTGCGTCGAGGCCTGCCCCACCGGCATCGACATCCCGAACTTCATCCGCATGATCTCTACCGGCAACGTGAAGGGCGCCGCCGAGAAGATCCTCGCCGAGAACATCTTCGGCGGCATGTGCGCCCGGGTCTGCCCGACCGAGGTCTTGTGCGAGCGGGCCTGCGTGCGCAACACCTCGGAGGACAAGCCGGTCGATATCGGTGCGCTGCAGCGTTACGCCGTCGACCAGCTGATCGAGACCGGCGAGCATCCATTCGAGCGCGCCGCCGCCAGCGGCAAGCGCGTCGCCGTGGTGGGCGGCGGTCCGGCCGGTCTCTCCTGTGCGCATCGGCTCTCTGTGCTGGGCCATGACGTGACGGTGTTCGAGGCGCGGCAGCATGCCGGCGGCCTCAACGAATACGGCATCGCCGCCTACAAAACCGTCGACAACTTCGCCCAGCGCGAAGTGGACTTCGTGCTCTCGATCGGCGGCATCGAGATGAAGACCGGCACGGCGCTCGGCCGCGACGTGAAGCTCGCGGATCTCGCCCGCGATTACGACGCGGTCTTCCTCGGCATCGGACTCGGCGGCGTCAATACCCTGAATCTGCCGGGCGAGGGGGAGCTCAAGGGCGTGCTGGACGCCGTCGCCTACATCGCCGAACTGCGGCAGGCGCGCGACAAGTCGAAGCTGCCGGTCGGCCGCAAGGTGGTGGTGATCGGCGGCGGCAACACGGCCATCGATATCGCGATTCAGACGAAAAAGCTCGGCGCCGAGGACGTGACCATCGCCTATCGCCGCGGGCCGGAGCAGATGAGTGCCACCCATCACGAGCAGGAATTCGCCCAGGTCTCCGGCGTCAAGATCAAGCACTGGGTGAAGCCGGCGAAGCTGATCGGCAAGGGCGGCGCCGTCGCCGGCATCGAGCTCGAATACACCCGCCTCGGCACCGGCGGGAAGCTGGAAGGCACCGGCGAGACCTTCGCCCTCGAATGCGACCAGCTCTTCAAGGCGATCGGCCAGACCCTCACCCCGCCCGAAGGACTGAAGGTGGAGAAGGGGAAGATCGTGGTCGATGGCGAATACCGCACCGGCATGGCGAAGGTCTGGGCCGGGGGCGATTGCGTCGCCAGCGGCACGGATCTGACGGTGCAAAGCGTGCAGGACGGCAAGCTCGCGGCGCATTCCATCGACCGCGCGCTCAGGAGGAACGGCCATGGCTGATCTCAGCGTCGACTTCTGCGGCATCAAATCCCCGAACCCGTTCTGGCTGGCTTCGGCGCCGCCGACGGACAAGGAATACAACGTCGTGCGTGCCTTCAAGGCGGGCTGGGGCGGCGTCGTGTGGAAGACCCTCGGCGAGGATCCGCCGGTGGTGAACGTCTCCTCGCGCTACGGTGCGCTCCATATCAACGACGACCGGATCGTCGGATTCAACAACATCGAGCTCATCACCGACCGGCCGCTGGACGTGAACCTGCGCGAGATCAAGCAGGTGAAGAAGGACTGGCCGGACCGTGCCTTGGTCGTCTCGCTGATGGTCCCCTGCGAGGAGCTGAGCTGGAAGAATATCCTGGCACGGGTCGAGGAGACCGAGGCCGACGGCATCGAACTGAACTTCGGCTGTCCCCACGGCATGTCGGAGCGCGGCATGGGCTCGGCGGTGGGCCAGGTGCCGGAATACGTCGAGATGGTCGCCCGCTGGTGCAAGCAGCACACGCGGATGCCGGTGATCGTCAAGCTGACGCCCAACGTGACCGACGTGCGCAAGCCCGCGCGGGCGGCGAAGCAGGGCGGGGCCGACGCGGTCTCGCTCATCAACACCATCAACTCGATCTGCGGCATCGACCTCGACCACTTCGCGCCGATGCCGATGGTGGACGGGAAGGGTACCCATGGCGGCTATTGCGGCCCGGCCGTAAAGCCGATCGCGATGCACATGACCGCGGACATCGCCCGCGATGCCGAGACAAGGGGCATCCCGATCTCCGCCATCGGCGGCATCGGCAACTGGCGCGACGCGGCGGAGTTCATCGCGCTTTCCGCCGGCACGGTGCAGGTCTGCACCGCCGCCATGCATCACGGCTTCCGGATCGTCGACGACATGATCACCGGCCTCAGCAACTGGATGGATTCGAAGGGCTACCGGAAGATCGACGACTTCCGCGGCAAGGCCGTGCCGAACGTGACCGACTGGCAGTTCCTCAACATCAACTACAAGTCGGTCGCTGTCATCGACCAGGAGAAGTGCATCAAGTGCGGCCTCTGCCACATCGCCTGCGAGGACACGTCGCACCAGTCGATCGCAGCGAAGAGGGTCGACGGCCAGCGACGCTATGAGGTGATCACCGAGGAATGCGTCGGCTGCAATCTCTGCCAGCACGTCTGCCCGGTGCCGGATTGCATCACCATGGTCTCGGTCGATACCGGCAAGCCCTACTTGAACTGGACCCAGGACCCGCGGAACCCGCACGCCAAGAAGGCTGCAGAATAAGAAACCGAAGGAGCGACAGGTGGCGACCAACCTCAAGGTGAACGGCGACAGGCTGTGGGACAGCCTGATGGAGATGGCGAAGATCGGCGCGACGCCGAAAGGAGGCGTCTGCCGCCTGGCCCTGACCGATCTCGACCGGCAGGCCCGCGATCTCTTCATCGAGTGGTGCCGCGTCGCCGGCTGCTCCATCAAGATCGACAAGATGGGCAACATCTTCGCCCGTCGCCCGGGCAAGGATGACAGCCTCGCCCCGGTCGTCACCGGCAGCCACATCGACAGTCAGCCGACCGGCGGCAAGTTCGACGGCATCTATGGCGTGCTCTCCGGGCTCGAGGTGATCCGCTCCTTGAACGACCTAAAATACGAGACCACGCGGCCGATCGAGGTCGCGGTCTGGACCAACGAGGAGGGCTCGCGCTTCGCCCCGGCCATGGTCGCCTCCGGCGTCTTCGCCGGCGTCTTCGACCTCGACTACGGCCTGAGCCGCGCCGATCCCGACGGCAAGACCATGGGCGAGGAGCTGAAGCGCATCGGCTATGCCGGGCCGGAGGAGGTCGGCAAGCGACCGGTCCATGCCTTCTTCGAAGCGCATATCGAGCAGGGCCCGATCCTCGAAGCGGAGAAGAAGACCATCGGCATCGTCCAGGGGGCCCAAGGGCAGCGCTGGTTCGAGGTCACCATGACCGGCCAGGAGGCCCATGCCGGGCCGACGCCGATGAAGGTGCGGAAGGACGCGCTGGTGGGTGCCGCCCATGTCGTGACCGCGGTCAACAAGATCGGCCACACCAACCAGCCCTATGCCTGTGCGACCGTCGGCATGCTGGTGAACAAGCCGAACTCCCGGAACACCATTCCGGGCAGCGTCTTCTTCACTGTCGATCTGCGGCATCCGGAGGACGCCGTCCTCTCCAAGATGGCGGCCGAGGTGAAGGCGGCGGCCGAGGAAGCCTGCAAGCTCAACGGCCTCACCATGGACTTCAAGGAGATCTGGTACTCGCCCCCGGTGAAGTTCAACACGGACTGCGTCGCCGCGGTGAAGAAGGGCGCCGAGGAGCTCGGCCTCGCCGCTATGCCGATCATCAGCGGGGCCGGGCACGATGCCTGTTATTTGAGCAGGGTGGCGCCGACCGCCATGGTTTTCATCCCCTGCGAGGACGGTATCAGCCACAACGAGGTCGAGAACGCCACCAAGGGCGACTGCGCGGCTGGCTGCGACGTGCTGCTTCGTGCCATAGTGGAACGCGCGAATGCCGTCTGACGGCGGCACGCGCCTCCTGGGCGTACCGGCGCCCGCAGCACGGCACGAAGTGGGGACCGGAGTGGCTGGCGACGTCGTCATCGATATCCGCAATCTGAGCCTGACATTCGAGACCGCCGATACGCCGGTTCAGGCGCTCAGCGACATCAACCTCGAAGTGCGGGCAGGGGAGTTCGTCTCCCTGATCGGCCCCTCCGGTTGCGGCAAGACCACGTTGATGCGGATCGTCGCCGATCTCGAGCAGCCGACTGGCGGCCAGGCGCTGGTCAACGGCATGACACCGGCCGAGGCGCGGCTGAAGCGCGCCTATGGCTATGTATTCCAGGCGCCGGCGCTCTATCCCTGGCGCAATGTGCTCGGGAACGTGACCCTGCCGCACGAGATCTTCGGCCTCTCCAAGGCCGAGCGCGAGGAGAAGGCGAAGCGCTATCTCGACCTCGTCGGCCTTACCGGCTTCGAGCGCAAGTTTCCCTGGCAGCTCTCCGGCGGCATGCAGCAGCGGGTCTCGATCGCCCGCGCCCTGAGTTTCGATCCCCAGATCCTGCTGATGGATGAACCGTTCGGCGCCTTGGACGAGATCACCCGCGACCGGATGAACGAAGAGCTGCTCAGCATCTGGCACAAGACCGGCAAGACCGTGATCTTCGTGACCCATTCGATCGACGAGGCGGTGCTGCTCTCGACCCGCATCGTGGTGATGAGCGCGCGTCCGGGCCGCATCGTCGAGGTGATCGACAGCACGCTGCCGCCCGAGCGCAGCCTGGAGACGCGGGAATCGCCGGCAGCCGTGGCGCTCGCCCATCGCGTCCGCGAAGGCCTGAAGGCGGGCCATTCCTATGACGACTGACGTGATGGGCGCCGTGTTCTCGCCCCGCGGCAGGACCCTGCCGGTCGTCACCGTCGTCGCTGCCATTCTCGTGCTCTGGTATCTGCTCGCCATCGCGCTCAACTGGAGCCAGGTGGAGGCGAAGCTCTCTGCCGGCGGGACGCCGCCCGCCGTCTCCGACGTCGTCGCCGGTACCTGGGCGATGGACCGGCCGGTTCTGCCGGCGCCGCATCAGGTGATCGCCGAGTTCTGGAAGACCACAGTCGAGGTCAGCCCGTCCAGCAAGCGCTCGCTGGTCTACCACGCCTGGATCACCGCCTCGGCCACCATGCTGGGCTTCGCCTTCGGCGTCATCCTCGGCATGCTGCTCGCGGCCGGCATCGTGCATGTGCGGACTCTCGATCGCAGCCTGATGCCCTGGATTATCGCCTCGCAGACCGTGCCGATCCTGGCGATCGCGCCGATGATCATCGTCATCCTGGGTTCCATCGGCATGGTGGGGCTGGTGCCGAAGGCGATCATCTCCATGTATCTTTGCTTCTTCCCGGTCACCATCGGCATGGTGAAGGGCCTGCGCTCGCCGGACCCGCTGCAGATCGACCTGATGCGCACCTACAGTGCCACGGCCTGGCAGGTGTTCTGGAAGCTGCGGATGCCGGCCTCGGTGCCGTTCCTCTTCGCCAGCATGAAAGTCGCGATCGCCATCAGCCTGGTCGGCACCATCGTCGGGGAGCTGCCGACGGGGGCTTCCGGCGGCATCGGCGCACGGCTCCTCACAGGCTCCTATTATGGCCAGACCATCCAGATCTGGTCGGCGCTGCTGATGGCGGCGATCCTCGGCAGCGTCCTGGTCTACGCCATGGGCGGCATCGAACGGTTGACATTGCGGCGGATGGGGTCGCGGGCATGAAGGGCCGTTTCGCCGCATTCCTGCCGCTCGGCTTCATCGCGTCGATGTGCATCATCTTCAGCTTCTGGCTGCCGCTCGGCGTCTATGACGATGATGTCGTATTCTGGAAGCAGTTCCCCGCCGCCTTCATCACCATGCTGGTCGGTCTGCTTGGCCTTGCCGTGGCGCCGTATCCGATCGTGCGGCTGGTCGCGCTCCTCATCGCCGCCGCGGCCCTGATTCCGTTGCCCACCGCCGAGCTGCAGATGGGGCTTTCAGCCAGCGGCTTCTGGCTGGCGTTGATCGGCGTCGCGCTCTTCGCCTGGACCGTGATGGCCGATTTCGCGGCCATGCGCCGCAACCGCTGGCGCGATATCCTCATCCCGCTACTGTTCGGCCTGCTGCTGGTCTATCTCTGGCAGGCGATCGTGGTCGGGTTCGCGGTGCCGGCAGTGCTGTTGCCGACGCCGACCGCGATCGCCGCCGCCATCGGCAATGGCGCCGCCACCCTCGCCGACGATTTCCGCCAGACCTTCCTGAAGGCGGTGCTGGCGGGCTTCTTCCTGGGCAACCTCATAGGCTTCGCGACCGCGCTGCTGGCTGACCGTATCCCGTTCGTGCAGCGCGGCCTGCTGCCGCTCGGGAACTTCGCCAGCGCCGTGCCGATCATCGGCATTGCGCCGATCATGGTCATGTGGTTCGGCTTCGGATGGGAGTCGAAGACCGCGGTCATCGTCTTCATGATCTTCTTCCCGATGCTGGTGAACGCGCTCGCCGGCTTGAACGCCGCCGACCGGATCTCGCTCGATCTCATGCGCTCCTATGGCGCGAGCTATGGCCAGACGCTGCTGAAGCTCCGCCTGCCCATGGCGCTGCCGTTCCTGTTCAATGCCCTGAAGATCAACTCGACCCTGGCGCTGATCGGCGCCATCGTCGCCGAGTTCTTCGGCTCGCCCACGGCGGGCATGGGCTTCCGCATCTCGGTCGAGGCGGCGCGGATGAGCCTCGACATGGTCTGGGCCACGATTGCCGTCGCCGCGGTTGCCGGATCGGCGTTCTACGGCATTCTCGCGCTCCTGGAGCGCGCGTTCACCTTCTGGCATCCTTCCTATCGCGCACAAAACTGAGAAACGGAGAGGCACATGAAAATCACGAACCTCATCGGCGCCATGACTGCAGCAAGCGCGCTGCTCATCGGAGCGTCCGCTGCCAATGCTGCCGACCAGCTGACTCTGCAGCTGAAATGGGTGACCCAGGCGCAGTTCGCCGGCTATTACGTCGCCAAGGCCAAGGGCTTCTACGATGCCGAGGGCCTCGACGTGACCATCAAGGCCGGTGGCCCCGACGTCAATCCGAGCCAGGTGATCGCCGGCGGCGGCGCCGACGTGGTGGTGGACTGGATGCCGTCCGCGCTCGCCACCCGCGAGAAGGGCGTGCCGCTGGTGAACATCGCCCAGGTGTTCCAGAAATCCGGCCTGATGCTGACCTGCCGCAAGGACAGCGGCATCAAGACCCCGGCCGACTTCAAGGACAAGACGCTCGGCGTCTGGTTCGGCGGCAACGAATATCCGTTCCTGAACTGGATGAACAAGCTCGGCCTGAAGACCGACGGCAGCCCGGGCGGCGTCAAGGTGCTGAAGCAGGGCTTCAACGTCGATCCGATCCTGCAGAAGCAGGCCGACTGCATCTCGACCATGACCTATAACGAGTACTGGCAGATCATCGAGGCCGGCATGAAGGCCGACGACCTCATCACCTTCAAGTACGAGGATGAGGGCGTCGCCACCCTGGAGGACGGCCTCTACACCCTGGAATCGACCCTGAAGGATCCCGCCAAGGTCACGAAGCTCGCGAAGTTCCTGAAGGCCTCGATGAAGGGCTGGGAATATGCGGCTGCGCATCAGGACGAGGCGGTGAAGATCGTCCTCGACAATGACGAGACCGGGGCCCAGACCGAGGGCCACCAGAAGACCATGATGCAGGAGATCGCCAAGCTCATCGGCAACAACCCGAAGGGCACCGGCTATCTCGACGAGGCCGCCTTCAACAACACGGTGAAGACGCTGATGTCCGGCGGCTCCGATCCCGTCATCACCAAGGTGCCGGACGGCGCCTGGACCCATGACGTGATCGACCAGGCTTCCAAGATGTGACGTCACTCACCGCTGTGGCCCCATCGCTGTGACAGGGGGCCGCAGCTTGAGGTTGCTCCACGCGCCCCGGCCGGACTCTCCGGCCGGGGCGTTGCTTTCCCGGCGAATTGCACGGCATTCGACGCAAATACCGCCGAGATGGCGTGGCTCGGGTGGCGATCCGCCGCAGCGCAGCGCCCTCGTCTTAAGCAGTCAGCAACCTATGTTGGGAGAGAATAGGGTCAAGAACCGGTGTGGCGCGCTCTCTGGCGATGCCCTCGGGCATCGAAAGCGGAAGGAGTGCGCAACATGGTCGAGACCGTCTTCCTCGCCGTCGTGTTCGCAATCATGTGGCTCTCGGGATCGCTGTTCGCCGAGGACATCCAGACCTGGCACGCCGCCGAGCGGCGCCGCCACTATTGCCCGGTGCGGGTGCGCTGAGCCGATCGGCGCCCGCCGCCGGCTGAATCCCATCTTCCGCGCCGACCCCGGCGCGCGAGCAGACGCCCGACCTTCCCGCGCCTCTACTTTCCCTTCGGTCCCTTGATCAGGGCCTTGCTGCCGCCCGCCTTGGCCATCGCCTTCATGGCCTCGCTCGGCGCCAGCAGCTTGGTCGTGCGGGTGTTGACGATGTGTCCCGCGGCGGAGACGGCGAAGCTCATGGTCGCCGCTGCCTCGTCGTCGGGCAGTTCGACGATCGCCACGAAATCGTGCTCGCCGAAGCTCATGAAGTATTCGCGGAGCTTGCCGCCGAGGGATTTCGCCAGCTTGCTTGCCGCTTCGGAGCGGTCTTCCGGGCGCGCGACCAGCTTCTGGATCGCCTCGCCGGTATAATTCCCCTGGAACATGTAGTGGGGCATGGTTCCTCCCTTCCTTTCGGTCCCGTCCAAGAGGTTCTTGGACGCCGTCATCCCCGGTCCCCCGGGACAACCGGCGCAGTCTCCCTCATCTCCTGTGACACTGCTACCGCGACGGCTTCGGAAGCCGGACTTTGTCGAATGGAATAAATTTTCCGTTTGCAACCCAGTTTTGAAATCAGTATTCTGTGACCCGGAGCTTTGAGGCTCTTTCCATGCTCCAAGGCTCCTGACTTTCGCGACCAAGACGCCGGCGGCACTTCGCCTAAGAGCGTCGCACGACAAGGCAATCTGGGAGGACAGCATCTCGCACGCAGGCGAAGCCGAGTTGCGCCGGGTGGTGCGCCGGATGGTTCCAAGGGATCTCTCTTCGGGGCCGGCCAACATCATGCGCCGCGCAGTCTGCCGTCCAACAAGCACCAACCCTGGAACTGGGATCTCCGGATAACCGGGTGCCGCCGGACACCCCCGCATGATGCGGAAAACTGTGGAGGAGACAGAGAGATGAAGAAAGCATTCTTGGCAGGGGCCGTGACGTTGCTGCTCATGGGCTCGGCCCAGGCGGAGAACATCGGCGTCTCGATGGCGAAGTTCGACGACAATTTCCTGACCGTGCTCAGGAACAGCATGATCGACTATGCGAAGTCCAAGTCCGGCGTCACCCTCCAGGTGGAGGATGCGCAGAACGACGTCTCGAAGCAGCTGAGCGAGATCCAGAACTTCATCGCCCAGAAGGTCGACGCCATCATCGTCAATCCGGTCGACACCGACGCGACGCCGAAGATGACCAAGCTCGCGGTGGCGGCGGGGATTCCGCTGGTCTATGTGAACCGCCAACCGGCCGACAATCCGCTGCCGGACAAGGTCTCCTTCGTCGGCTCCAATGAATCGGATTCCGGCACGCTGGAGATGACCCAGGTCTGCAAGCTGATGGGCGGCAAGGGCAACATCCTGGTCATGATGGGCGAGCTCTCCAACCAGGCGGCCCGCCAACGCACCCAGGACGTGCTCGACGTGATCGCGAAGCCGGATTGCTCCGGCATCAAGATCCTCGACAAGCAGACCGGAAACTGGGACCGCACCCAGGGCGCCGACCTGGTGACCAACTGGATCAGCGCCGGCCAGAAGTTCGACGCGGTCGTCTCCAACAACGACGAGATGGCGATCGGCGCCATCCAGTCGCTGAAGGCCGCCGGCTACACTCCGGACAAGGTGATCGTCAGCGGCGTCGATGCAACGCAGGACGGCCTCGCCGCCATGAAGGAAGGCTGGCTCAAGGTGACGGTGTTCCAGAACGCCAAGGGTCAGGGCGAGGGCGCAGTCGACACCGCCTTGAAGCTTGCCAAGGGCGACAAGGTCGATTCCATGGTCTGGATCCCGTTCGAGCTGGTGACCCCGGACAATATGGACAAGTACATGTCCAAGAACTGAGCTAGGATCGCAGTGCGGGGCGCGGCCGCGGCCGTGCCCCGCGTCCATCCGGGCTTCCAGAGGATGGCGAAATGCTGAGCCCATCGACGATGCGCGCCGTTCGCGAGAGCGGCGCCGTCCCGAAATCGGAATACCTGCTGCAGGTCGAAGGCGTCCGGAAGGAGTTTCCGGGCGTGCTGGCGCTCGACGACGTGGCGTTCCGCCTGAAGCGCGGCACCGTGCACGCCCTGATGGGCGAGAACGGCGCCGGCAAGTCCACGCTGATGAAGATCATCGCGGGCATCTATCACCCGGACACCGGCACCTTCCAGTTGCGCGGCAACGACATCCGGCTGGAATCGCCGCTGGACGCGTTGGAAAACGGCATCGCCATGATCCATCAGGAGCTGAACCTGATGCCGTACATGACGGTGGCCGAGAACATCTGGATCCGCCGCGAGCCGAAGACCGCGCTCGGCTTCGTCGACCACGGCGCGATGCACCGCATGACCGCGGCCCTGTTCGAGAGGCTCAACATCCACGTCGATCCCGAGGCGGAGGTGCGTGACCTCTCGGTCGCGACCCGGCAGATGGTGGAGATCGCCAAGGCGGTCTCCTACGAATCCGACGTGCTGATCATGGACGAGCCGACCTCGGCCTTGACCGAGAGGGAGGTCGTCCACCTCTTCCAGATCATCCGGGACCTCAAGCGCCAGGGCAAGGGCATCATCTACATCACCCACAAGATGAACGAGCTCTTCGAGATCGCCGACGAAGTCTCGGTGTTCCGCGACGGCCGCTACATCGGCACCAAGCTCGCCTCCGAGGTGACGCGCGACGAGATCATCCGCATGATGGTCGGGCGCGAGATCACTCAGATGTTCCCGAAGGAGACCGTGCCGATCGGCGACGTCGTGCTGTCGGTCAAGAATCTCGGGCTCAACGGCATCTTCCACGACGTCTCCTTCGATCTTCGCGCCGGCGAGATCATGGGCTTGGCCGGCCTGGTCGGCTCCGGCCGCAGCAACGTCGCCGAGACCATCTTCGGCGTGACGCCGGCGACTTCCGGCGAGATCTTCATCGGCGGGAAGAAGACCGGGGTCGATTCCCCAAACACCGCCATGAAGTGCGGCATGGCCTTCCTGACCGAGGACCGCAAGGAGACCGGCTGCTTCCTGGTCCTCGACGTTCTGGAGAACATGCAGGTCGCGGTGCTCAACCAGCGCTACGTCTCCGGCGGCTTCGTGCGCGAGAATGAGGTCACCACCGCCTGCGAGGGCATGCGGGACGCGCTCCGGGTGAAGACGCCGACCATGTACGAGCGGGTGGAGAATCTTTCCGGCGGCAATCAGCAGAAGGTGCTGATCGGCCGCTGGCTGCTGACCCAGCCGAAGGTGCTGATCCTCGACGAGCCGACCCGCGGCATCGATGTCGGCGCCAAGGCGGAGATCCACAAGCTGATCACCAAGCTGGCCGGGCAGGGCGTCGCCGTGCTGATGATCTCCTCCGAGATGCCGGAGGTGCTCGGCATGAGCGACCGCATCATGGTGATGCACGAGGGCCACCTTACCGGTATCCTGGACCGCGCCGAAGCGGACCAGGTGA
>Ga0335070_10008740_pt1 | contig 11877 bp, 10 predicted proteins | sample Lox_Sample_13_FD_206722 | JGI IMG/M metagenome (GOLD analysis project Ga0335070, IMG submission 206722) | Soil microbial communities from Loxahatchee National Wildlife Refuge, Florida, United States - Lox_Sample_1.3 | ecosystem: Environmental > Terrestrial > Soil > Wetlands | place: USA...
CTGTCACGAGCACATTGACAAGCGCCAGAGGAAGCATCAGTTTCCAGCCCCAACCCATGAGCTGGTCGTAACGGGGCCTCGGAAGGGAGGCCCGGAGCAGTATAAAAAATCCGATAAAGAAAAAAGTCTTCAAAATAAACCAGACCAGCGGTGGCAGCCAGGGCCCCATCCAGCCTCCGAAGAAAAGGGTCACGATCATGGCTGAAATCAGCGTGATGCCGAGATATTCGCCCAGGAAAAACATGCCGAATTTCATCGCCGAATATTCCGTATGGAAACCGGCCACCAGCTCACTTTCCGCCTCCGGGAGGTCAAACGGGAGCCTACGCGCCTCAGCGATCCCGGCGATGATAAAGATAACCAGGCCGAGACACTGGGGGATGCAGAACCAAAGATGCCTTTGCGCCTCTACGATCTGTCTGAGTTGGAATGATCCGGCGATCATGACTACGCCCATGACGGAGAGTCCCATATAAACTTCGTAGCCCAGCATCTGGGCCACCGCGCGGAGACCACCGATAAGGGCGTATTTATTGTCTGATGCCCAGCCGCCCAGGGCAACGCTGTAGACGCCCAGGGACGACATGCCAAGAAAGAAGAGGATGCCAATGTCGAGTCCGGACACCTCTACACCCGGGGCGAAGGGGATGACTGCATAGGCGCAGAGCACGGTAACCACGATGATACCCGGGGCAATGACGAAGACATGTCTGTCGGCGAAAGGTGGTATCCAGTCCTCCTTGGTAATGATCTTGATCATGTCCGCGAAAACCTGGAAGAGTCCGAAGGGACCTACACGGTTAGGTCCGTAGCGGTCCTGCCAGAGGGCAAGCAGACGCCTTTCAAGCCAGATGTTCCCGGCGGCAGCAACGAGGGCGGCCACAAGGACGCCAAAAATGATGGCGAGACCTCCTATACCGTTCACTTCTCAGTTATCCTTTCCTTGTTGTCCCCCGCTGGGGGGACTTTCCTCACTATTTCCCACTGGCAGTGGTTTCCCTCATTGACCCCCGCTGGTGGGGGCTGGGGGTGTTTCTATATCATCAGTTAATTCCCCCCACACCGGCAGTATGATTCCCGCAAGTCCCGGGATACCGACCGGTATCCCTGCCACACCCGGCGCGAGCGAATTGTCAATGCGGACAGGAAGGCGAAGGTCGAAGCCGGAAAGAGATATCCCGACTATCTGTCCCTCTTTGAACCGGTATATCTGTGCATCAAGGGTGTTCAGAGCGATATAAGGGGCAGGACATAAGCCGGCAATGCCCGGAGATAAGACACTCAATTCCTCGGAACCGAAGACGTAATAGACAGGAACTGCCAGAATCTGCCCATGATCGGGCATCCTTCTGAGTGGGGGTATGCCCGGAAAGTAGGAAGGTTTTATTACGTCTTCGGCATTCAGGAGGCGGATACCTGGGTCACCCCCTTTGAGGGATCCCGCAACCTCGCCTTGGAATTTGTTGACGGACTGCACTGAGTTCCACCCGGGCGCCCAGTATCGCTGGATCAGGGCCGACGGCGGCTCTCCTGCAAAACCCTCCATGGAAAAGGCGAGCGCGGAGTCAGGGTCATCGGACGGCTTCGGTTCGTGGACGGTCACATTGGCCGTCACGGCTGTCCTTCCACTCGCACGATGCGGCTGTCTCGGTATCTTTTGACCCGCAACACGAAAGTCTGCCCCTGGAAACCCGTCCCGCAGGATCTTCAGGGCAGGTATGTCTTCGCCCATAGCAGCTGTCACATCATCCAGATTCTGCCAGGATGGAGCACGAACATTGACCGTCGCCTTCATGACATCCTGCAGCCAGCGCCAGCTTTCCCGGATCTCCCCGTCGGGAACAAAGACACGGTAATATCTCTGGGCCCGTCCTTCACCCGATACATAAGTGCCGCTCCCCTCGGCAAATGTCGCCGCGGGAAGGACCACGTCGGCCCTGGCTGTAGTCGCATTTTCCAGGTGATCTATGGCGATGACATGCTGTGCTGCTTTCAGGATACGGTTTATCAGTTCGGGAACGGCGCGGCGGTAAAGGTCATTTTCTACGATGACGAGCGTGTCTGCCGATTTGCTTTCAAGGATTTTCACAGCCTCCTCCAGGGGTTGTCCGCCAAAAAGCCCGAGACCCATACTGTTGCACTCCGGCACGACATAGTAAAGGGATGCCCTTTTCCCGGAGGCGCAGAGCGCCCATGCCACATTGGCCGCTGCCTGGATCACTGCCTCACTCCTGAGGCCTGTCCCTGAAATGATCAGAGGATGGACTGCATCCCGCAGGGTCTGTGCAATTGATTCTGCGCGAGCCCTCATATCTTCTGTTAGACCGGTGGCGGCTGGGGTCTGTCCATGTACTGTATCTGCCACGGCAAAACCCAGACATGCCAGTTCGTCCGGTGCGGCGCGGAATGTGTTCATTGCCAATACATCGAGGCGTGTTTCCGCCGGTGTCGCGACGAAGAGGGGCCCCTTCTCATCCTGAATCGCTTCCCTGACGGCGGCATCGTCCCAGTACGGGATATGGAGGTTTCGCGCGATGGCCATGGACTTCTGTCTTACGGAGTGGGTGAGTGCCAGGGCGAGTCTGGGGGCGGTATTGGAAACATCCTCCCCGAGGATAAAAACAGCATCGCATTCTTCCACATCTTTAATGGACGGTGGACGGGACGGGCCTTGGGAGAGGATTTGGAGGACCACAGAGATCAGATGGTGATCCGCTTGTCCGAGACCGCTGCAGAAATTTTCCGGTCCCACAAATTTCCGCAGGGCGAAATTAGTCTCGAGGGAAGCCCGGGGAGAACCGATGCCTACAACATTTGATCCCCCTGTGTGAATGAATGAAGAGATGACTTGGAGAATTTTCCCCCCGTTCAGTTGTTCCACCATCGTCTCCGTACTGGAAACCTTCTGACGACGCAGTGCCTGACTGATCCGGTTGTTGCCGTTGACAAATTCGTACCCGTAACGTCCCCGGTCGCAGAGGAAGTAGCCGTTTACCTCGCCATTATAGCGGTTCCAGATCCTTCGCAGGGTGCCGTATCTTTCTCCGGCAATGGTGTTGCAACCCACGCCGCAGTGGACGCACACTGAGGGTGACGTCTGCATATCCCACTTCCTAGTATAATGCTTTTTAAGGGTCTTGTCGGTGAGGACCCCCGTGGGGCACACCTCCACCAGGTTGCCGCTGAATTCACTTTCCAACGTACCGTCCTGATGGCGGCCGAAATAAACGGAGTTATGAGAGGCGAAGACATTAAAGTCCCTTCCCCCAGCGTAGTCCCGATAAAACCGGACGCAGCGGTAACATTGTATACAGCGGTTCATCTCGTGATTCACGAAGGGCCCCAGATCCTGGTTCATGTACGTCCTCTTGCGGAAGCGAAATCTGCGGTAGACATGGCCAGTCATGACCGTCATGTCTTGAAGGTGGCATTCACCGCCCTCATCACACACGGGACAGTCATGGGGATGATTTGTCATCAGCCACTCGATGTTGCTGGCGCGGAATTCTCTAGCTTCAGGATCATCGATGGACAGGCGTGTACCATCAGCGGCAGGTGTCATGCAGGACATGACTATCCGCCCGCGCCGGTCTTTTTCATCCCGGAATATTTTTATGGCACACTGACGGCAGGCCCCCACGGAATGCAGGGCCGGGTGCCAGCAAAAATGGGGTACATCGAAGCCCAGCGACAGGCAGGCATGGAGGAGATTCTGTCCGTCTCTGACCTCATAAGGTTTGTCATCTATGTAAATAGCGGCCAACAGTCACCTCCAGGGGCACTTTCTTTCTTTGATGTGACGCACAAAATCGTCACGGAAATATTTCAGGGCGCTCTGGAGCGGCTCCACAGCACCCGGAGCTAGGGCACAAAAAGTATGTCCCGGTCCTAGAAGACGGCACTGTGCCGAAAGTATCTCCAGGTCCTCCTCGCTGCCTTTTCCCGTCTCGATTGCATGAAGCATCTCCGCCAGCCACGGTAGCCCTTCCCGGCAGGGTGTGCACCACCCGCAGGACTCGCGGGCGAAAAATCGCATCAGATTTAATACAATGCCCACTGGGCATGTCCTGTCGTCGAGGATGATCATGGTACCGGTTCCCAAACGGCTCCCGGCCGTCTGACACGAGTCATAGTCCATCTTCATGTCCATATTGTCCGGGAGAAGGAAGTCCGTCGATGCCCCGCCGGGGATAATCCCCCGGAGGCGGTAACCATTCTTCATTCCGCCTGCGTGCCCTTCCAGGATCTCACGGATTGTCGAACCCATCGGCAACTCCCATGCCCCCGGCCTGTTGACGCGGCCGCTGACTCCGTAAATTTTTGTTCCACCGTCTGCCGACCTGCTGATCCCCCTGTACCACTGGGCGCCCTTCGCAATAATGTGGGGAATGTTGCAGAGGGTTTCGGCATTATTCACAACCGCCGGCCTTCCCCAAAGACCGGAGAGTTGAGGAAAGGGCGGCTTGGACCGGGGGATGCCCCTCTTTCCTTCCAGGGCATTAAGAAGCGCTGTCTCTTCTCCGCAGATATAACGGCCGGCGCTCGTGTGGAGGCGCATCTCCAGGCTGTACTCCGTACCCAGGATTTTTTTCCCCAGGTATTTTTTCCCGTATGCTTCCTCAATGGCCGCAGCCAAACGTCTTGCCGATTGCAGATATTCCCACCGGAGGAATATATAGGCACGATCAGCCTGGACGGCATAGGCGCTGATAATGAGACCCTCGATGAGCTGGTGCGGGTTTCCTTCCATGAGAAGGCGGTCCTTGAAGGCCCCCGGCTCCATTTCGTCGGAGTTGGAAATAATGTACTTGGAGCGTGGGGCAGTCTCGCCCATGGGGACAAAGCTCCACTTTGCACCGGTTGGAAAACCGGCCCCGCCCCGGCCTCTCAGGTTTGCAGCCTTCACTTCTTCCTGTACCTGGCCGGGGTTCATATCCCGGAAAACTTTTTGAAGGGCCTGATACCCGCCGGTCCGCTGATATTCATCGATGGTAAGCGGTTGTCCGTTGTTTTTGATGTGCTGAGTTAAGGGGCGCTCCATTGTTCCCTCTCTACTTGTAGTGGTCAAGGATACTATCTATCTTCTCCAGCGTCAGATCCCCATGCAGTTCCTGATCGACCATCATTGCCGGGGCATGGTCACAGGCACCGATGCAGGAAACAGGAAGCAGAGTGAAACGGCCGTCCGCGGTTGTCTCGCCCATAGTTATCCTCAGGCGTTTTGTCAGGTGGTCCAGCATGGTCTCATAGCCCATGATCCAGCAGCTCACTGTGTCGCAGAGATAGATGACATGCCTCCCCACGGGCCTGCGGAAGATGAAGGGATAGAAAGTAGCAACTGCATCGAGTTCGTCAGGGGTCATTCCAAGGAGCGGCGCCAGTTCCCGTATACCCTCGTCAGATACCCAGCCTCGATATTTTTGTGCGATCTTCAGTGCTTCAAGACACGCAGCCTGCGGGCGTTCGCTCTGTGCTATCTCCGTCATGATTTCTTTCTTCTCTTCTTCGGTCAGCATGTCCTTTCCTCAATCATCGTTATGTCCATTCCCATCTCACCGGTCCACGTCAGCCAGGACGTAGTCAATGCTTCCCAGGATGGCGATCAGGTCGGGGATCATAAGCCCCCGGCAAAGCAGCGGGACCGCCTGGATGTGGGCAAAGGAGGGTGTGCGTATACGTGTGCGGTAGGACATTGTGCCGCCGTCGCTTATCAGGTAATAGGTCGCATTCCCTTTGGCGGCTTCGATGCCGCAGGCCGCCTCGCCCGGCGGGATAACCGGTCCCCAACTCACCGATAGAAAATGATCGATGAGCGTTTCGATGTGATGCATCGTCTTCTCTTTCCTGGGCGGTGTGGCCAGAGGATGGTCGGATTTGTAATGACCTGCCGGCATGTGTGTGAGGCATTGTTCAATTATCCGGAGACTCTGACGCATCTCCTCTATACGGACGACGGCCCTGCTGAAACAGTCGCCGTCCTGCGCCGTGGGGATCGCGAATTCCAGCTGGTCATAGCCGGAGTAAGGCCGCTTTTTCCGGAAATCCCATTCCATCCCGCAGGCTCGGAGGTTGGGGCCGGTAATGCCCCAGTCTATGGCCTCTTCCAGAGTGCATACTCCGATACCTTTCGTCCGCAATTTAAAAATGCGGTTTTTCATAATCATCTTTTCATATTCATCTAGTCTCTTCGGAAAATAATCCAGGAACCCCCTGATGAGTCCGTCCCACCCGCGCGGGAGGTCCTGTGCCACACCGCCGATGCGGAACCAGGCAGGATGCATCCGGCCCCCACAGATTGCCTCGACAATATAAAAGGCCCGTTCCCGGTCGTTGAAGGTATAGAAGACCGGTGACATGGCGCCCACATCCAGGGCGAAGGTCCCGTACCAGACAAGATGGCTGATGATGCGGAAAAGTTCCGCCATCATGATCCTGATCATTTTGGCCCGGTCGGGAACCCCAATACCCGCGAGTGTCTCCACCGCTTGGACATACGGAAAGTTGTTCATGACGCCGCTGAGATAGTCGATGCGGTCCGTATAGGGAATAAAGGTGTGCCAGGACTGCCGCTCCCCCATTTTTTCAGCGCCCCGGTGATGGTAGCCAATATCCGGGACGGCGTCGCAGATCTCCTCACCATCAAGCGCCAGAATGATGCGGAGAGGGCCATGCGTGCCGGGATGCTGCGGTCCGAGATTGAGAAACATGAATTCCCTGTCTTCGATTTGACATGTTATGCCCCAGTCCTCAGGACGAAACTGAAGGGCCTTCTCCTCTGTTTCCTCCTTCTCGAGAGGAAGCTCGAAAGGACCCATCTCAGTAGCCCTGGCCGGGTGGTCCTTCCGTAGGGGATGCCCATGCCATGTGGGAGGCATGAGAATACGCCGCAGCCGGGGATGCCCATCGAAGCAGATGCCGAACATGTCCCACACTTCACATTCGTACCAGTTGGCCGAGGGCCACAGCGCGATGATGCTGGGGATGGTAAGATCGTCTTCCTTAAGCGGCGTCTTGATCCGGATGTCGGCATTTCTTTCATAGGACAGGAGATGATATACAACCGCGAAGTCGCCCCGGGGCTGGCCCTGGCGGTTTGACCGGAAGCGCTCATCGATGGCGGTAAGGTCATAGAGCGTACCGTACGGTGAAGATATCTCATTTTTCAAGTAGTACAGGATGTTGACAACCTGTTCGCGCGGAGCCCAGATGGTCAGTATATCGTCCCTTGTTGGCTGAAGGGTGATATCCTTTTCACCAAACCGGTCGCAGAGAGCCTGGAATATGCCGGTGCTTGCGTTCATGTGTTTCCTCAGAATTAAATCTCGTCAGGAGAGCGGAAAACGGTGCGGCTCTTTCTCATGTCCCTTTTCTCGTCCCGAAGTGAGGGACGTACTCCTCTTTCCACAAGCTGGGACCCTGCAATCCAGCTCAGTGGTCTCTTTTCATTGCCTACAGCCCTCCGGAGCAGGAGAAGCCCTTCCAGAAAGGCGTCAGGACGGGGCGGGCATCCGGGGATATAGACGTCCACCGGCAGTATCTTATCCACTCCCTGAACCACGCTGTAGATGTCATACATGCCGCCGGAATTGGCGCAGGAACCGAGAGATATGACCCAGCGTGGCTCCATCAACTGGTCATAAAGCCTCTTGATCAACGGCGCCATCTTGATGAAGGGCGTCCCTGCAACGACCATCACGTCGGCTTCACGAGGAGAACCCCTGAGCACCTCTGCGCCGAAGCGCGCGATATCATAGCGGCTGGTCACACTGGTTGCCATCTCCACGTAGCAGCACGAAAGGCCGAAATTGAAAGGCCACATCGAGTTCTTCCGCCCCCAGGCCACAAGGTCCTGGAGTTTTGCCAGTACGACACTGCGTGTGACAGCGGCTTCCCCTGCATCTGTTTTCATGCTTTCTACCTCTTCTGCTTCAATGTCCCCCAGTCAAGAGCGCCCATTCTCCACAGATAGAACAGGGCAGCCATCAGGATTACGATAAAGATGACGATGGCAAGATATCCGCTCCAGCCGGCTTCCCTCACTGCTACACCCCAGGCAAAAATGAAGATGGACTCAAGGTCGAAAATGACGAAGAACATGGCAATAAGATAGTATTTGACATCAAAACGAATCCAGGCTGCACCTGTGGGCATAAGACCGGATTCATAGGGTTCACCGGTAGACCTGCCCGTATGCCTTTCGCCCAGGATGTATGATAATCCGATCATAGTGACCGCCAAAAAAAGGACCGCCGCCACGTAGACTGCCAGAGGCCATAGATTATGGCATTGCATCGCCTGGTGCTCCAAAACATGCCTCCTTAGAAAAATAAATGCCCAGAACTTCAATAATTTGTGTGGACATCTTCCCAGGTATTTATGAACTATCCTTACAGTTTCGCGCTTTTTTTTCTATAGGCGTAAGGCGCAATATTGCCTATCTGATGCCTTAATTCTTATCAGGAAATGGATGAGAAGAAATTCATTATAAAAAAATAATGATTCCCGATTGAACAGACTAACAGGATGGACGGGAAGTAGTTCGGGATTGGAGGGAACTAAGATGCAGGCGAAGCGAATTATTTTGAGGCTGAGTGTAAAAGGAAAAATGCCCACAGCAAGGCAATAAAATATGATATGATGATATCACTCGGCCAGTGAGCACCCAGGGCAATGCGGGCAAGGCCGCCGGTTATGAGTAGAGCACAGCATAGAAACAGCAGGATTGTCCACAACACACCGGACTTTCGGACAGCCTGAATTGCCAGATACCCAAAGGTAGATCCATAGGTCAGGGCAAATATAGATGGGAATGAATAACCGGATGGCGACCCGACCACGTGCACCAGTGCCGGTGAAGGCCGAGGCCGGGCAATTACGGGACTGATTAATGTGCCCAGGATCCACATCCCTGCAAAGCTGAGGATGGAGAATACAGCGACACGCCATCCGGCGACGGCCCAGGAAATGAAGAAAGTGATTGCCAAAAGCAAGATATTCCAGGGAAAGGCCGCCGATTTTGTGACCCATAAAGCCCAACTCATAGGTTTTGGCGACAGGGATTGTACAAATCTTTCGGCCGTCACATCACCGGGGAAGTACGCATAACGGCAAGCTGCCAGCATGGCGAAGACGGCAACAAACAATAGTACTAAAAGCAGGACATCTTTTCCCCGCATTGCGGATTCCTTATTTTTAAAGCATCAAGAAACAGACAGAAGATTTTGATTGAGATGCATTATATTAAAAATCAAAAAAAATAGAAAGCATGAAGAACATTTTTTCTGCCCTGGAAGTGTGCCGCATATTTCTAAAGCTCGGCCTTACCTCCTTTGGAGGCCCGATTGCGCATCTCGGCTACTTTCGTGAGGAGTTTGTCAATCGCCGTAAATGGCTTGCGGAAAAGGCCTTTGCCGACCTTGTGGCATTGTGCCAGTTTTTACCGGGACCAGCCAGCAGTCAGGCGGGTATTGCCATAGGCACCATGCGGGCCGGGTTATGGGGAGGTTTTGCGGCATGGTTAGGTTTTACCATGCCGTCCGCGATAGCACTAATTATATTTGGCTATGGCACCGGCATATTCGAGAAAGGCGCCGGCTGGATTCATGGACTCAAGGTGGTCGCCGTTGCGGTAGTTGCTCAGGCGGTGTGGAATATGGCCGTCAATCTGTGTCCTGACCGGTCACGCCGGACCATGGCTATCCTTTCCGCCCTCGTGGTCCTGTTATGGCATTCATCTTTCAGTCAGATCTCCGTGATTGTTGTTGCAGGGATCGCGGGCTGGAAATTCCTGCATTCAGACAACAGCGATACTGTATCATCATCGGTGCCTGAATCCTCGATAAAAAGCCATCCGGGGGCTATTTTGGCTCTAATAGCTTTCTTGGGATTGCTGATTGTTTTGCCGATTTTTGAAACGTTGTATCCGGAATCAACCCTGGCAGTTATCGCCAGTTTTTACAGGGCCGGCTCACTGGTATTCGGCGGCGGTCACGTTGTTTTACCCCTGCTTCAGGCAGAGGTCGTGCCGCCGGGTTGGGTGACCAACGATGTATTTCTTGCAGGCTACGGAGCCGCGCAGGCTGTGCCGGGGCCGCTTTTCACATTTGCCGCTTACCTAGGAACGGTAATGTTGCCGCAGCCGCGAGGGTGGATCGGCGGTATAATCTGCCTGATTGCAATATATCTGCCGTCATTCCTTTTGTTGATGGGAGCCATGCCGTTCTGGGAAACACTGCGGACCCGAACCGGTGTTCAATCCATTCTCAAAGGTGTTAATGCTGCGGTAGTTGGTCTGTTGCTTGCTGCACTGTATGATCCGGTGTGGACCGGTGCGATCCTTTCGACAAAAGATCTTGCCCTTGCATTGACATGCTTTGCGTTACTCACACTCTGGAAGATACCGCCCTGGTTGATTGTTGTTTTTGCAGCTGCCGCGTCATTCCTGATAACTTGAAAAAAAAGTAAAAAAGCGGCTGAAGAAGAAACTTCAGCCGCTGGAATATCAAGGATACGTATAGGCATTATTTGTCGGCATATCCCAAGTATGGCCATCTTTTTCTATTTCACGGTGTAGCCGCGGCCTTCGAGACAAGCCGACATTGCACGTCGGAAGCTGCGCGCCTGTCCTTCATAGCGGGCGTCGAGTGCCTGGTCGCGCCTGTTATAGGCCTCTTCCATTTGCTGGGCATACTGCTGCCTGGATGCGTCTGATACGGCACCGGCAACAGCCCCGCTCCCCGCACCGATCAAGGCGCCTCCCCCTGCATGTCTCGGTCCGGCTATTAACGCGCCCAGTACCGCACCGGCAATGGCCAGAACAGCCGTATCATGACCAGGCGGAGGCATCGGCACCACTTTTACGCGACGCTCAGGCGGAATCGACGACTGGCTCGGATCGAAGCCGGTTTGCTGCATCGCCCAATTGTAACACTCGTAGTGGTCCCGCGACTGCTGCGCGGTTGTCTGACCTTCTTTCGGATAAAAATAAACCTGTGTAATAGGAGCCCTTGGGCCTGGGCCTGCGGTCGGGACCTCCCGGTAAGTAGCGGGATAACAAGCACCCAGCGCAAGGATTAACAAGAGAAGCAATAACCGAAGTCCGGTTCTTGCCACCGAGCGTTTTGATATATGTTTGCTTGTTGTCATCTTCCAGATTGACATCATCATTTATGACCTCCTTCGCAGTTAAACATCAAAGAAACGAGAGGATAACATCGATTCTGGTGTTCTGCTAAAATCTAAATTCCGGGCTGATAAGTGTTGTATTTCATCTATACATAGTCAGCCCTTTATTTTGGTTAGTGTACTCTTCTAAAGAAGTCAATGAATATAAAATAGTAGAATAATGACAGGCATAAACTACCTGCGTGTTACTCCTCGGCAACGTAAATTTATATTAATTGATTTTAGTCTATAATTTGATATAGTTTTTTTTAAGCGGGAGCTGATATACATCAGGTATCTCCAAGTAAAAAGAGGAAGGAGTTGGGCTTATGATCAGGAACGGCATAAAGGGCTTTCTGCTTATTTTTATTGTTTGCCTTTGGGCTCTCCTATCGATTCAGGCCTGGGCGTATGATCCTTTCCCAACAGACTCATCACAATTTACGGATCAGGAGCTTGACAACATTCTCGCGCCCATTGCCCTTTACCCAGACCCTCTGCTTGCCCAGATGCTTCCGGCCTCGACGTATCCGGATGAAATTGCCGATGCTTATGATTGGCTGAATGGAGGCGGGCCCGCATCGGCGATCGACTTGCAGAATTGGGACGAGTCCGTTAAGGCGATTGCCCATTATCCGAATATTCTGAAAATGATGGCTGAAAACGGGGACTGGACTGCCGATTTGGGAGATGCCTTTCTCAATCAGCCGGAAG
>Ga0335070_10008741_pt1 | contig 11877 bp, 12 predicted proteins | sample Lox_Sample_13_FD_206722 | JGI IMG/M metagenome (GOLD analysis project Ga0335070, IMG submission 206722) | Soil microbial communities from Loxahatchee National Wildlife Refuge, Florida, United States - Lox_Sample_1.3 | ecosystem: Environmental > Terrestrial > Soil > Wetlands | place: USA...
TTGCGGCAGGGAATTGCTCAGGGAGAGTTTCGCGAAGTAAATCCCGTTCACTTCGTTCCCTCCATGGTCGCCATGATCGTCTTCTATTTCAGCAGCGCTCCGGTCATGCAAAAAATTGTCGGATTCAATCCGTTGTCGGCCGAAAAGATTGCCGAACGCCGGGCGGCGGTGATCGACTTCATCTCGGCAGCCTTATTCCGTACCGACTCCACCTCAGGAGCACGTCTATGAGTGCGCGGAACCGGTTTTTCATCCTCCTCGGCATCATCTTCGTCATTGCGGCAACCTATTATTTCTTTTCTACGAATCACTCGCGAGACTTGGCGCTGATCGGCACCGTCGACGCAAATCAGGTCATCGTGAGCGCACAGGTCGAAGGACGCATCCAGAAGTTGCTGGTGGAAGAAGGCTCAACCGTTAAGGCCGGCGACCTGATCGCTGTGCTTGATCCTTCCGAACTGCAGGCGCAGGAAGCCGCTGCCACGGCGAATATCGCCAGTCTGCGGCACAAAGTTGCCGAGATGGAGCACACGGAAAAATCGACTTCGGGTTCTACATCGAGCGATGTCGCCAACGCCCAGGCAAAGGTCTCTTCCGCCAAAGCGCAGCTGTTGCAGGCACAAGCCGCATTGGACCGCACTGAGAGCGATACCCGCCGCGCCGTCGAACTGGCCAAGGCTGGAGTAGTTTCCGAGCAGGAACGCGTGCAGGCAGAAACTAATCTTCAGGCGGCGCAGGCTACGGTTCAGGCGCAGAAAGATTTAGTAAGCGCGGCGGAGGCCGACCTGAACGCAGCCATCGCTCGTACCAATCAAGCAAACGCAGCGAAGAGCACGGTCGCCGCAACCGAAGCCGATCTCAAGAACGCCATTGCCCAGAGAAATCAAGCTGAAGTCCGCCTGGGATACACCAATGTTTACGCTCCGGTCAGCGGAACGGTCTCGGTCCGCGCCGCGCGCCAGGGAGAAGTCGTGAATATCGGCGCTCCCATCGTGACCATCGTCGATCTGGGAGACACCTGGGTTCGTGCCGACATCCCGGAGACCTACGCCGACCACATCGGCTATGGGGACGTAATGCAGATCCAATTGCCCGGCGGAACTATGACTAGCGGAAAGGTCTTCTTCAAAGGAGTAGAAGCCGACTTTGCTACGCAGCGGGACGTCAGCCGCCGCAAACGCGATATCAAGACCATCACTCTCAAGGTACGCCTGGATAATCCCAAAGGCGCCTATGTTCCCGGTATGACCGCGGAGGTTCTGGTCTCACCCGACCAACTCAACGGAACAGCCACGCAGCGTGTGGCTGCAACGGAGCAGCGATGATGGCAGATGCTAAAACTGCCGCGAATTCCAGGTCGCCTCAAGCGCCGGCCGTGCCGGAAAGGCCCGTTTACGATCCGAATGCGCCAGCTGCGATCGAGGTTTCGCACATCGTGAAGAAATACGGCGACTTCACTGCCGTGGACGACGTTTCCTTCAGCGTGAAAGAAGGAGAGATTTTTGGCTTGCTTGGGCCCAACGGAGCAGGGAAGTCGACCTTGATCCGCATGATGACGACTCTGATCCCGATCACTTCCGGAAAAGCGCGCATTGGCGGACACGATGTGGCCAAAGAGCCGAACGCAGCGCGAAGAATGATCGGCGTGATCCCGCAGGCGTTGACCAGCGATCTCGACCTCACCGTCGAAGAAAATCTGAACATCTATGCCAAGCTGTATGACGTCCCCGCGAAAGAGCGGCAGACCTCCATCGACGAGCTGCTCGGACTGGTGGATCTCACCAAATGGCGCGATGCCCAGACCAAAACGCTCTCCGGCGGCATGAGGCGGCGTCTCGAAATTGCACGCGGCCTGGTGCATCATCCAAAAATTTTCTTCCTGGACGAGCCGACGACCGGCCTTGACCCCGTTTCGCGCGTCGCCGTTTGGGAGATGCTGGGCAACATCAAGGAAAAGCGGCGGCTCACGATCCTGATCACGACGCATTACATGGACGAAGCCGACCGCCTCTGCGACCGCATCGCCATTGTCGATCACGGCAAGCTCGTAGCCCTGGATACGCCCATGGCGCTCAAGGCCAGCGTGCCCGGCTCCAATGTAATTGAAGCGCAATTCGAGAACGCCCCGCGGGATTGGGAGCAGCGCCTGCACGCGCTGGACGATGTGACCTCGGTGCAGCACGAGGGCGCGGGAATGTACCGCGTGCTGACCGGCAATGGCTCGCGGACCACGACCGAGCTTGTCGAACTGGCGGTACAAAACGGCGTAGCGGTGAAATCGCTGTCGGTGCAGAACACGACGTTGGACGACGTTTTCGTCCACTACACCGGCCGCCAACTCCGCGACGAGTTGCAGAAAGCCTACGCCTTCGTAATGCCAACAAGGCCAGGCCTGCAACCGTGAAAAGAAGGAGACTCCTCAGCGTCCCCTGAGTCCTCTGCGTTAAGAATTTGGAGTAGCTATGAACAGAATGATGGCCATTGTCGAGCGCGAAATGCGGAAGTTCTTCCGCTCCCCCGCTCTCATGCTGGCCTCGATGATTTTCCCGTTAGTGCAGTTGATCATCTTAGGCAACGCCTTTGGAGGGAAGATTCGCGATGCCAAGGTGGCGATTGTCGACCAGGACGGCGGGCCACAGGCCGTAAAGATTCGTGAGGCATTCGATGCTGTGCGCGCGAACATCCGCACCTTTGTGACAGTCGATTACAGCGACCAGAAGCAGGCCGTCGAGGACGTGCGCAATGGCAAGCTGCAGGGCGCCATCATCATCCCTCCGCAATATTCGCGGCATGTCTACGAAGAAAACCACCCGCGGATCGGCCTGGTGGTCGACAACAGCGACAACTTCATGAGTTCGGCGGTCGAAGCGGAAATGACCAGCCTCGTCGAGGCGCTGAACCAGCCAACCATCTCGCCCCGAATTCTCCAACAGACCGCCCTCGATATTGTGGAACTCTATCCCTACATCGAGTACATGAAATATCTCTTGCCGGGATCGCTCGTCCTGGCAATGTTTGTCTCAGTCATGATCGGCGGCGGCATGCTCTATATCGATGACAAGGCCCGCGGCGTCCACGAAGGATACCTGGTCACGCCCATCACCAAGCTGGAACTCGTGCTCGGTCTGAACCTTGCCGGCGCCATCAAGGCCGTGATGACCGGAGTGATTATCGTGGGCATCGGTTCGATGCTCGCCGGCGTCGGAACCATCTTCAATCCCGAGACGGTTCTGGGGCTGATCATCATGATCGTCCTCACTTCTTTGGCCCTGAACACAATGATGTTCCTGCTCATGGTCCGCATTGAGGATCCGCTGGTTCCGCGCGCCATGTTCGGTATCCTCAATACGCTGCTGTTCTTCCCCAGCGGCTCGGTGTATCCGATCCAGGCTTTCCCCAAGTGGCTGCGGGTCATCGCCCAATGCGACCCATTCACCTACGCTGTGGATGGGTTCAAGTGCCTGTTGCTGAAGGAAACCACGTTTTCAGCTGTCTGGGGCGATATGCTGTTCCTGGCGGTTTTCGCCGCGATCACATTGGGTATCGCCATTCCACTTTTTAAGAGAACGCTCTAAGGAGACGCATCCCTTGTTACCCCAGCCACCGGAGATAAACACCGCGGTGACGAAAAGCAGTGCTTCCTTACCTATGATCTGGTTTGATCTGGACGACACGCTCTTCGATCATTCGCACTCGGTCGGGCTCGGCCTCGCGCGTGTCGGGATCGAATATCCGGCATTCACCAGACACGAGATCCCGCAATTGGTGAGGCTCTACAATGATGCGCTGAACGAAGTCTACCCAGGCTATCTGACGGGTCGATTCGATTTCGTCGAGATGCGCCGCCTCAAGCTGAGCCGGTTCCTGTCGCTCGCGGATATTGCAACCTCGGAAGCTCCAGACACAGCCGTCTTCCATCGCATCTACGACGAGGGCTATCACACAAACCGGCGGGCCACCCTGGGAAGCGCCCAGGCAATCGACAGGCTCCAGCGGCAAGGATTTGAGATTGCTGTTCTCACAAACGGCGTCCAGAGTGTGCAGGAGGAGAAGCTGCGTCACATCGGATTCGATTTCCTGATCCCAAATTTGCTGTCTTCGGAGCGTGCCGGCGTGCCCAAGCCGGCTCTGGCAATCTTCCGCTGGGCGCTGGAGCAGACAAACCGTGCGCCGGAAAATGTCATCATGATCGGGGATAACCCGCTGAATGACGTGCATGGAGCTTTGAACGCCGGGATTCGCGCGCTGTATTACTGCCCAGGTTCGCGAGAGTCCCTGCTTACGACTCCGGCCGGAGCTGCGCCGGTCATCGCAGCATGGGATCAGATTCCGGATTGCCTCACTATCCCAGACGCCGACTCGCTCTGCACATGTGCCTCGCAAAAGTAGCGCCCCACCTCATCGCCGAAGGCGTCATCCTGAGTAGAGCTGTTTTTTGAGGCGAAGCGAAGGATCTCCGGCGCTCAATCGGATCCCGCTGAAGAACCGGGCAGTCTTAAGGGAGCCTGGAAGTGGACCATGTTTTGAGTCCGTAAGAAACTTGGGTCTGCGGGAACTTTTGTCATTTCCGCATTGTCCGTTATTCTAGAGGAGCTATGACCCTGCTTGACGCCAAGCAATACGATCCGGAAAAGAACCGCAAGCGTAACCGGATGATCATCTCGATCGTGATCGGCCTGGCAGTGGTTGCTTTCCTGCTCTGGTGGTTTCGCTACTGGCCGCAAGAACACGAGGTTGGTCGATTCTTTAATAACCTCAAGGCCAAAAACTATAACGAGGCATACGCTATCTGGATGCAGGACCCGGATTGGCAGAAGCACCCGGACCGCTATACCAAATATCCCTTCCGGGATTTCTATCGCGATTGGGGCCCGGGGGGGGAGTGGGGCACCATCAACTCGGCAAAAGTGTATGGAGCCAGTACCTGTCCCGGCGGTGGAAGTGGTGTCGTCGTAGACGTAGTGGTGAACGATCGCGCGGAGCACGCGCAGGTCTGGGTGGAACGCTCCGACAAGACTCTCAGTTATCCGCCCTGCGAGCTTATCTTCCGCTGACGCGGCTAAGCGGGCGCTTTCGTTAGAGCTTCCAAGGTCTTCGCCAGGCTTGCTTCGTCACTCACATTCAGGCTGCTCTTCGATCGATCAATCTGGCGCATAAGCCCCCAAAGCACTTTTCCGGGCCCGATCTCAATGAATGTCTGTGCACCCTGCGCAATCAGCAGCCGCACGCACTGTTCCCACTTCACCGAGCCCGTCACCTGGCGCACCAGCGTGTCGCGAGCCCCCGATTCATCCGTTACCAGCGCAGCATCGACGTTGCACCCGACCGGATACACGGGCTTATGCCACATCAGTTTATTGAGATCAGGCTCCAATCGGTCCTGAGCGGGCCTCATCAAAGAAGAATGGAACGGAGCGCTCACCGGCAGTAGCTTCGCTTTTTTGGCCCCGCGTTCCTCTGCCAGCTTTACTCCCCGTTCGACTGCCGCCGTATTACCGGAGATCACAATCTGCTCGGGCGAGTTGATGTTCGCCGGCTCGCAGACCTCTCCTTGCGCCGCGTCCTGGCAAATCCCGTTTACCTTTTCAAGGTCCATGCCCAGGATAGCGGCCATCGCACCCACTCCGACCGGCACGGCCTCTTGCATGTATTTCCCGCGGTTGCGCACAGTGCGCACTGCGTCCGCAAAGGAGAAGGTGCCGGCTGCCACGTGAGCGGAATATTCGCCCAGGCTGTGTCCGGCAACGAAAGACGGCTTTTCTATGTGCCCTTCCAGCACGCGCAGGATCGCGACGGAAACCGTAAGGATCGCCGGCTGGGTGATCTCCGTGAGCCGGAGCTGGTCTTCCGGACCTTCAAAGCAAACGTGGGAGAGCTTGTATCCCAACGCCTCGTCGGCCTCTTCAAACGTCTGCCGCGCCAATGGATACTTCTCAGCCAGGTCCTTGCCCATCCCAACAGCCTGGGACCCCTGACCTGGAAAAAGCAGAGCGATCGAACGATTGGAATCTGTCATGAGATTTTAGGACTCTGTCATCCTGAGCAACGCGAGAGATCCCTTACATCCAACGCCCCGACTGGCGCTGCGAGGAGTCTCCTTCGCGCCCCCTAATCGGGCTGGGTCGCAACCGCCACACTCTGCAGCGCAGCCAGGCCTTTTTCGATGGATTCGTTGACGCCGCGCTCAGAGAATTCCGCCGCTACGCGCAGGGCATTCTTGATCGCATTCGCGTTCGAAGAGCCGTGCGTGATGATGCATACGCCTTTTACTCCCAGCAGCGGAGCGCCGCCATACTCAGTATGATCCAGGCGCTTTTTGAAGTCGGTGAATGCATGTCGCGAGAGCAGCGCTCCGACCTGCCGCGTAATCGTCGCCTTCAGTGATTCCTTCAAAGCCGTGCGTACCAGGTTTGCCACACCTTCCGAAATCTTCAGGGCCACATTTCCGACGAACCCATCGGCCACGATTACGTCCACGTGCCCGTTGTACAGGTCGCGTCCCTCCACGTTGCCCACGAATTGCAGGGGCAATTGTTTCAGCAACTGGAAGGCTTCGCGGGTAAGTTCATTCCCCTTGGTTTCTTCTTCGCCAATCGACAGCAGCCCGACGCGCGGCCTCTTGCCGAACATGGCACGAAAATAGACGTCCCCCATGACGGCGAACTGTTCCAGGTTCTGCGGCTTGCAATCAACATTGGCGCCGACATCGAGGAGCATGGCGGGCAGACCCGGAGCGGTAGGGAAAACGGCGGCCAAGGCGGGTCGGTCGACACCGGGAACCGCGCCGAGCACGATTTTTGCTGTAGCCATGGCCGCGCCGGTATTGCCTGCCGTGACGAAGCCGGCCGCCTGTCCCTCGCGGACCAGGCGCAGCCCGACGCGCATCGACGAATCGCGCTTGGCGCGAATCGCCTCCACCTTGTCTTCCATGGTGATGTATTCGCTAGCGTGGACGATTTCGATGGGCAACCGCGCCGCCGTGGAATGGCGGCCCAGTTCTGCACGCAGCAGAGTCTCCGGCCCAACCAGCAGCACATGCAGGCCAAAATGCCGTGCTGCCTGCATCGCGCCCTCGATCTCAGGCTTAGGCGCGCGGTCCGAACCCATCGCATCCAGCGCGATCACGCTAGGCATGGTATGTAGCGGTTAGCTGGCTTCCTCTACGTCGAGGACCTCGCGTCCCTTGTAGTAGCCGCACTTGGGACAGGCCCGGTGTGGCATCTTTCTCTCGTGGCAGTTGGGGCATTCGGAAAGGCTGTGCCCCTTGAGCGCGTCGTGCGCTCGCCGTGTGGATGTGCGTCGCTGGGAGTGACGCCGTTTCGGATTAGGCATGGTGTGAGATCCTCAAACTTGAGATTGCTACGTCTCTGATTTCATTAGGTACTGTGTACCGAGTACCGGGTACTGATTCTAATGCTCCAGCCGGCCGCGAATCTCCTTCAAGGCTTCCCACCGCGGATCTTCCACCGGAGCCGTGCACGAGCATAGCTCCTGGTTCAGATTCTTCCCGCATTGCGGGCATAAGCCTTTGCACTCCTCGCGGCAAGTCACCTTCAAGGGCAACGCCAGCAGGATCTGCTCGCGGAGCACGTCCTCCAGCAGCAACCCATCGCCTTGATAGTACCCGATCTCGGCTTCTGCGTCGGTAACAGAAAGCTCGTCGCGCCCGGCATCGGTTCCCAAAGGACGATATAACAGCTCAAAGGCTCGATCTATGTTTTGCGCCACCGGCTCAATACACCGCGCGCATTGCAACTCCAGAGCGGTCGACAGGTGCCCACGCAGCCGAATGTCTTTAATGACCTCGCGCTTGCCGCAATGTTCCTCAACCAGTTCGGCCCGTCCCTTCGTTCTGATGGGCGCCCGCTGCCGAACTTCATTCCCCAGGTCAACCGCACCCGGCTGGAAGTCCTCCTTGAACTCCAGGGGCTGAACTTCCAACTCTTTGATGTCGAGGAACATAGCGATACCTCCGCGGCGACGTCGCCCGAAGCAGCCCGCGGAAGCACGCCTGGAGGCGTAAGTGCCGCAAGGATCAAGACTTAGGATAAATGGGCTCGCCCGAGGTGTCAAGGATCGGGCCACCGCGTTCCCTCCTAGGAAATGCCTAGATTTAGCCTAGGAATATGCTAGACTCTTCCTAGGAGTCCCCTATGGCGACCCTTTACGTGGAGAACGTGCCAGACGATCTTTACAAGGCGCTCCGCAAGCGGGCCAAGGCAAAACGGAGCTCGATTTCCGCGGAAGTGATCGGGCTTTTAAAGCAGTTTGTTCCCACCGAAGCCGAGCTGAAGCGTCGGCGCAAACTGTTTGATGATTTAGCGAAATTGCGGGCACAGCCTCCGCTGACACCGGGGCCCTTCCCCTCCGCAGAGGAAATGATCCGAGAGGATCGGGAGCGTTGAATCGAGTCGTTATCGACGCCAGCGTCGGAGCGAAATGGTGCCTTCCGCTGAGCCGCGAGGACTTGGTCCAAGAAGCCGCGGACCTGCTGGCCTTGTTCCACAGCGGCGATCTCGAGTTCGTGGTCCCGGATTTGTTTTGGCTAGAACTAGCTAATGTCCTGTGGAAGGCGACGGCTCGCCAAGAGATCGACGCGAACTGGGCTGATAGGGCCTTTTCAAAAGTCTGGGACTTCGATATAGCCACCTTTCCATGTTCACAATTCGTGCCCCGCGCTTTACAGCTCGCCATTTCTCATCGGCGCACGGTGTACGACTCTGTGTATGTGGCCCTCGCCTTCGCCTGCGACGCCGAACTCGTCACCGCCGACGAGCGCCTCGCCAACGCCTTGTCCGCGCGCTTTCCCGTCAAGTGGCTCGGCGCCTTCTGAAACTGAATTGCCTCACGGCATCTTCAATGCCAACGCCCTCATCGTCACTTCATCCAGCGTCGTCTTGCCGTCCTTCTTGTTCACCACGCTGAATCCGCCCGAGTAGTCCCACATCGCCCATCCGATATTGTGGCGCTCGAGTGATGTGCGCACATCCGTGAGCCATCTCGCCCGATCCTGCGGATCCGAGAAGCTGCGGTATGCCCCGAACTCGTTGCACACCAGCGGTACGCCATTGCGTTTGGCCCAGTCGGCGGCCTGGTTGACATCGGCTTCGATGCGGGATGCGTCCCAATGATCCTGCCCGTACCGGATCACGTGCAACCGGCCGAGCGGCTCTGGCACCGCGCTCGCAACCTGCGCCGCGTTCTCGGCATTCGAGGGATAGTGCAGCTGCTTCAGCCAGCGCCAGTAGTAATCACCCCAGGTTGCGCCCTGGTGGGTGAAAATATGCGGTTCGTAATAGTGAAAGACGTAGATGACGTTCGGATCGCGCAAAGGCTCCAGAAGGAGCATATCGTCCTCGTCATCCCAATTCGCGCCGGCAGCGAGGATCGTGTGCGACGGCGCAGCCTCCCGGATGGCCGAAGCCAGCTTCGCCTCAATCCCGTACCAGCGGTAAGGATCGCGCATCTCCGGCTCGTTCATGATCTCGAAGAACACGCGCTCCGGGTCCCACGACGCATAATGCTGTGCCATGTGCCGCCAGAAATCGGCATAGCGCTCGACAAAGGCGTCGTCTTTCAACTCCGCCTTGAAGTCTCCGTCGGGATGCATGTCGAGTTCAACGGCGAGCCCGGCATCAAGGATCATCTTCATGGCTGCATCGAGATATCCGATGTATTCCTCGATTCCGCCCTGGCGCCACCCCGCTTTCATGATCGGTTCGGGATTTACGCTGAGCCGCACATGATCGAAGCCCGCAGACTTGATGAGCGCGATATCGGAAGCGGTCGTCCAGTCCTGAAAGTGTTCCTTGGTATACCCGCGGGAATCGTATACCTGTGCGAACCACTCGCTCAGGTTAATGCCATGCTGGATGTGCGCCAGCCGTGAGGCCGGAACAGTGGATTGACTGAAACAGAAGGGGACGAGTGCGAGAAGAAGTATCAACAGCTTTGTCAGCTTTTGCATGAGGGAGTCTCCGTAAGACGTATAAAGTAAGAATTAGAAGAGGGACAGCCGCCTCGGCTACCTCTCGAAGTATTCGGACTATTCTTAAAGTTGTGCGATCTGTCATCCTGAGCGAAGCGAAGGATCCCTTGCCAGCCTGCACGGGCAGCGGCGCTCCCGGTATTTTGACCTGCGGCCCCGGCCGATTCGGTTCGAACACTAACTCAGGATCGGCAACGCACGGATTCTTTTCTTGGTCGCCGCATAAATCGCATTGCACACTGCTGGCGCGATCGGCGGCAGCGAAGGCTCGCCGATTCCGGTGGGCGACTCCGCACTGGGAACCGCATACACCTCAACCATCGGGGTCTCGTCCATCCTCAGCGGGGCGTATTCGTCGAAGTTGCCCTGAACGACGCGCCCTTTGTCGATGGTGATCTTCGCTCGCAACACATTCGCCAACCCGTATACAACGCCGCCCTGAATTTGCTGTTCGAGGATGCTAGGGTTCACCACCTGGCCACAATCGACGGCGGCCACCACGCGATGGACGCGAGGCTGATCGTTGTCCATGGTGATCTCCACCACTTCCGCCATGTACGAAGCGAAGCAGCCGAAGCAGGCGATTCCGCGATAGTGCCCCGCCGGAAGAGGCTTATCCCAGCCCGAGCGTTCCGCGGCCAGTTGCAGCACGCCGCGCATGCGCGCCGTTTTCCATGTCGTCGAGAAGTACGGCAGGTCCTGATCCTTTGCCAGCAGGTGCAATCGGTACTGCAAGGGACCTTTTCCCGCCGCGACTGCCAGTTCATCGATAAAGCTCTCCAGGGCAAACGCCGCCTGGAGCGCGTACACCGACCGCATCCACCCGAGCGGCACTGGCGTCTGCGCCATTACGTATTCGATGGAATAGTTCGGAATCCCGTAGACCGGTCCGGCCTCATCGGGCAGGTCCGGATCCACGTTGTTCGGCGTCGCCGAACCTTTTTGCCCGCTGATCGACGGCGAAATAATGCGGTGGGTCAATGCGACCGGATAGCCCGAGCCGTCGAGCGTCGCGCTGAGATGGTGCAGGCTTGCCGGACGATACGTCGACGACCGCATGTCATCCTCGCGTGTCCAGACCACCTTCACCGGTCCGCCGATTGCGTTCGAGACCAGCGCAGCTTCGACCGCGTAGTCGTGTTCGAGCCGGCGGCCGAAGCCCCCGCCCATCAGCGTGACATTGACTCGCACCTGGTCGGGATCGAGACCCAGCGCCTGCGCTACGGAATCGCGGCAGTCCTGCGGCACTTGCGTGGGAACCCACAACTCGCAATTCCCGCCGCGGAAGTGCGCCGTGCAATTGCCCGGCTCCATGGGCGCGTGTGCCATGAATGGCAGTTCATACTCCGCGGTGATCTTCCGTCCCGCTGCTTTTGCGGGATCGCCCGCCAGATAAAGGCTCGCGCCCGTGCCCGCCGCGGCTTGCTTCAACGAAGCCATAACGGTCGCGGTGTTCAGGTCCTTGTTCGGCCCATCGTTCCAGGTGACGTTGAGCACCCGGCGCCCTTCCATCGCGCCCCAGACACTGTCGGCGACCACCGCAACGGCGGAGTCCCCGATCTTGCCCACAAAACTTACGCCGTTCACCTTCTTCGATTCCTTATCATCGAAGCTCGCGACTTTTCCGCCGATCGTAGGACAGCGCGAGAGCACGGCGAACTTCATGTCAGGAATGCGGAAATCGATTCCGAACGTGGCTGTGCCTTTTACCTTGGCAGGCGAGTCCAGCCGTTTGACTCTCTGCCCAACGATCTTGTAATCCTTGCTCTGCTTGAGCGGCACGTCACTTGGAATCGGCAGGGCCGCGGCTCTCTCCACGAGATCGCCGTAACTCGCGCTCGTGTTCGATTTCGCTTGCTTGATCTGCCCCTTCTCGGCCGTACACCAGG
>Ga0335070_10008742_pt1 | contig 11877 bp, 10 predicted proteins | sample Lox_Sample_13_FD_206722 | JGI IMG/M metagenome (GOLD analysis project Ga0335070, IMG submission 206722) | Soil microbial communities from Loxahatchee National Wildlife Refuge, Florida, United States - Lox_Sample_1.3 | ecosystem: Environmental > Terrestrial > Soil > Wetlands | place: USA...
CATGTTGGCGGAGGCTAGTGCATGCGGGTCGTTTATGATGCCCCCAACAAAGATCACACTCCTCGCCCGCCTGAAAGTATTTGATAATCTGGAGGTTATGCTTTTGTGCCTTGTTCCTTGACACGTTTCGGTATAGGATAATAAAAAAGGAAAGGTGAATGTTGCGTCTAGTAACGGATTGGTCGACGAACGGGAGTTGGAACGATCAATCTGAGTGCGTGATCAGGCTGTCACGCCCACCAGAGGAGTATACTGGCTGAGACCCGACTGGTAAAAATCAGTGCATGGCGTTGGGTGCCGATGTGATCAGACTGACAACGGATCTTTGTTGAAAACTGAGTATGATTCTGAGGGCGAATTTAACAGAAGAGGAGCAACAAATGAGCACGAAACCATCAAAAGAGGTGATAAGCTGGGTGCAAAAGGCTAGAGACTTTTACAAGTCTGCGGGCAAAGAGATTGCATTTGCAGAGTATACGAATCCGAGAGGACAGTTTAATCAAAAGCAGCTCTATGTTTTCGCATTGGATCTCAACGGGGTTATGCTGGCGCACGGAATCAATGAGAGATTTATTGGTAAGCATTTCTTGGCCCTAAAGGATTCCGCTGGCAAGGCCTTTATTAAGGAGATCGTGGACGGTGCAAAAGCCAAGGGGAGTGGTTGGGTGGACTATAAATGGTACCATCCGATCACCAAGAAGGATCTGCCCAAGACTGTGTATTTTGAAAAAGTCGATGACATCATCATCTGCAGCGGCGTTTACAAGGAAGTGACGGATCCCTCGGAGCTTGAGCTCTTGTAGCTGACGCCATGGTTAGTAGGGTGTTTGTGCTGAGGCGCCGGCACAGGGAGAGCCTTGAAGAGACGAGGCTGCTCCTCGGTGGCCCGAGCTAGGCCGTGGGACTTCTTGCCGTTGGCGGTGCCCTCGACGGTGCGCTACCGTGAGAGTTTCCAAAGCACCAACTCGGGAGAGCGCCGGATATTCATCCTCTCCGGCCTCCGGCGCATCAAACGCCGAGAAGGACCGAATTCGGGCCTCACCTGCTTCCTTAACCGGGCAGTACTGATGGGCAAGCAACCCGATCGGGTCACGAGTGTGAACGGACTCCCGGCCGTCTCATGACCCCCGTCTTAGATTGACCATGGTCAAGAGAAGACACAGCGATTGCATTTCTTCACGCGCGAGGGATCCCTCAGCAGCCTCTTCCTGAAGTCGGCAAACGCCTTGGAGCGCCAGATAGCCCGGTAGTTCTTTTCAAAGACGTTGCCAAAAAGGTGATACCGGTACGGGTCCTTGCAGCAGGGTACAACGGTGCCGTCCCAGTTGACCATGGCCCAACTCCAAGGGAAAGGGCAGAGCCCGAGCCTCTCTTTGGTGGGGCGCAGAACTTGGGTAGTCGGATCGATGAAGAAGCGTGAGTAGCCTTTCTCGGGCAGCAAGTCTTCCGCAGTATCCTCTTCTACCCATACGGTCTTTTGCTTGTATTTCATCTTCAGTTCGGCAGCAAGCTCCTTCATGCGCGGAATCTCATGCTGGTTGTGCTTCATGACAATGAATTGGAGAACAAGCCTTGGGTATTTCGAGGCGCACCTCGTCTTGGCCTCGTTGATCTGCTTGATGCCGTCTATTATCCTGTCAAGGCTTGCATTGACGCGGTATTTCTGTAATGTTTCTTGCGTAGCCCCGTCCAATGATATCTTGAGAGAGTCGAGGCTGCTCCTGACCAGCCTCTCCGCACTATGGGTATCTCCGAAAAACTGCCCGTTGGTACTGATGCGGACCTCCATGTCGAACTCTTTGCAGTACGCCACCATATCCAGAAGGTCGGGATGGAGGAAAGGCTCGCCGAAGCCCCAAAGCTGGGCGTAAGTTGCGTAGGGCCCTAGCTCATCCACGAGGGTGCGAAAGTCGGCAAGCGACATTCGACCTTTCTTGAACGGCAGCCTGTCGCTGCCAGTGGGACAAGCAGGGCATTTCAGGTTACAGACGTTGGTCGGCTCGATCATGATGTTGAACGGCATGTTCAAGGGCCTGATGAGCTTCAATTTCCGGCTCATCCACGCGAGCGCCAAGTTGAGCTTCTTTGTCCTGCTGTAGTTCGCCATATCCCCACCGCCAGCTCACATTATCCAAGGACCACCTGCTGTAACCATCTCCACGATCTCACGACAGCGTCTCGTGCATAATGCGGGCGAGTCACACGGGTGCCGGATGAAAGGACGAGCGCCGCTAGCAAGTTTCTGAAAACCCCTTCTTAAGGTCGGGGATGACGGGCTCCGGCCGGAGGCCGGGTGTTCTGCGAGGCACGGCGCATCTGGAGCCACCTCTTACTCCTCCGCCCCTAGGAACGCCTCCCGAACCTTGTCCCGCCGCCATGCGCGAGGGCCGGACCGCTCCACGCCATCTATGGCGCGACTACGCACCTTGCCGAGTAAAGCACCCGGTCTGCCGGTATCATAGGACAAGTCCACGACGTCTCCATTGCCGCTCCAGGGTTTTGCAGCAACCTGCTAGGGCCTATCACCGCACTAGGCTGGTGCAACCTTACCCATCAACAGCACCATGCGGAGAGCGCGGCCAGAAGGCGCGGACGCAAGCGGGAATGCCCGAGAGCTTGAGAATACCATGCAAGAGCCGGACGAGCAACCGAGGTGAGCAGCGCACGGAATACTTGATTGCACCGTGAAGATCCCGGAAGATGGGAGATGGGTGACAGGGCGTCCACTTCATGGACAGGTGCCTCCAGGTGTTGAGAATGGGAAGAGAATGGGCTAGCATTCACCTGCACGAATGAGGGGGGCAACCCATGGCACAGGAACTGACAGTCCAAACTCTGAAAGGCTTCTGTGAGCGCTTCGTGGAAGTCGAGGCAGAGCGGTCAGGAGACGGCGGTTGGTGGAGAGCCCCGCTCTTCGCAACGGCCCCGGTCGACGGCCGTTTCGGCGCGTTGCGCCGCATCGCCGCTCGCGACCACTTCCACCCGCGTGAACTGCTGCCGACAGCGAGGTCGGTAGTCGTGTTCTTCATCCCCTTCAGGGAAGGGCTGGTGAGGGAGAACAGCGAGGGCGACCGCCCATGCCGCAACTGGGGGCTCGCCTACGTTCAGACGAATGAGCTGATCGGTCGGCTGAGCCGCGCCCTGAGCGAGCTCTTGCGAGAGCACGGCTTCGCCTCCGCCTTGACCCCTGCAACACACAACTTCGACGAGGAGAGGTTGGTGGCGCGGTGGTCACACAAGCATCTGGGCTACCTAGTGGGCCTGGGGAGATTCGGGGTCCACTCCATGCTTATCACGCCCTCGGGCTGCTGCGGTCGTCTCGGAAGCCTGGTCACCGAGGCCGACCTCGGAGACCATCCCCTGATCGAGGCCGATGAGGCTTGCCTTTTCAAGGCGGGCGAGGAATGCGGACGGTGTATGGGAGCCTGTCCGGTGGAGGCCTTGAGGGAGAATGATTTTGACCGGAGGCGCTGCTGGGAGCGGCTGAAAGAGAACCGCAACACCCTCGAACACTTTTTTGACCTACCCGAGACCACCCACGTGTGCGGTAAATGCGTCGCCCTGATGCCGTGCAGCTTCCGGAACCCTGTCAGGGAATGACGGGGATTCATGGATAAGTCGCCAATCTTTGCTGGGCAGGCTTTTTGGAGAAGTCAGTTTGATGCCGCCCTGAGTGCCGGTCCGCCGTCCGAGCTTCGGGGAAGAAGCCTCCAGGTCGGGGCAGCACGGATCAGTTGTTGACCGGTGCGGCGAGAAGAGGTACCCTGCGCCCGTAGCAGCTTTCCAAGAGTTAGTCCGCATTATGCACGAACCACCTGCTGCGATCGCGGATCTGGCCGTCCTTCCGGGCGTCCTCGGGTGTTCCTTCGGCAGGCTCAGGACGAGCTCACCTTGCGACGTACTGACAAGTACGTTTCAGGTCCGAGTCCCTGTGGTTGGCCCGGTAGCACCACGACCATCTCCACGATCTCGCGACCGCGTCTCGTGCATAATGCGGGTTAAGGGCAAGCGAGACGACCTATGGGCGACAACGAGGACAACGAGTTCCCCTTCATCTCGCGCTCGGCACAGCGGCTTCGGGAAAATCCCGAGGCGCTGACGGCCTTCCTGGAGTCTTTCCGGAAGTCGCTGATCAGGATAGCCGTTGCGGTCCTAGGCTGCTCCCTTGTCGGCTATGTCTTTGCCCAGCCCATCCTCAAGTACTTCCACAGCGTTGTAGGCGTCGAGCTCGCCGCCTACGGCATCCCGGAGGCGTTCCTTGCCCTCCTGAACGTCGCTTTCGCCGTGGGGGTCTTCGTTTGCATTCCCCACATCGTCTACGAGATCCTCGCAGCGGTACCGGCTGCCTTTCCCTCCTTTAGCCGAAGAGCCGTGTTGGGCTTCTGGTTCATGTCCGTATTTCTCTTTTATGCCGGGGCTCTGTTCTGCCGGTATGTCACCTTGCCGTACGGAGTGAAATTCCTCCTCAGCTTTGAAGGGGAGAACATCGAAGCCATTATCTCGGTGAGAAAGTTCGTTTCCTTCTGCATGCTGTTTCTCTTCGGGTTCGGCCTCATCTTCGAGCTTCCCCTCGCCATGATCCTCGTGGGCCGCCTGGGCCTCGTGTCGGCGCAGAAGCTTGGCAGCTATCGCCGGTGGGCCATCCTGGTCATAAGCATCGTTGCGGCGGTCCTCACCCCGACCCCTGACGTGTTCAACATGATGCTCATGGCGGTGCCCCTGTACGTGCTGTTCGAGGTTGGGTTGCTGGGAATGCGCCTCTGGGGCAAGTAAGCGGGTAACGGGTCACGGGGGCTCTCGCCCGTTCGCCCGCATCCGCGGGCTGGAGCTCACCGAGGTCGCAGAAGCTCGGTGGCGCCATCGCTCCCGCCATGAGCTGACGGGCGAAGTGGTCGCTGAAGTAACTGGCGACCGACCCATCCACAAGTACGGTGAACCGGCCGACCTCGAGGCCGAGGTCCTGAACGAGTAATCGTAGGCCTCCTGCACCAGGCCCCGGAAATTTTTGTCAGGGCGCGCCTTGGCGAACTTGCTGACTCCGCCGCCGATAACGTGGACTGGCCGAATAGCTAATCTCGGACTGGGGTGGGACAAACGGAAAAGCGAGTGGAGTTTGGGTTATATAGTACTGGAGGATGACGAGGCCGGAGAATACTTCAAGAGTTTTGCAGAGGCGATCCGCAGGCCGCCGTCTCCGGGGGAGAGCGTTGGGAGCTGGGATCTCTCCCGAGAAGAACCGGCGTGGGTGGAGGTGACACCATGGACTTTTCTATTTCCCGCAACCTGGCTCATGATCTGGAGCGATTTGAGGGGTTCCTGAACACCCATCTCGTCCCGAATCTCTCTTCCTGGAACCGTGACAGAGAGGTGCCCCGGTGGTTTTTCGAGGAACTGGGAAATTCCGATTGGCTCGAGTACTGTTTCCCGGCGGAGGCCGGCGGCCAAGGGGCCCTGAAACAGGGGCTCCTCTTCGAGCGCCTGGCCCGCACGTCACCGGGGGTGGCGGTGGCCATGCTGGTCCATGTCTCCCTGGGCGTGAACGCCCTGATCCTTTTTGGCTCCGAGGAGCAGAAGGAGCGGTTTGTCCCGCACGGTCTGGCGGGGAAAACTCTGATCTGCACCGGAAGCACGGAGCACACCGGGGGGAGCGACGTCGCGGGTGTTGCGGCCCGGGCCGATAAGGTGGCGGACGGCTGGGTGCTGAATGGAACCAAGGCCTACGTGACCAACGGCGCGCTCAGTGACCTCGCGGTGATCAGTGCGGTCACGGACCCCGACGCCCCGAGGACCAGGAGGCTGTCTCTCTTTCTCGTGGACCTCAACTCCCGCGGAGTCTCGAGGACAAAGCTCGGCAAGCAGGTGTGGATACCCTCGGACCTCACCCGGCTCCAGCTCAGCAACGTGCACGTCCCGGAGGAGAACCTCCTAGGGGTGAGGGGACGAGGGCTCCAGCAGGTCCTGGAGATCTTCACCCACAGCAGGGTCTCCATCGCCGCCCTGACCCTGGGCACGGCGGCGGGAGCCTTCTCTCTCGCCCTCGAGCATGCAAAACGGCGCGAGCTTTTCGGCACCAGGGTGGTCGACTTTCAGGCAAAATCCTTTGAGATTGCGGACCTGTACACGAAGATCGAGGCCGCGGCCCTCTTGGTCTGGAAGGCGTGCTGGGTCAAGGATCGAGGCAGGGATTTTCGCCGGGCGGCCTCCATGGCCAAGTACGTGACGGTGGCCATAGCGCGAGAGGTCGGCACCTGGGCTGCTGACATCTTCGGCGCTCCCTCCGTGATGCTGGAGCACCCGGTCCACAAATTCCCCATGGACGCGTGGGCGGCATCCCTGGGGGAGGGAACTCAGGACGTGCAAAAGCTGGTGATCTTCCGGGAGATCATGAAGGAGGAGAGGGCCCTGCCTGTCGGCTGGGAACTTGAGTGAGGGTTGTGACCTTTCGGCGCCGACCCTGGGTGTGGCTTCGCAGATGACGGGCCGGTCATGGTAGAATGGGTGCAGCTTCAAAATCTCCGGGGGAGCAGGTCGAGATGCTCTGGGTGGTCGAGAAGAAGGTGGTCTACCACCTCCTGGATCTCGGCTCCGAGCGGGTGAGGATACCGGTTCGCGTCCAGTTCGAGTTCGCGGTGCAAGACGGGAGCCTGGTCCCCGATTCTCTGACGAGGAGCGTGCTCTACAACCGGTCGTTGCTCGAGAAGTATTATCCCCAACTGGACAGGACCCGGCTGGACGCCACCATCGAGAAGACTGTCGACCGCGAAATTTGCACTTACTTGAAAGAGTATCGGTACCTGAGCGAGGAGATCCCATGACCAAGGGCCGATGCAGAGAGGAGCGTCGTAGCGCCGACCCCGCCTCGGCAAAGCCCGGCGCAAGCCCTATCGCTTCGATGGTGCGAAGTGCGTGCGCCCGTCCTCCGTAATCCGTCTTGTCTTCCCCCCTCCTGTATGCACTCATATACCCCAGTTCAGTAAACCTGACGGCGAGCACGCCGGGATCAGGTGCCTCTAGCAGACGGCGACCTCGAGACCGCTTCATCCTATCCTGTTTATCCTCCGCGAAATCTCTCTCCAAGACAATAGTGAGCTAAACCTTGCATCTAATCGTGGCGAGGATGGTATGCATCTTGCGCAACGAGGGGACATCACCTCACACCGCTCAAGCAATCACATGTCGAACACGGAGAAAGGAAAGGAGGAAGAAGGCCTATTGCGGGGGTATCACGACATAGGAGGGTCTCGACCATTGAAAGCAAGACGATTTCTCTTTTGTTCTCTCGGGCTAATCTTCGGCCTCTGGATGATCGTCTCATCTTCCGCCGATGCCGTGGAGCTAGGTTCTGTAACCTTAGAGCTGAACGTGGCAAACGGCGGTGCGTATTGTCGGCTATTTCTCGCTGACTCTGCCCTCGCCGAAATCAACCTCTTCACCGCGAGCCTTGACTCCCTAACGCCAGGGGTGCAGTTCACCTTGGATTCGGGGGAGGACTTCGCTGGTGCTGTTGCCCTTATTACCGGCGGCTCGGAGTACTCGGTTGTTCTTGGCCTCTTTGGTGGGAGCGGCAACTTCCTTGGCGCCGATTCTAAGCCAGGATCAGATCTGGTCAGTCGAGATACACTTCCACTATTCCAAATTACGAGTTTTAGCGGTCAGGTGTCGTTGAGTGAGGTGCCGGATGGGGATGGGGGTCAGCTCCTCAGTGCGACGCTAACAGTCAACGGCTCACCCAAGCAGCCCGGAGGGCTGATCACAGTCGCCTTCGACATCCATCCCACGTCCTGTCCGAACCCGTTCAATATGGAAAAAAAAGGAGTTGTGCCCGCGGCTATCCTCGGGACAGGGGACTTCGATGTGCAGAAGATCGACGTAAATACAATCCAGCTCTTGGGGCTCAGCCCGATACGCTTTGCTTATGAAGATGTCGCCACGCCCTTCCCGAACTTCACCGGCAAGGACTGCTTCCAAGACTGCTGGGAAGAAGGACCTGACGGCATCCCGGACCTCACCCTGAAATTCGCGGCCTCCGATTTTGCCAAAGCCCTGGGTGATGTTACCGACCGCGAATGCCGGGTGCTCAAGATCACCGGGTCCCTGAAACAGGAAGACGGCGGTACCCCGATTGAGGGTGAAGACGTGGTGCTCATCCTGCTTAAATAGAGGCTTTCCCTCCTGAACGCCCGTCTTCCCCTCTCGAGGCAGGGTTCCCTGGGGCCCTGCCTCGTTTTTTTCGCCTGCCTCGGAATGGCCCGCCGTCGCTGTGGGGCCCGCTTCTGGTATCATCGTTCCATGCCAAAGAGTGGCTTCGTGGAGCAGGTCACCCCCTCCGGCGCCATTCCGTCGCGGCCGGCTTGTCCCGAGCCTGTCGAGGGAAAGCCGCTCCCACAGGGCAGTTGCCTCACTGCTTTGCCGCTTCGGCTGCCGCGTTGCGGAGCTTCGCCGACCTGGGGTTGCTCACGTCTCCCTTGACGAGAATGTCCACCGGCCGGAGCGGTTTCCCATAGTATGTCTTGTTGTACTCGTCGCGGGCGGCGATGACCGCCCCTTCCAAGGAGATGCCGATGAAGGCGTCCTTGGCCCGGGCGAAGGAGAGATAGTCGGCGCTCAGGTTCGGAGCCGTTGCGCCCTCCACTCCCGCGCCCACAGGCCCGGCGGCGACACTGGCGTCCGCACCCAGCTTGAAGGAAGAGCTGTAGAGCGAGTCTACTCCCTTCGGTGTCATGACCATGAGAATCACTTGGGAGGCCTGTCCGCCGAACTGGAGTCCAAAGCTCGCGGAACCGATGGTAAAGAAGGCGGGCTGCCGCCACAGGTAATTTGGAACGTAGCCTGGCTCTGGAGGAGGAGATAGGTCGCTCTGCAGCCCAGGTTCCCGGAGAGAGACAGTCAGCGCGTCAGGGGCCGTTCCCGGCGGGTTATTCCGGTGGAACGCTCCCGTCCGCGCTTCTTCCTGGGGGCTGGCTTTCGGGTCTTCTCATGGCCACGTCCGGTCACCGGGCCCGATGGCGCCCCCTTGCCCTGTGCCGCGCGCAGCTTCTCACCGAGACCCAACTCCCGGGCCGTCTTCCTGCGGGTCACGAGAAGGGACTTTGCGAGAAGCGGCTGACTGGGTGGCAGCCCCCACTTCGCGCGGTACTCCCGCGGCGTGAGCCCAAACCTTGCGAGGGTGCGGGAGGTGAGCATCCGGTACTTCCTCCCGTCCTCGAGATTGACCACATAACGGTTCTGGATGGATTTTGCCGGCCGAGCCCTGAGCTCGGCCAACTCGTCCCGTACGCCGCTCCCCCGACCGTGAACCGACGGGCTTCGCCGATTCCGCAGCCGCGAAATAGTCGAGTCGGGGGCCGACGGCCCTCCTCGAGAGAAGCGCTTTTTCCTCGCCTTCACGATCCTCACCACCTTCCGGGCGCATGGCCGATACAGCCTTGAAAGTTTTTCCTAACCTTTCAATATCTTGAAATATAACGGAAGAACTCGCGATTGTCAACGCAAGTTGTAAACACAGGTACTTCCGTTCCCGACCCTGCGAAAACGGGCGCTCGCCATTCCACCAAGAGGCTTGACACGGACATGGTTCTGTGAAAAGGGAACAGAGTGATACTCCACCCGCAGAGCGGGTGGCATCAGGAAGCCCCCTCCGAGGGGGCGTCTCAGCATGACCACGATAGATCCTCCCCCCTTTGGCGGGGGAGGTGAGGTGGAGGGTGACAGCGACCGATCGAATCCCCCTCCCCTTTTTTCCTCCCGCCTGGGGAGGGCCAGAGATATCGCTGGTTCGATAGAACCTCTCCGGGTCCTCCACCAGAGATGGAGGGTTTAGGGAGAACTAACACAAGGCCTGCCGCACGAGAATCGACAGGAACACAGGGTACGGAGGGGATGACATGGACAAGCCGATCGAACACTACTGGCAGATCAGACTCAGCGAGGTGAAGGAGGCACTGGAGGGGAACAATTTCGAGGTCTTCCTGGCGGCGAGCAAGGAAGAGGCGAGGAAGATCGTTCTGGAAGAGATCATTCCCAAAGCCGGCGCCAGGAGCTGTTCCTGGGGCGGCTCCATGACGATCACTGCAGTGGGGGTGTACGAGGCGCTCAAGAACCGTCAGGACATGAAGGTGGTGGACACCTTTGACCGAAGCCTTCCGCCGGAAGAGGTCCTGGAGCGGCGGCGCCAGTCTCTCCTGGTAGATCTTTTCATCACCGGCACCAATGCGGTCACCGAGACCGGGCAGCTCGTCAACCTGGATATGATCGGGAACCGAATCGGCGGCTTAACCTTCGGGCCCAAACAGGTCATTGTCCTGGTGGGGCGTAACAAGGTCGTCGCCGATCTGGAAGAGGCCATGTACCGCATCAAGAACTATGTGGCACCGGCCAACGCCATCCGGCTGGACCGGAAGACCCCGTGCGTCAAGACCTCACGCTGCGAGGAGTGCAACAGCCCGGAGCGGATCTGCAACACCTGGGCTATCACGGAGAAATCCTGGCCCAAGGGCAGGGTCAAGGTGGTGCTCATCAACGAGGATCTGGGGTTGTGAGAGGGCGGCTTGACCGGGATTTGAGAAGTAAGCTAGAGTCGCCTTTATTCGTTGACCCCCGGCGCACCCACCGGGCGGGTAGGGGGTAACAGAGGGGGGCAGACGTGAACGGGCCCTCGTGGCGCCGAAAGGAGGATGGGAGATGAGGAGGATCGTACTTGTTGTCACCTGCCTGGCCTTCGTCGTCGGTATCTTTGCCCTCGGACACGGACAAGAGAAAAAGCCCATCGCCATCGGGAAGATCCTTCCTTTAACGGGCGATCTGGCTGAGTTCAGTGCACTCCTCCTGGCCTCCAACCTGGCGGTGCAGCACGTGAACGCAGCGGGAGGACCTCTGGATCGGCCGCTCAAGCTCATCGTTGCCGACGATGGGACGCTTCCGGATCAGGGGGTGGCAGCGGCGCGCAGGCTCATCGATATCGACAGAGTCCCGGCTATCTCAGGGCCGGTGGCGAGCTCGGTGGCCATGGCAATCGCGCCCATCGTGGTAGAGAACAAGGTGGTGATGGTGTGTGACGCAGCCACCACGCCGCTCCTGACCGACTACAAGGACGACGACTACATCTTCAGAACCTCTACAACCGACGCCTTCCAGGGCAAGGCGCTGGCGCTTCTTGCCAAGGAGAAGGGTTATAAGAAGATCTCAATCCTGGCGAGAAACGACACCTTCGGGCGGTCTCTGGCAAAGGTCCTGGACGACAGCTTCAAGGCCGTGGGCGGAACGGTCTTGAGGACGGTGTTCTACGAGCTCGGTCAGACCTCGTACAAATCCGAGCTCGTGAAGGCCGCCGAGGGGAAGCCCGACAAGATCGCCCTTATCGTCTACCCCGAGGAAGGGGTGACGATCATGAGGCAGGCGGTGGAGCAGGGGATCACCACCTTCGGGCTCATCCCCGACAGCGCCAAGAGCCAGGAGATGTTCGACAAGGTTGCCAAGGCGGTCGGCAAGGATAAGATCGAGGGGATCAGCGGCGTTGCCGGAGCCACCCCGACCGGGGTCGGCACCAAGACCTTCAACAAGCTTTTCAAGGAGAAGTACGGGCACGATCCCTACGTTTTCTCCACCAACGCCTACGACTCCGTATTCCTTCTCGCCCTGGCGATAGAGAAAGCGGGAAAGTCAGGGGCGCCGCTCACCGGAACGGCCATCAGGGACGCGATCAGGGAGGTGGCCAACCCGCCGGGTGAGGTGGTGACGGTGAACGAGTTTGCCAAGGCCAAGGAGCTGATCAGACAGGGGAAGAAGGTCAACTATGAGGGCGCCAGCGGGTCCCTGGACTACGACAAGAATGGGGACGTCTATGCGCCTGTTGGCGTGTGGGAGGTGAAGAACGGGACC
>Ga0335070_10008743_pt1 | contig 11876 bp, 12 predicted proteins | sample Lox_Sample_13_FD_206722 | JGI IMG/M metagenome (GOLD analysis project Ga0335070, IMG submission 206722) | Soil microbial communities from Loxahatchee National Wildlife Refuge, Florida, United States - Lox_Sample_1.3 | ecosystem: Environmental > Terrestrial > Soil > Wetlands | place: USA...
GGTCACCGCGTCGCTCACGGGCCCCTTCGGGTCGCGGATCGCCGAGTATCGCGACGGGACGATCACCGGGGAGGATCGGTCGGCGCTGATCGTCGACCCGCAGGCGCTGCGCGCCGTGCTCACCGGCGCGTGGGACGCGCCGTCGTCGCCGGCCATCGAGGGGTTCGACGCGGGACAGTGTCAATTCGGGCTCGCGGCAGAAGGCGCGCGCGTGCGCGTCGTCCTCGACCTCGCGACCGCGAACCCGGTCTCGCTCGACGTCACGGGCAAGGGCGGCCACCTCGTCGTGGACTACACGGGCGAAGCGAGCCCGTGGCCGTCCCGGCTGACGGTGCGGGAGGAGTCGACGAAACGACGGCTCGGCCTGAAGCTCCTCGCCGTCGAGCCCGCGGGGACGGGGGAGACGGCCCGATGAGGTGGACGGCCGAGGCGCCGGCCAAGGTGAATCGCGAGCTCCGGGTGGGGCGCCTGCGGTCCGACGGCTTTCACGAGGTGTTCTCGCGCATGGTCTCGATCGACCTCGCGGACCGGATCACGGTCGAGCCGTCGGAGACTTTCGAGCTCTCGTGCGACGACCCGGCGGTTCCGTCCGGCCCGGAGAACCTCGTCGCCCGGGCCGCGCGCCTTCTCGCCGACCGCCTGGGCCTGCCGCCCCGCGGACGCGTCCGGCTCGAGAAGCGCACGCCGGCGGGCGGCGGACTGGGCGGCGGCAGCGCGGACGCGGCCGTCGCGTTGCGTCTCTTCGCGCGGCTCTGGGGAGTCGAAGCGGCCGCGCGCGGCGTCTTGCCGGAGCTCGCCGGGGCGCTCGGCAGCGACGTGCCTTTCTTCCTGACCGGCGGCGAGGCGCAGGTTCGCGGCCGCGGCGAGATCGTCGAGACCGTCCCGGACGGGCCGCCGGCGTCGCTCCTGCTCCTGGTGCCCCCGTTCTCGGTTTCGACGGCGGCCGTCTACCGCGCCTACGCCGGCCGCGGCACGCTGCCCGAGCGGCTCGACGTCGAGATCCGGGGCACGGATCGCTTTCTCGGGCCCAACGACCTGACGCCGGCCGTGCTAGAAGTGGAGCCCAGGATGGAGGCCTACCTCGCATCCGCCGCCCGCGTCAGCGCCGATTGCGCGATCAGCGGCTCGGGTTCCACCATCGTGCTCCGCGCGGAGCCGGGCGCCCGGGACGCACTGCTCCGGCGCCATCCCGAGGCCCGCGTTTACGCCTGCTCGACCCTCACCCGCGACGCCCACCAACGACGCATCGATCCCAACGGAGGTCCCCCGTGAACATCACCCAGGTCAAGGTTTTTCCGGTCCAGGAGGAGAAGCTCAAGGCGTACGTCTCCATCGTCATCGACGGCTGTTTTCTCGTGTCGGACCTGAAGATCATCCAGGGCCCCAACGGTCTCTTCATCTCGATGCCGTCCAAGCGCAAGAAAAACGGGGAGTTCAAGGACGTGGCGCACCCGTTGAATCGCGAGACGCGCGAGCTCCTCGAGAAACACGTCCTCGGCGAATACGAGCGCGTGAAGGCGACGGCTCCCGCGCTCCCGCCCCCCGCGCCGCCGGAGACCGGATCAGCCGCGCCCTCGGCCGTCTCGCCCGGTCACGAGGAAGCCGGGGAGTAAAATCGACGCCGATGGGGCGTCGCCAAACTGGTAAGGCACCGGCCTTTGGAGCCGGCATTTCTAGGTTCGAATCCTAGCGCCCCAGCCACGATCCGGCCCGAAGTGTGCTACCAATTCCTCCGAAGCTCGTTGCCCTCCAGGAAAGACGGACACAGGAGGTTCTGATGCGTCGACCCGGTTCTCTTCCCACGCTTCTGGCCCTGGGAGGTTTCCTCGTCCTCTCGACCCTCGCCTTCGGCGGTGTCCAGGCCCCGGTCGCGAATTTCACGTACTCGCCGCACGACGTCAGCCCGAACCAGCTCGTTCAGTTCACCGACGTGTCGACGGGCTCGCCCACTTCCTGGACCTGGACCTTCGGCGACACGGCATCGGGCGCGGACAATACGTCGACGCTCCAGAACCCGACCCACGTCTACACGGCCGTCGGCGACTACACGGTGACCCTGCTCGTGACGGGCGGCAGCACGGCGTCGCAGGTCGTTCACGTCGCCAAGGGCTCGGGCGCCTGTCAGACCGGGGCGGGGTTCCTCTGCCTCGACAACGGACGGTTCCAGGTCAACGCCAACTGGACGAAGCCGACGGGAGAGAACGGCGCCGGAACGGCCGTCAAGCTCACCGATGACTCGGGCTACTTCTGGTTTTTCGACGAGGCCAACATCGAGATGGTCGTCAAGGTCCTCAACGGCTGCTCGCTCAACAACGCCTACTGGGTGTTCGCCGCCGGCCTCACCAACGTTCAGGTCAACTGGGAGGTCGTCGACACGCAGACCGGCGCCACCTTCGTGCAGGTCAACCCGCTGGGGACGCCCTTCGCGCCGATTCAAGCGACGGACGCGTTCAAGACGTCCTGCCCCTGAACCGGCGGCCCGGCGCGCCGCGAACGGCCCCGAGCCCTCGGGGCCGTTTTTCTGTTCGGCGCGAGGTCGACGCGCGGCAGATTCCCGCGTAGAATCCCGCTCGCTTGACGTCGCACGCCTTCAACTACGGAGACCTCAAAATCTTCTCCGGCCGGGCGCACCCGGCCCTCGCGCGGGAGATCTGCGCATACCTGCAGATTCCGCTCGGCGAGCTGACGCTCTACAACTTCTCCGACGGCGAGGACTACTGCCAGATCGACGAGAACGTCCGCGGCGCCGACGTCTTCGTCGTGCAGCCGACCTGCTCGCCGGTCAACGACCACGTCATGGAGCTGCTGATCCTCCTCGACGCCTTCCGGCGCTCGTCGGCGTCGCGGATCACGGCGGTGATGCCCTACTTCGGCTACGCGCGCCAGGACAAGAAGGACAAGCCGCGCGTGCCGATCGCGGCCAAGCTCATGGCGGACCTGCTGACGGCGGCGGGCGCGGACCGCATCCTGACGATGGACCTGCACGCCGCCCAGATCCAGGGCTTCTTCAACATTCCGGTCGACCATCTCTTCGCCGCGCCGGTCATCCTCGACGCGATCCGCAAGATGGACTTCGAGGACCTCGTGATCGTCTCGCCGGACGTCGGCGGCCTGACCCGGGCACGCGCGATCGCCAAGCGGCTGGACGTGGCGCTCGCCGTCATCGACAAACGGCGCACGGGCAAGAACGAGACCGAGATCCTCAACGTCGTCGGCGAGGTCGAGGGTAAGGACGCGCTGATCCTCGACGACATCATCGACACCGCCGGCACGCTCGTCCAGGCCGAGGAGGCACTGCGCCGGCAGGGGGCGCGCCGGACCTACGCCGCGGCCGTGCACGGGGTCTTTTCCGGCCCCGCCCTCGAGCGCATCGAGGCCTCGGGGCTCCAGAGCCTCCTCGTCAGCAACACGATCCCGGTCGAGGCCGCCATGGCCCGCTGCCCGCGGATCCGGGCCCTGTCCGTGGCCCCCCTCCTGGGGGAGGCCATCCAGCGCATCCACGACGGGGCTTCCGTTTCCTCGCTTTTTGTGTAGAATCCGCCTCTTTGCGCGGGGGTGCCGCGCGGGTGACGCGGCGAGGGAACGCCGCGTCGGAGCCGGGGCCGAGCAGCGAGGACCGGGCTCCGAGAAGAGGTGCAAGGAATGAAGACCATCGAACTTTCGGTCGAGAAGCGCTCGACCATCGGCAAGAACGAGGCCCGCCGCGAGCGGGCCGCCGGCCGCATTCCGGCCGTGGTGTACGGCGCCGGCAAGCCCAACGTCCCCATCTCGGTGGACCGCAAGGCCCTGTCGGACGTGTTCCGCGAGGGCGCCGGGGAAAACGCGATCTTCCTGTTGAAGCTCTCCGGCTCGGACCAGAGCCGGCACGCGATGATCCGGGAGATGCAGCGGGATCCGGTGTCGCGCAGGCCGCTCCACATCGACTTCGTCCGCGTCCTGATGGACGTCAAGATCACGGTCAAGGTGCCGATCGAGGTCCTCGGCGTCGCGCGCGGCGTCAAGACGGACGGCGGCATCCTGGACGTCGTCACCCGCGAGGTCGAGATCGAGTGTCTGCCCGGGAACATCCCGGCGCACCTGGGCGTGGACGTGGCCGACCTCGGGATCGGCGACGCCATCCGCGTCTCCCAGGTCACGGCCCCGGAGGGCGTGCGCATCGTCGACAACCCGGAGAAGGTCGTCGTCCACGTCGCGCATCCGACGCGCGAAGAGGAGCCGGTCGCCGCCGCGGAGGGCGCCGCCGAGCCCGCAGAGCCCGAAGTGCTCAAGAAGGGCAAGGCCGTCTCCGAGGAAGAGGGCGCCGAGGAGAAGGGCGAGAAGAAGGAGAAGGAAAAGGAGAAGTAGCCTCTGCGCGTCATCGTCGGCCTGGGCAACCCCGGGGACGATTACGCGGAGACCCGTCACAACGCCGGGTTCCGCGTGGTCGAGGCGCTGGCGGCGGAGGAAGGAATCCGGATCCGCTCGCGCGAGTGTTCGTCGAGGGTGGGCCGGGGAAGGGTCGGCGGGGAACCGGTGCTGCTCGCCCTTCCGCAGACGTACATGAACGCCTCCGGCGAGGCCGTTTCGGCTCTTTGCCAGAAATACAGCGTCGAACCCACGGAGCTCTGCGTCGTCGTCGACGACATCGATCTCCCGGTCGGGGCGCTGCGCCTGCGGGCGCGCGGCTCGGCGGGAGGGCAGAAGGGCCTGAAGTCGATCATCGCGCATCTCGGGACGACGGAGTTTCCGAGGCTGCGCGTCGGGATCCGCGGCGAGCGCTACTCGCGCGACCGCGACCTGGCCGACTACGTGCTGGAGCCGGTGGCGAAGGCCGAACGCGAAGCCTTCGCCGACAGTGTCGGGAGAGCCGCCGAGGCGGTGCGGCTGTGGGTCACGCAAGGAATCGACGCCGCGATGCGGCGAGCGAACGTTTCCCCCTCTCCGGGCGATCACGACCCGGATTGACATCCACGAGGAGGAGTCATGAGGCTTTATGACATCGTCGTCCTGGTCACGCCCGACCTGAACGACGAGGACGCGGCGAAAGTCGCGGCCGAATACAAGAAAGTGCTGACGGACGGCGGGGCGACCGTCGTGAAGGAAGAGCCGTGGGGCAAGCGCCGGCTCGCCTTCCCAATCCACCGCAAGCGCGACGCCCACTATTTCTACTGGCAGGTCGACGCCGCCCCGGCGGCGGTTGCCGAGGCCGAGCGCCGGATGGGGCTCTCGGACCAGGTGCTCCGCCACCTCGCCGTGCGGGTGGACGAGGAGCTGAAGCGGAGCGCCAAGATGGCCGAGCGCCTGCGCAAGAAGGCCGCCAAGCGGCCCCCGCGTCCGGCGCCGGCGACGCCGCCGGCCGAAAGCGGGTCTGCGGCCGAGAGGAGCGAATCATGAGGATGGGAGGCGGAGGCGGCCGCTCGGGCGGCCGCGGCGGCGCGGGCCGCGACGGCAAGGGCGGACCGCGCAAGAAGTTCTTCGTCCGGCGGCGGAAGGTCTGCAAGTTCTGCGCGGAAAAGATCGAGTACATCGACTGGAAGGACATCAAGCTGCTCCAGGGCTTCATCCCGGAGCGCGGCAAGATCCTTCCGCGCCGGATCTCGGGAACCTGCGCGCTGCACCAGCGCAAGCTCCAGACGGCGATCAAGCGCGCCCGCTCGATCGCGCTGCTTCCGTACGCGACGGACTGACCGGCACCCGGGGGACCGGTCCGAGGCGATGACGGCTCCGGAGCCGGGGATCGAGCCGGCATCGCCGTCGGCCGGGCGCTGGGAGGTGCCGCTCGCGGCGCTCGCAGCGTCGGCGGCGCTGTCGGCAGCCTTCCTCGTCCCGATCGTCGGCGTCCTCGGCGTGCCCGTGGCCGCGGTCCCCGTGGTTCGGTTGGCGCACCGGCAGGGACTCGCCGCGGCGCTGACCGCGTGCGGGCTCGCCGCCGCCGCGTCGCTCGGCCTCGGGTGGGCGGGCGGGAGCCTCGGCGGGGGGATCGCGATCGCCCTGCTGACGCTCGCGGTGACCGCGCTTCCGGCGGCGTCGGTCGGCTTCGTCCGAGCCGGGGCCGACCCCTCACGGTGCTACGCGGGTCTGTGCCTCGCGGGGTGCCTGTTGCTGGCCGCGTGCTTCGCCGTGTCGGCCAGCGGTCCCGGGGCGACGCTGTCCGCCGAGGTCGGCGCGAGCTTCGACCGCATCATCCCGGCCGCCGTCGAGTCGTACGCGCACTCGGGTGCCGATGCGGACGCGGTGTCCCGGATGCGGCAGACGCTCGAGGCGGCTCGCGACTTCGCGATGGCTTGCCTCTGGGGAATCTTCGGAGCCCTCTGGGTCCTCGGCGGCGCCGTCGCGTTCTATGCCGGGGCGGCGGCGGCGAGGCCGGCGGGGACGGCCGAGGCCTCCCGGTTCGAGGCGTTGCGCGTCCCGGCCGCCGGGGCCGGCGTTTTCGTGGCCGCCGGCGCGGCCTTCGGCCTGCTTTCGGGGGAGGGGCGGCGGCTTGCGGGCAACTTGCTGCTGCCCCTCGTGGCCTTGTATTTCGTCGCCGGCCTCTCTATCATCTGCCACTTCTTCCGGAGGTGGTTCCGGGTCCGCATCCTGAGGATCGGCCTGTACACGCTGGCGTCGTACTTTCCGATCAACCTCGGGGTCGCCCTCCTGGGCCTGTTCGACTGGTACATGGATTTTCGCCGACGCGGCGAGGGAGTCATCGAGAAGTCATGAAAGTCATTCTGGCCGACGACATCCGCGGGCTCGGGCACCGCGGTGACACCGTGACCGTCAAGCCGGGCTACGCTCGCAACTACCTCTTCCCGCAGGGCGTGGCGTACGAGGCGACCGACGCCAACGTGCGCCGCCTCTCGGAAGAGAAGCGCAAGTACGACGAGAAAATGCTCCGCGAGAAGGCCGTGGCCGCGGAAGCCGCGGCGCGGGTCGAAGGTCTCACGGTCACGATCACGAAGAAGGCCGGCGAGGAAGGGCACCTCTACGGGTCGGTCACGGCTTCGGAGATCGCCGACGCCCTGGCCGCGAAGAACGTCGAGGTCGACCGCCGCCGCATCGAGCTCGCCGAGCCGATCCGCCGCGTCGGCCCCCACACCGTCCACGTGCGCCTCCACCGCGACGTCGTCGCGACGCTCACCGTGGACGTTCACCCCCAGAGTCTTTCTTAGCGGACCGCGGCGCGGTCCCACCGGAGAGGGCGGGGACCGTCCCGCCGGGTCGTCTCCCGGGAATCCTCAGTGTTCCGCCTGCTCGTTCGGAGGCAGGGGGCCTTCCTCCGGGAGCTCGCCCTTCTTCGGTGTGTAGAAGGGCTGCTGCAGCGACCAGGGAAGTTTCGCGATCTCCTGCGAGCGCGCCGTCCATTCCTCGGTCGGCTGAGAACCCGCGACGAACGCCTCGAGAACGGGCAGGGGCGTGTCCGCCGTCGCCTTGAGGCCCGTGTCGTAGTCGACCGGCATCAGGACGACGTTGGGCGGCGCCTCGAAGTCCTCCTGCGGGTCGATGCGGCCGTGATCCCGCATCTTCTCGAGAATCCGGATCCATATCGGCAGGGCGACGCGGGCCCCCTCGGCTCCCTTGCCGATCGAGAGCGTCTTCTGGTCGTTGCCGACCCAGACGCCGATCGTGTAGCGGGGCGTCATGCCGATGAACCAGGCGTCGGTCCAGTCGTTGGTCGTCCCCGTCTTGCCGGCGATGTTGAGCTTCAGACCGGCGCGGGCGACGGCGGGCGCGGCCGTGCCGCGCTGGGTCACGCCGCGCAGAATCTGCAGCAGCTGAAAGGAAGCCTGCGGGCTCGCGACCTCGCGCGGGTCGGGGTGGCTCTGCTCGAGGACGTCGCCGTTGGCGTCCGTCACGCGCTCGATGAGGTAGGGAGAAAACGCGAGGCCCTGGTTTGCGAAAACCATGTACGCGCCGGCGAGCTCGGTCAGCGTCACCTCGAAGGCGCCGAGAGCGAGCGAGGGATACGGCTCGAGAGTCTGGCGCACGCCGAGCCGGTGCGCCGTCTCGATGACACGGGGCAGCCCGACCATCTCGGCCACCCGGATCGCGGGGATGTTGTACGAGTGCTCGAGCGCCTTGCGGAAGGTCACGATGCCGTGGAACTTTCCGTCGTAGTTGCTCGGCCGGTAGGGCGGCTGGTGCGGGTCGATCAGGATCGTGAGCGGACCGTCGAAGACCGTGTCTGCCCCGGTGTAGCCCTGCTCGAGCGCCGTCAGGTAGACGAACGGCTTGAACGCGGATCCGGCCTGCCGGAGGGCCTGCGTCGAGCGGTTGAACTTCGACTGTCCCCAGTCCGAGCCGCCGACCATCGCGCGGATCGCGCCGCTCGAGTTCTCGAGGATGAGCACGGCGCCCTGCTCGCGGGGCTCCTGGTCGAGCGCGGCAACGAGACCGCCGTCCTTCGCCTTCTCGAGCGTGACCGTGACGAGATCGCCGGGTCGGAGGATTTTCGCGGCCGAGCTCGCCCCGGTCCAGGCGACGGTGGCGTTGGGGAGAACGAAGACGCGCTTCCCGACGCGCACGTCGGCGCCGGCCGAGCCGGTCTTCGTCACGACGGCGGGGAGGGCGGCACCGTCTTCGAGCTTCGCGTTCTCCCATGCCGGGTCGACGTAGACGTCGAGCGATTTGTAGCCGCTCTCGAAGAGGTTGCGCGGCCTGTGGAATCCGTGCCGGCGGGAGATCTGCCGGAGCCCCCAGCCGAGAGCCTCCTCGGACCAGGCCTGGAGGTCCGGATCCAACGTCGATTCGACGCGCAGCCCGCGGCGGTAGAGGTCCTTCTCGCCGTACGTCTTCTCCAGGTACTGCCGGATCTCTTCCGAGAAATACGGACCGACGAGCGACTCCGGCAGCGAGGGGGCCTTCGGCAGCGGCTCCTGCTCGGCCGCCCGCTGCTCCGCGTCCGTGATGTAGCCCTCGGCGCGCATCCGGCGCAGCGCGGTCGCGCGCCGCGCGCGGGCGAGCGTCGGATTCCGGAACGGCGACTGGTCCTCGGGGCGCTGAACGATGCCGGAGAGGAGCGCGGCTTCGGCGAGCGAGACGTCCTTGACGCTCTTGCCGAAGTAGTAGCGGCTGGCGGCCTCGAAGCCGTAGTTGCCGTGGCCGAGGTAGATCTCGTTGGCGTACATCGTGAGGATCTGGTCCTTCGAGTAGCGCCGCTCGATTTCGAAGGAGACGAGCGCCTCGTTGACCTTGCGCGAGAGCGTCTTGCGGGGCGACAGGAAGATCGCGCGGGCGAGCTGCTGGGTCAGCGTCGAGCCGCCCTGCGCGTAGCCGCCCTGGCGCATGTTGGCGACGAGCGCGGAGAACGTGCGCCGAACGTCCACGCCGCCGTGTCGGAAGAAGTTCTTGTCTTCGGTGGCCACCAGGGCGTGCGTCAGGACGGCGGGGATGTCCGCGCGGGTGATCAGGGTCCGCCGCTCGATCGCGTACCGCGCGATCGTCGAGCCGTCGCGGGCGAAGATCTGGGTGACGATGTCCGGCCGGTACGTCGCGAGCTCCGAGACCCGCGGCACGCGGATGAAATTCGTGGCGAAGGACCCGACCACGGAACCGAGAAACGCGATCAGCGCCAGGGGGAGCACGAGCGCGGCCGCACGGGCGAAGCCTTTCACGCTCCGATTGTGAGGCATTCGCCGCGCTTATGCTATAAGCGGCGGTTCATCCATGGCGCGCGTTTCCGAACCCGGGAGTCCCCGCTCCTCCGGCAAGCCCCCGAGCTACCTCGAGGCCCAGGCGAAGGCGACCGGGCGCTTCCAGCTCACGACCGAATTCACGCCGCAGGGCGACCAGGTCCAGGCGATCGAGAAGCTCGTCCGCGGCCTCGAGGAGGGGCGCCGCGACCAGGTGCTGCTCGGCGTGACGGGCTCGGGGAAGACGTTCACGATCGCGAAAGTCATCGAGGCCGTCAACCGGCCGACCCTCGTCCTGTCGCACAACAAGACGCTCGCCGCCCAGCTCTACCAGGAGTTCCGCGCGTTCTTTCCGCAGAACTCCGTCGAGTATTTCGTCTCGTACTACGACTACTACCAGCCGGAGGCTTACGTCCCGCAGACGGACACCTACATCGAGAAAGAGACCTCCCGGAACGAGGAGATCGACAAGCTGCGCCTGGCGGCCTCGAAGGCCCTCTTCGAGAGGCGCGACGTCATCGTCGTGGCGTCGGTGTCCTGCATCTACGGCCTCGGCGCCCCCGACTCCTACTACGACATGCTGGCGTACCTCGAGGTCGGCGACACGCAGGGGATGCCGGCCCTTCTCGCCAAGCTGGTCGCGATGCAATACGAGCGCACCCACATGGACCTCGCGCGCGGAAGTTTCCGCGTGCGGGGCGACGTCCTGGAGATCCAGCCGGCCTACGAGGACACCGCGGTCCGGGTCGAGTTCTTCGGCGACGAGATCGAGAAGATCACCAGGACCGACCCGCTGCGCGGCACGCCCCTCCAGAAAGTGGACCGGCTCGCGCTCTATCCCCGGACTTTCTACGCGACGCCGCGCGAGACGCTCGAGCGGGCGATCGGCACGATACGGGTCGAGCTCGACGAGAGACTGGCCCGGCTGACAGAGGACGGCAAGCTGCTCGAAGCGCAGCGCCTTCACCAGCGCACGATGTTCGACCTCGAGATGATCAAGGAGCTCGGCTATTGCAACGGCATCGAGAACTACTCGCGGCACCTCTCGGGCCGCGCCGCGGGCGAGCCGCCGCCGACGCTCCTCGACTATTTCCCGAAGGACTTTCTCCTGGTCGTGGACGAGTCGCACGTCACGCTGCCGCAGGTGCGCGGCATGTACTTCGGCGACCGGTCCCGCAAGGAGGTGCTCGTCGAGTACGGGTTCCGCCTGCCCTCGGCCCTCGACAACCGGCCCCTGACGTACGACGAATTCCGCACCCGCATCCATCAGGTCATCGCGGTCAGCGCCACGCCGGGGCCGGAAGAGCTCGAACGCAGCGGGGGCGAGATCGTCGAGCAGGTCATCCGGCCCACGGGTCTCGTCGACCCGGCGATCGAGGTGCGGCCGGTCAAGGGCCAGGTGGACGACCTGCTGGCGGTCGTGCGACAGGCCGCCGCGGACGGCGAGCGCGTGCTCGTGACGACGCTGACCAAACGCATGGCCGAAGAGCTGACCAACTACTTCACGGAAGTCGGCGTCCGATGCCGCTACCTCCACTCCGACATCGAGGTCATGGAGCGGGTCGCGATCCTGACGGACTTCCGCCGGGGGGTCTTCGACTGCCTCATCGGGATCAACCTGCTCCGCGAGGGATTGGACCTTCCCGAGGTCGCCGTCGTCGCGATCCTCGACGCCGACAAGGAGGGGTTCCTCCGCAGCGAAACCTCGCTCATCCAGACGGCCGGGCGCGCCGCACGGAATCTGAAGGGCCGCGTCCTCTTCTACGCCGACGCCGTGACCGATTCCATGCGCCGGGCGATGGAGGAGACGGCGCGGCGGCGGGCCCTGCAGGAGGCGTACAACCGGGAGCACGGCGTGGTGCCGGCCTCGATCGTCAAGCAGGTCAACTCGCCGCTCGTCCGGATGTCGAACCTCGACTATTACGAGGCCCCGTCGATTCCGCGAGCGGACCTGCCCGATCCCGAGTCGCTCCGCCGGCGCACCGCGGAGCTCGAGAAGCAGATGCGGGCCGCCGCCAAGGAGCTCGACTTCGAGCGGGCCGCCGCGCTCCGGGACGAGCTTCGGGCGCTGCGCGAGCTCGAGATCTTCCGGGGCTAACCGGGTTTCTGCGCGTCCGGACTCGCGCCCGCGGGCCTCGCGCCGGCCGGCGTCGCGGCGGGTTTCGGGGTCGGAGTCCGGAGCCCGAGCGGGTTTTTCCGGAGGTAGAGCCGGGCCGCGCCCTCGACCGGGTCGCCCGAAACCGGCGACGCGATGAGCCTCGGCTTGAAGGCGTTGTCGACCCC
>Ga0335070_10008744_pt1 | contig 11876 bp, 12 predicted proteins | sample Lox_Sample_13_FD_206722 | JGI IMG/M metagenome (GOLD analysis project Ga0335070, IMG submission 206722) | Soil microbial communities from Loxahatchee National Wildlife Refuge, Florida, United States - Lox_Sample_1.3 | ecosystem: Environmental > Terrestrial > Soil > Wetlands | place: USA...
CAATCTCTACGCGGAGCAACACCAAGTAGGCAGACGACGACGTGGCCCACCGAGTCTGCGGGTAGGTGGCTTGAGCCGTGCGGCGACGCACGGCCCAGAGGAATGACCGCTGGGGCTCGAAAGAGTCCACAGAATCCCGCTTACCGGCTTGCTTCACTTTTCCCTCCGCATTTCGTGCCGCCATTTGCGCGTTTCGTCGCAATCGGCTCGCGGGCGGGCGCCACCGCCGATAACTTGTCGTCACGGCCGGCCACTTACAGCGATGCGTCGCGGTTCGGCCTCGGAGGGACGTTCTACTCCCGTGGCGTCCCTCCGTTTTCTCTTCTCGGGTGAGTGCCTGCTCACCCTGTTTCCTTCCTGCCAGTTTACTTTCACTCTAGCTCGCAAGCCATTGATTTGGCTGACATTCATTCTCGAAGAATTGGCGCGAAAAAGCGACGCTAACCCTTTGTAGAACAAGAAAAATTTACCGCCTCCGCCCCTTGACTCCCTGTGGACGCTTCTCTACAGTGGCGAAAAGTGGGAAAACGTGGAGGAAACGGTGTTCCAGGGGGCATCCCAGGTCAGTCTCGACGCGAAGGGCCGCATGGCGGTCCCGGCGCGCACGCGCGAGCCCCTCACGCTGGGTGGGACGGTAAAGCTCGTCCTGACCGCGCATCCCGACGGTTGCCTCCTGCTCTATCCCGCGCCCGCGTGGGATCCGATCCGTGCGCGCGTCATGTCCTTCCCCTCCCTCGATCGGCAATTCAGCCTCTGGAAGCGATTGCTCGTGGGCTTCGCGCAGGACGTGGAGCTCGACACCGCGGGCCGCCTTCTGGTGCCGCCGGAGCTTCGCGACTTCGCGCACCTCACGCGCGACGTGATGTTCGTCGGCCAGGGCAGCCACTACGAAATCTGGGACCTCGAGCTTTGGAACCAGCAGCTCGCGGCCCTGAGGTCCGGAGGCAATACGAACCTGCCTCCGGGGATGGAGAACTTCTCTCTGTGAAAACTGGGGACAGACCCCGGTTTCCGCGGACGCCGCAAGTGGGCTCCTCCATCGGAAACCGGGGTCTGTCCCCGGTTTTCACCAGTCCCTTCCCCCGTGAGTGAGGTCTCCCATGTCCCGGCCCTTCTCGAAGAAGCAATCTCTGCCCTCCGTGTCCGCGAAGGCAAGACCTACGTCGATGGCACCTTTGGCCGCGGCGGGCACAGCGCGGCCATCCTCGCCCGTCTCGGTGTTCGCGGAAGACTTCTCGCTTTTGATCAGGACCCCGCGGCGCATTCGCATCGCGCGCTCGAAGATCCGCGTCTTGAGCTGATCCACGCGCGCTTCTCGAACATGAAACAGGCGCTGGCCGATCGCGGCATTCACCACGTCGCGGGCGTGCTGCTCGACATCGGGGTGAGCTCGCCCCAGCTGGACGACGCTGCGCGCGGCTTCAGCTTCATGCGCGACGGCCCGCTCGACATGCGCATGGACACCACGCGCGGCGAAACGGCGGCCCAGTGGATCGCGCGCGCGACAGAACAGGAAATCAGGGAGGTGGTCTCTGCGTATGGGGAAGAACGGTTTGCTAAATCGATTGCAGCAGCGATTGTTGATGCACGGGGCCGCGAGCCTCTCGTCACCACCCGGCAACTTGCCGAGGTCGTGGGTCGCGCGGTTCGCACGCGCGAGCCGGGGCAACACCCGGCGACCCGCACCTTTCAGGCTCTACGGATTCACGTCAATCAGGAGCTTGAAGAGCTGGAGATGACGCTGCCCCAGGCGGCCGACCTGCTCGAGCGCGGGGGCCGCCTCGCGGTGGTGAGCTTCCATTCGCTGGAAGACCGCATCGTGAAGAACTTCATCCGCGCGCGCTCGACGGGCGACACGCTTCCGCGCGGCGTGCCGGTGCGCGCCTCCGAGATCCCGCCCGCGCAGCTTCGCGCCGTGGGCCGGGCGATCAAGCCCTCGGCCGCGGAAGTCGCGCGCAACCCGCGGGCGCGTAGCGCCGTGCTGCGCGTGGCCGAGAAGAACTGAATGGGACGCGTGAACGCGATCCTGCTCGCGCTCGTGATGCTCTGCGCCATCGGGGTGATCACGTCGCAGCACCGCGCGCGCAAGGTCTTCGTGGAGCTGGAAGCCGAGCAGGAAGCGGCCAAGAGGCTCGACGAGGAATACACGCAGCTTCGCCTCGAGCAGAGCACCTGGGCCACCAACAAGCGCGTCGAATCGCTCGCCTCGAAGAACCTGGGCATGCGCCTGCCCGAGCCCGACACCACGGTGGTCGTGACGCTCGACAGCCGCGCGCAGCCGGGAGCGGCACGATGAACTTCGAGCAGCGCACGCCGCAGCTGCGCCTGAAGCTCGAGGGCTGGCGCTCGCGCTTCGTGCTCGTGATGATCATCGCGGGCTTCGTCACGCTCGTGGGCCGCGCCTTCTACCTGCAGGCGGTGCAGACCGATTTCCTCCAGGCCAAGGGCGAGGCCCGCTACGGACGCATGCTCGACCTGCCCGCTTCGCGCGGGTCGGTGTTCGACCGCAACGGCAAGGCGCTCGCGATCTCCACGCCGGTGGAGTCCATCTGGGTCACGCCCGACGACCTGGACGAGGTCACCGATGCCAAGGTCCGCGCGCTCGCGCAGGCCCTGGGCCTGCCCACGGAGGAGATTCGCCAGAAGATCGCCAGAAAGGATCGGCAGTTCGTCTACCTCAAGCGCCAGATTTCGCCCGAGCAGGCGGCCAAGGTGATGGCGTTGGGAATCCCGGGGGTCTTCCAGCAGCGCGAATTCCGCCGCTACTACCCGGCAGGCGACGTGATGGCGCACGTGGTGGGCTTCACCGGCATCGAGGACAACGGCCAGGAGGGCATCGAGCTCGCCGAGGACGCGCGCCTTGCCGGCACGCCGGGATCGCGCAAGGTCATCAAGGACCGCAAGGGGCGCGTGGTCGAGGACGTGGAGAGCATGCGCGCGCCGAAGGATGGCGAGCCCGTGACGCTCTCGATCGACGAGCGCCTGCAGTTCCTCGCGCATCGCGAGCTCAAGGCCGCGGTGGAGCAGGCCCACGCGCGCGGCGGCTCGCTCGTGATCGTGGACGCGCACACGGGCGAGGTGCTCGCCCTCGTGAACCAGCCCGACTACAACCCCAACAACCGCACCAACGTGACCGCCTCGCAGACGCGCAACCGCTCGGTCACGGACCTCTTCGAGCCGGGCTCGACGATGAAGCCATTCACGATCGCGGCCGCGCTCGACTCCGGGATCGTCACGCCCACCACGATGATCGCCACCGGCCAGGGCTCGATGCAGTTCGCCGGCTGGACCATCACCGACACGCACGCCAACGGCACGATCTCCGTGGCGCAGGTGATCCAGAAGTCGTCGAACATCGGCAGCACCAAGATCATGATGCAGATGTCGCCCGAGCGGATGGGCACGCTCTATCACGACCTCGGTTTCGGCGTGGCGCCGCAGACCGGATTCCCCGGCGAGGCGAAGGGCCTGTTGAGGCCCTGGAACAAGTGGCGTCCCATCGAGCAGGCGACGATGTCCTACGGGCACGGCATCTCGGTGTCGCTGCTGCAGCTCGCGCGCGCCTACACGATCTTCACCAACGGCGGCGAGCTCCTCCCGCTCACGCTGCTCAAGCGCGACGCGCATCCCATCGGCAAGCCCGTGATCACGAAGCAGACCGCGCTCGAGGTCACGAAGATGATGGAGATGGCCGTGCTCCCCGGCGGCACCGCGCCTCGCGCGCAGGTCCCGGGCTATCGGGTCGCGGGCAAGACGGGCACCGCGCACAAGGCGGAGAACGGCGGCTACGCCGAGACCAAGTACCGCGCCTCTTTCGTGGGCTTCGGCCCGGTGAGCGATCCGCGCTTCATCGTGGCCGTGATGATCGACGAGCCGCAGGGCGCGCGCTACTACGGCGGCGACGTCGGCGCGCCGGTCTTCTCCAACGTGATGGGCGCGGCGCTTCGCATGATGTCGGTGCCGCCGGATGCGCCCGGCACCTTCAACGTGAAGGCGACGAGCCCCCCGGAGAGCGAGGGATGATCGCCGCCGCCGAATTCCCGCGCCCCGAGGGCCTGCCGATCCTCGACCGGCTCGCGCAGCTGGGCGTGCCGCTCATGGACCTCACCGCCGACTCGCGCACGGTGAAGCTGGGCTCGATCTTCGTGGCCTATCCCGGCACCGCGCAGGACGGGCGCATGTACATCGCCGAGGCGATCTCGCGCGGCGCGGCGGCCGTGCTCTGGGAACGCGAGGGCTTCGCCTGGAACGAGCGCTGGGAGATTCCCAACCTGGGCGTCGAAGGCCTGCGCGGGAAGATCTCCGGGATCGCCGGCGCCATCTACGGCAATCCGTCCGAGACGCTGTGGATGGCGGGCGTGACGGGCACGAACGGCAAGACGTCGGTGTCGCAGTGGATCGCGGCGTCGCTCGATGCGCTGGGACGGCGCTCGGCAGTGGTCGGCACGCTGGGCAACGGCCTCGTGGGCGAGCGCGTCGAGGCGAAGAACACGACGCCGGATCCGATCGTGCTCCAGCGCCTGCTCGCCGACTACCTTCGCCGCGGCGCGCGCAACGTCGCGATGGAAGTCTCGAGCCACGGGATCGACCAGGGGCGCGTGGCGGGCATCAAGTTCGACGTGGCGGTGTTCACGAACCTCACGCGCGACCACCTCGACTACCACGGCACGATGGAGTCCTACGCCGAGGCGAAATTCAAGCTCTTCTCCGCGCGCGGCCTCACGCATCGCGTCGTGAACGTGGACGACACCTGGGGCGCCACGCTCGCCTCGCGCATCGGGCGCGACGCGATCACGTACGGGACCGCGAGCGGCGCGCGCCTCGCCGCGAGCCGCATGGGCCTGTCGGAAGCCGGCGTGCGGTTCCACGTCGCCTCGGAGTGGGGCGAGGGCGAAGTGCACGCCGCCGTCCTGGGCGCGTTCAACGTCTCGAACCTGCTCGGCGTGATGGGCGCGCTCATCGCCGCGGGAGTCTCGTTCGACGATGCCATTGCCGCGGTGAGCGCGTTGAAGCCCGTGCCCGGCCGCCTCGAGCGCCTGGGCGGCGGCGACGCGCCGCTCGTGGTGGTGGACTACGCGCATACGCCCGACGCGCTCGAGAAGGCGCTCGAGGCGCTGCGGCCGACGGTGGCCGCGGGGCACCGCCTGTTCTGCGTATTCGGCTGCGGCGGCGATCGCGATCCGGGCAAGCGCCCGCTCATGGGCCAGGCGGCGGCACGCCTTGCCGACCACGTGATCGTCACGAGCGACAACCCGCGCGGCGAGGATCCCGACGCGATCATCGCGCAGGTGCTGAAGGGAATTTCGACGCCGGCCGAAGCGATCGAGGACCGCCAGGTCGCGATCTTCTCGGCGGTGCACCAGGCCGGGCCCGGCGACGTCGTGCTGCTCGCAGGCAAGGGACACGAGACATACCAGGAAATCGCAGGCGTGCGCCACGCGTTCGACGACCGCGAGGTCGCGCGTGCCGCGCTGGAGGATTGGGAGCGTTCGGCGGGATGAATGGAGGCGAGTACGTGGGCCGGTCGCCGATGATGGGACTCGACGAAGCGGCGGGCGCGGTGGGCGGACAGGCCCATGGCGCCGCACGCTTCGGCGGCGTGACCACCGACAGCCGCACCGTGGATGCGGGCGACCTCTTCGTGGCGCTCGTGGGCGAGAGCTTCGACGGGCACGACTACGTGGCCGAGGCCGCGCGCCGCGGCGCCGTGGCCGCAGTCGTCTCGCGGCGCATCGATGCCGAGCCCGCGATCCCGCAAGTCGTCGTCGCCGACACTCGCATCGCGCTGGGCCGGCTCGCCGCCCACTGGCGCGCGAAGTTCACCCTGCCGCTGGTGGCCCTCACCGGGAGCAACGGCAAGACCACGGTGAAGGAGATGCTCACCGCGATCCTCGCGGCCCATGCGGGAGATCGCGACGCGGTGCTCGCCACCGAGGGCAATCTCAACAACGACATCGGCATGCCGCTCACGCTGCTCGAGCTGCGCGAACGCCATCGCTACGCCGTGATCGAGATGGGCATGAACCACGAGGGCGAGATCGACTACCTCACGAGGATCGCGCGCCCGACGGTGGCCTTGGTGAACAACGCCCAGCGCGCGCACGTGGGCATCCTCGGAAGCGTCGAGGCGATCGCGCGCGCCAAGGGCGAGATCTACGCGGGCCTCGCGGCGAGCGGCATCGCCGTGGTGAATGCCGACGATGCGTTCGCCTCTTACTGGAAAGAGCTCAACGCATCGCGGCGCATCGTGACCTTCGGGCTTGCCGAGGGTGCGGACGTTCGCGGGCTCCAGGCGGGCGCGCAGGCGCGCTTCGTCACGCCGGCCGACGCCTTCGCGGTCGCGCTGCAGGTGCGCGGCGAGCACAACCTGCGCAATGCCGCCGCCGCGTGCGCTGCGGCCTATGCGCTCGAGATTCCGTTCCACGCGATGCAGGCGGGCCTCGCGTCCTTCGCCGGCGTGCCCGGGCGCCTTCAGCGGCGCAAGGCGCCCTCGGGCGCGGTGGTGATCGACGACAGCTACAACGCGAATCCCGAATCGATGAAGGCGGCGCTTCGCGTGCTCGCCGAGGAGCACGGCCGCAAGGTCTTCGTGATGGGCGACATGGGCGAGCTGGGCGCCGACGCGGCCGCGATGCACGCGGAAGTGGGCTCGTTCGCGAGGCAGTCCGGCATCGACGCGCTGATGGCCGTGGGTGATGCGAGCCGCCACGCGGTGCAGGCCTTCGGCCGCGGCGCGATGCATTTCGACGACGTGGATGCGCTCTCGCGCGCCGCCGTCAACGAATCGGCCCACGGCGCCACGATACTCGTGAAGGGCTCGCGGTTCATGAAGATGGAGCGCGTGGCCGACGCGCTCGCGGGAAAGGGGGCGGGCCATGCTGTATGAGGTCGCCCAGTGGCTCGCGCGCGGCAATCCCGAGTTTCACGCGCTCAACGTGTTCACGTACATCACGCTGCGGGTGGTGCTCGCGGCGCTCACCGCGCTCGCCATCTCGTTCATCGTGGGCCCGGCGATGATCCGCAAGCTCACCGTGTACAAGATCGGGCAGGCGGTGCGCGACGACGGGCCGCAGTCGCACCTCGCGAAGACCGGCACGCCCACCATGGGAGGGGCGCTGATCCTCGTGTCGGTGGCGATCACCACGCTGCTCTGGGCCGACCTCGCGAACCGCTACGTGTGGATCGTGCTGCTCACCACGCTGGGCTTCGGCATCGTGGGCTGGGTGGACGACTGGCGCAAGGTCGTGCACCGCAATCCCAAGGGGCTTTCGGCGAAGGCCAAGTTCTTCTGGCAATCGGTGATCGCGGTGGCCGCGGTGACCTACCTCGCCTACAGCGCGCGGCTTCCGCAGCAGACCGAGCTCATCGTGCCGTTCTTCAAGACCATCGCGATCCCGCTGGGCGCGGTGGGCTTCGTGATCCTGGGCTACTTCGTCGTGGTGGGCAGCTCCAACGCGGTGAACCTCACCGACGGCCTGGACGGCCTGGCGATCATGCCCACGGTGATGATCGCTTCCGCGCTCGCGGTGTTCGCCTACGTCTCGGGCAACGCGGTGTTCGCAAAGTACCTGGGCTTCCCGCTCATCTCGGGCGCGGGCGAGCTCGCCGTGGTGTGCGGGGCGATGTCGGGCGCGGGCCTCGCGTTCCTCTGGTTCAACGCGTACCCGGCGGAAGTGTTCATGGGCGACGTGGGCGCGCTCGCGCTCGGTGCCGCCCTGGGGATGGTGGCGCTCGTCGTGAGGCAGGAGATCGTGCTCCTCATCATGGGCGGCGTGTTCGTGGTCGAGACGCTCTCCGTGATCATCCAGGTCGCGTCGTTCAAGCTGACCGGCAAGCGCGTCTTCCGCATGGCGCCGCTGCACCACCACTACGAATTGAAGGGCTGGAAGGAGAACCAGGTCGTCGTGAGGTTCTGGATCATCACGATGATGCTGGTGCTCTTCGGCCTTTCCACGCTGAAGCTGAGATGAACCGCGAATGCCGAGGGAGATGACCGATGAGTGGAAGGCAAAGAGCGTTCTCGTTCTCGGGCTGGGTGACACGGGGCTTTCGAGCGTTCGATGGCTCGCGCGGCATGGTGCTCGGCTGCGTGCTGCCGATACGCGAGCGGCGCCTCCGGCCCTGGGAGCGCTGCGGCACGAACACCCCGAAGTTCGCGTTGCGCTCGGAGCATTCGAGCCATCGCTACTGGAGGGCGTGGATGCGATCGTTGCGAGTCCGGGCATTGCGCTCCGCGAACCGCTCCTCGCAGCCGCGCTCGGCCGCGGGATTGAAGTGGCTGGCGATGTCGAGGTCGCTGCCCGCGCGCTCGCGGGTCGCGCACCGGGAGTACGCGTGCTCGGAGTGACAGGCACCAACGGCAAGTCCACAGTGACCGCGCTCGCCGCGGCCATGGGGACGGCCGCGGGCCTGAAGAGCGTCGCGGCGGGCAACATCGGGCTTCCGGTGCTCGACGCGCTCACGGACTTCGAGCGCGACGGCTTTCCGCAGCTGCTGGTGATCGAGCTGTCGAGCTACCAGCTGGAGACCACGCGCTCGCTCGAGCTCGACGCGGCGACGATGCTCAACCTCACGCAGGACCACCTCGACCGCTACGGCTCGATGGCCGACTACGGGCGCGCGAAGGAGCGGATCTTCCTGCACTGCGGCACGCGCGTGGTGAATCGCGACGACGCCGCGAGCCTCGCCATGGGCCGCGGCGACGGCGACCTGTCGTTCGGGCTGGGCGTGCCGCAGGGCGCCTCGCAGTGGGGGCTCGATGCGAAGCGGCAAGCCCTCATGCGCGGCGGCGAGAAGATCATCGAGGCGCGCGCCATGGCGATGCCGGGCCTGCACAACGCCGCGAACGGGCTTGCGGCGCACGCGCTTTGCACCGCGGTGGGCCTCGAGGCGGCGCCGCTCGCGCGAGCGCTCGCCACGTTCAAGGGGCTGGCCCACCGCGTGCAGGAAGTGGCGGCGGCGAACGGCGTGCGCTTCTACGACGACTCCAAGGGCACGAACGTGGGCGCGAGCGTGGCCGCGCTCGAAGGTTTCGCCGAGCCCGTGGTGCTCATCGCCGGCGGCGACGGCAAGGGGCAGGACTTCGCGCCGCTCGCGCCCGCCGTGGCGAAGCACGCGCGCGCCGTGGTGCTGATCGGCCGCGATGCCTCGCGCATCGAGGCGGCGCTGCGCTCCACCGGCATCCCCGTCCATCGCGCCGCCACGCTCGAAGAGGCGACGCAGGACGCATTCCATCTCGCGCGCGAGGGCGATGCGGTGCTGCTGTCGCCCGCGTGCGCGAGCTTCGACATGTTCCGCAACTACGGCCACCGCGGCGACGTGTTCGCCCAGGCGGCGCGCGCGCTCGCCCAGAGCCGTGACGGCTGATGCTCTACAACCCCGCCCGCCGCGAGTCCCGCCTCGACCAGGCCCTCATCTGGTCGGCGCTGCTGCTCGCCTGCATCGGGCTGGTGATGGTGTATTCCGCCTCGATCGCGATGGCCGAGGCGGAACGCTTCACGGGCTACCGCCCCAGCTACTTTCTCGTGCGCCACTCGATCTACCTCCTGGTCGGGCTGGCGTTTGCCGCGGCGATGTTTCGAGTCCCCCTCTGGCTATGGCAGAGGGCGTCGCCGTGGCTCTTCATGCTCGGCACCGCGTTCCTGGTCGCGGTGCTCATCCCCGGCCTCGGGCGCGAAGTGAACGGCGCGCGCCGCTGGATGCCGCTGGGATTCGCGACGTTCCAGCCTTCCGAGCTCATGAAGCTCTTCGTGGTGCTCTACGCGGCGGACTACACCGTGCGCAAGGCCGCATTCATGGATGACGTGCGCAAGGGGTTCCTGCCCATGTTCTCCGTGATGACGTTCATCGCGGCGCTGATGCTGCGCGAGCCCGACTTCGGCGCGCTCGTCGTGGTGACGACGATCGCCATGACGGTGCTCTTCCTCGGCGGATTGAACTGGCGCCTCTTCGCGGGGCTCGCGGTGCTGCTCTCGGGCGCCTTCGCGGTGCTCATCGTCTCCTCGCCCTATCGCCTGCAGCGCATCCTCGGATTCATGGACCCGTGGTCCGATTCCATGGGCAAGGGCTACCAGCTCTCGCACTCGCTCATCGCGTTCGGGCGCGGCGAGCTCTTCGGCGTGGGACTTGGCGCGAGCGTCGAGAAGCTCTTCTACCTGCCGGAGGCGCACACCGACTTCCTGCTCGCGGTGATCGCGGAGGAGCTGGGCTTCGCGGGCGTGTTCGTGGTGATCATGCTCTTCCTCTTCCTCGTGCACCGCGCCTTCGCCGTGGGCCGGCAGGCCGCGAGCCTCGAGCGCTACTACGCCGCGCTCGTGGCGCAGGGCATCGGCGTGTGGCTGGGCGCCCAGGCCTTCATCAACATGGGCGTGAACATGGGCCTGCTGCCCACCAAGGGGCTCACGCTTCCGCTGCTGTCGTTCGGCGGCACCGGCATCGTCGTCGCGTGCATGGCGCTGGGCATCCTCGTGCGCATCGACTGGGAAAACCGCTACCTCATGCGCGGAGGCTCGCTGTGAAGCCGCGCACCATCCTCATCATGGCGGCGGGCACCGGCGGCCACATCTTCCCGGGGCTCGCCATCGCGAAGGAGCTCGAGCTTCGCGGCTGGGACGTGCACTGGATGGGCACGCCCTGGGGCATGGAGAACCAGATCGTCGGCGACCTCGGCTACCCGATGGTGAGCATCAACATCAGCGGCGTTCGCGGCAAGGGCATCGCGGCGTGGCTCTTCCTGCCGCTGCGCATCCTCGTGTCGTTCCTGCAGTCGACCGTCGCCATCTTCCGCATCCGTCCCGACGTGGTGCTCTCGCTGGGCGGCTACGTCGCGTTTCCCGGAGGCATGATGGCCGCGCTCTGGGGCCGTCCGCTCGTCGTGCACGAGCCGGGCGCCGTGGCCGGGATCACCAACCGCATCCTCGGCACGATCGCCGATCGCGTGATCGTCGGCATGGAAGGCGCATTCGACCGTCCCGTGGCCACGCGCTGGGTGAATCGCATCCCGAAGCCCCGGCGCGTCGAGTGGCTCGGCACGCCGATGCGCGAGGAGATCTCGAGCGTGCCGCCGCCGGGCGAGCGCTACGCGACTCACGTGGGGCGGATCCGCCTGCTGGTCGTGGGCGGAAGCCTCGGCGCGCAGACGATGAACGATCTCGTGCTCGCCGCGCTCGCCTCGATGCCGGCGGACAAGCGCCCGCAGGTCGTGCACCAGTCGGGGCAGAAGCTTCTCGAGCACCTGCAGTACGCCTATCGCCACGCGCACGTCGATGCCGAGATCGTCCCCTTCATCGACGACATGGCGCGCCGCTACGCATGGTGCGACCTGCTCGTCTGCCGCTCGGGCGCGGTCACCGTGGCGGAAATCGCCGCGGCGGGCGTGGCCTCGATCCTCTTTCCCCTGCCGTGGTTCGTGGTCGACGAGCAGACCGCGAACGCGCGCTTCCTCGCCGATCGCGGCGCCGGCATCGCGCTCGACCAGCTCGCCACGAAACCCGAACAACTCGCGGAGATCCTGCTTGGCCTTGATCGAGACCAGCTCGCCGAGATGGCGCGCCACGCGCGCGCCCTCGGCAAACCCGACGCCACGAAACGCTGCGCCGACCTGTGCGTGGAGCTTGCCCATGCGGCATAAGGTGAAGCGCATCCACTTCGTGGGCATCGGCGGCTCGGGCATGTCGGGGATCGCCGAGGTGTTCGCGAACCTGGGCTACACGGTCACGGGCTCCGACATCGCGGAGAGCGCGCCGGTGAAGCGCCTGAAGCAGATGGGCCTCCGCATCGTGATCGGGCACGCGGCGGACAACGTCGCCGCGGCCGATGCGGTCGTCGTGTCCTCCGCAGTCACCGCCGATAACCCCGAGGTCGTGCGCGCGAGGCAG
>Ga0335070_10008745_pt1 | contig 11875 bp, 8 predicted proteins | sample Lox_Sample_13_FD_206722 | JGI IMG/M metagenome (GOLD analysis project Ga0335070, IMG submission 206722) | Soil microbial communities from Loxahatchee National Wildlife Refuge, Florida, United States - Lox_Sample_1.3 | ecosystem: Environmental > Terrestrial > Soil > Wetlands | place: USA: Florida...
AGGAACCGTCGAGTCGCGGATCGTTGATCAGCCCTTTCCAGCCCACCGTGGTGCGGGGCTTTTCGAAGTACACCCGCATCACCAAATAAAGCGTCGCGGCGACTTCCCGTCGTAGTTCATTTAATTTTCTCGCATACTCGAGAGCCGCGTCTACGTCATGAATCGAGCAAGGGCCGACAATCACCAGAACGCGTTTGTCCTTCTTACTCAGGATGTTCTCGATGGTCTCTCGACCGGCGAGAACAGTTTGAGCGGCCTCGCGCGTCATCGGCAGCTCTCTCGTGAGATCTACGGGTGTGACTAGCGAGACGAATTCTTCAACGCGAACGTCATAGGTTTGTTTGAGCGGCATTCTTCTCTTCTCCCAAAAAGACACTGCCTTGCATGGGCTATAGCCGCATCCGAGAGTCCAACGCGACTGCAGCCCGACAGCCGGCGCGTCTACAGTCGCTAGCCCGGATTCTGCACAAGCCACCTGCTGCGACCGCGGATCTGGCCGTCCTTCCGGGCGTCCTCGGGTCTCGAACCTTGCGACGTACTGAACGAGTACGCCTCAGGTCCGAGCCCCTGTGGTTGCCCGGTGGCACAACCATCTCCACGATCTCGCCATGGCGTCTCGTGCACTATGCGGGCTAGGAGCGTTTCCGGAAACCCGCCCCTACCTCCCCCGATTCCATCTTCCGCTCGAATCACTTTCCGGCTGCCGGTCGATCCGGGCCTTGGTCTTTCTTCTCGAACCACTTCAGTAGGTAATAATTGGCGATGCCGATCAGGACCATCGCCACCATCAAAGCCGGATATGAGATCTTCCAGTTCGCGGCCCCTGTCATCATGGACCACTCGGACATGCCGCCGACTCCGGCCAGGAGCGTGAGTGGCATAAAAACGGTGGTGATGAAGGTCAGGCGCCTGACCGTCGAGTTCGTCTCGTTGGCGGTCTTGGCCATCTGGTTGTTCAGCATGGAGAGGTACATCTCCATGAGGCTGGTGACGATGTCGCGAGAGGTCTCGATCAGCTCGAAGAATTTGGCGAGATGGTCGTAGATGTCCCGATAATGGAAGATCGCCTCTTCCGAGATGAAGGGAGAGTCTTTGCGGCAGATCTTCACGAGTATCTCCCGCTCGTGGAAGAGGTTCTTGCGGAGCGCCAAGAGATCCCGGCGCAGCCGGAGCAACTCCGCGGGATTGAAGCGCGAAAGGTCGACCAGCATCGCGTCCTCGGCATTGTCCAGCTCCTCCTGGAGCGCTTCGATCGCCACGAACTTCTGATCCACGACGTGGTCCAGGACGACATGCAATAGGAACGACGGCCCCTTTCGGGCGCTCTCGATATCGAGCTCCACGATGCGCTCGATGTCACGCAGAAGCGGGTGGTTGCTGGAGTCACGTCCGCTCACGGTGACCAGGAAGTTTTCTCCAATGAACAGGTCCACCTCGTCGATTGAGAGCACTCTATTGGCGTAACGAAAGGAGTTGAAAATGATAAAGGTATTCCCAGGAAAGTCCTCGATCTTGGGAACCTGATTCTCATCCGTACAATCCTCCACAGAGAGCGGATGGAGGCCCAACGGATCGATGAGGGCCGAGAGCTCCTCTTTGGTCGGCTGGCAGTAATCCAGCCACAGAAAACCCTCCACCTTGGCCGCGGCCAGGGCCTCAGCCAAGGTGGCGACGCGAGCCGGTTTCCCCATCCGGGAGATGTGGTAAAAACGGGACTCGGACATTGTCTCCCCCTACGCCTCCAATGAGGTTCTCTTGGCTGGTCACGTAGCCCGCATTATACACGAGACACCGTAGCGAGATCGTGGAGATGGTCGTGCCACCGGGCAACCACAAAGGCGCGGACCTGAGGCGTACCTGTCAGTACGTCACCAGGTTCGAGACCCGAGGACGCCCGGCTTCCGGCTCGTAGAGTCTACAGCTCGCAGAGAAAAACGGCCATATCCGCGGTTGCAGCAAGTGGTTCGTGCATAAAACGGGCTTAGTCTTGCGGAATCCTCGCTCCGACATTGCGTAAAGAGCAGTAGCGCGAAACCGACGTCACGCGAACCAAACCGCTGAGTTGTACGGAAAAGATATGCAAACTCAACGCCGATTCAGCGTCCTATCTTGGTGTTACCGAGATACTATAGGGCTTTTGCTGGAGCAGATCAAGGGAAACGATCTCGGGCTTGTTGCGTGAGATAGGCTGCATTCCTTCTTCAAGATCCCCCCGTCTCTTAGCCCTCCGAGCCGAAGAAAAATTACAAGGGAAATAACGATTGCGAGGATGTGCCTCGACACCCCCGGCACAGGAGTCATGCAGCTCATTACAAATAAGCTCTCGGCCTTGTCCCCGTCTGCTCTCTTTGGACCAGCAGTTCGTTGGTGGCTTGTACCAGAATCGAGTGGTATGTCCTGATGCAGTCAACAAAACGTACCGGCTCGGCTCCGCGGGCGAATCCGTGGGGGAGAGTCTTATAAAACGCTCGCTTCCCAAGAAGCGGTAACGTAGAGCGGACGGCGGGCCAGGCGTTCGGATTTTTTCCCAAGCGCCGGGCCAGCATCCTGGCATCTTCCAGATGACCCCAACCCACGTTGTATGCCGCCAGGGCCATGTACGTCCGATCAGGCTCGGGCACGCTCACGCCGATGCGTTTGTGTAGATGGGCAAAATAACGCGCCCCGGCGGAGATAGACTCGTCCGGATCAAGTCTCCTCATTACCCCCAGGTCAGCGGCAGTCTTCCGGGTCAGCATCATGAGGCCCCTCACCCCGGTGAAACTCTCCGCCTCGGGATGCCAATGTGATTCCTGGTAGGCAAGGGCTGCTACGAGACGCCAGTCCACCTCGTATCGTCGCCCTGCGACTTCGAAATACTTGCGGTACTCCGGCAGGCGTTCCCGCAGCCGTCGGTGATAGGTGACCACGTCCATGAAGTCGAACCGTTCGAGGTGTCCGTAGTAGTGCTGCTTCAATTGCTCGATGAGTGCGGCGGTTTCTGGCGTGTTGAACCAGTTCTCCACGGCGGCCCGGAGCTGCGACGAGTGAGGGTTCATCGCCCAGGCGAGGAGCTCGCGTTCGGAGATGGGAAAATGTGTGACAAGGTGGGGATAATAACGCTGTTGAATTGCCACCATATTAGAATTGGCGATGGTCAAAGGTATGGTGCCCTTGCAGACCATCCCCAGAAGCTCCTCGGTCTCGTACTCGGACACCGGCCGCCAAGAGAGCTGGGGGTATCGTGCCTTTTGTTCCTTGAGGAGCTCTTCTTCCACGGTTCCGGCATGGACCCAGAGCGGCTGGCCGATGAGGTCGCCCATGGCCCGAGGGGAGTACCCGCCTCGTCGTCCCACTACCTCCATCGTCACCTCCATGTAGGGCGGACCGAAGGCCAGGTGTGAACTCAGAGTCTTGGTTATGGCCACGCCGGCGGCAATAATGTCCGCCTCACCTCGGAGCAACGCGGGCACCATATCTCGAACATTGTGAGTGAAGACCGGCTTCAGCTTCACCCCGAGGTGGTCGGCGAAGGCTTGGGCGAGCTCATACTCGAAGCCGGCGCGGTTGCGAGGCGCCTCAGAGTAGGACGTTGGATCGTTGCGGGTGAGCACCCGTAGCTCTCCTCTGGCCTTTATGACATCCAGGGCGTTCCTCATGGCGAGTTGCTCGCAGGCCACACCTCCCAAGAGGATAAGAGAAATGATAGCTCCCATACATATCCTGGCTCTCGCAACACACACAGCTCGGATCATTTTCAGAGGCATCGACTTCCCTCCCTGTGTGCATGGACAAGGCGCTGGCCCATCTCAGATCGAGGGTCTAAGAACCATTGATCGCGACGATGGAACACGTGGGCATGTTCATCAGAACTCCTATCAGGGGGCCTCGTTTCTTTGCAGCCGTTGCCTTTGCTGCTCTCAGCCTTCGGACTATTCGCTTAGTTCAGGTAAGGAAACGGGCCGTCATACTCCCAAACGCAGTCTTCACATCAAGTGTGCTCAACCCGTGTTCCATGGCCGCACAAGCCACACATGTTCGTCCACTTTCAACGCTCGCTTCGGTAACATGTGTTCAATAGTTCAGGAGGCATGCCAGAATCCTCTCCTCGACATAACGGTATGTATAACAACCGGTTATCCGATCTGATGCATTTCAGCGACAATTGGCAAGCCGCCAAATCTAGCGAAAGCACAAAGTCAAATCGCCAAGGGAAAGCGAGCCAGGATGAAATGTTGAGATGAGGCAGCAGATGGGGTTAACTGCACCGGAAAAAGCTCTGGCCAGATCGAGGTGAGTCGCGGTTGTCCGCGGTTGTCCGTTGATGAGTTATCTTGACTGCCACCAATTCACTGGGAAAATCAAGATAACATCTCTACTAGGGCGATAGACTGTTCAGGTCTCCCACAAAATGTCGGTGACTTCGCAAAAAGGCGCCAAAGTAGACGGCACAAGCTCTTCCGCCACCGACGGGACAAGGCGCGAGAGTCTTGCCGATTGAGGCGTACAGAGAAGTACGCTGTAATGAGGAAAGATGAAGCGCAATGCCGCAGATGGACTTTTTACGAAGCCGTCAATGTTGGATGCGGCAGGTTCACCAATATTCTCCGGCCGAGAAGGCCAGGAGGAACTGGCCTGCGTAATACATGGGTAATCCGAAGAGTCGATTGAAGAATTCCCTCTTCCAGAAGCGGTCGCGGGCGACAAACACATCAGAACAATAAAAGCTGAGGGCGCCGGCAAAAACCATGATGCGTCCGAACCTGGTCAGACGAGAATCACCGAGAACAGTCCACGCCCCGAGCACCATGATGGTGATCACGATCAGGTAGAGGAGTACCGGCGTCTTCATTTTACCAAGATAGGGCTTGAGCCAAAGGTACACAATTCCGCCCACGGCCAGAAAAACTGGACATCCGATCCACGTCCACGAGGTTGTCTGCGTTAGGTAGAGAAAGGCCAAGATATAGAAAACGTGTCCGAACAGGAAAAGAACCAGCCCGATTCGGAACATCTTTTCTCGGCGTAGGGCGAGACACACGTCTCCACCCAGACAGAGTACCAATCCCGGCAAGAGGCGATGGTAGTACCCAGGGTTCGGGTGAGGTTGAACTATAGCGGTAAGAACGAAGAGGCAGGAAAGAACCGTCTTGGTTGTCAGCACACCCCTTCTTTCTTCTTTGTGTTCGTAGGTGAGGAGCACCGCCAGGAGGGCTGTCGCCAGAAAGACGAGCACGATATTGTGCATGATCTCCACCTAATCTCTCACGAGAGTTGGATTATCCACGCCTCATGAGTCGTCTTTTCACTTAGGTACTAGAAGGCGGCCAGTCGAGACCGAGGAATCATGTTAGACCCCCCTTACTTTACTTCAACTGCCTCGTTTCCTATAATAAATTTTAGATGTTTGGAACTGCTCAAGCGAAAGGGGAGAGGAGAACCATGCGGTTTGCAGCGTTTGACAAAGATGGTAAGTCGGTTGTTGGCCTTCTGGGCGACGACGGGATCGTTGACATGTCTCTGGTAGACCCGCAGGCACCCATGGACATTCGTGGTCTCCTGCAAATGGGCCCGGAAGCCCTCGCCAGGGCGGCGCAGGCAGCCACCCGGGCCCCTGCCGCTGCACGCAGGCCGGTTGCAGAACTACCTTTCCGCCCTCCCATCGAAAACGCCGGCAAGTACTTCTGCCTCGGCTTGAACTACACGGAGCACGCGGCCGAAGGGGGATTCGACAGACCCACCTTCCCGACCGTGTTCACCCGCTGCAGCACGTCGCTCGTGGGACACGGACAGCCGCTCTTGCGCCCGAACTGCTCTGTACAATTCGATTACGAGGCGGAACTGGCGGCGATAATCGGCAAGCGCGCGCGGCGGGTGGGCAAGATCGAGGCGCTGGACTACGTGGCCGGTTACTCCTGTTTCAACGACGGTTCGATCCGCGACTACCAGTTCATGACCACACAGTGGACGATGGGCAAAAACTTTGATGCCAGCGGTTCCTTCGGCCCCTTCTTCGTATCCGCGGACGAACTGCCGCCGGGGGCGGTGGGCCTGAGGATTCAGTGCCGGCTGAACAGCCGTATCGTTCAAGATGGCAATACCAGTGATATGGTATTCAGCGTTGCTGAAACCGTTTCCTTGTTGTCCTCTTGCTGCACCCTCGAGCCTGGGGATGTCATCGTCATGGGCACGCCTGCAGGGGTAGGCTTTGCCCGCAAGCCGCCGCTCTGGATGAAAGAGGGTGATATTATCGAGGTTGAAATTGAGCGCATCGGCGTCTTGCGAAATCCGATTGTCGATGAGGCCGCGTGCAAGCTTTAGCCCGCATTAGGTACGAACCACCTGCCACGACCGCGGATATGGCCGTCCTTCTCTTTGAGCTGTAGGCTCTACGAGCCGGAGGCCGGGGGACTTCGGGTGTTCCGTCGACAGGCTCGGGACAAGCTCACCTTGCGACGTACTGAAACGTACTCCTCGGGTTTGAGCCCCTGGCGTTGCCTGGTGGCCCAAGCATCTCCATGATCTCGCGACGGCGTCTCGTGCATAACGCGGGCTAGTTTCTTACTCTCCTAAGCTGCTTGACAACGTCACAAACGCTGTGACAGAGTTATTTGTCAAGCCTTCTCCCGGAGGTCGCGTGCATTTCCTGACTTCTTTGTGCGAAGGTAACATCATTCTCGACGCCAATAAGAGGGGATAGGTCTCGGCAAACCACCGGATCTCGCAGTTGAGTTTTCCGGCCGTGAGTGTGTCAGAGGTCGATATTCAGGCAATGGAATCTATAGGAACCCTGGACCTTGCTTATCTAGTCGGCCGGGAGATCGGTACTTGTACCCTGCTCAAAGAGCTGGCGCGTGGGAGCATGGCGGTCGTATTCGTCGCCTACCAGCGAACACTTAAGAGGCAGATCGCCGCGAAAATCTTGCCTAAGTCAGTCCTCACTCCTTTCACTGCCGCGCGTTTCAGACAAGAGGCGGAATCGGCCGCAATTCTCTCGCACCCCAATATCGTCACAGTCTACGAGGCTGGCGAGACCAAGGAGTTTCTCTATATCCTGCTGCAGCTGGTGCAAGGCCAATCTTTGGCTGAACGTCTCCGCTTGATAAAAAACCATGTTCTGCCGTCAAGGCGTATTCTTCCCATCCAAACGATCCTCAAGATTATCATCGAGGTAGTCGGTGCCTTGGATTACGCTCACCGCCAGGATATTGTTCACCGAGACATCAAGCCCGCAAATATCCTGCTCGAGAGCAATACAGAGCGGCCCCTCATCACTGACTTCGGCCTGGCGATTACAACGCGTGGCCCAGACGAAAGGGTCGGAGTCGGCAGTCCCATTTACATGGCCCCTGAACAAATGTGGCGCGGCCATGTAGATGGCCGAGCCGACATTTATGCAACGGGCATGACCCTTTTGGAGATGCTCGTGCCGAACCTGCCGCTGCCGCCCTACTTCACGCAGGAAGAGTTATTCCGACTCAAGTTCCAGGTAGAGAAACACCTCTTCCGGAAGACGCCTTCCCAACTTAATCCCACGCTCCACTGGGAGATCGACGAAATCGTCTTGAAAGCGATAATGCCAGACCCTGAAAAACGATACGCGACCTGTGCGGACTTCCTGGAGGCCCTGATGGGTTACCAGATACGGCACCTGAAATGAACAGCCTCGGAGAAACCGGTGAAGAAACCGAAGATCAGCAAATTGGATGCGCATAGATTCGGCCGTCATCTAGCGATGTTGCTTACCCGTGCCACAATGTACAAACCGCGTCACCCATATGTCAAACAGTCATCTGATATTTTGTATCAGATGGCGGTAAAGGTTCTTGACAACATTTCACCACTAGTCTTTTCCATGCACCATGAGCAGTGCTTTGTCGATGAGGAAGCACTTGATCCCCGCGCAAACGTCTCCAGGGTAATATCGCACTTCAAGAACGTTGGGATCCAGTCGATTACGTTCTACAAAGGGCTCAGCCGCGACGAGCTCGAAACATTCCTGGAACTGTATGTAGATGCGGCAAAGTATTCCGATATCGACGCGCTAAGTTGGGCTCTCGTCGAAAAAGATGTAAGAAATCTGAAAATAAACCACGTCATTTTTACGAAGATAACGCGTGATGAGAAGATAGCTCCCCGCGATGCAGGCGAGAAGGTGCAAGTTGAGACGCAAACTGGGGATCAGGATAGATCCAAGAAGATGCTTTATGACATGCTTCTTGAAACTGCCCTGTCTGATGAGCTCCGGCAGAGCCTTGACGTCGCAGGCCTCCTGGAAAACCCGTCAGCCGTGTCGAGAGATATGATTCAGCGGGACATGCAGAGTTACCGGGAGAAGGCTGTAAGCGACGGACATCCGGGATCGATGTTACTGGACGAGCTCGATACGCTGGGCAAAAAGGTCGACCGGAGCGTCGAGCACAAAGACGGCGTCGAGCTCTCACGACTTGCCGAAGCAGTCTTTGAACTAAAAAGACAACTTATAGAGGGCATAGAGGCCCAGAAGGCCTTAGATGTCAGCTATTCCGATGAGGAGAGCATTCGCAGCAAGGCAGATGAGATCACCGACGGCGTACTGATCCGGCTGATCAGGGAGGAATATAAGGCTGGGAAAATCTCTGCCGCCCGCTTGGCTCAAATTCTGCGCCGACTGATTCCTGAAACCGCTGAACTCAAACGACTGCTCCCGAAGATGAAGCGCGCTCTTCTGGAGGAAGGCATGCCCGTCGAGGAATACTGGAAGCTCGTGCGAGAGATCGGCAAGGAACTGCAGAGTGATGAGCTTGCGAGCGTGTTGCAAGCAAGCTCGAAAGAGGTGGGTGTTGACGGAAGAGAGCTGGTAGAGGAGATCAAGAGAAATCCGGTCCAAGTCGCCGAGCTCATATGCTTGGCGGCGGAAGTGCAGAAGGCCACAGGGGACACGAAGGTGTTGACGGACGTCTTGGTCGACTATGTTGAACGGCTGGGGCCACAACTGGCTCTCGATACTCTATCTCGGCAGGATAGAGAGGCCGACAAACATTTGCGGAGAGTTATAGCTGAGCTGGAGGTGAATATCGGGGCGCGGCTGCGAAATATGCATGTTGGGGACGATGTCTTGGCGCAGCTCGAGGAACGAATCGACAAACGCCTAGAGGTGATCATCGAAAGATTCAAAGAGGACTTGGTTCGCACTCGGCCGATCGCTAGCCCGAGGGCCAGACCAACGAATCTCAACCTCCTCGATATGTTGGAGCAGACCGTCGGCGATAATGCGGAACTCCGCGGGGTGCTATCGACAGTCCGTGCCAAGGTTGAGGCCGAACGCATGGATGCAAATGATTTCGGGCGGATTCACGCCGAGATTCTCAACCAGATCCAGATACGGCGACAGCAACGGCCAAAAGGCAAAACCCGCCCCGGCCTATTGCAACCTCGGGGGGTGATGTATTTCCTCGAAAAAGAAATGGCGCGTGCCAAACGCTACAACGTACCCTTTTCCATCTTGTGCTTTTCGACGGTAGGAGGCCAGTCGCGCGACCCCGAACCGTCAGGTGCTACCGCACCGCATGACCTCATAGAGGAAATTCTGAACAAGCTCGCGAGTATCCTGAGGGAGGCAGACGTGCTCGGGCACCTGGAAAAAGGGAGGATGGTTGTATTTCTCCCGATGACAGCTGGTAAGCAAGCCAGATCTGTCCTTCGGCGCTGCCTGAAGATGCTCAATTCGGAACCGGTGACCATCGACGGCGTCGCGTTATCGCCGAAGATAACAGGCATAGCCCACGGCTTCGACCCCAGCATGAAGCCTGACGTGAATGCCTTTGTTAAAGCGGCGGTACATGAACTGGAACATATGATTTCGAGGGTCAGGAACCTGGGCATCTTCTTGTAACTGCGAATCGAACTGTGCCCAGGTCTGTGTCTGCAGGCGGCATGAGGCGTCCATAGAAGTACGCTGCAATGACGGATGAATGCGGATTCGTAAACACAGGAAAAGAAAAAAGGAATCAGGGCAGAATGCCTTGATTCCTCTCGTGCTCGACTGGTGCCCCCGACAGGACTTGAACCTGTGGCCACCGGGTTAGGAATCCGGTGCTCTATCCGCCTGAGCTACGGGGGCATGAACCTCTCCGGACCGATCCTTCCGGTAGGAGAGTCTTACACCAAAGCACGCGTCTTCGCAAGCGGCTTGTCCTGCAGCGGGGAGAGCCGCAGGCCGGGCGCTTTGCTCGTGTTCCCCGTGGGCGCCCTTGTCGCGAGGAGCGGGACGACAGATCTTCCCCTGGCACCGTTCTTGCTTCTCCATAAGGTCGTGGGGGCGTAGCTCAGCAGCAGGGAGAGCGCAGCGTTTGCAACGCTGAGGTCGTGGGTTCAATTCCCGCCGTCTCCACCAAAAAAGTACCCGGCGAGGGCGGAGTCAATCACTCCGCCCTTTTTGCTAGTAGATAGGGCGAATCCAACCGGTATCCTTTTCCACCGTCACCCGACCTACCAGAGACCTGTCCTTTCCGATCACGTCCGCCTCGAAGCTGTCCCCCTTGTCGCGGATGGAACCCAACTGCACGTTGGGGTCCCGGGTGACGTAGTTCCGCAGGGCCAACTGAGCGTCGAACTTGGTCATGGCCCCCTCGGACCCCCAGTATCCGGGCCGCATCGCGCCGCCGTCCTTGATCCAGCCGGCCAGGGGTCCGGTATCCTTAATCCCGAAGCTCATCCCTGCCACGGCGCCTTGTCGGCCCGGACACCCCAATCCTCCTGAGCCATACCGTGAGCCCTGGGCCCACGCGGTGCCGGCGCCAAGGAGAGCCACGCTCAACACGATCACGACTTGGATGAAGATCGTTCCCTTCATGACTCGAACCTCGTTCTCCCAGAGGCTTCTGCCGGGCCGCTGAAGCCAGCGGGTTGGTGAAAACCCCCTCGAGTAGGTGCTCCGGCAGCCGGTCAAAACATATGCCTTATTATTATAGCCGAATTAGCCGAAAAATTAGGGATGCAAAGAAAAAAGAGATGCACATGACGGGCGAGCCGGATGAGTTGAGAAGAGAGATGCAAGGATACTTTGCCCTCGCCTTCGGCCTGGCGTGGATCGTATGGAGAGGGATCGGTCCTTATTTTTTTGGGCCGTTGGGCTCTCGTCCTCCGGGAGGGAATCTGGTATAAGAAGCATATAGCACGGTCCGCCCCCGGTCGAAGTGAAGCAGATCCCGGCCTCCCGCCGGAGGCGGCGAAAGCCGATTCCCGTCGGCGAAGCGCCATCGTTTCCATGTGCGATCAGCAAGCGCTGTGGGGACCGACATGCGGCAGGAACGATATCGATTTTTTTTCCTCCTCGTGAGCGGGATCATGCTCTTCCAGATGGGGGCGGGCGCCGCAGCTGCGCCCCCGGATCAGCCCTGGACTCAACTCGAACCAGGCCTTGACCTCGGCCTCTTCCCCTCGCCCCGCCCCTCTCCCACCGGCGATTCCTTGATTCGCGTCCTCCGCATCGATCCCGAGCGGTTCGAGCTCAGGCTCCTCAACGCCTCCGCCACCGAGGACAAGCGCCCGCTCACGGCGAAACAGTGGTGCGAGCGCTTCCGGTGCATCGCCGCCATCAATGCCAGCATGTTCCAGGCCGACCTCTCGACCAGCATCTCGCTTATGCGGACTGGAGGGCATGTGAACAACCCCAGGCTCACCAGGGACCGGGCTGTTCTCGCCTTCAACCGCCTCAGCAGGGATGTGCCCCCGGTTCTCATGATTGATCGCGACTGCGACGATCTCGACGCATTGAGCGTTAAGTATGGCACCCTGGTGCAGAGCATCAGGATGCTCTCGTGCAAGGGGAAGAATGTCTGGGCCCAGCAGCCGCAGCGCTGGAGCACCGCAGCCGTCGGCACCGACAGGAAGGGGAGAGTTCTCTTCATTCACG
>Ga0335070_10008746_pt1 | contig 11873 bp, 10 predicted proteins | sample Lox_Sample_13_FD_206722 | JGI IMG/M metagenome (GOLD analysis project Ga0335070, IMG submission 206722) | Soil microbial communities from Loxahatchee National Wildlife Refuge, Florida, United States - Lox_Sample_1.3 | ecosystem: Environmental > Terrestrial > Soil > Wetlands | place: USA...
ATGCCATCGACAGCGTGATAAAGGGGATGATCACGTACGGCATCCACCACCAGTCCCCCAAGGCCCTCGACGAGGCGTACCTCATCACCCACACGGTGGACGACCCGTCTCTCCAGCAGCAGCAGCGCGAGGCCATCATCGAGGGGCTCGTCCGGGTCGGCTGCATCCGGCTCACCGCCGCCGTGACGCCCATCACCCCCGAGGCCCTGAAGTTCGAGATCGAGCCCTTTGACCGGGCCCTGTCCCTCCTCTCGGGAAGCGTGAACAGGTCCCAGCTCTCCCTCAAGATCTCGAAGTTCATCGACATCATCCTCGAGTACGCCCAGGCAGGGAACCGGCAGGAGTTCCTCATCCCCCTCACCATGTTCATCTTAAAGATCGAGGACCGGCTCGAGAGGAACGCCATGTTCTACCGGATCTCGGGGAACTTCCGGGACGTCATGGAGGACCTCGAGTCCACCGACCCGTACGAAATCGTCGCCGCGGTCCTCCAGCGGCTCCAGAGCGGGAACATCTCGCCCCTCGTCCTCGATCTCATCCACCGGCTCCTCGAGCAGACGCCGGACTCGTACAAGAAGTTCGCCGGCCTCTGCAACCTCGCGGACTCGTACTACTCCATCCAGGAGCGGGAGAAGGGGACGGAGATCCTCAAGAAGGTGTACAGCAACCTCTCCGCCCTCAGCGACGCCTACGAGCGGGCCCGGATCCTCGCCGACCTCGCAGGGATGCTCGCCCGGGTGGACGAGGCCCTTGCCCGGGACTGCCTGGAGGCGGCCATCGCCCTCCTCAACCAGGTGCGGGACGAGAAGGGCTCGCTCCTCAGGAAGCACATCGTCTTTGCCATCCTCTCCCTCCACACGCTCAAGACCCAGGAGGAGAACCTCGAGACCGCCCTCGACCTCGTGAAGCAGATCGAGGACCCCACCGAGTACGTGAACGCCCTCATCGCCATCCTCTCCATGGTGATCACGGGCGAGAAGGCAAAGGAGATCCTCGCCTCCATCTACGACGCCATCGCGGCCATCCCGTCGACGTACGAGCGGGTGGCCATGCTCCTCGACGTGGTCCCCCTCGCCGAGCAATACGGGGACCCGGACGATGCCACGCGGCTCCTCGAGGAGGCCCGGGCCGAGGTGGAGTCCATCTCCATCCCCTATATCGGGAGCATGATCAAGAAGGGGCTCGTCCAGGTGATGCTCATGGTCTACCACAAGAGGGGCGACGAGGGGATCAAGCGCAAGGCAAAGGAGGTGACGATGCGCATCGAGGACGAGGAGGCCCGGTCCCAGCTCCTTGCCCAGATCGGTTACGACCGGGCAGATGCCCAGGTGAGCCCGGTCTTCACCTCTCTCCACGCCCTCCGGGAGAAAATCAAGGAAGGCCGGAACCCCCTGAACGAGCTCTCGAGCATCACCCACCAGATCAACACCCTCCCCGACCGGGCGAAGCGGGCGGTCTACTATATCGACCTCTTCAGGATCTTCACGGAAAGCAAGGAGGAGAAGATGGCCGAGCGGATGCTCTCCGCGGCCATCGACGAGGCGGCCATCATCCGGCCCCTCTCGAGGCGGGCCTACGTCCTCGGGGACCTGGCCCTCAACGTCTATTCGGCAGGGTTCGAGGAGCGGTCCAAGGACATCCTCGGCATGGCGGTGTATGCCGCCATGAACATCCGGGACGAGAGCCTCAGAGATGAGGTCTTCTACGAGCTCGACGTCGCCCTCCGGATCATCGAGGAGCGCCTCGCGTGAAGACCATCGAGCTCCACATCTCCGGCCGGGTGCAGAGCGTCGGATTCCGGGCCTGCGTGAAGAGGGTGGCCGCAAACCTCGGGCTGGCGGGCGAGGTAATGAACCTCCCCGACGGGCGGGTGCTGATCACCGCCACCGCCGAGGAGGTCATCCTCGAGAAGTTCGTCTCCATGCTCTACGGCTGCCCGAGGGCCGTCATCCGGAACCTCGAGGTGAAGGAAACGAAGCTCACATCCTTCTCCGATTTCTCGATAAAACGGGCCCCGGACTACTGAGTCCCACCCTGCTCGGGGATCATGAAGGGCTGGTTCCCCAGGAGGGCCTCCCGGAACCGGGCCACCATGTCGTCGATTCCCTCGGCCCGCACCGAGATATAGAGCCTCGAGAGGAGCCGCTCCACGAGGCCCTCGGAGAGGTGGCACCGGCGGTCCCCGTGCTCGAAGTCACCCTCGCGGACCCCCCGCCGCGCGAGCTCGAAGACGGCATCGTCAACCATGGAGGGCTTGAGGGGCTCTATGAGGTCATAGACGAGGCTCCCCGTCCCCTCGTGGAGCATCCCGAGGTCCGGGTCCAGGTTCGCCCCGCAGACCGCCCGCATACACTGGGAGAAGAGCATGGCGTACCCAAAGGAGAGCATGGCGTTCACCGGGTCCTGGTGCGGCCGCCTCGTCCTCCGCCGGAAGCCGAGCTCCGGGGGGAGGGTGCGGGAGAGGATCTCGTAGTACATGTCGGTGGAGAGGGAGAAGAGCCGGCGGATCTCGTCGAGCTTCACGAGGAACTCCAGCTCCCCGAGGGAGGTCGTGAGGAACTCGAGCTCCCCCTTGTAGAGGATCTCTGCCCCCGAGGCTTCCCCGAGCCGCTCGAGCCGGGTCATCCGCTCCCGGATGGCCCCGTTCGCGATGGCGAGGGCGTACCGGTGTGCGGGGGCAATCTTCTGGACGGCCTTGATCTCCTCGTCTGGGTGCCGGAGCGGGGGGTGGAGGAAGCCGACCGGGGTGCTGTCCTGGTCGAGGAAGCTGATGGAGCCCCCGGCCCGGAGGAGGTGGGCGATGGCCGCGGTGTGGATGGTGTGGCCTCCGGCGATGACCAGGTGATGGACGCTCCTGAGAGGGAGGTTCTGCACCTCGCCCTTTCTCAGGATGATCAGCTGGGTGGGGGTGGCCTTGATGTGTGCACCATACCCCGAAACGGTGAGCCAGGGGACTTTCTGGAAAACCATCCTAATACGGTGAAAGAACATGGGATGCGCAGGACTTGAACTCATCGCTTCGTGCCTCCGGGGAACCCGAAGGGCGAGAGCCCGAGGGAGAACGCGACGGGCGTAAGCCCGGGCGAGAGCCAGCAGGTCCGAAGGCCTGATGGCGACCAACGGGGCGAAGCCCCGGTGGTGATTCGCACCTTCGGTGCTCAGCCCCTCCGGGGGTTCACACCTTTGGTGTTCAGCCCCTCCGGGGGAGGGAAAGCATCTTCAACCGAGAGATCCCCACATCAGGATATGGAGCCGGGGGCCCGTGCCGAGTGGGAGACCCTGCGGCATATCCTCGTCCACGAGCCCGGGATCGAGGTCTTCTTTGCCCTCCTCGACCCCGGGGCCCACCTCTACGAACGGTTCTTTTCGCACCACGAGGCCCGGTGGGAGCACCGGCAGCTCTGCGACCTCCTCCACAACTCCTTCGGGGTGCGGGTCCACCATCTCAAGACGGCCCTCATGGAGGAGGCAGGGGAGCCGGGGCCGGTGCGGGACCGGCTCGTCGCCCTCGCGGGGAGGCGGCTCGGGGACGGGAGGACCCAGGCCAATGGAGGGCACCGGGGAGGGGACCTCCCTACCGTTCCCCTGTCAATGCGCGACCCGGAGCACCTCTTCCGGATTGCGGTGCTCAACCCTTCCGTGGGGCATGGGCCCGCCGGCAAATTCCGGCTCGTGAACCCCCTCCCGAACCTCTACTTCATGCGGGACCAGCAGGCCGCGACCGACCGGGGTATCTGCATGGCCCGGATGGCGACCCCCGAACGGGCGGAGGAGGTGGCGGTCACCTCCCTCGGTCTCGCGGCCGTCGGGATAGAACCCGTCCACCGGGTTGGCCGGGGGAGGTTCGAGGGCGGGGACTTCCTCCCCGCCGGCGACTTTGCCCTCGTTGGCTGCGGGTCGCGGACGAACCCCGAGGGGGTGCAGGACCTCCTCGGGGGCGGGATCGGGACCTGGGAGGTCGCCGTGGTCAGGGAACCGCAGCACCCCCTCGTCACCGGGCGCGACCACATGGTAAACATGCACCTGGACACGTACCTGAACTTCCCGAAGGAGGGGGTGGCGGTGGGGAGCCCGGCTCTCCTCCGGGAGGCGAAGGTGACGGTCTGGCGCCGCTCGGGGGACGGGTACGAGCGGGCCGGTCCGGGAGGCAACCTCATCGAGTACCTCGGGAGCAAGGGATTTGAGCTCATCGAGATCACCACCCTCGAGCAGCTCTGCTATTCCACGAACTTCCTCTGCGTGCGTGACGGTGCCTGCGTCAGCCAGGACGCGAGCGCCCTCGCCCCCATCGTGCTCAGGCGCCTGGGGGAGAAGGCCCGGGCGGACCCGGGGAAGTATGGCCGGCTCCTCTCCCAGGCGGAGCATGACTACCAATCCATGAAGGCCGAGTCCGAATTCTTCCCCCATAGGCGTGAGGTCTATGCCCACGGCCTCGAGATGACGACCCTCCTCCTCACGAACGCCACCGGGGGATACGGCGGCGCCCATTGCATGACCTGCGTGCTTTCCCGGTAAATCACGGGAGGATCCGGGTCCCGGCAGTCCCCTCCAGCCCCTCGGCGGCCTTTTCGAGAGAGGTGACGATGGCGTACCGGCCGCCCTCCTCAACGAAACGGGCGCAGGCCTCCATCTTCGGCCTCATGGACCCCTCGGGGAACTGCCCCTCCCGGAGCCAGGCCCGGACCTCGGCCGCCCGGGCGGAGCGGACGTGCCTCTCCCGGAGCGTGCCGAACCCGAGGGAGACCTGCTCCACGTCCGTGAGGATGAGGAGGACCTCGGCCCCGATGGCCGCCGCGAGGCGTTCCGCGGTGAGGTCCTTGTCGATGACCGCCTCGATCCCGGAGACGTTTCCCGCGGCGTCCTGCACCACGGGGATCCCCCCGCCCCCGGCGGCGATGACGATGAAGCCCTCGTCCACGAGGGTCCGGATGGAGGACTCCTCCACGACACGGACGGGGGCAGGCGACGGGACCACCCGGCGGAGGAGCCCCCCTCCTGAGGGGAGGACCGCCCACCCCTCCTTTTCCGCGAGCTGCTTTGCCTCCGCCTCCCCGTAGAAGGGGCCGATGGGCTTCGAAGGGCAGAAAAAGGCCGGGTCGGCAGGGTCCACCACCGTCTGGGTCACCACCGTGATCACCCGCCGGTCGATCCCCTCGTCCCGGAGGGCGTTTTCCAGGCTCTGCTGGATCATGTACCCGAGCATCCCCTGGCTCTCGGCCCCGCAAACATCGAGGGGCATCCGGGGGAGGGTGTCCCTCGCGCACTCGTTTTTCAGGAGGATGTCCCCCACCTGGGGACCGTTCCCATGGGTGATGGCTATGCGGTGCCCCTCCTCCACGAGGCCGGCGAGCCGCTTTGCCGCATACCGGACATGCCCGAACTGCTCCTCCGCGGTCCCCTTCTCCCCCCGGCGGAGAATGGCGTTCCCTCCCAGGGCTACCACGAGACGCATAGGAGATCCGGGGATTCCGGGGGACATAAGAGAATGGGTGGACCGATCCGCTCATGCTATGAACACTACGAGCTGAGACAGAATGCCAGAGACAGCGGAGGAAGCACATGGACAAGATCTCCATTGGGACAAACTTCTTCATCCCCATGCCGGTCGTGCTCGTGGGGACTCAGGTTGACGGGAAGGAGAACTTCATGGCCTTGGGCTGGTGCACAAGGGCGAACGCACACCCACCCATGCTCACCTGCGGGATAGGGAACCACCATCACACCCCGAAGGGGATCGCCCAGACGGGGACCTTTTCAGTGAACCTCCCGTCAAAGGACCTCCTCGAGAAGATCGACTACTGCGGTCTCGTCTCAGGGGCGACGGTGGACAAGTCAAAGGTCTTCTCCGTCTTCTACGGCAACCTTAAGACCGCTCCTATGATCCAGGAATGCCCGGTCACCCTCGAGTGTCGGCTCGTGCAGTCCGTCCCCCTGCCGACGAACACGCTGTACATCGGAGAGATTGAAGGGACATGGGCGGACCCGGTGGTGGTGAAGGACGGAAAGCCGGACTTTCCCGCCATGGACCCCCTCCTCCTTACCATGCCGGACAACACCTACCGGACCCTCGGGGGCGCCGCAGGAAAGGCGTGGAGTGCAGGACTCAGACTGAAGAAGGGCGGTTAGATCCTCCCGGAAGAACGAGAAGCGGGATTCCAGAAATGCTGTACCCGGAACGGTGGGCGGGTATGCCGGGCTCATTCCTGCCGGACATGCATCCCGTTTCTCTCTCGGGACAGGAGCTTTCTCCGTGCCGGATCATGCACCCATAAATATCATGCCATGTAACGGCATACCAAGGGATACCGGATGTTCTGGGACGAGCGGATGGAGACCCTGAAGGGGAAGGAGCTCGCGGCCCTCCAGCTGAAGCGCCTGAAGTGGACGGTGGCGCAGGCGGCAAAGATCCCCTTCTACCGGGACCTCCTCGGGAAGGCCTCGCTCGGGCCCGGGGACATCAGGGCCCTGTCGGACGTGGAGAAGATTCCCTTCACCATGAAGAAGGATCTCCGGGGGGGCTACCCCTTCGGCTTCCTCGCGGTGCCCCTGGAGGAGGTCAGGCGGATCCACACCACCTCGGGGACCACGGGGAAGCCGACCGTCGTGGGGTACACGGGGAATGACCTCTCGAACTGGGCCGGGCTCATCGCCCGGAACCTAACCATGGTCGGCCTCGCCGAGGGGGACGTCTTCCAGAACATGGTGAACTACGGGCTCTTCACCGGGGGGCTCGGGTTCCACTACGGGGCCGAGCTCATGGGCCTCACCGTCGTTCCCTCGGCCACGGGGAACACGAAGCGGCAGATTGAGATGATCCAGGACTTCGGGGTCAATGCCATCCACTGCACCCCCAGCTATGCCATGCACCTCTCCGAAGTGGCGGCGGCCGAGGGAGCACGGTTCCCGACCCTCCAAATCGGCTGCTTCGGGGCCGAGCCCTGGTCCGAGGCGACCAGGGCGGAGCTCGAGCGCCGGCTCGGGGTCTCGGCCTTCGACTCGTACGGTCTCTCGGAGATGTACGGCCCGGGGGTTGCCATGGAGTGCCAGGAAAGGGACGGGCTCCACATCTGGCATGACAGCTACCTCGTGGAGATCATCGATCCCGCCACCGGGGAGACCCTCGGGCCCGGGGAGAAGGGCGAGATGGTCATCACCACGCTCGTGAAGGAGGCGATGCCCCTCCTCCGGTACCGGACGGGGGACATCACCATGCTCAGGGACGAGGACGGCTGCTCCTGCGGCCGGGGGCAGAAGATCAGCCGGATCCTCGGGCGGTCGGACGACATGCTCGTCGTGCGGGGTATCAACGTCTTCCCCTCCCAGATCGAGCATGTCCTCTTCTCACTCCCCGAGGTCGGCGAACAGTTCATGGTTTACCTCGACCGGGTCCACCAGCTGGACGAGATGACCATCGAGGTGGAGATGAACCGGGCGGCCTTCTCGGGAGAGCTCCGGGACCTCCACCGGGTGCAGGAGAAGATCGCCTCGGCCCTCCGGGAGACACTCGGGATCAGGACCGACGTGAAGCTCGTGGAGCCGGGCTCCCTCCCCCGGTTCGAGGGCAAGGCGAAGCGGGTGGTGGACAGGAGAGGGGTGTTGTTCTGATGTACTGGGATTCCAAGATGGAGACGATGGACCGGGAGGAGCTCGGGCGCCTCCAGCACCGGCTGTTGAAGACCCTCGTGTACCGGCTCTACAGCTTCTCGCCGTTCTACCACCGGAGGATGGAGGAGGCAAAGGTCCACCCGGACGACCTGAAGACCCTTGCCGACGTGACGAAGCTCCCTTTCATGTTCAAGCGGGACCTCAGGGACAACTATCCCGACAAGCTCTTCACGGCGACGAAGGAGGAGCTCGTCAGGTACCACGTCTCCTCGGGCACCACCGGGAAGCCGACGGTCGTAGGATATACCGAAAACGATCTCGAGGAGTGGACTGTCTCCCTCGCCCGGGCCCTCACCTCCTGCGGCCTCGGGGCGAAGGACGTCATCCAGGTGAGCTACGGGTACGGCCTCTTCACGGGTGGGCTCGGGCTCCACTACGGGGCCGAGCGCATCGGGGCGACGGTCATCCCCACCTCCGTCGGGGGGACGGAGCGGCAGATCGAGCTCATGCAGGACCTCGGGGCGACGGCCATCTGCTGCACCCCCTCGTACCTCCTCCACATGGGGGAGGTCGCCGAGAAGATGGGGGTCTCCATCAAAAAGGACACGAAGATGCGGGTCGGGATCCTCGGGGCCGAGCCCTGGACCGCCGAGATGCGGAACCGGATCCAGGACTGGCTCGGGATCAGTGCCTATGACATCTACGGGACGAGCGAGCTCTCGGGCCCCCTCTTCACCGAGTGCACCGAGCAGAACGGGATCCACGTCTGGGGCGACTTCGCCTACACCGAGGTCGTCGACCCGAAGACCGGCGAGGAGGTCGCCGACGGGGAGAAGGGGGAGCTCGTCATGACCATCCTCAAGAAGGAGGCCCTCCCCATCGTCCGGTTCCGGATCGGGGACATCACCTCCATGACGAGGGAGGTCTGCGCCTGCGGGAGGACCCACCCGCGGATCATGCGCATCACCGGGAGGGTGGATGACATGCTCATCATCCGGGGGATCAACGTCTTCCCGTCCATGATCGAGCACACCCTCATGGGCATCCCCGAGGTGGGCCAGCACTTCCAGATCGTGGTGGACCGGAAGCACGAGCTGGACACCCTCCTCGTGAGGGTGGAGGTGAAGCCCGAGGCCTTCTCCGACAAGATCACCGACCTCATGAACCTGAAGGCAGGGATCGAGAAGCGCCTCGAGTCGGCCCTCACGGTGCATGCCGACGTGGAGCTCGCCGAACCCGGCTCCCTCCCGAGGTTCGAGGGGAAGGCGAAGAGGGTCACCGACAGGAGGAAGTTGTAATGGAGCATGAGAAGTACTTCATCAAGCAGATCTCTGTCTTCTCGGAGAACAAGCCCGGGAGGCTTGCGGCCATCGCGAAGGCCATGGAGGAGGAGGGGGTGAACATCTTCGCCTTCTCCATCGCCGAGGCCGACGGCTTCGGGGTGGTGCGGGCCCTGGTGAACCACCCGGACAAGGCGTACCGGAAGCTCACGTCCCTCGGGTTCGTCGTCTCCTTCACCGATGTCATCGGGGTGAGGATGCGGGACCAGCCGGGCGGGCTCTACGAGGTGGCCCGGGTCCTCGGTGAGGCGAACATCAACATCGAGTACTCGTACGCGTACAGCGGGAAGGAGGCGGCGGTCCTCATCCTCCGCGTGGACAATATCAGGAGCGCCATCGAGAAAATCCTCGCCCACGGGGGCTCGCTCATGGAGGCGGCCTTCTTCAGCTAAAGCCCCCTCACCGTTTCTCCCACTTCCCGAGCTCCATGATGGAGGAGAGGGTCCCGCCCCGGGAGATCTCCTCCCGTATCCGCTCCTCGCCTTTCTGCACCTCCCGGGCCCTCCTCGCCACCTCGTAGGCCCGCTCCCCCGGGATGACCACCACCCCGTTCTCGTCGCCCACGACCCAGTCCCCCGGCCGGACGACCTGCCCGCAGCAGGCGATCTCGGTGTTGATCTCCCCGAACCCCTTCGGTTCGCCGGCGTTCGGGACGACGGCCCGGGCAAAGACCGGGTAGCCGATCCTCCGGATGTCGTCCACGTCCCGCACGGCCCCGTCGATGACCACACCGGCGATCCCCTTCACCATGCAGCTCCTCGTGGCAAGCTCCCCCCAGGGGGCGACGTGGACCCCGCCGTCGTTGTTGATAACGATGACATCGCCCGGCCCTGCCCGGTCGATGGCCTCCACGGGCTTTGCCCAGTCGCCGGCGAAGGTCTGGACGGTGACCGCCCTCCCGGCTATCTTCACGTCCCCGCAGAGGGAGAGGATCCCCTGCATCGCCCCCTTCCGGTGCATGGCGTCCGAGATGTTCGGGGTGGACGTCCCCATGAGAAGCTCCCGGATTTCATCGTCCCTGGACCGGGCCCCCTTCCGCCGGCTCCCCGGACGGTCGATGGCCCGCCGGATAGTCCTCGTCGAGCCGGTCACGTCCCCCGACCGGACGATGTTCCCGCCGACGATGACGATGGAGGCCCCGGACCTCACCGCCTCGGCCGCCGACTCCGCGTCGAGCCCTCCGGCGACGGCAATGGGAACCGTGACCCTCCCGGCGAGGTCCTTCACGAGGTCCACGGAGGTAACCCCCACCATCTGCTGGTCGATGCCGGCGTGGGCCGCTATGATGTCCACCCCGAGCTCCCCGAGCCTCACGGCCCGGCCGACGGGGTCGTGGGAGTTTATGAGGTCGGCCATGATCCGCACCCCGTAGAGTTGCTTCGCCCGGACCGCCTCCCGGACCACCTCGTCATCAGCCGTGGCGAGGATGCAGACAATGCCCGCGCCTGACTTCGCCGCCATCTCCACCTCGAGGGTGCCCGTGTCGGCGACCTTCATGTCGGCGACGATCTCCCGGTCGGGGAACTCGGACCTCAGCCTGCGGACCGCCTCCATGCCGGCGCTCTTGATGAGGGGGGTCCCGGCCTCCACCCAGTCGGCCCCGCCAAGGACCGCCTCCCGGGCGATAGCGACGGCCCGGTCCGGCTCGAGGAGGTCGAGGGCGACCTGGAGAACGGGGCCCGCTTGGATCCCCTTTGCGCCCCTCCTCCGGATCCCCCGGGCGCCCCCCGTCCGGGTCCCTTTCGGGGCCCTCCCCTGCCCCTGCCTGCCCCCTTCCGCAGCCGGGCTCATACCATGGGGTGGGGGAAGAAAAGGGATAAGGGTTGCTGGGATCCCGGGTCCCGCAGGAGCCGGGATCGTCCAGGGGGAAGGGGGGCCCTCGGGACGGGATCCCGGGTCCCGCAGGGAAATCCGGCTCCGAAGGATCCGGGGGTGTCCCGGGGGTGGGGGCCCCTCGGGACCATGCCTGGATCGCCCAGGGGGGAGGAGGCGCGAAGCGGCTCCTCCGTCCAGGGGGGTAGGGGCCCCTCTGGACTGGGGAACGGGCCCCTCTGGATGGGATCGAGGGAGCGGGCGCGGAAGGTTCAATGCCGGGGAGAGCAATACCTCCGGGGAGAGCAGGGGCAGGAACAGGCCCATGGAACCGGAATCCCTCCGCACCCGGATCGCGGCCCTCGCGGCGAGGATGAGGCGGGCCGGATCGAAGGAGGCCCTCGCCGTCATCATCGCCGGAGAGGTCGCGGCCTACTCACTCCATGACCTCCTCCAGCTCCGGGCCTCGGTGGAACGGGACCTCAGGCACGTCCCCCCGGCCTACCGGGCACAGCTCCAGCCGAAGATGATGGCCCATCTCTTCGGGACCCACCATGCCATCATGGCGGCTTACCACCGGGGGAGGTTTGATGAGTACCACGGTCCCCCGGAGGGGAAGCTCGGGGAGTTCTGCGATCTCCTCCTCGGGATTCCCGACCGGGAGGATGAGACGGATCCCAGGCTCACCCTCCTCTACTACCTCATCGCTGCCTTCACCATCTTCGTCTGCGAGCTCCCGGGCCATCCCGTGGGCACGCCCTTCCCGGGGGGGTTCCTCGTGGAGGAGCGGGACGGGACCTACCACTGCCCGGTCCGGGAGAAGGAGGACGATGTCGAGACCTCCATCTGCCCCTTCTGCCCGGCCGAGCAGAGCGCCCTACCGGGGGACGAAGCGCTCTGAGAAGATGATGGAGGACAAATCCTTCTTCGGCGGGGCAGGCATCTCCGCCGGGAACCCCGCGGGGACGAGGGAGACGAGGGTGTAGCCCCCCGGGACCCCGAGGAGTTCCCGGATGGCCCCGGCATAAGGCTTCTTGTCCCCGGCTACCCAGCAGCTGCCCACCCCGTAGGCCCACAGGCCGAGGATCAGGTTCATGGTCGCGCAGGAGCAGTCCT
>Ga0335070_10008747_pt1 | contig 11873 bp, 9 predicted proteins | sample Lox_Sample_13_FD_206722 | JGI IMG/M metagenome (GOLD analysis project Ga0335070, IMG submission 206722) | Soil microbial communities from Loxahatchee National Wildlife Refuge, Florida, United States - Lox_Sample_1.3 | ecosystem: Environmental > Terrestrial > Soil > Wetlands | place: USA: Florida...
TGGCGTGGGTTCGAGTGCAATGTCGCGCGCGGTCGATTTGGGAGTGATCCGGCCGGTGGGAATCGAAGGCATTCTGTGCGTACTGCCGCTGGTGGCAGTGCTGGCTGCCGCAATGTACTTAGAGCACTTTCAGGGAGCAGCGGTTGGCGTGGCTTTTGCAATCGGAGCCGCTTTCCTTGCTTACCGTGCGACAGAGATGTTTTCGATCATGAAAGGAATCTGGTATTCGGCCGCTGCGCTAACGCCCATTGTGGTGCTGCTGGGGGCAGTGCTGGTGTGGTTACGGCGAATGCCGGGCCAGCAGGTCAAGCACAAGCGGCAACAAGTGGTGCTGCTGATCGCTCTGGCAGGGATATGCAGCCTGACGCAGTATCCGTTTGCGGCTCCCATCTATTTCAGCTATTCCGCACCTTTGACCTTACTTGCAGTAGTGGCAATTGTAAGCGTGGGCAAAGTCCGGCGTGGAACCTATGTCCTGGCATCGGTGATCGGACTCTATCTGGTGTTCGGAGTTGCCAGCCTGGTTCCGAATTACATCTATGAAATCACCTATAAAGTCGGGCACATGGATCGGATGAACGGACTACGCGCTGGAGGATTGAACATTGAAGGAGCGGCGTTCTTCGATGAACTATCGGCGTTTCTGCGCGCGCATAGTCCGAACGGACTGATGTTTGCCGGCAACGATTGTCCAGAGCTGTATTTTCTCTCAGGCCTGAAGAATGTTGCGAACGATGATACTGGCGAGCCGCCCGAGGTAATCATGAAAGCTATTCAGTCCGACGACCTCAATCTGGTGGTCATTAATGAATCGCCCTATTTCCCAGCGGCGATTATGGATCCGAAAGTAAAGGCCGAGGTGATGAGAAGGTTTCCGCATGGAGTGCGCTTCGGAATTTTTGACGTGTTCTGGAAGCAGTAGGGGTTTGCGGCCCATCCTGCGCAGCGTGGTCGATCCGAAAATCGGAAAATGTCTACCTTCGTAACCGAACAAATACCGGAGAACACCAGATTCGGTCAGGCCGTTGCGGCACTGCTTGGTCACAGGCGCAACCGCCGAGTCATGGCTTCTGCCGGTTTTGGGATCTTCCAGCGACTTGTGCAGGTGGCCAGCACAATTGTGGTGATGCCTCTTCTGCTGCGCGCAGTGGGCGCGGCGCAGTTTGGAGTCTGGGGCGCGGCGGCTTCGCTCGCCTGGTTAAGCGGGTTGGTCGACATCGGAACGGGAACCGCCCTGGTGACATTGGTAGCACGTTCGTCGGCCATCAACCGAGCGGATCTGGCCCGGCGACACGTAGCCGGTGCTTTGAGTATCGGTAGTGCGTTGGCCACCTTGATGTTCCTGGTAGCCTTGGCGGCTTCGCTCGGCGGCGCACGAGATGGAATAAGTCCCTATCTGATCGCCGCGATCGGGCTTGCGGTGAACATGCCGCTGAGCGCCGCGAATAACGTCTGGATGGCGTTGCAGAAAGGCTATGTCGCTAGCTTTTGGGAATTGGTGCAAACCCTCCTGACCACGGCTGGGCTGATTGCCGCGACCGCTTTAGCTCCGAACACGCGGGTATGCGTGGCGATTGTTTACCTTGGGCTCGTGATGGCGAACCTGGGTAGCCTGGTTCACCTCTTTTGGCTTCATCCCGAGCTTCGTCCCGGTCAGCTCTGGTTGTCGTGGACGGCCATAAAAGAAGTGGCGGGCCAAGGTGTGTTGTATTTTCTGATGACTTTGACGGGCGCACTCTCGTTCTTGCTCGACAACGTCCTGGCTCTTTCGCTTCTCGGACCGGAAGCGTCGGCTCGCATGACCATCGCTTTGCGTATCTGCATGACCGCCGTTGGTGCGCTAGTTGTCATCTCGCAGCCACTGTGGCCGGCCTTCACCGAGGCTGCCGAGAGGGCCGATCGCAGGTGGATTCTCAAGGCCCTCCTGCGCGGCTCGGCTCTGCTGGTGGGTCTCACGCTTGCTGGTTCTTCTCTGCTGTTAGTGTTCGGAGAACGGCTATTGCGCTGGTGGCTAGGAGGGAACCTGGGTATCAGTCGCAGCCTGCTGTGGGCCATTTCAGCCTGGATACTGGTTCAGGCCCTGGTGCGTGTACCTTTTCTTCTGTTAAATGCACTCTCCGTTCTGCGCTACCAGATCGCGGTATTCTCGATGACCACGGGACTTGCGTTCGTGTTGAAATTTGCCCTGGCCCCTTATCTCGGAGTTGCAGGAATTCTGTGGGGCACCACCATCGCGATTGTACTGATTGTAGTTCCGGCAATCATCTGGCGGATTCGGCGATGGGCAGTACATTCCGCTGGACATTTGGAAGGGCTACGCGGGCGCAGCTCAGAGAACATTCTCGACAATGCATTGCTGTAACCGCCGTTTTAAGGCAGCGTCAAACTACAGCAAGCTCTATAAGTGTCAGTTGCAACTGAATGTGGTGCACAAACCTCGGATTCTCAGTTCGCGTCTGTACTCCGTGGCGGGCGCTGCAGGTCCGCGGCAACCATCTATGATGATATTGTCCTAAGTATGAGACTGCGCCCGCTACCATTCGGACCACAGGCGGTTCGAGCCGCTCAGCGATTCTTTGACGCATTCGGATTTCAGTTACTTGACTATCGTCCACCGTGTTCGGAGATCAAAGATGCTCAGTTGTACAGGCCCATGTTTAGTCCGTGGCTGAGCCCGGAATGGAGAGCACGCCTTCGCGCTGATGACCCGAGATCGCTTGTGCCCCTTCACGCGAAGTACATCTTGTACTGCCTCGCGCTGGACGCGACTCGGAGATGCAAGGGAGACGTCGCCGAGTGTGGCGTTTACAAAGGCGGAACGGCAAAAATACTTGCCGATCTGGCGTCAGACCGGCCGGTGCATTTGTTCGATACATTTTCCGGTATGCCTGAGACTGACCCAAGTAAGGATCTACATAAAAGCGGCGACTTTGCCGATACCTCTCTGGAAGCCGTTCGCTCCTACCTTGCCGACAATGCAAATGCATGTTGCACAGCAGGAATGATTCCTCAGTCGCTCGACGTAGTACAGGACCGGTCTTTTTCCTTCGTGCATGTGGATCTTGATATCTACTCATCCATCAGAGCGGCGTGTCAGTTTTTCTATCCCAGGCTGGAGCGAGGCGGAATACTCCTCTTTGACGACTACGGCTATCCAAGTTGTCCAGGTGCAAGAACGGCGGTCGATGAATTTTTTGCTGATAAACCGGAAATAACAGTTGTTATGGTTACTGGCCAGTGCTCAGTGAGAAAGCTGTAGGTCCTCTGAAAGGAACTCGGGCCAAGGTTTTTCCTCCATGCAGCGCTATGCATAAGCCGATCCGTAGAGGCTCATATGCAATGATTTTCTTCCGCCCGCGCCGCGGCGAGTCGGGCCGCACTCGTGAGCAATAGACGATGCAAGACCCCGCGCGGTAGAGTCAGCGCCGCCACCAAACGACTCAACACAATCGGATTTGCGGACAAATAAGGAACACACTCAGCCAGCCAGTTCCAGGCCTGCCTCCGGTTCGCTCCTCGCAGGCGGCTCCAGACGAACTGGTTGGCCGTCGAGCGTGCTATGTGATGGCGGCAATTCCTCTTCAGGTCGGACAGGTAGGCGATGTCCGCTCCTGTCCGCTGGGTTCCTTCGACGACTTCGTTGGCCAGAGTTTGTGACTCGCGCGCCCAGACGGTCGGCGGCGTGCCGTGGGAAGTATTGTCGTTCATAGAGCGGAGCAGAATATAGTGCGACAACACGCGTGGTACGCACCCGACAGAACCCCGAAGTGCCAGCTTCGTCCAAAAGAACATGTCGCCCAGGATGCGGTCTTCCGGTTGCGGCCCCACTTCCAGTAGGTCCCGCACACGGGTCACGCAGGCGCACCAGGACACTTCCCGCTGGTCAGCGTAATGAGCGGCCAGAAACGTCGTGCCCGGTTCCAGGGGAGGGCCAACCACGGCTGGCACCTGGCGGTCTTCGTAGTGCACGGCGCATCCCGTGTAAACGAATGACACCTCCGGATGCCGATCATAGAGAGCCAAGACCTCGGCGGCGAACTCCGGCTCGAGGAAGTCGTCATCCGACAGGCCGAGGAAGAACTCTCCCTTCGCTTGTTCCATCAAGAAACGGCCATGTTTCGCGGCAGACATCGTTGAGGCGTGGCGGAAGGTCCGCAGCCTCGTCCCCGCATAGCGCGCGATAACTCCGGGTGTCTCATCGCTGGAACCGTTATCGGAGACAATGATCTCGACCGCCGGTGACGTCTGAGCGAGAGCGCTCTCAATGGCCCGGCCGACGAGTGCAGCGCGGTTAAGTGTGGGGATCGCGATTGTCAAGCGTGGCGACATTTTTCCGGTTAGTCGACGATTTTCTCTCTCGATTCAACGAGTTACTGTCCTGCGCCCACGCGCCGATGGAGCGCAAGAGCTTCACCTGGCTCATACGAGAAATTCAACCGCTCCCGTTCGACGACCAGCGGCCGATTGTGCACCTGCGTATGAATGTTGCCGATATATTCCCCGATGATGCCGAGAAAGAGCAGTTGCAGAGAGCCGAGAAAAAACATGCCGATCGCGATAGGAGCAATTCCCAGGGTGAATTTGTGCCAGGACAGGAGTTTGTAGGCGAAATATCCCAGCCCACCCATCATCGACAGTAAGGAGCCAACAAAGCCCGCGAAGGTTACCAGGCGCAGCGGAACCTTGGATAGCTTCGTGATGCCGAGCATCGCGAGGTCATAATGAGTGTAAAGATTATTGTTGGACTTCCCATATTTGCGCCGTTGCTGTTCGTAAAAAACCGTGGTATGGGGAAGCCCAATTTCGGCGATCATGCCGCGGAAATACGGGTACGGATCGCCGAACTGCCGCACGATGTCCATGACCTGGCGGTCGTAGAGACCGAAGCCAGTGAAGTTTTCGTAGGTTTCGATACCCTCCGACAGCCGATTCACCAGCCGGTAGAACAGTTTCCGAATCAGAAAGATGGGTGCGGCTTCCAGGCTTTTGTGCTTGACCGCGATCACGATCGGAGAGCCCTGCTCCCATTGCTCCAGCAGTTGTTCGAGCACCTCAGGCGGGTCCTGAAGGTCCGACATCAGAACGATGATGGCATCGCCGCAGGCCTGAAACATGGCGTGCATGGGGGATCGAATGTGACCGAAATTGCGGGCATTGTGGATCACCTTGACGTTGGTGTCCGCGGCGGCAATCTCCTTGAGGACGCCGAAGGTGTTGTCCCGCGAAGCATTGTCGATAAAGATATGCTCGTAGCGGTAGCGGCCCAGGCGCAGCATCAGGTCGCGGACGCGCTCGTACACCTCGCGGACATTTCCTTCCTCGTTGCAACAGGGTGTGACTACGCTGATGGTCTTCATTCGCGCTCCTCAGTTCTCGCCCCGGCTCCCAGCCTTGGCGGCGCGGGCTAACGCAGGCTGCGGCGGCAGACCTCGGTGGTAGATCAACTCCTTGAGCGAGGGAATTTGTGAATATGGGCTATCGATGGCGTCGATCATGACGGGCTGATCTTTCTGGACCGGACTCAGAATCACTTCGCCGCGCATCAATTCGCGGCACGAGATCTGGCCTTGCTGTAACGGGATCGCCAAATACACGTCACTGTCGTTTAGAACGTGGCCCGCTGGCAGATCACGACGCGCGTATACGCCACGTACGAGCGAATCGAGATATGAGATTTCCTTCTGCGGCGGCAGGCGCTTTTGCGTACCGGGAGCACCGCACATTTGCTTGGCGCGATGAAACGCTTTGAACCATGTGTCCACCTGCTCGGGCACCGAGCAGTAAGGAGAAACCGTCATCCCATCCGTCTGAATGTCGATGTGCCTTTCGAAGGTGCGCGCGCCCTTGGCATACGCCATGAGCATGGATGCCATCCAATCCTGATATTCGTGGGTGGAGAATCCAATGACGTGATTGGGATAGCGCTTTCGCAAGAAGTCGATCTGGTTGAGTTCGAGCTCGTTTTGTTCCGAGGGGTAGATCGACACACAATGATTGATCGCCAATGGAATATGGCGATTGCCGAAGAACGTGACCAAGTCGTCGATATCTTTAAGTGACGACCCGCCCGTCGATACAATCACCGGCTTTTTCGTCTTCGCAATTTTCTCGACCAGAATCCAGTCGTTGCAATCCGAGCTTGCGATTTTCAGAATGGGGATTCCGAGCTCACAACAAAAGTCAACCGAGCTTTCGTCGAACGGCGTCGCCATAGGAATGCAGCTCGCGTCGCGAATCGCCTTTATGAGCCTGGCGTAGTCCTCCGGCGTGAGTCGCGTGTCGATGGTCTTCTTGATATAGCGGATGTCGTCGCGCCGCCGGAAATCCTTGTGGATAAACGTGTCAACATCGCGGAGCTGCAGTTTGATGGCAGCGCGAACGTTGTTGAAGCGCACAACCTGGGCATAAGTAGAGACGATCTTAAGCCCACGTTGCAGGTCGCCAAGGTGGTTGTTAGCTAACTCGAGTACAAATAACTCGTCGAAAATGTCGTTGCCGGTCATGATAGCTGCCTAAGTCGGCCCTCTTTATCCCTTGATATCCCGATTTGAGATGTGAGTTCTTCTAGTCCTTGATGACGTTTTCCTTTAGTTCGGCCTGGTCGAGAAATGGATACATGTCTTCCAAATTGGGGGAAACGATTCGTCCGTCGGGAAGTTGCCGCGCCTTCGAGCGTGGTTCGAACTCCTGCGCGGGATCCATGACGACGTCGATCAGCGCCGGCCCGTCGGTTGCAAGCGCCTCATCGACCTGCACCAACTGCGAGGCGCGGTCCATGCGCAAGGAAGAAATTCCGTAGGCACTGGCGACCTTGACCATGTCCGGGAATGACACCCCCGAGGGCGCGCTTTCTCCGGTCAGGCGCCCGAAGAATCCTGACTGCGTCATCCGCATCGACAGATATCCAGAGTTATTCAAGACGAATATCTTGATCGGCAGGTTGTGATGAACAATCGTCTGCAGCTCCTGGATGTTCATCTGAATACTGCCGTCGCCAGCGAGACAAACGACGCGGTTACCGGGGCGTGCGAACGACGCGCCAATGGCAGCAGGTAAGTCATATCCCATCGAGGCGGATCCGGAGTTCGAGATCAGGCGCTGGCCGCGTTTCAGCCGCATAGTTTGGAATGGCACAATGCACGAGGTCGCGTTTCCGCAAACAACGATGTCACTCGCCACGAGGCGACCCGACAACTGCTCGACGAAGTAATAAGGATTCAGGGGTGGCCCCGCCAACCGCTGTTTCGGCTGTACTACGGGATAGCGGCGTACCCGCTCGCGGCACCAGGCCAGCCATTGCTGGTGGTTCCCCGAACGGTACTGGACTCGGGCGCATTCGCGAAGAATGGCTTCGAGAAAGTGCTTAAGATCGCAATGCACGGCCATATCGGGCTGCACGGTTGGCTTTTTCAGTTCCGCTGCGTCGATGTCAACTTGAATCTTGAAGGCGCCGGGCGCGAACGACTGCCAGTTGTAACTCGTTTGGCGGATGCTGAGGCGGGAGCCGAGGATCAGGAGCAGATCAGCGCTCTGCACCGTGAAATTGCCGGCACGGTCACCGATGGTGCCCTGCCTTCCACAGAAAAGCGGATCGTCGGAGGAGATAGTGTCGTGAGTCCATGCCGTGCTCACAGGAACGCCGAGAAGGCGGATGAGAGCGTCGAACTCCGATGCCGCGTTGGCCGCGCGCACCCCTGTGCCAGCCAGAATCACAGGGCGCTTGGCATTGCGAATTCGCTCCATGATCTCGCGACCTTGAGCGGCCAGCAAGGAATCGTCGCAGTAGACGGCATCTTCCGCTGGATCATAGGCGCGAAGTTGCTCCGGATCGACCGTCGCGGCCTGCACGTCGACCGGAATGTCAATCCAGCACGGCCCTGGCCGCCCCACCTGGGCAATGTGCCATGCGCGTTCCAAGTGGTAGCGGATCGAGAGCGGGTCGTCAATAAAGGCGGAGTATTTCGTAATTCCTGCGACCATCGCGATGATGTCTGCTTCCTGGTCGCCGAGCTGGCGCAGGCCCACGATGCCGCGCGAACGCATGCAGGTTTCGCGCTTCACCTGTCCTGATATGACGAGCATGGGAACGGAATCGGTCCATGCTCCGAAGACTCCGTTAAGGGCGTTAATGCCTCCCGGCCCGGTTGTTACATTCAGCACGCCCGGGCGGCCGGTGATCCGTGCGTAAGCTTCGGCTGCCATCGCCGATGCCTGTTCGTGATGGTTGCAGACGCACTGAATTATCGGCTCGTGTCCAAAGGAGTCGTTAAGGTGCATCGCCCCGCCGCCCGTAACCATGAACACATGGCGGACACCCCATTCCGCTAACTGCCGAGCGATGTAGGCGGAAAGCTTCATGGCGCGCGGCTCTCCGGTTGGTTGTGGCACGGAGATGGCGGGCGAGGCTTGGGAGGCGGCGCTAGGCATGGGCTCCCCTTGCGGCAAGGGTCTCTTGCCTATGCGCGTCGGCGCGGGCCTGGCGATCGGCAAACCACGCGTGCGTTCGCTGAATTGCCTCACGCAATGGAACCTCTGCTCGCAGGCCTAACTCTTCGCGCGCCCGCGCGGTTGAGGGCACGTAACGATGAGCGCATGCGCCGCGCTGTGGAGTCGATGCAATGTGGATCGCGGTCTTTGCGGGAGCGATCTCGGCAACTTCCTGTGCCAGTGCTGCAACGCTCAAGCCGTCTTCCGAACCCACGTTGTACGCGCGGCCCGATTTTCCCTTGAAAAGCATTGTCCAGAGCCATACGGCCAGGTCGGACGCGTAGAGATAGGAGCGTAGTGGCGATCCGTCTCCTTTCACGTGAATCGGGCGGCCCTGCAGAGTGTCCGAGATAAAGTTGCCAATCGCGAAATGCGTGTCGAGCGGCATATATGGCCCGACAAAGGCGAAGCCGCGCGCGATGGGAATCTCAAGCTTGTGCGATGCGTATAGCGTGCACAGCATCTCTGCGGCTCGCTTGCCCTCGGCATATGCATTCGCGCGGTTTAGCGGATCGGGGCCACCTTCGAACGACTCACTGACATGCGAGATGTGCGCCGGCTGCGTTCCATACACCGCGCCAGAGCTGAGAAAGAGAAGGCGCGCCACAGAGCGCTTGCTGGCGAACTCCAGCACATTTTTCGTCCCGTCGACGATTGTGTCGAACATCGAGAGCGGGTTCGCCGCATTGAGCTTGGCGCTGGCCGCAGTCGCCGCGTGAACGACGTGCGAGAAGTTGCCGCCTGGAAAATCCCCATGCCGGACGTCCGCCTCGTGGAGAACAATCGACGGATCGGCGGCGAGATGAGGCGCTCTCTCAGCCAGAATGCAGGGATGACGCGAAAGCGCAACCGCCTGCGCCTTGAGATTCAGCCGCTGGTTCGCCCAGGCAAGGCTCTCCAGCAGCCAGCATCCGAAAAAGCCGGTAGCGCCGGTGATCAACACACGCTCCCCGCGCAGATCGCTCCATAGCGTCTCAGTGCGGCTGAGGATACTGTCGAGATCGTTGGCAAGACGGTGGGTCATAGGGATCGGTTGACTAGGCTCCCTGAGCTGCCGCTTTGCGCACTTGGTGGAACGTCTCTGCCATGTAGTCGATCATCGCTTTCGTGATTCCCGGATATACTCCGACCCAGAAGACGTTGTTCATCACGAAGTCGGTGTTCGGCAAATCGCCGATCACGCGATGGCGGATGTCTCGATATGCCGGCTGTCGCAGTAGATTGCCTCCAAATAGAAGCCGGGTTGCAATCTTGCGTGACTCGAGAAATTGCACGACCTCGTTGCGTGTGACGGGCGCATCCGAACGCACGGCCAGCGGAAAGCCAAACCAGCATGGATTGGAATGCGCAGTCGCCTCAGGTAGCAGAAAGATGTCGTCAAGGTCTTTGAGGGCGGCGTAGAGCGCAGTGAAATTCTCGCGGCGCGCCGCCATGAACGCCGAGAGCTTTTTGAGTTGCGACACGCCGATTGCGGCCTGCATGTCGGTCGCCTTCAGGTTGTACCCGATGTGGCTGTAAATGTATTTGTGGTCGTAACCCTCAGGCAGCGAGCCTGACTTCCATTTAAAGCGGCAGCCGCACGTGTTCGACTTGCCTGTATCACACCAGCAGTCGCGCCCCCAGTCCCGGAATGACTCGGCTAGTTTCTTAAGCGCGGGAGTCTGGGTGAGAACACATCCGCCCTCTCCCATCGTGATGTGGTGTGCCGGATAAAAACTCGTCGTGGCAAGCTGTCCGAAGGTTCCGACCTGCCGTCCCTTGTAAGTCGAGCCAATAGCATCGCAACAGTCCTCGATCAGCCAGAGGTTATGCTTGCTGGCGAATGCGGTGACCGCATCGAGGTCAAAAGGATTTCCTAGCGTGTGTGCCAGGATGATCGCCTTCGTCCGGTCCGAAACCGCAGCTTCGAGTTGAGTCGCGTCGACGTTATAAGTCGGAAGCTCCACATCAACGAACACCGGCACAAGGCCGTTTTGAATAATTGGATTGATGGTTGTCGGGAAGCCCGCGGCAACCGTGATGACCTCATCGTTCGGCTTTAATTGACGATCCCCGAGTGAAGGCGAGGTAAGACACGAGAGTGCAACCAGGTTGGCGGACGATCCGGAGTTTACTAGTGAGGCGCACCGAACGCCCATGAAAGCCGCGAAGTCGCGCTCGAACTCGTGCGCAAACCGGCCTGTGGTAAGCCATGCATCGAGGGACGCCTCGACCAGACACTCGATGTCGGCCGAGTCCAACACCTTGCCGGAGACCAACACGGGGCTTGCTCCCGGCACGAACGGTTGCGGCGTGAGTGCCGCATCGTAGTACTGCCGGACGAGGCCTCCGATTTCTGCGCGAAGTTGTTGGGGAGATTTGCTCATGGCTCGCTATGCCCCTGCTTTCTTTGCCGCCGCCAACGGCTTCGTGCGATCATTCGCATCCGACCAGACCTTCCACGGCGTTTTCTCGCTGTTCCAAAGTTCGTTGAGATGTTGATATTCGCGGAACGTATCCATGGCGAAGAAGAAGCCGTCGTGGCGGTACGCCATAAGCTGTTCGTCGCGTGCCAAGCGCTCAAGAGGCTTGCGCTCCAGAATGCATTCCGGACCGGTGAGGTAATCAAAAATCCCGCGGTTGAAAACAAAAAAGCCGGCGCTGATCAGCCCGTTGGCCTTGGGCTTTTCGGCGAAGAGCTCGACCTTCCCTTGGTCATTTGCCTCGAGCACCCCAAAGCGTGAGATCGGCGGCACGGCGGTTACGGTCGCAATCTTGCCGTGCTCTTTGTGGAATGCTATGAGGTTCTCAATGTTGACGTTGCTGAGCCCGTCTCCATAGGTAAGCAGAAACGTTTCTTCATCGGCCAGATATCGCGCCACGCGCTGTAAACGGCCGCCGGTCATGGTCTCGAGGCCCGTATCGGCAAGGGTTACCGTGAAGTCCTGCTCCGGGTGCGCACCCATGAATTCGATGTGCGACTTCCGTCCGAGGGAAATGCGGAAGTCATTGTTCATCGCCTCGTAGTTCAGGAAGTAATCTTTGATCATGTTGCCGCGGTAGCCGAGGCAAAGGATGAACTCGCGCATGCCATAGTGGGCATACATCTTCATGATGTGCCAGAGAATGGGACGGCCGCCGATTTCGACCATCGGCTTGGGGCGGAACTCGGTCTCTTCGCGAAGACGGGTTCCCAATCCTCCGCATAGAACGACAACTTTCATACCTGGATTCCTAAGAGGTCGGCGAATAAAGGTTTTGCGTTAACCGGGTCGTGGGCAGCATCAGCTCGCAACCTGGAGTGCGCTTCCGAGCCTGCGACTCCAGTTATCCCATACGGGCAGGGTTACGAAAACATTACCGAAGTTATCGGTACCCCTGCGATCGCATAGGAAAAGAGGGGAGTT
>Ga0335070_10008748_pt1 | contig 11872 bp, 11 predicted proteins | sample Lox_Sample_13_FD_206722 | JGI IMG/M metagenome (GOLD analysis project Ga0335070, IMG submission 206722) | Soil microbial communities from Loxahatchee National Wildlife Refuge, Florida, United States - Lox_Sample_1.3 | ecosystem: Environmental > Terrestrial > Soil > Wetlands | place: USA...
CGCCAATACCTTCGTAATCGCTGAGGTCAACGTCGTCTTCCCATGATCCACATGACCTATCGTCCCTATGTTCACATGCGGCTTGGTCCTCTCAAATTTCGGCTTCGACATCGCTCAATCCCTCCTTTAGGTTTAGGGGTGCACTTAGACGCCCCTTTTCAATTGAGAAAGGATCTCCTCACTCACAGAGGATGGCACTGGGCTATAACGAGCGAACTGCAGAGTAAATGTTGCCCTTCCCTGAGTGAGGGACCGAAGGTCTGTTGCATATCCGAACATGTTCGCCAGGGGAGCCTCCCCAACGATCACATTGGTCCCCCCGCGATATTCCACTTTTGTTGTCTTGCCTCTTCTCGAGTTAAGGTCGCTGACCACCTGGCCCATAAACTCCTCTGGAGTAATAATTTCGACGGCCATCAATGGTTCGAGAAGGATGGGGTTGGCCTGACGCGCCCCTTCCTTGAAACCCAAAGAGCCGGCAATCTTGAAAGCCATTTCAGAGGAGTCCACTTCATGGTAGGACCCATCGACCAAGGTCACTTTAATATCCACCATGGGGTAACCTGCAAACACCCCTTTCTCCATGGCCTCCGTCACGCCCTTTTCCACAGCGGGAATATATTCCCTGGGGATGGCTCCTCCTACGATCCGATTGACAAACTCAAAGCCTTTGCCCGGCGTCTGCGGTTCGAGAGTCAGCCAGACATGACCATATTGGCCCCTTCCGCCCGATTGACGAATAAATCGACCCTCGGACTTGATCGCTTTCGTAATGGTTTCCCTGTAGGCCACCTGGGGTTCTCCCACATTGGCCTCTACATTGAACTCCCTTAAGAGCCGATCGACAATGATCTCCAGATGAAGTTCACCCATACCGGAGAGTATCGTCTGCCCCGTTTCTTCGTCCGTCTTCACTTTGAACGAAGGGTCTTCCAAAGTCAATTTTTGGAGGGAGGTCCCGAGCTTCTCAAGGTCTCCCTTCGTTTTCGGTTCGATCGCAATGGAGATCACGGGGTCGGGAAAATTCATCGATTCGAGAATGATCGGTTGTTTTTCGTTACAGATCGTATCTCCGGTCGTCGTATATTTGAGGCCCACCGCAGCAAAGATATCACCCGCCGAAACCTCCTGGATCTCCTCCCGTTTGTTGGCATGCATTTTAACAAGACGACCAATCCGCTCTCGTTTACCCTTGACCGGATTGAAGACCGAGTCCCCGGACTTAAGCGATCCAGAATAGATCCGGAAGAAGGTCAGTTGTCCTGTGTAAGGATCGTTCATAATTTTGAAGGCCAATGCCGAAAGGGGGTGTCCATTGTTGGCAGAGAAGGTGAGTTCCTGACCCTTAAGGTCTACCCCTTTTACAGGGGGGATATCCAAGGGGGAGGGGAGATAGTCGACGATGGCATCGAGGAGCGGCTGGACTCCTTTATTTCGGAAGGCGGCACCGCAAAGCACAGGGATCCCTTTTAATTGGAGGGTCACTTCCCTGACCGCCCTTTTCAATTCCAATTCTGAAATCTCCTTACCTTCGACGAATTTTTCCATCAGAGAATCATCACACTCGGCCAGCTTTTCAATGAGAATCTCCCGTTGCCTCAACGCCTCCTTCAGATAAGGAGTCGGGACATCCGAAATTTCAAACTGGGCACCGAGGCTGCGCGGATCATAAACAATGGCCTTCAAAGCGATGAGATCGATCACGCCTTGGAAATCGTCTTCCTTTCCGACGGGGAGTTGTATCGGAATGGGTACGGTCTTTAAGCGATCCACCATCATCTTGAGGCATCTCTCAAAGTCTGCGCCCGTCCGGTCCATCTTATTGACGAAGGCGATCCTTGGAATCTGATATTTATCCGCTTGTCTCCAAACGGTTTCGGATTGAGGCTCTACTCCTCCGACCGAACAGAAGACGGCAACCGCTCCATCCAGAACCCGAAGGGATCGTTCGACCTCTACGGTAAAATCAACGTGGCCCGGGGTGTCGATAATATTGATCCGGTGATCCTTCCAGAAACAGGTGGTGGCCGCAGAGGTGATCGTAATCCCTCTCTCCTTTTCCTGCTCCATCCAGTCCATGGTGGCAGAACCCTCATCGACCTCCCCTATCCTGTGGGTGACGCCAGTATAATAAAGAATTCGCTCTGTCGTCGTCGTCTTGCCGGCGTCGATGTGGGCCATGATACCAATGTTTCTCGTATGCTCCTTTAAAGCCATATTTGACACAAGTTACCTCACAACTTTCACTACCACCGGTAATGGGCAAAAGCCTTATTGGCTTCAGCCATTTTATGCGTATCCTCTTTCTTTTTAATGGCGGCTCCCCGGTTATTGGCTGCGTCGATCAACTCTGCTGAAAGCTTTTCTTCCATTGTCTTTTCGGATCGCGCTTTTGAAAAGCCAATAATCCATCGAATCGCCAAAGCAACTTTTCTCTCCGGCCTCACTTCAACCGGAACCTGATAAGTGGCCCCTCCTACTCTCCTGGGTCTCACCTCAATGAGGGGTTTCACATTATTCATCGCTTGACCAAAAACCTTCACGGGGTCTGAATGGGTCTTTTCTTTGATGATATCCAGGGCACGATAGAAGGTGCCTTCTGCCGAGCTCTTCTTTCCGCGACGCATGATCCCGTTGACAAACTTGGCGATCAGCGTATCGTGATATTTGGGGTCCGGCAATACCCCCCTCTTTTTGACTTCTCTCTTTCTGGGCATAAGAGCTCCTTCTTCCTGGTTGATGGATGGGTTTGGAAGAGAAGTTTAGCTATTTAGGTTTCTTGGCTCCGTATTTGGAGCGGCTCTGTTTACGGTCCTGGACGCCTACTGAGTCCAAGGTGCCACGGATGATATGATACCGGACTCCTGGAAGGTCTTTCACCCTACCTCCCCGAATGAGGACAACGGAGTGTTCCTGGAGGTTATGACCAATCCCTGGAATATAAGTGGTTACCTCGATCCCATTGGTTAGCCTGACTCGAGCAACTTTTCGAAGAGCGGAGTTGGGTTTCTTGGGAGTGGTTGTATAGACTCGAATACAAACCCCCCTTTTTTGAGGGGATCCCGTAAGAGCGGGGGCAGAAGTCTTACTCTTAACGCCTTTCCTCCCTTCTCGAACCATTTGACTAATTGTAGGCATTACTTACTCCATTTAAGCGAAAATCAATTGTTTCAATAGGTTAAAAGCCAAAAAACTTCAGGCAGAAAATCAAGCGCAAAACTTAATAAATTTATCAGATTTTTTCTTATTTGTCAATATTTTCCTATCGTTTTTTTCGAGACATCCGTAAAACGTGGGAAATTGAACGCTTCTGTCAGTCTAGTGGATTTATCGAGCAGATGCGGGGGGTTTGTCCAGCAGACACCGCGCTGACCATATCACCACTGAAATCATTGGTGGAGCAGAGGGGGCTCGAACCCCCGACCTCCAGAGTGCGATTCTGGCGCTCTCCCAACTGAGCTACTGCCCCATTCTTATAACAGACGTGTCCGAACGTGTCACGTGTCCGTAAAAAAACAATTTTTAGAGACGCCTACAACTCTCGACTGATTTCTGGGCGTTCAAAGCGATGGGCTTTTATGACAACCCCAAAAGTCTTCGGATAGTGGATTTAAAGGCTGTCAAATCGGCACATTTGACAATATAGGCATCCGACGCCCAGGTGGTGAGGTCTTGTTTGTACTCCCCATAGGCCGAGCAGAGTACGATCGGGAGTTGCCTCTCCTTCTCACGGATTCGCTTGAGAGTTTCAATGCCGTCCATGCCAGGCATCTTGATATCGAGGGAGATAAGGTCTGGTTTGAAGACAGAGACTTTCTCGATTGCTTCTTCCCCGTCCTTGGCGCACTCCACAACGTACCCCTCATCCTCCAGCTCCTCCTTATAGAGGAAGCGAATGCTCTCCTCGTCGTCCACGACTAGAATCTTCTTCATGGGTTTGCTTCCCTCCTTGGAGAGACTTCAAGCGCCTAACGCTCTGCCCGCTGCGTCATGGGCTATTAAACACAATTCTCTTTTCCCTTCTTAAAAGCGGGGAGTGTAATAATGAATTTTACCCCTGTTCCCGGGTGGTTGTCCACTTCGATCTGGCCCCGATGGGAAGCGATGATTTGGTGGACAATGGCTAAGCCCAAGCCCAGACTGGATTCTTTTGTAGAATAGAAAGGGTTGAAGATATTATGGAGGTTTTCTGGATCAATCCCCTTCCCCGTATCTTCCACCTCCACCCTGACGCAAGGTGATCCATTCCTTGAAAAGGGAAAGACCCGCAAGAAAAGGGTCCCCCTCTCCTTCATCGCCTGACTGGCATTATTGATCAGATTAAAGAAGCTCTTTTTTAACTGAAGAGAATCCCCCTTGATCAAGGGGATCTCTGCTGCGTACTCCTTGACGAGTTGAACTCCCCCTGAACGGATTCCTTCTATCACCATGGAAAGGCTTCCTTCCAAGACATCCCGAAGATCCAATTCTTTAAAGATCAACGATTCATCCCGTGTATAGCTGAGGAGGTCTTTAAGAATCTTCTCAAGACGGCTGACCTCTTTGATAATGGTCTGAGAGTATTTTTTCTCCTGGGATTCCTCCGGAAAGTTCCGATCCAGGCGACGTGCAAATCCACCGATGGAGGTGAGGGGGTTCTTAATCTCATGGGCGATGGTGGTAGACATTTCACCCAAAGCCACCATCTTTTCCAAATGGACCAAAAAGGTCTGGGTCTCTTTGAGTTCCTGATGGACTTCCTCCAAATTTCGGTAGAGGGTGGCGTTCTGGATGGCCAACCCTGCCTGGTTGGCGAACATGCTGAGAACGTGAATATCCTCTTCAGTGATGGGGTTTTGGTTGTAGAGGTTGTCTACGAGGACCACCCCGATCACTTTCCCCTTTCCCATGAGGGGAACGGTGGCGAAAGAATACATTCTGGGATCCCGACTCAGGTGCTCGCCCACATAACATCCGACCTCCGAACCCAGATGGCAACCTCGTTCGCACCGGGTTTGCAGCCATCCCTCTTTGGACTGAGGAAGCTGGGTGTTGAAGGGTCTCCCTTCAAGAACGGTGCGTGAGAGAATGCACTGTTCCTGTTCCAAGGGAATCTGAATTCCCTTGACAACGGAGTTTAAGTCCGAGTGGCCTTCTGGGTCGAGTTGGGTGATCAGGTCCGAAAGGGCTCCATTTCTCCGAGAGAGAGAGGCCCAGGCTTTTCCCGCTTCTTCGGCGTTATCCGGTCCCACAGCCATGGCCCCCTCTAAAATACGATCTTTCTCGTTAACCAGAAAGAGCATAGCCCGGTTAAACTTCAGCCCTTCCCCGATCGTGATGGCGGTTAAAGTTAAATGAAGGATCCGCTCAAGATTCACCGTGGTCAAAAGGGCTTTGTTCAGTTCCCACAGAGTAGATAGCTCTTTCACTCTTTTCTCATGCCTCTGGACCATCTGCTGGAAATCATCGTTTCGAATCGTACTTTCCATCACCTCCGCGACCAGGAAGAGGAGATCCATCTGTTGAGGAGAGAACCTGTAGCCCGTTGGGAAACTAAGATAGAGAATCCCTCGGGAGGAGGTCCCGTCATACAAGGGAAAGCAGGCGAAGGGGGGACGAAGGAGGTCTTCTTCTTCCGGAAAGACATTCTCCCTCCGGAAAGGTGATCCTTCCTCTACCCATAAAGGTTTTTTTTCAAGGGCCAGACGGTCAAGAAATCCATTTGGAATGATTTTTTCGGTGCCAATGAGAAGACACCGGCTCGATTGGGAAGCCCTTGAAATGGATTGGAGCATATGATCCAGTTTAACGGGAAGAGGCAGCGATGTATTGGAAAGCTGGACAATCGATTTGAGAAGATCATAGGGATCGACTCGGTCGGGCATAAAGACTTACCTCGCCTCTCTCATATACTCTGCCGCCTCCTCGGGCGGGGTGGGATTGATATAGAATCCTGTCCCCCACTCGAATCCGGCCACCTTGGTCAGCTTCGGCATGATCTCAAGATGCCAATGGTAGTGCTCCGCATCCAATTCCGGAAAGGAGGAAGTGTGAATAATATAGTTATAAGGAGGATCCGTGAGCACCCGATTGATTCTCTGAAGGGTATCGGAGAGGATTTGAGCTGCCTGTTCGTACTGGGAAGGATCCAGGTGCTCGAAGCTGGGATGATGGGTCTTGGGAAGGATCCAGGTTTCAAACGGAAACCGGGAGGCAAAGGGAGCGATGGAGACGAAAGATTTGTTTTCGGCGACCATGCGGTGTTTCTGCTGAAGTTCCTGTCGGATGATATCGCAGAAGACGCACCGGTCTTTATAGTGGAAATACGTCTTGGCTCCCTCAATCTCTTCGCTCACCCTCCTCGGGATGATCGGAAGGGCGATGATCTGAGAATGGGAATGTTCCAAAGATGCCCCGGCTGCCACGCCCTGGTTCTTAAAGACAAGGACATATCGAAGGCGCTGGTCGCGTCTCAGATCGATGATCCGATCGCGGTAGGCCAACAGGACATTCCTCACATTTCTGAGCGGCAGGGTAGCCAGGGTCTCCTCATGTCGGGGTGTTTCGATCACGACTTCGTGGGCACCAATTCCGTTCATCTTATCATAGATCCCGTCGCCTTCTCGGTCGAGATCTCCTTCTATTCTGAGGGCCGGGAACTTATTGGGGACGACGCGAAGGGTCCAACCGGGAGAGTTGGGAGGGGTGCCGTTCTCTCGAAAGGCGACAATCTCGGGAGGGGTTCGATCTTCATTTCCTTCGCAGAGGGGGCAGAATCCGCCCGTTGGTCTCCGTTCCTCTACCGCAAAATCAGAGGGTCTTCGGCTCCTCTCTGTGGAAATGATCACCCATCTTCCATGAATGGGATCTTTTCTCAGTTCAGGCATAGAGGATTCTTTCCCGAAAAGAGCTTGTGGCTAAGAGGGATAGCTTCCTCTAACCTTTGTCCCTCTCTGTCTCTCCAATCGCTCCTGATTCTCTCCTTCGGTCTTGCATTCGATGCACAGAGTGGTCACCGGTCTGGCCATCAGCCTCTTTTCGGAAATAGACCTTCCACAGGACTCGCAAATCCCAAAGGTTCCGTTATCAATACGATCCAATGCCTCTTTGACTTTCATGATCAACTTTCTCTCACGATCCTTAATCCTCAGAAGGAAGTTCCGGTCCGATTCCAAAGAGGCCCTGTCCGTTGGGTCGGGGAAGTCCCCGTTGCTGTCTTGGCGCATGTCGGAACATGTCTTTCCGGCTTCCACCAACAGGTCGTGGAGCGTTCCCTCAAGCAGTCCTTTAAAATAGAGAAGTTTTTCCTGGTCCATTCTTAAACTCTCCTTTGGATGACTCAAACTCCTCAAGAGGAGAGAGGTCTCAGCGTTTAATCATTACATGATAATATATCTTTTCGAAAGAAATCAAATGGCATCAGGGGACCCTTTCAGGTTTGCTCAGGAAACAAAGTGGCAGGCGACGAAATGATCTTCTCCCTCGCTTAAGAGGACTGGCTCTTCGGTTTGGCACTTCTCTCTGGAGTGGGGGCACCTCGCATGAAACAGGCACCGGTGGCCCGAAGGCAACAGGGAACGGTCTTCTTTTAAGAGCGGCCTCTCTCCCTGCTGGGAGAGGTCCAATCTCGGAATGGCCTTGAGCAAGACCTGCGTGTAGGGGTGTAAGGGTCGTCTGAAAAGATCCCCGCTATCGGCCATCTCCACAATTTTTCCCATATACATGACGGCGATTCGGTCGCTAACATACTTGACAACCCGAAGGTCGTGGGAGATGAAAAGGTAAGTGAGACCCAGTTGATCCCGCAAGTCCATCAGAAGGTTCAGGATCTGGGCCTGGATCGAGACGTCGAGAGCGGAGACAGGTTCATCCGCGACGATTAATTCAGGATTGAGGGAGATGGCCCTGGCGATGCCGATTCTCTGACGCTGCCCGCCACTGAACTCGTGCGGATAACGTTGGGCATCCTGGGGATGGAGCCCCACTTTATCCAAAAGCTCAGAGACCCTTTGCAACTTTTCTCTTCCACGAGCGATGTGATGGACTTCCAAGCCTTCCCCCACAATTTCTCCTACTTTCATTCTGGGGTTGAGGGATTCATAAGGGTCTTGAAAGATAAATTGCATGTGAGGTCTCAGTTTCCTCATCGCTTCCCGATCGAGGCAAAGGATGTCCTGGCCCTTGAATAAGATCTCGCCGGAGCTCGGTTCGATCAGTCTCAAAATCGATTTGCCAGCAGTCGTTTTTCCACAGCCGCTTTCTCCCACCAGCCCGAGTGTCTCTCCTTTTCGGATGGAAAAAGAGATGCCGTCCACCGCGCGGATGGGAACCTTGTCCGAAGAGAGAAAACCCTCCTTATAGTAATACTTCTTTAGATCCTGAACCTGAATGAGAAAGTTATTTTGGGACATATCCGAATTTCAAATTTCAAAGTTCAAATGTCAAAGGAATGCCAAAGCTCAAATTTCAAACTAGGAGTCTTTCGATTTTTTGGCATTTGTGATTTGCAATTCCTTTGAACTTTGAGTTTTGACATTTGACATTTTCTTTTCTAACAACACTCTTTCCATCGGATGCAGCGGCTGAATTGATCTCCGTTCACCTGAAATATAGGTTCTCCTTTTTTACAATCTTCAATCATCATGTAACACCTCGGATGGAATTTGCACCCCATAGGCAGACGCATCGGATCAGGGACTTGGCCTGGAATGGCATAAAGTCTACCCCTCTTTTCGGTTAGTTGAGGAATCGACCTCATCAGCCCATAAGTATAAGGATTTCTCATTCTATTAAAGATGGCTTCGATGGGGCCGTATTCAAAAATCCTTCCTGCATACATCACGGCCATTCGATCGGCTATTTCCGAGATCACTCCCAGATCATGCGTGATGAGGATGACAGACATTCCCATCTCCCCTTGAATCTCTTTTAAAAGATGCAAAATCTGAGCTTGAATCGTCACATCCAAGGCCGTGGTGGGCTCATCCGCGACAAGAAGTTTTGGTTGACAGGAGAGCGCCATGGCGATCATCGCCCTCTGCCTCATGCCTCCACTTAATTGGTGGGGATAGGAGTCAATTCTCTTTTCAGGAGACGGAATCTTCACCCGGTCGAGCATCTCGATCGCTCTTTTCTTTGCTTCCGTCTTATCCAATCTCTGGTGGAGAATGATGGCCTCCATGATCTGGTCCCCGATTGTAAAGACCGGATTAAGGGAGGTCATGGGTTCCTGAAAAATCATGGCGATATCATTTCCCCTCACTTTCTCCATCTCCTTTTCTTCCAGACGCAACAGACTCTGTCCATCGAAAAGGATATCGCCGCTCATGATCCGGCCGGGCGGGATGGGAATGAGCCTTAGGAGCGAGAGACCGGTAACAGTCTTTCCGCATCCGGATTCACCTACAAGCCCAAGGACCTCTCCGGGATAAATTTCAAAACTCACGTTTTCGACAGCCCGGACCACACCTTCTTCCGTGAAGAAGTGGATGGTGAGGTCGCGAACTTCTAAGAGAGGTTTCTTCTGTAAATTATTGCTCATTAGGTTCATTCCGTAATTCCAAATGTCAAAATTCGAATGCCAAATCAATCACAAATGATTAGATTTCAAAACCTCTTGTTTTTGGATATTATTTGAACTTCGACCTTTAACATTTGACATTGGTTCAGCGTCAACTATCGTCTTCCTCGAAGCCTCGGGTCGAGGGCATCCCGCAGCCCTTCGCCGAGCAGATTAAAAGAGAGAACTGTGATGAGAATAGCCAATCCTGGGAAGACGGTTAGCCACCATGCATCGAAGATATAGGTCCTTCCCTCCGTGAGAATATTTCCCCAACTCGGGGCGGGCGGCTGAACGCCAAACCCAAGGAAACTCAAACCGGCTTCCACAAGAATCGCTGAAGCCACGCTGAGCGTGGCCGTCACGAAAACCGGAGCTAGGGCATTGGGCAAGATATGCCGAAAGATGATCCGGAGATCCTTAACGCCGAGGGCTTTGGCCGCCTGCGCGAAGTCCCTTTCGCGCAAAGAGAGAAATTCTGCTCTCACAAACCTTGCAGTTCCCATCCAGGAGGTAATACCGATGACGATCATGATATTAATCAGGCTGGGGCCCATGAGGGCAACGACCGTAAGAATAAGGAAGAAGGAGGGGAAACAAAGCATGGTATCAACGAAACGCATGATAACCGAGTCCACCCATGAACCGTAAAATCCTGCCGTCGCTCCCACAAAAACCCCTATGAGGATTGAGATTCCGACGGCAATAAATCCAACGGTCAAGGATATTCTGGAGCCATGAAGCATCCGGCTAAAGACATCTCTTCCCAACTGATCCGTTCCGAGATAATTGTTGAAAGAAGGAGGCTTCAGCTTCAAGGAAACATCAGTCTTCCCAGGATCGTACGGGGAGAGTAACGCAGCGAGGATGGCGATCAGGAAGATGATCATAACGATGATCAATCCTCCAACTGCCAACTGGTTCTTCTTGAAATATCGCCAGAACTTCGATTTCATCTTTGTATTACGAGTCTCTCAATCTTTTCCGCTGCGCTAAGCCAGCAAGAACAAATCCATATTTAAAGCTCTGGTCTTCCTCTTGTCATTTGTATCGGATTCTCGGATCAGCGACTCCGTACAGAATATCTGCAATAAAGTTTCCGAGGAGCGTGAGCACTGCCGATATGGTCAGGATGGTCATCACCACGGGATAATCCCTAGCAAGAACGGCCTGGTAGCTTAGTCGCCCAATCCCGGGCCAGGCAAAGACGGTCTCCATGATGATGGAACCGCCGATCAGATCCGGGATAAGAAACCCGAATATCGTAATGATGGGTAACAGTGCGTTCCGTAGAGCATGTTTATAATAGACGGTTTCTTCTGAAAGTCCTTTGGCCTTGGCTGTCCGAATATAATCTTGACGAATGACCTCCAGCATACTGGACCGAGCGTACCGCGAGAGGCCAGCGATTGAATGAATCGAGAGAATGATTGATGGAAGCATCAGATGCCAGATACGGTCCAGAACCAGTTCTGCGGTTGTGAAGTCCTCCGTCACAAAAGACCGCATCCCCAGGACAGGATAACCGAATAGTTGGACCGTTCCCAGTATCAGGAGATAGGCCAGCCAGAAGGTCGGAGCCGAAATTCCAAGGTAAGCTCCAAACGTACCAAGGTGGTCAAGAAAGCTGTATTGCCTCCTTGCCGAAAAGATGCCGAGAGGGATTGCAAGGGAAAAGGTTATAATCATTGCAACCAGATTGAGGAGGAGGGTGTTCCAGATCCTCTCCTCAATTTTTTCCAACACCGGCCTCCCATCCTTGAAGGAGTAAAGTTTGCCGGTAAATAATTTTTTTAACCACAGGAAGTATTGCTGATAAATAGGCTTATCGAGGTCGTAGTTTTTCATCATCTGCTCGATGACCTTTGGCGAAACTTTAGGATCGAGCGTGAGGGCAATCGGACTTCCCGGGGCCTGGGTAATGACCACCCAGGAGATGATGCTGATGCCTACGAGTGTAATCAGCAATTGCCCCAGACGCCGAAGAACAAAGGAAGCCATACGCTATTTCTCCAGAACGGATGCTCCCGGGACATACCACTTGACGAGGTCGTATGTTAACCCCGCTTTTTCCATCTTAATAGGGCGAAAGATTTCCTTACCATTTGCATGCTTTTCTGCCAATACAAATTTCTTCTGAAGTGCTGCAATACCCAGAGGCACATAAAGAAATGTATAAGGCTGATCCTCGGCCATCAACTCATTGATCCGCCAGTAAATGGTCTTTCTTTTTTCGATGTCGTATTCTCGCCTTCCCTCTTCCCACAGTCGATCTACCTCCGGGTTTCGATAGGAGATGAAGTTGAATCCTTTCTCAATCTGACTCGAGTGCCA
>Ga0335070_10008749_pt1 | contig 11872 bp, 11 predicted proteins | sample Lox_Sample_13_FD_206722 | JGI IMG/M metagenome (GOLD analysis project Ga0335070, IMG submission 206722) | Soil microbial communities from Loxahatchee National Wildlife Refuge, Florida, United States - Lox_Sample_1.3 | ecosystem: Environmental > Terrestrial > Soil > Wetlands | place: USA...
TCCTCGCAAAATGAGTCTTTCTAACTCATTAAATCTTACTCCTTTGAGATTTTGTTTTATCCTGGAGAGATCCTTTTCTGTACTCATCCCAAAAACAGAATAACTGAATATAGTTACAAATGCAAGAAGAAAAGTTGCGGGAACTCAAATAGTGAGGTGCCTGACTGGAAAATGGAAGTGTTTCTTCGGTGGGGCCAAATCTTTGCATTTGACGTAGACCCACATCATCCTAATCTCCCCTGCAATATCAAGAATAAAGATTTGACCCCATATTTTTCCCCTTAATTTAGATGGAGTTCTCTCCTCTTTTTCTTGTGGACTCCTTCCTGAAACAGCGATTTTCAAATTCGACGACTCTATTCAAGATTTCAATAGGTAATCTTCAATAAAAGAATTTTTGAAAGTCGTTTCTTTGGATGATAAATAAAGAGAGTCACCTTTAAGGGATATTTCAGACGTGTTCGGTTCTTTGAGTAATCCATGTTGCGAGCTTCTCGAAAATCATTTATTGTTGATGGCCGTTTGAAGTGCCCCCTCAAGAGTACTCGTTGGCAAGAGATTGCCGCCTTAAACAAGTGGAGGAATAACTTGGTGGGCGTTGGTTGGTTCAATCGTACCTGGATTCGATATGGCATCACAGGCAGCTTGGTCGCAATAGCATTTCTGTTGCGCCTGGTGATAACGAGTTGGGTCGGTCCTGGTTTGCCGACGTACGTTACCTTCTATCCAGTCGTAATGCTCGTCGCCGTAGTATTTGGCCTCTGGGCTGGCTTTCTGGCCACCGTGATGGTCGTGATGATTTCGGCCTATTGGATTCTCCCTCCAGAAGGGTTTGCTGTTGAGCTCCTCCACGATTTAGTCGGCTTATGTGTTTTTTTTGGTATGGGTGTTTTGATAAGCGTAGTAGGTGAATTTTATCGTCGCACCCGCCAGCAAGCTCAGGAGACGAGTTTGGAACTTGCGAAAGCGAATGAAGCGCTTCGGGATTTATCCACGAGACTTATTTCAGCCCACGAAGAGGAGAGGAGGAGGATCGCTGGCGAGATACATGATACCCTCGGATCTTACCTGGCTGCAGTTAAATTCAAGGTGGAAAGTGCTCATCTTGAGATCGGAGAGACGGCCATCAGTTCGACAGAATATTCGAATACCATCAATACGATCACCCCTTTGATCAACGAATGTGTCGAGGAATGTAGAAGAATACAGATGGACTTACGGCCATCGATCCTTGATGATCTGGGTCTCTTGGCTAGCCTTTCCTGGTTCTGCAGGAGGTTTCAGACGACCTACTCGAATATTCAAATCGAGCAAGGGATCGAGGTCGAAGAAGATGACGTCCCCCCTCCCCTGAGGATCGTCGTTTTCAGGGTCGCCCAGGAGGCATTGAACAACATTGCTAAACATAGTAAAGCCGATTTTGTCAGTTTGCGCTTACGGAAAATTGATGGGGCGATAGAGCTTATACTTCAAGACAATGGACAGGGTTTCAATCTGGAGAAGGCGCTGAACTCGAAGAGCACGGGATTAGGCCTTAGGAGCATGAGGGAACGGACAGAGTTTTCGGGTGGCTCATTTGCTATCGAATCCACCGAAGGAAAAGGAACGATCATCCATGCATCGTGGCCTTGTTAAAGCCTCCTTGAGATACCCCCTTATCACGTCGCTTATTTCAATTCGTAATCTTAAATTCTTCCATGTGATTCCCATTGAGGATAAGTAGGTGCAATCGTTCAATACGTAAGGAGAATTTTGGCACATACCTATCTGATAATCCCCAATAGCCCTCCTCCTCATTCTTCTTGTGATGCAGTTGCTTACGAGTACGTTTCTCAATCCTGCCTTCCACCATTTAATTAGCCCAATAGACCTATCCTTCAAAATCAGGATTCTCCTGTTTTTCGATGAGTGCCTGCTGATTATTGTGTGAAGTCTTCAGAGGGGATCTTCTGAGAAGGGCATCTGCATAGAAGGAATAGGCGACAACCTTCTCTCTTTTTGAAAGAAATCTTCACTCTTTGGGGGTTCCCCTGTTAATCCACGGTGGGTCTATTTGCCTATTTCTTAGGCAACCAAGGGGGCAGCAATGCAACATTGCTTCCTGTAATCGAGTTTTTACATTTTTCTTCCACCGTACAACCTTTCAAATGGAAATCAACAAAATTGTTGGATCCACCGAAGGGCTTACAGATTACAAAAATGCACAAAAAAGGGAATTGACTTATTGGACTGTTTTGTACTATCTTTTCTGCGCGGGGTAGTTCATGCTCAAGTTTTAAATCTTTAGATCTTAGATGAGGGAGATTTCCTGCTTGATTTAGGGTTTGGTTTGAGGGTTCTTGTATAAGAAGGGGGATAGCCATGGTCAAAGAGAAGGTAAGGTTACTCAGGGGTTTGCAAAAAGTTCGTACAGGAATAGAAGGCCTTGACGAAATCACAAATGGGGGGCTTCCCAAAGGGCGCCCCACCCTGGTATGCGGCGGCGCCGGGTCCGGGAAGACCCTTCTCGGCATCGAGTTTCTTGTGCGGGGGGCAACCCAGTTTAATGAGCCAGGGGTCTTTATGTCGTTTGAGGAGTCCGCTGAGGAATTGACAAAGAATGTGGCCTCCCTCGGCTTTGACCTGAATCGCCTTATTGCCTCCAAACGACTCTTAGTCGATTATGTTCATATCGAACGTAGCGAAATCGAAGAAACCGGCGAATACGACCTTGAAGGCCTCTTCATTCGCCTTGGCAATGCGATTGATTCCATTGGTGCAAAAAGAGTCGTCCTCGACACGATCGAATCGCTCTTCGCGGGGCTGCCCAATCCTTCCATCCTGCGGGCAGAGCTTCGTCGTCTCTTCCGTTGGCTGAAAAAGAAAGGCATGACCGCCGTCATCACGGGGGAGCGAGGGGACAATGCCCTGACGCGGCACGGCCTCGAAGAATATGTTTCTGACTGCGTGATCCTCCTCGATCACAGAGTGGCGAATCAGATCTCCACCCGGCGTCTGCGTGTCGTCAAGTACCGTGGCTCGACACACGGCACCAATGAATTCCCGTTCCTGATTGACGAGCGGGGCTTGGCCGTCATGCCGATCACCTCTCTTGGATTGAGGCATACGGTCACAAACCAACGAATCTCGACAGGCATCCCCCGCCTCGACACCATGCTGGGCGGAAAGGGGTATTTTCGTGGCAGCAGTATCCTTGTCTCCGGAACCGCGGGGACAGGCAAGACCAGCGTTGCGGCGCACTTTGTCGATGCAGCGTGCCGCCGTGGGGAGCGGTCCATCTTTTTTGCCTTTGAAGAGTCCCCCTCACAGGTCACTCGCAATATGCGCTCGATTGGCATCAACCTTCAACAATGGGTGGAAAAGGGACTCTTAAGATTTTGTGCAGAGAGGCCCACTGTTTATGGGTTGGAGGCCCATCTGGCGTCAATGCACAAGTCCATTGAGCAGTTCAAACCAAAAGTTGTTATTGTGGACCCGGTGACGAATCTCAGTAGCGTGGCCAGTGAAGCGGATGTCAAGGCCATGCTGATCCGTTTGCTGGACCAGATGAAATTCAACCAGATAACGGCGCTCTTTACGACCCTGACGGCCGCGACGGGCTCTCTTGAACAGACAGAGGTAGGTATTTCTTCGTTAGCCGATACCTGGCTCCTGCTTCGTGACATCGAAATTGGAGGCGAGCGCAATCGTGGCCTGTACATCCTCAAGTCCCGCGGCATGGCACACTCCAACCAGATCCGGGAGTTCTTATTAACGGATAAGGGAGTGGATCTGATAGATGTTTATGTCGGTCCGTCGGGCGTGTTGACAGGCTCGGCGCGGATATCTCAAGAAGCCCAGGAGAGGGATGTCGAGTCGATACGTGAGCAGGAGATTGAGCGGAAAAGGCTAAATGTGGAGACCAAGCGCAAGGCATTGGAAGCCCAGATCGCTTCGTTGCGTGCCCAGTTTCAAGCGGAAGAGCAGGAGTTGAAGAAACTGACCGAGCAGGAGAAAATGCGGCAAAACGGTGTTTCGAAACTACGGGAAAAGATAGCCGGCATGCGCAAGGAGGATACGAACTCTGAGAGGAGGAAGAGATGAGAAGAAAGGCGGGAGGCGGACCCGGGAAAAATGCGAAACCGGACACATGGGAATTAAGACTTTATGTGGCAGGCCAGACGCCGAAATCATTAGCAGCCTTTGCGAATCTCAAGAAGATTTGCGAGGAGCATCTTAAGGGCAAATATCATATTGAGGTTGTCGACCTTCTGAAAAATCCGCAACTTGCCAGTGGAGACCAAATCCTGGCCATCCCGACATTGGTGAGGAAGCTTCCTCCGCCGATCAAGAAAATTATCGGTGACCTCTCGAACACCCTGCGTGTTCTGGTAGGACTTGACGTTCGGCCGAAGACCTGAGAAAAAACGAGGTGATCTTAGGAGATAAGTTATGGAACAAAAGAAAGTAAAAGATTCAATTAAATCATTTGAGAGAGGTCTAAGAAAGTCACTGAAAGAAAAGTATGTCCTGCGCTTATACGTCACTGGGATGACGCCCAGATCCACGCGAGCCATCGAGAACATCAAAAAAATCTGTGACGAGGACCTCAACGGCCGATGCGATCTTGAAGTCATCGATATCTACCAGAGGCCTGTGCTTGCCAAGGGAGACCAAATCATTGCCACACCCACGCTCGTCAAAAAACTTCCTCTGCCCTTACGCAGATTCATCGGCGACTTGTCGGACGCCGAGCGGATTCTCCTGGGATTAGATTTAAAACCCAAAAAATAGAACGGATGTGATGTTATGAAAAAAGATATGAAAAGAAAGGATAAGTATCTTCTTCAAATAGAAGATCTGCGGATGCGCCTGGAAGAAGCAGAAGAGACGCTTCGTGCCATCCGGAAAGGCGAAGTTGACGCCCTGGTTGTTTCAGGTCCTCAAGGAGACCGGGTTTATACCTTGAAAGGTGCGGAACAGCCCTACCGCGTTTTTGTCGAAACCATGAATGAGGGGGCTGCGACACTGGGGCCGGACGGGACCATTCTTTACTGCAATAATCGCTTCGGAGAATTAATCAAAGAACCCATTGAAGGGATCATCGGGTCCGAGATCTACAAATTCATCGTGCCGCCGGACACGGGCACCTTTGAATCTGCGTTCCAAAGCGGTAGGGAAGGAAGCAGCAAAGTCGAAATTCTCCTCAAAAGAGGAGACGGGCAGCTCATTCCAGTACAACTTTCCCTTTCTCTGCTGGAAAGCGATGATATGCGATGTATTTGTATGGTGGTCATGGATTTAACCGAGCGCAAGAGAGCAGAACAGGAGTTGAGGGAGTCAGAAAAACAGCTTAAACACCTCGCTTCTCAACTCCTTACCGCCCAGGAGGACGAGAGAAGACGGGTTGCCAATGATATTCATGACAGCCTCGGCAGCCAGTTGAGCGCAGTCAAATTCAGGGTAGAAGATTTTTTCAAGATGATGCCCGGGGCTTCGGAGTCCATTACCTCAGCCCTTCAGGAGGCTATCAACGAGTCGCGAAGAATTCAGATGGACTTGCACCCATCCATGTTAGAGGACCTGGGAATAGCGCCAGCCCTTGCCTGGTTCTGCAGAAAATTTGAAACGACTTATCCGCTCAAAATCAAACAGGAGGTGGCAATAAAAGAAAGTGAACTTCCCAAATCGTTAAAGAGGGCGATCTACAGGATTTCGCAGGAAGCCTTCAACAATATCGCGAAACACAGTCAGGCAAATCAGGCACGCCTTTCTTTGCAAAAAAATTCCAATACGATTGAGCTCATTATCCAGGACAATGGTCAGGGATTCGAGTTGACCGTCGATACGCCCAGGAAGGGGTTAGGGCTGTCAAGCATGAGGGAGCGGGCAGAGTTTACGGGCGGGACCTTCTCGGTCCAATCTGCGCAAGGCAAAGGAACGGTCGTTCGGGCATCATGGCCCCTGGAGAGATAGGGGTAATCTTAAAGGCGACCACAAATGAAGGTGCGGAACAGAAGACCACGGCAAAAGACGAAAAGGGCAGAAAGGCTTACCGGGATATTCGATTTCCGACTCTATGTTGCAGGAAAGACAGCAAAATCGATAGCGGCTCTTACCAATCTCACGAGGATCTGTCACGAAGACCTTGAAGATAAATGCCATATTACAGTAATCGACATTTTAAGGAATCCCCGACTTGCAAAAGCAGGTCAGATTATTGCTATCCCAACTCTGGTAAAAACATTTCCTCTTCCGATGCGGAGAGTGATTGGGGATCTTTCCAGCACCGAACGCGTTCTAAGAGGATTGGATATTGGCTTGACAGCGTCCGCTTGACTGAGTATCTTTCAGGTCAAAGCATTCCTTCACTACCCCACTCACTTTCAATTGGAAATCACCAACCATTGACGTAGACCGACCCTCACTCTTTGTAGGTGAAAGCGACGAGCTTCCATTGTGCTTAATGGATTCTTATCTCCTCGATCTCCGATGCCTTAAGGGGTGGATCAAAAAGCTCGCAATCCACCTCGATGGCGGGGGAAATCCTAATCTGCCTTAGCTCTTCAAGAGAGATGTAGCCCCACTCTCCGAATCTGGAGTTACCGAGGATTGCATAGCCAAAGAAGAGGTCTTCACCGTCGTATTCAGAAATGAACCAGTGACATCGGCCAGTGGAGATAGTTCCTCTTATCCTTAAGCTTGATTTGTGTGATTATGAAAGAAAGACTATTCCAAACACAGATCGGAGCTTGCAACCTTTGTTTAAGAAATCGTATAAATTTAATAAAGGATCCCCATGTCCATCCTCGACACCATCAAAAACCGCACCTCCTGCAGGACCTTCAAACCCATCCCTCTCTCCCCTGCCGATAAGCGTTCTCTCGAAGCGTTCATTCGCGAAAACGATACCAGCCTCGATAACGAACGCATCCCCTTCGCCATCATCGGAAAAAAAGCCGGCGAGAAACAGATGAAGCTTGACTATGGAATTATCAAGGGGCATTGCACTTATGTCATGGGAGCGTCGAAAGCCTCCGTGACCTCGCGGGTGAACTACGGGTACCTAATGGAGAAGGTTGTGCTCAAAGCCACGGAGATGAGCCTCGCCACCTGCTGGGTCGGCTACTTCGATCCGGAGTATTTCAATGCCGATATAAAAATCGAAAACGGTTATGAGATACCGAGCATCGTCGTCATCGGGTATCCAACAGCGACGCCTTCGCTCTTGGACAAGGTTGTCAGGTTTTCGGCTAAGGCTGCGAAGAGGCTGGCCTGGGATGCATTGTTTTTCAATTACCATTCGAAAGCGGCGCTTTCCCCGGAAAGCGTCAAAAAGTATTCCGATTCTCTGGAAATGGTGCGATTGGCCCCGTCATCCGGAAATATGCAGCCCTGGAGGGTCTTTTTCGACGATACGGTGAATGAATTTCATTTTTACAAGAAGCCGGTGAGCAAGAGGTACGAGGCCAAAGGGTTGCACGAAATCGATGTGGGGATCGCGATGTCCCATTTCGAATTGGTATCAGTAAACAACGGGTTGTCCGGCGGCTGGGTCAAGCATACAGAGGAAAGTGTCAAGGCGATGGGTGATCTTTGTTATATAGCGACCTGGAAATGCCCATAGTATCGCGACTCGGTATGATTGTGCGAACTAACCGGAGGCTGACATGAAAGCTGGAAAAAGCGTTCTCGTGATTGGGTTCGAGCCAACTCTCCTCGATTATACCAGTATCCCCGATTTGGATGCAGCCAAAGTAATGGCTGGACTCAAAGCCGACGAAGCTCGTTTACTGAACCTGGGCTACGAGGTAGAGCTGTGCTTGCATGATCTTGGCGAAACTGCGGAGGCAGTCGTTCGAGATCGACTTAGGCAGAAGCAATTCGATTGTATTGTTATAGGCGCGGGATTGCGAACGATTCCGAAATATTTCATCTTGTTTGAAAAGTTGATCAACGTAGTGCATGAGCATGCTCCTCGAGCCAAGCTGTGTTTTAACACGAAGCCGAGTGACACGGCTGAGGCAGTCCAGCGTTGGATCTGAGGAATACTCCCATTTTCGGGAGCGATTCTGTCGATTACGCTCCGAAGTCAATGTCCTGATCTTAATAGAACCTCTTGAGCAACGGACAGAATTGAAGAGTGATCTCACCAATTATCGCTTGAACTCTTCGATCCTTGTGGTATGGTTTGTCAGTTTTTGGGCCGGTCAACCCTCCATCTCGGGGACAATAAGAGGTGTCTGGCCGTGGATAACTTCCTGAAACATTCTGTTGCCTAATTTTGGGAAAAACCGTATATTACAAATGCAAATTCACAACGTAAAAAGAAAATTGATGGTGTGTAATTACAAGCCAAGGGGAGACAGTTAAATGGCGTGGACATGTCCTTCCTGTGGGTTCGGTAAAAACGAAGATTCTGTCGTGCGGTGTCTCTGTGGATATGAACTCCCGCCCGCTGAATATCAAAATCAGAATTATGAGAGAGTCGGCGGCCTCTTACTCTTGGTTGCATTTGGTCTTTCGCTTACTGCACTAACAAACGGCATCTTGATTCTCCGATCTGCAAAGGTCGATTATGTGCCTGTGATCGTAATTATAATTGAATGGGTTTCTGCTCTTTTCTATGTGGCACTTCCCATAATATTACTGATAATCCTCTTCCTTAAAAAGAGATTTTTCCCGAAAATGATGGTCTCGTTCTTGATGTTACACCTAATTGTTGCCATAATGGCCTACTTTGGGTGGAAGTATGTTTATCTTCGTGATGCGGCTATTTTTGAGAAGTCTTTCTTCTTCGCAAAGTGTGTGGTCGTGTCTGCGGTGATAGGGTGTTGCATCTGGATTCCATATTTTTTCATATCAGAGCGTGTCAAAAGAACGTTCGTCCGATAGCGTCATTGATCATCCATTACTCTCTCTTTCGTAGGGTAATTTCCTACGATATTTCTCATAGAAATCCTCAATAGGATTAACACTCGAATACTATTAACTTGTAGGTGAAAGCGCCAAATTTTTCTGTGAACCTGCTCCGAAAAATCTCAGCAGGGAAATTCCGTTTAGTACTTCCTGAAACTCTTAGTTCCCTAATTTTTGAAAAAGGTGATATTACAATGCCAAATCCACAATGATAAGATTAAGGTTTTCAACCTTTGTTTGGCTTAGCTATTGGGGCATTTCTCCTATGTGTATCTTCTGGCTCTGAAATGAAAGGCATGATATGCTGGCCAATTTGATAGCTAGATTGATTTGGATAGCCATAGAAGAACTCTTTGGGTTAGGAAGGAAAAGCACTAAGGGTCGCTCCGTCACTTCAAAAATACCTAATACCAGGATTGTGGTCCGTCAACCGATCAGACAACAGTCGCCCATGGGGCAAGGTTCAGTTTCAGGCCGGGCTCCGCTCGCTCCAGCGATTCCGAACGATTCCCTCCAAGCAGTTGCTTCCAATCGGGGTAAGATCAGAAGCGCCAGCATCTCGGAGTTAACGAGTCCTGGCCTATCAAAGTTCCATGAGCTTCTCACCCATGCCCAGCAGGAACGCAGTAGACTCCTACCCGAACTCCAAGCTGCAGTTGAAGAAGCCCATCGACTCGAACAGAAGCAGACATTTTGGCAACAAGGACGGTTCCTGCGGCAGGTCTTTCCGGGTCGATATGTCCGCATCCAGGAAAGCGCCACTCAGACCACAGCTCGTCGAAACGAACTACAGGAGCAAGTAAGGCTATCTCGCCTGCAGACACACATCGACCTCCCAGCCCAAGTTCGCGAGGCTTACGGCCAACTCTTAGACGCCTTCGCCATCGTAAAAAAGTGTGAACGCAAATGGGACACGGTGTCGCGCGTTGCCGCTGATCAAGTGCGCGAGCGAACCATCGCTTCGTATAAGATCGACCGCAAGCCCGTTGATTTTGACCTGAGGTCATGTGATCTCATCGAATCCGAGTGGATGGTGCCGTACCTTGCGAATGCCGACGGCGCCGACCTCTATATCTATCCGGGCTTCGTTCTTCTTTATAGGTCAGCTGACGCGTTCGCTCTTGTGGATGTGTCGGAAGTGGAGATCAAGGCTTCCATTGAAGAGTTCATCGAAAGTGAAACCGTCCCGGCTGACACCAGAATCATTAAGCAGACATGGAAGAAGATTAACAAGGATGGCTCACGAGATCGGCGCTTCACGAACAACTATCAGATTCCAGTTGTCGAATATGGCAGTTTGACGATCACCAGCCAAAGCGGTCTCAACGAGGAGTACATGCTCAGCCGCTTCGGTGCAGCGGCACAATTCGCCTCTGTCTGGAAGGCATTTAAGGAGGTGGCCGCTCAAACCACCGCCTATCGGGCCGCTATGCTCTCTTTCAACCCATAATCTTCGATTCTTGAATATGGCTGTCAGCAATGACTTGTAGGTGAAAGCGTTATTTCAGGATTTTGGTCGGGGAATTTTTGGGGTGACGAGGATAACTTCCTGAAATCGCCAAGGCAAGTACTCGGCTCCTTATACTAGATTTCAAGTGATAATCCTTAAAAGATAATTTTCACAAGGCTTTTCTATTGATTGACTTGCCCAACATTTAGTGATATTTGTTCGATGAAAAATAACGCATCCGATACTCAGCAAGCACAACTACCTAACGTCTTACCCTTTGGACAGAGTTATGAAAAGGAACTTCCAAAGGTTCCGAGTTTGAAGCCTCCAAGGGAATTGCTTATCCCTTTGGAGGCTTCAAAATGGCAGGAACCTGTAAGGGCAAACTCCAGAATACTCTCTCAATGATATAAAAACAATAATGCAGAAGGAGGACGAAAATGAGAAAAATTGTTATCTTTGCGGTAATGGTAATTTTAGCAGGAGTCATTTCATTTTCACCACAGGCTTTTGGACAGAGCCGTTCCAAAGTCCTTATGATTCCCCGTGAAGGGTATTCGGCAGATCTGGACCTCATGATCAAAATGGAAATCGGCGTTATGAAACTACTTCTTAAGAACGCAGGGTTGGATGTGGATATCGCCACCTCAAGCGGATTGAACATCGTGGGACCAACTGAAAAAGTTACAGACATAAAGTGGTTGCGTAATATAAATGTCGATGATTATGTAGGTGTCATAATTCCCTGCATGGCTGTGGGAGGGGCAATTCAACCTTACCCACCTGTCTCGCCTGACGTTATCGCAATCGTAAAAAAGGCTCTATCCAATGGAAAACCCGTCGCCGCTAACGGGAACGCGCCCGTGATATTGGCGGAAGCGGGGGTCTTGAAGGGAAAGAAATATTCCTATATGCGAGATCCCCTTAAACCAACCGCAACAGTTCTATTTCCGTTTCCTGCATTCGAAGGTGCCATTTACAGCGGGTCTGGGTTGGTTCAGGATGGGCTAATCATCACCTCTGGCGTTTGCCCGACTCTCGAAAAAGTATTCGGCATGGAAAATGGAACCGTAAAGCTCACAAAGGCATTCATTGCGGCCGTCCCAAAAAAATAACCGTTTTGGGCAAATATTATAACTCTGTAGAGATTAACGGAACTTTGAGAAGAGCCGGGGCAGTAACACCCTGGCTTTTCTTTTGCCTTAAAGATATAATTCTGCTCCAAACTTTTCTTAAGACAAATAGTTTTTCTCTTGATTGCTGGCAATTCCGATTCACGATTTCAACAAGTAATCGGTAATTTTCTAAGAATATCGACATTAAAGATTGGTAGGTGCCAAATTTTTCTATTACCCTGCTCCCAAAAATCTCAAAACGGAAATTCCGTTTAGTACTTCCTGTAATCAGGTTTTGACAAATTCTGCCTAAGGGTGTAGATTTCTTTTGTAAATAAACATCTCTTTGGTTGCTTCAATAATGAAATTCACCTTGCGGAAAGTGATTGTGTCAGGATTGATGGGTTTC
>Ga0335070_10008751_pt1 | contig 11870 bp, 12 predicted proteins | sample Lox_Sample_13_FD_206722 | JGI IMG/M metagenome (GOLD analysis project Ga0335070, IMG submission 206722) | Soil microbial communities from Loxahatchee National Wildlife Refuge, Florida, United States - Lox_Sample_1.3 | ecosystem: Environmental > Terrestrial > Soil > Wetlands | place: USA...
TGAAAACTGGCACGGCGCAAGCCGTCAGGAGTTCGAATCTCCTCCCCTCCGCCACGTCGCTCCAGCGGTCCGTGCCCGAACGTGACCCTGCAGCGGCGAGGACGCCGCCGCGTCGCGCCGTGCTACCGTGGAAACACGATGACCGCGAGCAGGCGACCGGCGACCGCGGCCCAGCAGGCATTCCTGGTCGGCGCGGTCTTCTTCGTCGTCTATCTGCTCACACGCACGCGAGATCTCGGTGGCGACGACTCCGTCTTCGCGATGGCCGTCGACGGCTTTCTCTCGGGCGGGGGGCCATCCCGGGAGGTGTTCCACCCTCACCACCTGGCCTTCAACCCCCTCATCGCGGCGCTCTGCTGGCTCGCGCGATCGGTCGGCCTTCACCCGTTCGTCGCGGACGCCGGCGCGGCGATGGCTGCGCTCGCGGCCGCCGCCGTCGTCGGAGGGCTCGTCGTGGTCCTGCGGCGGGCCGGCGTGCGCGAGGGGCCAGCCCTCCTCGGGGCTGCGGTGGCAGGTGTCAGCGGAGGTCTCTGGCAGTACGCAACGCGCATGGAGGTCTACGCGCTGGCTGCCGCCGCAGTGCTCCTCTGGTTGTCAATCGTCGGGCGCGATCGCCCAGCTCCGGTCCCCGCCGGCGCATCGCTTGCCGCCTGTCTCCTCGCCCACGTCGCCGCAGGCCTGTTGGTGATCCCCACCGCGATCAGGATGCGCAGACGGATCCTCGCGCTCGTGCAGACCCTGATGGTCGGCCTCGGTCTCGCAGCTGTCGTACTGTGCGCGACGCTCGTCCTCGCCCACCACGCGTACACGCCGCGCCAGTGGTTGGAGGTGGCGTCCCCGGGGCACAACGCAGCCTACCTCCGACCCCCGAGGCCCGGGGCGCTGCTCTCCACTTTTCTGGGGCTCACGGTCTGGGACTGGTACGGCACCGTGCCCGTGTTCTCCGCGGCGACCGTGCGCTGGTTAAATATCGCGGGGGCGGTTGCGTTCGGGCTCCTCGCGTTGATGCTGATCGCCGGCGTCCGAGCCACGGTCCGCGATCGCCACCCCTTGGCAGTGACGGCCGCCCTCGCCCTGGCCGCGTACATCCCGCTCTGGCTGGTCTGGGATACAGGAAACCCGGAGCATGCCGTTGCGGCCACGCCGCTGTTCGCGGCACTGATCGCATTCGGGGCGGCAACGCTTCCGCGCCGCATCGGAGAGGTGGGGCTCACCTCGGCCCTTGCGTTGCTGCTGGTCGTGAACGGCCTCGCCTCTGCAGTTCCACAGTCGCGCCCCGAGAACAGCCGGAACTGGGTCATCGCCTCTTTCGTTTCGACGAGCCTTCCCAAGGACGCTCTGCTTCTCTCGGTCGGCGTCGAACCGACGCTACGGCTGTCGCTCCCCTACCTCTCGGGTCACCGCGTGGTCACCCTCACCCTGGACGTGAACAGTGCCCTCAGGCAGGGGCGTCCCCCGCTGGACGGCTTTTCCTACTGGCTGCATGCCGGGAGCTCTGCACGCTCCGTGTGGGTGACGCCGGACGTCCTGGACCCGAGTTCCGTGCCGTGGATCGAGCAGCTCGGCATCCCCGGCGGAAACTGGGTGCGCTTCACATCGGCGATCCGGCCCGGGGAACGACGCGTGCTTCCTCCCGACGGCATCGTGATCCGGGAGCCGTTCGCCCTCACGCAGATCACCCTCGCCGAGTGATCCCGGGTTGGGGGCGCATCGCCCCCCTCAGATGAAGCGCCTCAACGGCCACCGAAACGATCCGGAAAACCCCTCCGGTGGTGGAACCAGCACGGTCAGCGCACCCGAGCGCTCACCTGAGCGCGTTGTAAAGGAACAGAACGATGATGGCCCCGATGATTGAGAGGATCAGCCCGGCGGGGTGGAACTTCGCGCCTTCCTCGGGTTTCGAGAGGACGCCCCCGATCAGGCCTCCCACCAGGGAGCCGACGATCCCGAGCACGGTCGTCATGACCATGCCCATCGCGTTCACGCCGGGCACGATCGCCCGCGCGATGAGGCCAACGACGAAACCCAGAATGAGATGCTAGATGAGATGCAGGACTCCCATCTTCTCGCCTCCTTGCGCTGGTCTTGGAACGGATTCTACCCGGCCGCCAGCGACTTGTGGAGGTGCACGATGACCCGGCGCCCCGCCCGCTTCTCTTCGGGGGTTTTCGTCCCCGCGGCCTGTTCAGACCTTGGCCGGAGCGACCGCGTCCACCTCCACCTCGACGAGCCACTGAGGATCCACGAAGCGTGAGACCTGGACGAATGTGCTCGCCGGCCTGATGCCGCGGAAGCACTCCCCGTGCACCTCGGCCACAGCGTTCCAGTCCTCGATCCTGGTCAGGAAAACCCTGGTCCGGATGACGTCATCCAAGCTCGCGCCGAGCTTCTCCAGGGCCTCCTTCGTGATCTCGAAGCAACGCCGGGCCTGCGCCACGGCATCGCCGACACCAACCGTCTTGCCGTCGGCACCGAGCGGGGCCGTGCCCGAGACGGCGATGGCCTGACCTATCCTTACCGCCCGCGAGATGCCGATCACGGGCTCGTAAGGGCTGCCTGAGGACACGCTCTGACGTTTTGGCTTGGTCATCTCGTTTCGCTCCCCCCAGTCAGGAACGCAATGGTCCCAACGGTGAGTGACTTGTCAGTGCGGCAGAAGAAGACGGCTGAGGTAGTAGAACGCCCCCACCACGATGACCAGCACGAGGGCAACCGTCACAACCTTCGCGACCGTCCAGGAGGAGCCCCCTCCGACCTCGATGGGCGCCATCGACACTGGCAGGGCGCCCGCGGTTCGTTCTCCAAGCGGCGGCGCCTCGCGCACATTTGACCCGCCGAAGCCGATGCTCCCCTGCGCTTCAACCGCCAACATCGCCGCTGTGTACATCCCCCGGATGTCCTCCGGCATCTCCTCGACGCTCTCATACTCCTGCCCGTTGAAGATGACGCGCGTCTGCGCAACCCCGGGGTGGATTCCGTGGGCCTCGTGGGCAGCACCCGAAATCGCCAGCTCGTACGCGCAGCGGATGTCCTCCGGCATCTCCTCGACGCTGGAGTACTCCTTCCCGTTGACCACGATTCTCCTCTTGATGTTGATGCTCCCCTTGACGTTGACTTTGAGAGTCATGCCGCCCTCCACCCTGACACAACGGGAGGTTTAGGGCCAAAGACCCCACACCACCGGTTCAGGGGCACGTTTCTCTCATTTCATGATAAACGGCTCGGCCGGCGGGAGGTCGGCTGGCACCAGGTTCCTGCGCCTCTGCGCGATACCAACACCAGCGGCAAAACGGAGCGACGCTGCCACACCCTTCGCCGCAACGGTCACGAGAGCTGTACGGTCGAATGAGCGGTCACTTCGTCTGGTCGGCCGCGGCGACCTCGGGGAAGTGACGGCGGATCGCGGCCACCAGGTCATGGGGTTCGAACGGCTTCTGCAGGTACTCGTTCACCTGGTACTTCTGCCTCGCCTCGGACTCCCAGCGACGTCCTTTGTAGACGGCGGTCACGATGAACACGACTGGCTTGTAGTCGGGAGCGCTCTCCCGCATCTTCTGGACGACCTCGAAGCCAGACAGCAGGGGCATGAGCCCGTCGAGAATCGCAAGCTGCGGGCGCTGGCCGAGCATGAGCTCCAGCGCCTGCCGCCCCGTGGAGGCCTCCACCGCCTCCAGCCCGTGGTCGCGCAGTACCGAGGTCACGAACGCACGGAACACCGGGCTGTCGTCGGCGATCAAGACACGCGTCAGAGCCATGGTTCTCCTCCCAACCAGCACCGCATGACCGCGGGCATCCTGAGGGCCGAGAGCCTCGGTGGCCGCCAGGATGACGACTGCGCCGGTCGAAGCCTCGAGCCGACTCTATCACAAACGAACGAGCGCTCTGAAGCCCCCGCTGGGCGAGGCGCGTTTTCGCCGGTAACTGAAATTCAGACACGTCCTCGACTGACGAGCGTCACTGTTTCTCGGGAAGCTGGGGCAGCTCCGGAAAGTGCCGTCGGACCGCGGCGATTAGATCCTCCGGCTCCAGGGGCTTCTGCAGGTACTCTTCGACCTGATACTGCCGCCTCGCCTCCGCCTCGTAGCCACGACTCTTGTACACGGCCGTGACGATGAAGATAACCGGCTTGTAGTCGGGCGCTGCTTCCCGCGCCTGCTTGATGACGTCGAAACCCGAGATCAGGGGCATGAGCCCATCCAGGATCGCGAGTTGGGGGCGCTGCGAGAGCAACAGGTCCAGCGCCTCGCGCCCGGTGGTGGCCTCGAGCACCTCGAGGCCATGCTCCAGCAGAACCGCGCCCGTGAGGATCCGGAAGATGCGGCTGTCGTCGGCGATCAGTACACGCTTCAGAGCCATGTCCAGCTCTCCCGCCTCGCCTCGGCGGCCGATCACGAACCGACCACCGCTGTATGTGCGCTCGAGGCGGACCGATCCGCCGCTCGGCGCGATCCCAAAGTTAATCCTCGGACGGCCTCGCTCTACAGGACCCCGTTGTCCCTTTGTTCACAGTCTGATGGTAGCACCCCACTGTCCCCCGCCGGACCCGGAGGATGCTACGCGGGCTTGCTGCTGTTCCAGATATCGCGGTGGAGCTTCCACAGCCCACCCTGGTTTTTCCAGATCACGAGGTACTTTCCCCTGTCTGCCTCGGCCCCCCCGGTCCCGAGAAGCACGTAGCGCCCGACCTCGATGGCCGTGTCTCCGAAGACGTCCAGCTCAGTGCCTTCCAGCTTCAGCCCCTTGAGACCAAGGTCAAAGGCGCCCTGCCAGAAGTCCAGGATCGCATTGGTGCCTTCGAACAACTCGCCGTTCGGCGGGAGCACCTGTCCGTCCACGGTGTACAGCGCGGCGATCTCACCCGCACTTCCACGGTTGAACGACGCGCACAACATGTCGTCGACCGAGCGAATCGCCGCCCACACGTCACCCTGGCCAGCCATGGCTCACCTCCCATCTGACTACGACACCAATATCGGCCCTTCACCGCGACGGTGCCAGGGCCCTGCGCCGTCCCGGAGGCCGCGCTCTCTCGGAAGACCGGCAACGCACGCGCCACGGGTTACCGTTCGCGGCCACCACCGGACCTCTCGACCCCGGGGACTCACTTCATCCCCAGCTTCTCGCCCCGGGCGAGAACGCCGAGGAGCTCGCGGAATCGGCGCTCGCGTGTCTCCTCCCGCTTGGCGCTCATGACCCAGCCGACGTGGCTCCTGCGGTACGACGGCGCGAGCTTCCGAAAGTTGCGCCACGCCGTCGAGTTGGCCCGCAGGGTGCGCTCCATCTTCGGTGCGAGTGCCTCCTCATGGCGCGCGTCGGCATGGGACGGAAGCTCGTCCAGGGCCTGACCCTCCGTGCCTGGAAGAGGAAACGTGATCTTGGCCATCCCGGCAGGCGTCATCCTGCCCTCCCGGACAAGCTTCGCGACTCTCCGACGGTTTAGCACCGACCAATGGCTCGTCTCCTTGCGTGGTGTGAACTTCCTCGCGAACATCTCGTCGTCGATGCGCTTGACCAGGCTGTCAACCCACCCGACGCAGAGGGCCTCGTCGACCGCGTCCTCGTACAGAACGCCCGTCCTCCCTGCGTGAGGCTTGAAAAACACCAGCCACACCTCCCGCTCGGTGTCGTGGTGTTTCTCCAGCCATGCGCGCCATTCGTCGCGTCCTTTTACAAGCAGAATCGTCCGAGCCGCCATGGTGACCCCTCTCGACAGACTCGTTCCTGCCGGCGCCGATCCCAGGCTCGCCGGCTCCGACCTCCCTGCGACCACGGTGCTTGCCTGGCGCCCTCATGGCGCCTCAGCCGCTCAGTCAGCTTGCGCCCTGGGTCGTGCCCCCTTCCGGAGGCTCCAGGTGAAAACGCTCGAGGACGATGTGAAAAACCGGTGCCAGCATCACGCCGGCGAGCACAAGGAACACCACGCCGGCGAACAAGGCATAGAGTCCGGCCAGCAGCTTGCCAGCTGTCGTGTGCAGCGCGTCTACCGGTCCCATCCCCCCGAGCAACATCGCCGCGTTCAGGAAGGCGTCCGGCCAGTGCAGCCCCTCGACCCAGTGGTAGATCGCCATCCCGAGGGCAAGCGTGGCCAGCGCCAGCGGCAGCAGCGCAAAAGCTCGCGAGACCATGTGGCCGGCAAGATGCCATGGGCGTGGTGCAAGGTGCGGGGAGTATCTCTTCACAAGGCCTCCTTTTCGACCACCAGTCCGTGCTGACACGACTTGCGCCCTGGGAGGCCGAGGCGCAGCGGCGTGACAACAATTGATTCAAAAGATGCTGCAAAGCTACTCGCGATCCACCCGAAGAAATTCGACAACCCACACCCAGGGGTTAGCCTCCCAGGCGTTTCCGCGCGCAGCGTTGACCTGGCTCCACCAGCGCGCGAAACCCTTGCGGTCGGCGTCCGACCCGGGATCGCAGGTTTCCTCGCGCCACATCCCGCCCTCGGCCTCCAGGTCTTCGGGACTGATAGCCTGCAACTGCTCGAGGCGCACACCGGTGATCTCAAGCGTCAGCCGAGATGCCCACCGAGGCATCTCCCTGGCGGGGCGGAACTCGCTCGGGACCCCGGGCGCGTTTCCACCCCCGCTAGGACCCACCTCTTCGTCCGCCAGGTAGCGGACGTGGCGGCGCGCGACATCCGGCTCGAGGCGCCCCTCTGCCTCGGGGGCTAGCGCCCACGGCTCCCGAACCCAGAGCCGGTCGCCCGGCTGGCCCAGAGGGCACGGGTCGCCCCGCACTGTGCGGTCGTCTTCGGTCCAGGTCAGCCGGCCTTCGAGATCGATTCCGGCGATCGACGCGGCTTCGGGCGGCTGGGGGTCAAGAGCCTGGCGGAGCTGGGTCTTGCGTCCGGCGAGGATCGCACGCACGCAGTCCGTGGTCAGCGTCTTCGGAGTCCACTCGGGCTCGCTCATGGTGACCCCCATGCGACCGGAGACGTCCCCATCGTACCCGAGTCCTCACCGACCGGCACCCTAGTGGAAGTCGCGCGAGGGCGAGGCTGGGGTGGAGGCCAGCAGCGGGTAGCATCGGCCGGCGAGCACCGTGACGACGCCGTCGCGCGCCTGCGCGCGTCCCTCGACCTCGAGCAGTGCGCTCGAGGTGATGACGGCCCGCTGCAGCTCGAAGTTGTTCGGCATCACTGCGATGTTGGCGAAGCCCGTCTCGTCCTCCAGGGTCATGAAGCACATCCCCTTGGCCGTGTACGGGCGCTGACGCACGATCACGACGCCCGCGACGCGCACGAGCTGGCCGTCGCGCACGCGGGCGAGCTGCGCTGCGGAGAGGATGCCGCGCCCGGCCAGCTCCGTGCGGCGCAATGCCAGCGGGTGCTTGCCGACGGTCACTCCCGAGCCCAGGTAGTCCGCAACGTAGCGCTCGCGGAGCGTCATCTCGGGGAGCGGGCTCGGAGGCGGATCGGGCTGCATGGCCTGCGCCAGCGGCGGCCGGCGGCCGTCCAGGGCCGAGACCTGCCACAGCGCCGAGCGGCGAGTCTGACCGAGGGAGGCAAAGGCACCGATCTCGGCGAGGGCGGCCAGCTCGTCGTTGCGCAGGGAGCAGCGCGCCGCCACCTCGCGCACGGAGGCGAACGGGGCCCTGGCCGCCTCCTCCTCGATCCGCCTTACGGCTTCCTCGCGCGGCCCCTTGACGAAACGCAGGCCGAGCCGGATGGCGAGGCCCCCGTCCCTCCCTCCAGGGGAGAGCGGAGAGGGGAGAGGGGAGAGTGAAGGCACGGCGGGGTTCAGCCGGTTGCGGTCGGCGCATTGCCCTGCAGACGAGCCATGAGGCCGGCTGTCAGGCGGCGAACTTCGACGACCTGCTGCATCAGCGGGGTCACTTCCTCCTCCCGCAAGAAACCGAGACGCAGGGTGATCTCCAGCAACGTGAGCAATTCCGCCGAGCTGCCGCGCGCGATCGACAGGTACTGAAGGAATTCCCGCCTGTGTTTCCTCGAGTGCCCTTCTGCGATGTTCGCCGGGATGCTCACCACCGCACGCCGGATCTGCGACGACAAACCATGAATTTCCTCGCGCGGCAGCTTCCTGGCCTGCTGACAGATCACAGGGACCAGTTCCATCGCCTTCTGCCAGGTCACGAGGTCTCGATAGTCTCTCACCGCTTCCATCTGCCACCCCCTCTTCACGGCAACCCACGACCAACCGTGCTTCGTCGCGTGGTGTTCTTTCTCTCCCCTCTCCCCTCTTCCCTCTGCCCTTCTCGCCTTGAACTCGCTCGATGGTACAGGTCCACGCCGAATGGTTCACATCGATCGGGAGGACGCGCACGCCGTGGCGCTTGGCGTCCTGCACCAGGGTGGCCGGGTGGTAGAACCCCATCGGCCAGGCGTTGAGCAGCGCAGCCAGGAAGCAGACCGGGTGGTGCGCGCGCAGGTAGGCCGAGGCGTAGGCGATCAGCGCAAAGCTGGCGGCGTGGGACTCGGGAAAGCCGTAGAGCGCGAACGAGGTGATCCCCTGCACGATGTCGTCCGCGGCCTTGCCGACGATGCCGCGCTCCGCCATCCCCTCGCGCAGCTGGCGCTCCAGCTTCGCCATGCGCTCCACTGAGCGCTTGGCGCCCATGGCGCGGCGCAGCTCCTCGGCCTGGCCGCCGGAGAACCCTGCCGCCACCATCGCCACCCTCATCAGCTGCTCCTGGAACAGCGGCACGCCCAGGGTGCGCTTGAGGATCGGCTCCAGGTCCGGATGCGGGTAGGCCACCCTCTCACGTCCGGCGCGCCGGTTGAGGTAGGGGTGCACCATCCTGCCGACGATCGGCCCGGGCCGGATGATCGCCACCTCCACCACGAGGTCGTAGAAGCGCTGCGGCTGCATGCGCGGCAGCGTGGCCATCTGCGCCCGGCTCTCGATCTGGAACACCCCGACGGTGTCGGCGCGGCACAGCATGCCGTAGACCTCGGGATCGTCGGGGGGGAGGTGGGCGAGGTCGATCGCCACTCCCTCGTGCTCCCTGATGAGCGGTACCACGTCTTGCAGCACCTGCAGCATGCCGAGGCCCAGCAGGTCCACCTTGATGATGCCGAGGTCGGCGCAGTCGTCCTTGTCCCACTGGATCACCACGCGCCCCGGCATGCTGGCGGGCTCCAGCGGCACCACGTCGTCCAGGCGCCCGGCTGCCAGCACCATCCCGCCGGAGTGCTGGCCGAGGTGGCGCGGCAGGTGCATGATGCGCGCCACAAGCTCTACGAGCAGTTTCGAGCGACGTTCCTCGGGGGCGAGCCCCGCGATCTTCAGGTGCTCGGGCAGCTCCTCCCGCACGTGGGCTGCGAACTCCCAGCTCCCGGACAGCGCCGAGAGCCGGTCGAGGTGCTCCGGTGAGAAACCCAGCACCTTGCCCACCTCGCGGATCGCGCTGCGCCTCTTGTAGGTGATCACGTTGGCGGTCATGGCGGCGCCGCGCTCGCCGTAGGTGCGATAGACGTGCTGGATCACCTCCTCCCGCAGGTCACCGGAGGGCAGGTCGATGTCGATGTCCGGCCACTCCCCCCGCTCCTCGGAGAGGAAGCGCTCGAACAGCAGCTCCATCGCGATCGGGTCCACCGCGGTGATCGAGAGCGCGTAGCACACCGCCGAGTTGGCCGCCGAGCCACGCCCCTGGGCGAGGATGCCGCGCGACCGGCAGAAGCGCACGATGTCGTGGACCACCAGGAAGTACCCCGCGAGGCCGAGCTTCTCGATGAGCGAGAGCTCGCGCTCGAGCTGCAATCGCACCTTTGGGGTGACGGTGAAGTAGCGCTCGCGCGCCCCCTCCTCGACCCGCGCCCGGAGTTCCTCCACCTCGCTGCGATCATCCTCCAGGCGTGCCGAGGGGAAGCGATACGGGAGCTGGTGCAAGCGGAACGGGCAGGCGTCCGCGATGCGGCGCGTGGCCGCGACCACCTCGGGGAGGTCGGCGAACAGGCGCGCCATCTCCGTGGGTGAGCGCAGGTGGCGCGCGCGGTTGGGCTCGAGCAGGCGTCCCGCGGTGTCGAGCGTGCGGTGCTCGCGGATGCAGGCAAGCGCATCGGCCAGCGGACCGTCGGCCGACGAGGCGCACAGAGCGTCCTGGGTCGCCACCACAGGCACCCCTGCCGCCCGCGCCAGGCGCACGAGGGCGACGTTGCGGGTCTCCTCGCCCCGGCGCTGGTGGCGCTGCACCTCGACCGCCACACGAGCCGTACCGAAGATCCCCACGAGCGTTCCCAGAACCTCGGCGGCTGCGTCCTCTCCCCTCTGGCGGAGCGCGCGCACGAGCGGACCGCTCTCGCCACCGGTGAGCGCGAAAAGACCGCCGGCGTGCCGCTCGAGCAGCTCCCAGCTCACCACGGCCTCGCCCTTGGGACGCCCGAGCGCCCCAGAGGTGAGCATCCGGCACAGGTTGGAGTAGCCGCGCGCGTCCTGGACGAGGAGCGGCAGGCGGCTGCCGTCTGGGAGCACCGCTTCGGCGCCCACGATCGCCTCCACACCGGCGTCCCTGGCCGCCGTGTGGAAGCGCGGGACGCCGTACACCCCGCCGCGGTCGGTCACCGCCACCGCGGGGAGACCGAGTCGCCCCGCCCGCTCCGCCATCGCCTCCGGTTCGCTCGCCCCCTCCAGGAACGAGAACGCGGTATGCGCGTGCAGCTCGCAGTACCTTTCAGTCATAGATGCCATCGGCGAACCACCGGCGTTCGAGACGATCGAAGTAAACTCGCAGCAGCGAGCCGTCCTCGGTGGCAACGTCGAACTCCTCCCGTACCCACGGTTTGTCCCCCCACCAGTCGCCGGCAAACCGGTACGGACCGGCCCACCCCACTACTCGCCCACCCGTCCCGTCCACCCGCGCCACCACGGGTCGGCCACCGACCACGACCACCTGCGCCTGGTGCGGCGGCCGGAACGCCCGCAAGACAGGCGGAGCGAAGGCTTGAGGCTCGGGGCTTGAGGCTTGAGGAGAAACCGCCTGTGACGGAGCAGGCGCGAAGGGCAACACGCCCCAGGCACCGGGGCGGTGGGTGTCGGGGACAGCCGGCGTGCCAACCCGGTCCGGCCCTACCAGTGCTGCCAGGCGGGCGAGCGCAGTGGAGAGCTTCCCGGGTGCCGGCAAGGGGGGGCCGAACAGTGAGCCCTGCGCCAACCGCACCCGGCCTGGCGTGACCACGACCGCCAGCCCTTCCACGGCGGCGCCCGGCGGGCTTGCCTCGAGCTGCAGCCGCGCCAGCGCCAGCACCGCCGGCACCTCCCGCGTGGGAGCCACCAGCTTGAGGCGGCACTCCTGATGCCCTCCCCCCTCCAGGTGCAGTTCCAGCAGGACCTCGGAGAACCCCTCCCCGCGCAACTCCAAGCGCCGTTCCAAGCGCGCGAGGAGCCCGCTCGTCAGGAACAGGAACGGCTCCAGCGCCCCGAGGGGGAAGTCCAGCTCGACCCCTTCCCGCAGCACCTCCCGCAGAGGATCGGGGACGAAGGCAGCCGTCTCCTCCCCGCACGCGAGCCGGTGGAGCTCCACTCCCTCCTGCCCGAGCCGCAGCGCGACCTCCTCGCGCGGGAGGCGGGCCAGCTCGCCGGCGGTCGCGAGCCCCCAGCGCGCCAGCATCGCCGCGAGCTCGGGCGGCGGTTCCAGCAGCACCAGCGGCAGTGGGGCCATGAAGGATCTCTCCTCGCCGGCCCGCACCACGACCAGCTCGCCTGACCTCACACTATCCGTTGCGGGGGGTCCCGCGCCTTCCCTCCCTACCAACCGGCGCTCTAGACCCCCCGTGCCCCCCTCGCTCGCGGGAAGTGAATTCCCGTCAGCCGATGCGGGGGGGCCGGCGGCCCTCCACACACCCTCCGCCGCCGCGTGCCCCCCCCTGCCCCCCCCCCGCGCCGGCGGGGAAATAGCCCCCCCGCACCCCCGGG
>Ga0335070_10008752_pt1 | contig 11869 bp, 7 predicted proteins | sample Lox_Sample_13_FD_206722 | JGI IMG/M metagenome (GOLD analysis project Ga0335070, IMG submission 206722) | Soil microbial communities from Loxahatchee National Wildlife Refuge, Florida, United States - Lox_Sample_1.3 | ecosystem: Environmental > Terrestrial > Soil > Wetlands | place: USA: Florida...
GAGACCGAGCAGCGCGATCGGCGTGACTGTGCCCAGCAGGATCTGGATGATCACCTGCGATTTCCAGAGCCGCGTGTGGACCATGAAATCCAGGCTACGGAAAGACTCGTCGGCTTCATAGATGCGCTGGATCAGGTCGAGCATCTCCAGGCTGAAGTCGATGACGAACGTGTAGAAGAGGTACTGCGCGATCGCGTCGAGGCAGCGAATGTCGATCTTTCGGCCGCGCAGCCGGGTCGAGAGCATGTAGAGCAACATGACTGCCGCGATGCCGGAAACCATCGCCGAGAAGATGAAGACGATCGGCATGAGCGGCGTGGACCACCACGGGTTCGCCTTTACCGATCCGAAGATGAATCCAACATAACCGTGCAGCAGGAACGCGGAAGGGATACCAATCAGGGTGATGACGTATCCCACTCGGTCGTCAATCCGCAGGGAACGCTCGCTGAGGTTGTTCGAACCGAGCGTGAGCATGCGGTAGATCAGGCGTGAAAAACCGGTGGAGGTTTGCGCCTTCAGCACGATGTCGCGGCGGTAGTCGAGCCAGATCTCCACGAGCAGAACCGCCATCAGATACCAGAGATAAACGAAGCCGAACATCGCCATGGCCGAGGAGCGGTGCGGCGTCAGATACATCTCCAAAGAACGCTCGGGGTGGCCGAGATGAAGCTGCAGCGGCAATGGCGCTACCAGCAGAAATGCGAGCGCCGTCAGCAGGGCAAGGCGATAGGTGGGTTTCACCGCTTCCACGCGGAACACGCGTTCGAGCGACGCGAGGATGAAGGCGCCCGCGACCAATCCCGTGATGAACGGGTAAAGAACGATCAGGACGCTCCATTGGAGTTCCACTTCGTTCGGGTACATGAAGCCTTCGACGGGAATCTGCAATGAACCCTCCATCCTCAGCATCAGTCAGCGGCTAAAGCCGACATCGCTTGCTGCCCTGCGGCGCGGCTGAAGCCGCGCCCTTTCAAAACAAGCCTAACGCACCGAGCCATCCATGCCGTTGTAGAAGACCTTTGCGCCTGTGGCCATGTGGGGCTTCAGGACCTGCACATTGTGAGTTCGCAGGAATTCATGAATCGGATCTTTGGGATTCTTGAGATCTGCGAGTTGGCGTGCTCCTGTGGGGCAGACTTCGCAGCAGGCCGTCGTCAACCCCTTGGTGATTCGGTGATAGCAGAGCGAGCATTTCTCCGCCGTGTTGGTTTTGGGATTGATGAAGCGGCAACCGTACGGGCATGCCTGCACGCAGTAGCGGCACCCGAGGCAGTAGTTCTTGTCGACCAGAACTACGCCGTCGGGAGAGACGAAGGTCGCGCCAACGGGGCAGACTTGGGTACACGGCGAGTCGGCACAGTGATTGCACAGTTTGGGTACGAAGAAGTTCTTGCCATCGCTGATCTCATGCGGCGGGAAGCCCTGCTTGCCGCCATCGGGCGATTCGACTTGGGGTCGCTCGATCTTCCAATCTGAGACGTGATAGCGCTCGATCCAGGTGCGGAAGTAACCGTCGGGAACATCGTTTTCTTCGGAGCACGCGCGGACGCAGCTGCCGCAGCCGATGCACTTCGGGATGTCAATGAGCATGCCCCACCAGTGATCAGCGAGTTTGTAGTTGGGCGCGGCTTCGGGAGTACCAGCCTGAATGTACTTCCAGGCGACGGCTGCTGCGGGGAGAAGGACGAGGAGGCGGCGGCGAGTGATGTCCATTATTTCCTGCCTCCTGTGGGCTTTGCGGTCGCTGATTTCGGTTCGTCTTCGATCTTGGGGCGGTGCGGCTTGTGGCAGGTGTTGCAGGCAAGACCTGCGGAGTGATCGGCGGTGACAACTTGTGGGAATCCCTTGGGCTTGGCGCTGTTGGCCTCATGACAACGCGCGCAGATGACGGCGGTGTCGGGAAGCTGAGGTTTCACCGAAGCCGGGTCATCGGCATGTTTCGCCTGTGGGCCGTGGCAGGCTTCGCAGGGGACGTTGGCGTGGCGTCCGAGCTTTTTCTGATCGACGACGTCGGTGTGACAACCTCCGCAGACTTCGTGGCCGGCGAAGGAGGGGGTGCGGGCAGCGATCTCAGAGATCGCGTTGCCGCGGTAATGGCCGTACTGGCCGAAGCTCTTGGGGACGACCGCGGCACGAAGAACGACGAAGAGGAGCAGCGCCAGCAGCATCACGGCGGCGAGGCGGATGAGATGTTCGATGTCCTTGAACACAGCTGCCTTCCCGGCCCGAGTTTGGAACGGTCTCGGACACGCTACGGCATGTGATCTGGGATACAGGGGAACGCTCGAGGCGACGATGAGCGGGATCACAGGAGGGCGTGATAGGGGTCACGGGCGGATCAGTTCACGGGGAGATCAAGTGATCACGATTGCGGGATGAGGATTTTTTCGTATCCTGTCAGTTTGCCCGGATTCAGTTTTGGGGCAATCAATGGCGTTCGAGTGAAACTGATCGCGCTAAGTGGGGAAAAGTATCGCCGGTGGGGACTGAGTGCAAAGCTGGTTGCGGAGTCTCTGCGGACAAGCAACATGAAAATAGGGCCGGCACGAAGGATGCCGGCCCTTTTTGCACTTCTCAGCCGAAGTTAGAAGGTGAAGTGGACGCCGAATTCACCCCAGACGGAGCGTGGGATGAAGGTGGCGGCGGGAGCGATAAATCCGATTGGTTTGCCAAAGGATCCCGGGTCGGCGATATTGCCGCCGAAATTGTTCCCGTAATTTGCGCGGTTTGTCAGGTTGAACGCCTGTGCGACAAGTTGGATGTTCATCTTCTCGCCGAGCTTGATGTTCTTAGCGAGTTTCGCATCCAATTCGAAGAATGCATCTCCGCGCACCGGATCAAACTTCGCGATGGTGCAATCGGTGGTCAGGTAGTAGCAGTTCTGGGCAGCTACATCATCCCCGGCAAAGGCGAAATAGTCAGTTGGCGCGCTCTTGCGCACGACCACCGCATTGCTGGTGCCGCCGCCGGTGTTGAGCGCGTTGGATGAATTGCTCAGATTGTAGGGACGAGCGGTGCCGAACTGCAGGATCGGCGCGAATTCAAATCCCTTAGGCAACTGCACGAGACCGCTGACGGTGATGTGGTGACGCTCGTCCTGCGACATTGGACCCCACTCGTAGGAAGCGAACGGGTTATATCCATCGCGGGCGTAGTTGCGGAAAGCGCTGAAGCCTCCGGAGTCGTAGCCGTAGGCCCACGACAGGGAGTAGTTGGCATTTAAGGAGAAGTGGCGGGTCATGCGCTGGCGGTAGCTAAAGTTGAAACCGTCGTAGCGGTTGCGGCCGATGGATTCCTCGTTGCGAACGCTGGCAAGCACTGGCTGGCCCGCGTCCTGAAATGCTCCCGAAGCTGCGCCGGGATCGCCGAGCGGACGGTTCAGAATCACGTTCCCGCTGGAATTGGTTCCGGTTACAACCTTCTGATCGACGTTGATTGTCCTGTTCTCGTGCAGGCTGAGAACATGCGTGTATTCCACTTCCACAGCGGAACTGTTACTCAGAGCCCAGGTGTAGCCGAGATTGAATTCCTCAGCGACGGGATTCCGATAGCTGGGATCGATGATACGCCCAACGCTGCCTTCGGCGAGAGCAGACTGTGGTCCAGGCAGGCAGGCCTGTACAGACGCAACAGCGTCCTTACTGTAGGAAAACTCGCCAAGTGTGCTTGCGACGCAATTCCCCGAGGAATCCTGCATGAGGAGAGAATCTCCGGGGTCGGAGATGCTCAATACTGTCTGAAAGATGGTTGGGTTGGCATGCTGCTCCATGAACAGGGGAATGTTCTGGAAGGAGTTGCCGAAGTAGAGGCCGAATCCGCCGCGCACTACATGTTTTCCGGCGCCGGTTACGTCATAGGCGAATCCGACGCGCGGGCTGAAGTCCTTGGTGTCGTCATGCGGCAAGCTCCGGGTGTAAAAGTCAGCAATCGGGTTCGGTGAAATGGCGACCAGTTCCTGATAGGTGCGGCTTTTGGGGATGTCGGACTGGCCCAGAGCATTGAAGTCGCGATCCCAGCGAAGGCCGAGATTCAGAGACAGACGCGGGGTCACTTTCCAGTCGTCCTGGAAATAGAACCCGAGCTGCTTGGTTGCCACGATGAATTTGGGATCGCCGGTTGAGAACGACATACCAACGATTGCACCTGGCGTAGCAAAGCCCTGGGGGTACGTCGCCGTATCTGACACGATGTCGCTTGGATTGGCACCGTAGTCGAGCTCCAGCGTCTCGTTGAATTTGAAGAATCCACCCTCGACGGGATTGTGGATGAAATCCACGCCACCTTTCAGCGTGTGCCTGCCCATCGTCTTCGAGAAATCGTCCCTGAACTGCCACTTGCGTTGGAACGACTGCTGGGGAACGTTGCCGTTGGTGCCGAACTGCGCGCTGGGGAAGGTGATGAGTGGCGCGTTGATGTGAGTATCGATCAGGTTGTTCCAGTATTGCCAACCGACCGTGAACTGGTTCACCGCGCTGTTGGCGAGTTGTGACGTCAGGGTGAAGTTGGCGATTTGCAGGTGATTGGTCGTGAAGTTACCGGCGGTCAGATCCTGCGTACCATCGGCCTGATCATTGAGGCTGTCGTTGTTTTGTGAACTGTAGCTGACGTAGGCAGAGTTGCGACTGTTGATGTTCCAGTCCAGGCGTCCGTTATAGCGCCACTCATGGAAGGGCCGAGGGATTACCGCCGCAGGTTCCACAGTAAATAGGTCAGGATATTGTGCCGCGAGTTGGAGTTCAGGTAGAGCATCGCCCGACTCCGTCAGGCCCTGGCTCTCACGCTGGCGCTCGATGGCGAAGAAGGCGAAGAGCTTGTCCTTCTTCAAGGGACCACCCACTGAGCCGCCGAAGAACTGGCGGCTGTAATCAGGGTGAGCAGGAGTGGAGGTGCCGTCCCCGTTCGCACGCTTTTCATCAGTGTCGAGGGCAGAATCGCGAAAGTAGCCAAACACCGAACCGTGATAGTTGTTGGTGCCGGACTTGGTAATCATGTTGATGGCAGCGCCCTGCGAGCGTCCGTTCTCAGCGGAGAAGCGTTGGGTGCTGATCTGGAATTCCTGGACCGCTTCGAGGGGAAGCTGCATCACCGCGCCGCCGACGGTGTTGTCCTTATTGTCGACACCGTTGACGGTGGTGTTAATGTTGCGGCCGTCAGAGCCGTTTACAGAAATAATGGCGTAGCGGTTCTTGGTTGGATCGTAGGAGTCGGCTGCCTTTACGCCCGGAGCGAGATAGGCGAGATTGGCAGCGTCGCGGCCAGCGAGCGGGAGTTCTTCGACTTCGCTGGGAGTGATGTTTTGACTGACGCTGGTTTTGTCGACGTCCACGAGGGCGGCAGTTCCGGAGACTTCGATGACCTGTGTTGCAGCGCCAGGCTCGAGGGAGGCGTTCACAGTTGCCGATTGACCTACGAGCAATTCGGCGGTCTGAAGGACGGTGCGGAAGCCATCTTTGGTGATTTTCACTTCATAACTTCCTGCCGCCATGAAGTCGAAGCGGTAGGAGCCAGTGTCGCTGGTGGTCGCAGTCCGAGTCGCGCCTGTGGCTTTGGAGGTCACGACGACCTGAGCACCCATGATGACAGCGTCAGATTTGTCGGTGATGGTGCCCAGAATTGTTCCAGTTGCGGTGGCTTGGCCGAACAAAAGGCCCCCACTAATTGCCATCGGAAACAGCAACATCAACAATGCGAGTAAGTGCCGTTTTGTATAGACCATATCGTCTCACCTCTGTTCTCGTTTTTTGTGCAACAGCGTCTCCGCCTGGCAAGAAGGCAGAACCTCTCATGCCGCAACAAAAAGGGAGGAGTGCTACGTGTGGCCGACGCGTTCAGTCATAACGAAAACACGTAGAAACATTGGTTACGCACAATATGCAACATGCATGCCAACTGTCAAGGTTGTAAATTGTTGAGAAAATCGAGTTAGCGAGGGGAGGGGAGATGTGGGCAATCCCGTTTTACGGACGGATTTAGAGTGTCTGGATACTGAATTCTGTATGAGGAGACAAATGGGGGGCGCGTTCCGAAAGCGCGGGAGCTGCTCGATGTGAATGCGGGATTGGGTTGAGCGGTCGGATGCACTCGAGCTAGCCGAGCTTCGCTCGGCGGACAGCCCCTTCGACCTCGCTCAGGGCAGGCGAAGGCGGCTGTCCCCACATAGGCTCTCTACTTCAGGGTGACGAGCTTTTCTACCAGTTCCGAGTAGTCCTTCTTCTCGATGCCGTGGACTTGTTTGTTGTACTCGTCCACCTTGGAGGAATAGTTCATGGAGCAGAATTTGGGGCCGCACATGGAGCAGAAGGCGGCTTCTTTGTAGTAGTCGTCGGGGAGCGTCTCGTCGTGCATGGAGCGGGCGGTCTCGGGATCGAGCGAAAGGGCGAACTGTTTTTCCCAATCGAATTTGTAGCGGGCGTAGCTTAGGGCATCGTCGCGGTCACGGGCACCGGGGCGCTGGCGGGCAATGTCGGCGGCATGGGCGGCGATCTTGTAGGCGACGATGCCGTCCTTTACGTCTTTCTCATTGGGCAAGCCGAGGTGCTCTTTCGGCGTCACGTAGCAGAGCATGGCGGCGCCGTACCATCCGATCATGGCTGCGCCGATGGCGCTGGTGATGTGGTCATAGCCGGGCGCGATGTCGGTGACTAACGGGCCGAGCGTGTAGAACGGGGCCTCGTAGCAGAGTTCAACTTCCTTGTCGACCTGCTCCTTGATCTTGTCCATGGAGACGTGGCCGGGGCCTTCGATCATTACCTGGACGTCTTCTTCCCATGCTTTCCTGGTGAGCTCGCCTAGCGTTTTGAGTTCGGCGAACTGGGCTTCGTCGCTGGCGTCGGCGACGCAGCCGGGGCGCAGTCCATCGCCTAGCGAGAAGCTGACGTCGTACTTTTTGAAAATTTTGACGATGTCGTCGAAGCGGTCATAGAGGAAATTCTGTTTGTGGTTGTAGGCCATCCATTGGGCGAGGATGGCGCCGCCGCGGCTGACGATGCCGGTGATGCGCTTGGAAATCAGCGGCAGATATTGAATGAGGACGCCGGCGTGGATGGTCATGTAGTCGACGCCTTGGGCGGCTTGCTCTTCGATGACTTCGAGCATCACTTCGGCGTTGAGGTCTTCGACACGTTTTACGCGGGCGATGGCTTCATAGATTGGGACGGTGCCAATGGGGACTGGCGAGTGGCGAAGAATGGCCTCGCGGATTTCGTGGATATTGCCGCCGGTCGAGAGATCCATCACCGTGTCGGCGCCGTAGTGGACGGCGGTATGAAGCTTCTTCAGTTCTTCGTTGATCTCGGAGGTGACGGCGGAGTTGCCGATGTTGGCGTTGATCTTGCAGAGGCTGGCCACGCCGATTGCCATGGGCTCGAGTTCTGGATGGTTGATGTTGGCGGGGATGATCATGCGTCCACGGGCGACTTCGTCGCGGACTAGCTCGGGCGTGAGCCTTTCTTTGTGCGCGATGAAGGACATTTCTTCTGTGATCACGCCCTGGCGCGCGTAGTGCATTTGGGAGAAGTTGCCGTCGGAGTTCTCGCCCTTGCGGCGGGAGATCCATTCTGCGCGCGGTTTAGGGACGGTGTAGCCGTTGCCATTCAAGCCATTTGTGGAAGTCATAAAAACCCCAGCCTTGAAAGAACTCTATGAAAGCTGATTATAGACTCGTCTGGGCTGTATGAAAGGCGCTCACCACAGAGGGCACAGAAGGGCACAGAGGAAATCCTCGGTTTCTTGACTGAATTGGAGGATGTAGCCGTTGTTGTCTTGGTCCAAAGCATGGGTGTGAGGCGGGTGAGCTTCATGATCCCCATCAATCTCTCATGCGATTTGTCTTTCCGGCAGACTGCGGCGTTTGTGGCGCGCGATGATCCATTCGGCGACCAGCAGATTTGGCACCCAGCATAGCCAGGAAACAATGATGTAGGAGACGTGGAAGGACCAGTGCAGAGCGAAGAGCATGAGTGGGAGTTCGTTGCGCAGCGTGACGGCGGCGAGCGAGAGGGCGAAGTTGCGGGTCATCCATCGGCGGTGAGATTCGACGTCGCCGCGGCGGATCAAGCGGTAGGCTTGCATTCCGGTGAAGAACCAGAGAACGGCGAGGAGACCGAAGCCAAGGTGGGTTGGCAAGCCTTCCATCGAAACGGTGGACATATAGAAGCCAGCGATCGAGCCGAGGGCAACTTCGAGCAGATAGAAGCGTCCAAGCCAGCGATGAAGATCGAGGTTTCGCAGACGCAGCTTTTCTGAGAACTGCCACGGGCCGGCGAGCAGAGCGCCCATGCCTCCGGCGATGTGAAGGCGCAGAGGAAGGATGTAGCGCGCGAAGTGGTCGCTGGAAGTGGCCGAGATGAAGAAGCGAGTTCCGTAGGCCACGACGCCGAGCGAGGAAAAAAGCATGATCCACCAGAGAGCAGTGATGGAGCGGGAAGTTCGGAGCGGCATTGCCTGCGGCGGAGCGAGATCGGTTAGTTGTGACATGGTGCGCGAAGATTGATGTGGAGTCGGAGCGCGATCTTAACTCGGGAAAATAGTATCGAGTGCATCATAGTTTAACGACCCGAAGTGGGCTATACGTGTAATCTGGAGCTCCGTCATAGAGACCCGATGCAAGCCAATCCGCTTTTGATCCCGACGATTGTTGGAGCCGCGGCGGCGTTCTGGGCGGGTTTGGCGCTGGAGCGCAAGATTCAGGATAAGATTGGCCGTGCTTCGCTGTGGATTGGGGCGGTTATTGTTTCACTTCCGGCAATCTTATTTGTTGTCTACTACGCGCACGTGCTCGATAACGTAGAGTGGCTCTACAACCTTCGGACTGTACCGTACATCGAGCTCACCGCGTGTGGTCTCGGGTTCATTGCCGGCATGGTGCATGGATGGTGGCAGCCCGAAGGGTTGACCGAAAAATCGGTTGTGCCTACCGCCCTACTGGTCTTAATTGCGATCCCGTTCATGAAGCCATTGCTCGATCCGCTTGATGAAACTCAATTGAAGGAACGATATGACGGCGACGTGTGCCTGCAGAGTACTTTCTCCACTTGCGGCCCGGCCAGCGCAGTGACTCTCCTGCGTTCGCTTGGCGAGAATGCGACCGAGAAACAATTCGTAAGGGAGTGCTTTACCTCTCGAGGGGGAACGGAAGTCTGGTACATCGCGCGGGCTTTGCGGCGTCGAGGCTTCCAGACAAAAGTGGTGATTCAGACGCCGGGAACCGCCGAATTTCCTTCGCCGGCAATCGCAGGCGTGGTTCTTCGGGGTGGTGCTGGGCATTTCATCGCACTGCTGGGATCCGATAACGACTCCGTGACGCTTGCTGATCCCTTGAAAGGGAAGTTCGTCCTTAGTCGAAGCGAAGTCCAACAGCGGTATCACTTCACAGGATTCTTTCTCATTCTGCGTCCGCGAAAATGATCATCCCAGAAACTAGACGACTGTTCGTTGTTTACTGTTGCTTCATTTGCTGAGATCAAATTACGGGCTTAGAATCGCTGCTTGCTGTTCCAATCTTCTTCGAGTTCTCTAAGGAGATACTTCTCATGAGTGCCTTCCGTTTGCTGCTTGTCTGCTTTCTTGTGAGTGCGATCGCATTTTGTCAGTCTGCGGTTCCGGTTTCGGCCTCGGGATCGGCCAGTCTTGGATTCAGCCTCGACAATATTGATAAGAGCGTCGATCCGTGCGTCGACTTTTTTCAGTACGCATGCGGCAACTGGATCAAGAATTCAGAGATACCGGCGGATCGGTCGTCGTGGCAGAGTTTTTCGCAGCTCGACGAGCGGAACCTGGACATCGAGAAGGGAATTCTGGAGAAGGCTGCGGCTGGTGGAGCGGGCCGGGATGCGATCGATCAGAAGATTGGCGATCTTTACGGTTCATGCATGGATGAGAAAGCGGTGAACGCGAAGGGCATCGCTCCGGTGAAGCCGGAGCTGGACCGGATTGCGGCGGTAAAGGACAAGGGGGCGCTGATCGAAGAGATCGCGCACCTGCACCTGATCGGGCCGAATCCGCTGTTCAACTTTTATTCGAATTCGGATCTGCACAATGCAGAGCAGGTGATCGCGTATATCGGTCAGGGGGGCCTGTCGTTGCCGGACCGCGATTACTACGTCAAGGACGATGCCGACAAAGTCGAGATGAGGAAGCATCTGGTCGAGTACGCGACTCAAGTCTTTACGCTGGCTGGTCAAAGTGAGAAGCAGGCGGCAAGTTCAGCGCAGACTGTGCTCATGGTGGAGACTCTGCTGGCGGCGGCGTCAATGGAGCGGACGAAGCTGCGGGATCCGAAGAATCGCGATCATAAGATGACGCGGGATGAGGTCATCGCGCTGGCGCCGGAATTCGATTTCAATCGCTACTTCACGGCGGTCGGCGCGCCGAACTTCAGCTCACTGAACGTGACTACGCCCGACTTTTTCCGGCAGGTCAATGGAGTGGTCGCGGTGCTGCCACTCGAGACGCTGAAGACATATGTGACGTGGCACGCACTGCGAGGCGCGGCTCCGTGGCTTTCGGAGCCGTTTGTGCAGGCGAATTTCAAAATGCGGCAGGCGTTGACCGGGCAGAAACAGATTCAGGATCGGTGGAAGCGCTGCGTGAATCTGGTGGACGGCTCGCTGGGGGAGGCGCTCGGCCAGCGATATGTTGAGTTGACGTTCGGCGCGGAGGGTAAGCAGCGAATGCTGAAGATGGTCGACGCGCTGGAGAAGTCGCTGGATGAAGATATCCAAGGCTTGTCCTGGATGGGCGACGACACAAAGAAGCAAGCCAAGACTAAGCTGGAGGCGATCCGCAACAAGATTGGGTATCCGGATAAGTGGCGCGACTACAGTTCGATCGTCATCAAACGGGATGATCTGCTGGGGAACATAGAGCGGTCGATCAACTTTGAATCGAAACGGCAGATTGCCAAAATCGACAAACCGCTCGATCGCAAAGAGTGGGGCATGACTCCGCCAACGGTAAATGCCTACTACAGCCCGGCGTTCAACGAGATCGTCTTTCCGGCGGGGATTCTGCAGCCTCCGTTCTTTGATAAGAGCATGGATGATGCGGTGAATTTTGGTGCGATCGGGTTAGTGATTGGGCATGAGTTGACTCATGGCTTCGACGATCAGGGACGCAAGTTTGATCCGCAGGGAAACTTGCGCGATTGGTGGACGGAACAGGACGGGAAGGAATTCGAGAAACGCGTGAGTTGCGTGGCCGACGAATATTCGAACTTCGTCGCCGTCGACAATATGAAGCTGAACGGACGACTCACGCTAGGCGAAAATACCGCCGACAACGGCGGAGCGCGGATTGCGCTGGCTGCGCTGGAGCGGATGATCGCGGAGGATAAGAGCGGGAAGGAAGGGAAAAGTATCGACGGCTATACGCCGGAGCAACGGTTCTTCCTGGGATTCGGGCGGGTGTGGTGCGAGAAGCAGCGTCCGGAGAATTTGCGGCTGCAGGTTACGACCAATCCGCATTCACCGGGAAAGTTTCGCGTGAATGGCGTGGTGCAGAATATGCCGGAGTTCCAGAAGGCATGGGGATGCAAAGCGGGACAGCCGATGGTGGCGGAGAACGCGTGCCACGTGTGGTGATCTCAGGCCTTGAGGTCCACCAGACTCTTTTGCATCTGGTCGGCGGTCTTCAGCGTGGCGAGGTTGGCGTCGAAGAGATTCCGAGCCGACATAAGCGCGACCATTTCTGCGCTGAGATCGACGACGTCAAGAGTGGCGCCGTCGGGAGAATTAGCCCCGGCGTTGGCGATCCTGGCTGCGGCGGTTTCCAGATGAGCGTCGGCCTGAGCTAAGCCTTGAAGGGCGATCGAGGAGACATCCATGGGGATGAGATCGGCACATCCTCGTATAGGGTTAGTTAGTGCGAT
>Ga0335070_10008753_pt1 | contig 11869 bp, 11 predicted proteins | sample Lox_Sample_13_FD_206722 | JGI IMG/M metagenome (GOLD analysis project Ga0335070, IMG submission 206722) | Soil microbial communities from Loxahatchee National Wildlife Refuge, Florida, United States - Lox_Sample_1.3 | ecosystem: Environmental > Terrestrial > Soil > Wetlands | place: USA...
CGTCCGACTCATGTTCAGGCCTGCCCCACGCTCTTCTTGAAGGTGGTGTTGAAATAGACGACCGAGAACGCGAGCATGATCAGGCCCATGAGCACGCCCACCGCGGCGCCGTATCCCAGCTTATAGTTGACGAAGGCCTCCAGGTACATCTGGGTGGCGAGCACCTGGGTCTTGACGCCCGGGCCCCCGCGCGTCGCCAGCCAGACGTAGAGGAAATTGTTGAAGGTCCAGATGGTGATCAGGAGCGTGATGACCGCCAGCACCGGCCGCAGCAGCGGCAGGGTGACGTGCAGCAGGATGCGCCGCTCGCCGGCCCCGTCGATGCGGGCCGCCTCGTAGATCTCGTCGGGGATGGCCTGCAGGCCAGCCAGTAGCGCGATCACGACGAAGGGCAGCTCGCGCCAGACCACGATGGCGACGATGGCCCACCAGACGGTCGAGGCGCGAGCCAGCCACGGGATGCCATCCCCGAGCACGCCCGCGTCGACCAAGATCTGGTTGACCGCCCCGTAGCGCGCCTGGAGCAGCCATTGCCAGGCGGCCACGGCGACCACCGGCGGGGTCACCCAGGGAATCAGCACCAGCGAGCGGGCCAGGCCGGAGAGGCGCCAGCGCCGGATGGCGACGGTGTTGAGGAGCAGCGCCAGGGTAAGGCCGAGTCCGAGGCGAAGACTGACGGTCACGGCCGTGAGCCAGAAGACGGTGTTGCTCAGGGCGAGCTCGGTGAGCGGGTCCTTGAGGAGCGCCACGAAGTTCGCGAGGCCGACCCATTTCCCGCCCCGGCCGAGCTCGAAGAGGCTGATGCTCTGGAAGCTGAGGACGACATTGACGAGGGCCGGCCCGAAGAAGAAGAGCAGCAGCGCCCCCAGGGCGGGGAGGAGCAGGAGGTAGGGCTCGAGCTGCTTGCTGAGTCGGTGGCTACGGAAGGAAGGTGCCCCGCCCGCATCCGGGGCAACCGGGTGCAGGCGGGGTCCCTGGTGGACCGCCATGGCGGGCTACTTCTTGCCTTCGGCGAGCAGGGTGTTGAACGCCTTCACGAGGTCCGCGCTCGCCTGCTCGATGGTCTTCTGGCCGGAGAAGAAGGCGCCGAACTCGCGGTTGGTGGCCGCCCACATCGCGTTGACGTTGGCCCCGGAGAAGATGTAGTCGCGGAAGGTCGTGCCGTAGGTCAGCTGCTCGGCATAGGCCTTCTCGGCCTCCGGGAGCCTGGCCTGCACCTCGGCCAGGATCGCCTTCTGGGCCGGGAACTGATTGTAGGTCCTGAACGTCTCCGAGCTGGCCAGGTACTTCAGGAACTCCCACCCCTGGTCGGGATACTTGGTATTCGCATTGAGCGCCAGGGTCCGCCCCCCGAGATGCGAGGCGCGCTTGACGGAGCCCCTGGGCACGAGCGCCATCTTGACCGGCATCTGCGACTGCTTGGCGGCCAGCCGGAAGGTGGCCAGACGGAAGTTGCTGATGGCGCAGGTGCCCCGGGCCAGGCTGCCCACCATCTCGGGGTCGCCCTCCCAGGAGACGGCGATCAGGGATTCGGGCGCGCTCTTCTGGTCGAAGAACGACTTGAAGTACCGCATGACTCCGGCCACGTCCTGCGGGCTGACGCCCACTTCCCATTTCCCGCCCGCATCCTGCTTCATGAACGTCTTGCCGTTGCTCCAGAGGTAGGCGTTGACCAGGAACCAGGTGGCGCCGTCCGGGCCGCTGCCGGCTGGCCAGCAGAAGCCGTACTGATCGGTGCGTCCGGTACCCTTGGTGTCCAGCGTGAGTTTCTTGGCCACCGTGGCCAGCTCCTCCCAGGTGTCGGGGAAGCGCGTGATGCCCGACTTCTCCAACAGGTCCGGGCGGTAGACCATGGTGGCGGTGTCCACGGTCCAGGGGAGCCCGAAGATCTTGTCCCCGACCGTTCCCAGGTCCGTGGCGAGAAAGTCGCCCAGGCCCTTCCCCGGCGGAGACGTCTTGACGAACGGCACGATGTCCTTCAGCAGGCCCGAGCGGCCGAGGTCGGCCGTCCACACGAACGCGACCTGGACGACATCCGGCCCCCCGCCCGCCTGGATCTCGCGAACGAGCTGCGCCTGCGCGTCCTTCCAGGGCACCGTCTCGAACCTGACCTGGATGTTCGGGTGGGCGGCGTTCCACGCCTCGACGGCCTTCACCAGCCCTTCCACCTCCCCGGGCGGATCGCCCTGGCGGAAGAGCAGCTCTACCTTGGCCGCCCCGGCGAGCACCGGGCTGGCGGCGGGGAGGGAGAGCGCCAGCACCACCGCGGGCACGAGCAGGCAGAGGAGCACTCCGGGTCGGTTCATGGTCGTCTCCTTTTGGATCTAGCCCGCATCATTCGCGAACACGGCTCGCGAACAATGCGGGCTTATTCACAGTTTCTTCGTGAATAATCCGGGCTAAGGGGTCGGACGGCCGGGAGAGCCACCGGCCCGCCCCGGCATTCGCCTGCCGGAACTGGCCGCGGATCCCCGTGCCCATCCCCCTATATCTTGAACCACACGAGGAGTCAAGGGGCGCGAGAGGGAACATCAGGTTTGATTGACACCCGGGGCGTCCCCTGGTAAGGTGCCGCGACTTCCGGCCGCGCGCCTGTGCCGAGGTTTCTGAGCCCCTCGGTTGGGACCGGCTGACGCCGTGACCGGGGGCCCGTGCGGCTTCCCCGGGGGAGCGCTCCGCGCTAGGGGAGGAACGATGAGACGCTTGCTGCTGGTTCTCCTGCTGGTCGTGGTCGTGCCGGGCGTGGCGGCGGCGCAGCAGCTCTCGGGAACGCTCAAGAAGATCAAGGACACGAAGACGATCGCGCTAGGGTACCGGGACTCCTCGCCACCCTTCTCGTCGGTGATCGGCGACAACAAGCCTGCCGGCTACTCCATCGACCTGTGCCTGCGGGTTGCGGAGGCCCTGAAGCAGCAGCTGGCGGTTCCCGACCTGCAGGTCCAGTGGGTGCTTGTCCACCCCGATACCCGCGTGCAGGCCGTCGCCAGCGGCGCCGTGGATCTGGAGTGCGGGTCCACGACCATCACCCTCTCGCGGATGGAGCAGGTGGATTTCAGCTTGATGACGTTCCTGACCGGGGGGTCCTTGCTGATCCGCGTGGCGTCGGGCATCCAGGGGGTGAGCGACCTCGCCGGCAAGCGCGTGGGGATCCTCCCGGGCACGACGACCGAGAAGGCCCTGGCGGACTGGCTCAAGAAGAGCTTCATTGCCCCGCAGATGGTCCAGGTGAAGGAGCATGCCGAGGGGCTGGCGGGGCTCGAGAACGGCACGCTGGATGCCTACGCCTCGGACGTGGTCCTGCTGATTGGGCTGGGCCGGAGCGCCAAGGATCCGAGCAAGCTCACGCTGCTCGGCGATCAATTCTCGTACGAGCCGTACGCATTCATCCTGCGGCGCAATGATGCGGACTTCCGGTTGGCGGTCAACCGGGTCCTCGCCAGCCTGTACCGGTCCGGCGAGATCGTGGATGTGTTCAAGCGCTGGTTTTCCGCGATGGGGGCTCGCCCCAGCCCGCTGCTGCTGGCGCTGTATACGCTGCACAGCCTTCCGGAGTAGGCGGCACGGTGCCCGTCCCGGACCGGCCCGGCCGGCGCACAGGGGGAACCATGGGCAAGGTCGCGGCGCTCACGTGTCCTGCATGTCGCAAGGAGGTCCCGCCCACCGAGCGGCAGTTCCTCTGTCCCGATTGCGGCATGGTCCTGGATGTCCGGGTAGAACTCGGCCACCTGTCTCCCGATTTTCAGGACAAGCTCCTCCGACGACACGATCCCACGATCTGGAAGTGGCACGAGTTCTACCCGGTCGAGGATCTGTCCAGCGTCGTGAGTCTGGGTGAGGGGTACACGCCGCTGGTGCACACCGACGCGCTGGCGCGGGCGACGGGGCTGGAGCGGCTCTACGTCAAGAACGACACCCTGCTGCCGACCGGCTCGCTCAAGGACCGGAGCAATAGCGTCGGCCTCTCCAAGGCCAAGGAGTGGGGAGTGGGGACGGCCGCCGTGGTGTCCACCGGCAACGCGGCGGCCTCGGTTGCGGCGTATGCGGCGGTGGCGGGCCTGCAGGCGGTGGTCCTCATCTCGGCCCAGACTTCGCCCCAGAAGGTGGCCCAGGCGGCCGTCTACGGGGCCCGTGTCATCCCGGTCGAGGGCAGCTACGATCAGGTGGCGGCCGTCTTCCAAGCGGCGAGCGAGGAGTTCGGCTGGTACGAGTGTCTGTCCACGAACCCCTACCGGCTGGAGGGCAAGAAATCCTACGCCTTCGAGGTCTGGGAGCAGCTGGACGGCGAGGTGCCGGAGTGGATGATCCACTGCACCGCCGGCGGGGCGGCTGTCGTGGCCGCGTCGAAGGGCTTCAAGGAGCTCAAGGGACTCGGCTGGGTGGAGCGGCTGCCGCGGATGGTGGCCGCCCAGGCCGAGGCCTGCGCGCCCGTGGTCCGCGCCTTCGAGCGGAGCGCGGACGAGGTTGCCCCGATCGAGGCCGGCCAGACCATCGCGGAGTGCATCCGGGTGGGGAAGCCGTCGGCCATGGCGACGCGGGCCCTGCGCGAGGTCAGGGCGTCCGGCGGCGCGGCGGTGGGGGTGAGCGAGGAGGAGATCCGCGCCACGCAGTCTCTCCTGGCCCGGACCGCCGGGATCTTCGGCGAGCCGGGCGGGGTGGTCTCGGTGGCGGCAGCCCTCAAGCTCAGGGCCCAGGGCGCCATCAAGTCCGAGGACCTCGTGGTGTGCACCGTGAGCGGGAACGGCCTCAAGCAGGTCGGTGTCCTGGATCCCTCCCGCACCGTCAGCCGGCCCATCCCGGCCACGCTGGGGGCCCTGCGGGAGCGGCTCAAGGAGGCCCAGGCCTAGCAGCGCACGGCCCCTCGCCGTCGAGGGCAGGCAGCCGGTCTCGTTGCCAAACGCCGGTGATCGTACCTGCGCCGAGACACCTCCGGTATCCCTGTTGCGCTCCGCCTCTCCTGCAATCCCTCCGTTGACAAGTCGGCCTCTTCCGAGCAATGTAGACCCCGAGGTTGGTCCCCGACCCTGACTGCTCCAGGCCGGCTTGGGGGCGCATTCCGGGGTGCCGGTCCTGCCATGGGGATCTCGGCACAGACAATGGCTCGCGTCCGATCCATCATCCACCTCGACATGGACGCGTTCTTCGCGTCGGTGGAGCAGCTCGACCACCCGCCCTACCGCGGGAAGCCCGTCGTGGTGGGCGCCGATCCCCAGGGCGGCAAGGGGCGGGGGGTGGTGGCGGCCTGCTCGTACGAGGCGCGGCCGTTCGGTATCCGCTCCGCCATGCCCATCTCGCAGGCCTACCGCCGCTGCCCCGGGGCCGTCTACGTCCGCCCCCGGATGTCCCGGTACGCCGAGATGTCCGGGCGGATGTTTGCCATCCTGCGGGAGGTCACCGACCTGGTCGAGCCGCTGTCCATCGACGAGGCGTTCCTGGACGTGACGGCCAGCCGCCTGCTCCTGGGCAGTGCCGAGGAGATCGGTCGCCGCCTCAAGGCCCGGATCCGGTCGGAGCTGGGCCTGGTCGCCTCCATCGGGATCGCGCCGAACAAGTTCCTGGCCAAGGTGGCCAGTGACCTCGGCAAGCCCGACGGCTTCGTCGTGGTCGAGGTGGGGCGCGAGCGCGAGTTCCTGGAGCCGCTGCCGCTGTCGCGGCTCTGGGGCGTCGGGCCGAAGACCGAGGCCCATCTGCGCCGCCTGGGCCTGCGGACCATCGGGCAGCTGGCGCGGATGCCGGTCGAGGCGCTGGAGCAGGCGCTTGGCAGCGGCGGCCGGGAGCTGTGGGAGCTGGCCAACGGGATCGACGGGCGCGAGGTCGTCCCGGAGGAGGAGGCGAAGTCCCTGGGGGCCGAGACTACCTTCGGCGAGGACACCGACGATCTGGAGGAGATCCGGAAGACGCTGCTGGAGCTGTCGGACCGGGTCGGACGACGTCTCCGGCGCGAGGGCTACCGGGCAGAGGGCGTGACGCTGAAGTTCCGGGATCACACCTTCCAGACTCTCACCCGGGCAGCCATGCTCGCCCAGCCGACCGACCTCGGCGACGACTTCTTCCGGGCTGCATGGGGCTTGCTCCAGGCGCTGAACTGGCGTGGGAAGCGGGTCCGCCTCCTCGGGGTGACGGCGACGCGCCTGACCGCGGCCGGGGGCCAGAGCGGCGATCAGCTGCACCTGTTCCAGCGGACGGTGGACACCATCCGGGAGCGCTTCGGGTCGGACGCCATCGCCCGGGCGTCGCTGCTCGATCCGGCGCCCCGCCGCAGGGGTCCGGGTCTCCCCCGTCCCTCGCGACCGCCGAAATGAACCCGGGGATCACGAGTCCACACATGCCGCAGACTTGGCCCGGACTATTAAGCCCGCATTGTTCGCGGGCTTTGTTCGCGAATAATGCGGGTTGGGGAGGAGACATGCCGGCGGGAGTTCCCAGGGGCCACCCCCTGCTGCGATTGTTTGCGTCGCTGACCGAGCAGAACTTCGCCCGCCACCTGGGCTGGCCGGATGCGGACGTCATCCGGTACGTCACCGAGATCCTGGCGGAGTTCGTGCACGTGGACCGACTGTACCGAATCCGCACCGCGCAGGGCCGGCGGGTCGAAGAGGTGGCGGAGATGCTGGCCGAGGGGGATCTGCTGCATCGGGCCGAGGGCGTGAACCGCGAGCGGGAGGTGCACAAGCACATCGGGGACTACACGCTGTTCATGGCCGGGTTGTTCCCCGAGTTCCTGCACCGCCTCAAGACCTCGAAGGCGGTGCTCTCGCCCGACACCCTCCTGGATTTCGTCCAGGTGGGGAAACGCTCCTACCGGATCGTCTCCGAGTTCACGTACGGCGAGTTCGGGCCCCTGGCCCCGCTGTTCCGGAAGCTGTCCGAGAACTTCGAGCTGTGCGTGTACGGCCTGGGGTACGTCCGGGCAGATCTCGACCGGATGCGGGATGCCCGGTTCCAGGCCGTGAAGGGGCGACTCCTCGGCTGAATCGACTCGCGCGACGCGGCCCCGCCATGGTCGGGGTCCCCGCGGGGCGTCTGGGCGCCGCCCAGCGCGGGTCGGGCGATTCGCTTGACACCCCATGCCAAACCCGATAGGCTCTCCGCCGTTTTCTTGCCGGCGGGAGTCGAGGGAAAACTGCGCACCTGGATTAATGGTCCGGAGGATGGAGGAGTGGACATGGCAAGGCGATCGGGGCGAGAGGGCGTGGATCGGCGGACGGTCCTGAAGGGTATCGGCGCGGCTGGCGCGGCGGGGGTCCTCGGGTTCCCCGCGCTCCTGCGGGCACAGGCACCAGAGGTCAAGATCGGCTCCATCCAGCCGATGACCGGGATCCTGGCGGTGGTTGGCAAGACGTCGCGCCAGGGCAACCAGCTGGCCATCGACGACGTCAACGCCCGGGGCGGGATCAAGTCCATGGGCGGGGCCAAGCTCGTCCTGGTCCCGGGGGACACCCAGGCCAAGCCCGAGGTCGCCCGGGCCGAGACCGAGCGGCTGATGCGGGACGGCACCCACGTCCTGGTCGGCGCCTTCAACAGCAGCGACATCGCCGCCATCATCCAGGCCATCCAGCAGTCCACCAAGCCCATCCCCCTGATGATCGACATCGGGTCCGCCGACCAGCTGACCGAGCAGGGCGTGAAGTACGTCTTCCGCTCCTTCACCACCTCGTCGATGCTGGGCCGCCGGGGCATCGAGTACCTGATGGAGATGTTCAAGACCACCGGGGTGGAGTGCAAGCGGGCCGTGTTCTTCCACACCAGCGACCTCTTCGGGCAGGTGGGGAAGGACAAGACCATGGAGTGGCACAAGAAGCTGAATGCCCCCTTCGAGGTGGCCGAGATCATCAGCTATCCCGTCAACACCCAGGATCTGTCCACCGAGGTCTCCCGGGCCAGGGCCGCCAAGCCGGATCTGATCCTGGCCATTACGCGGCCCAACGACGCCATCATGCTGGTCCAGGAGCTGTACAAGCAGCGGGTGGACGTCAAGGCGATCATGGGCCCCGGGAACCCCGGCTTCTACCAGCCGACCTTCGCCCGGACCCTGGGAAAGCTGGCGGATTTCACGATGGCCAACGCCCCCTGGTACAACCCCAAGTCGCCGCTCACCGCGAAGGTGGCGGCGGATTACGAGAAGCGGTTCGGCGACCCGCTGACCACCGAGTCCGCCTGGGCCTACCAGGGCGTCGTGGTGATCGCCGACATCCTGGAGCGGGCCGGCTCGACGGACCCCGACAAGTTCGTCGAGGCGGCGCGAAAGACCAACCTGAAGGATCACATCGTCTCCGGCGGGCCCGTGCAGTTCGACGAGCGCGGGGACAACGTGGGCGCCTCCTCGGCCATGGTCCAGATCCGCGAGGCGCGCGCCAAGGTGGTCTTCCCCAAGGAGTTCGCCGAACTGCAGGTGGTCTACCCCATTCCCAAGCTGTGGGAGCGGGGCTAAGCCACGGGCAGACGCCAGGGGCCAGGGGTCAGGGGTCAGAAGGCAAGAGGGGGAGACGGAAAGACTCCCCCGGGTCCGTGCCTTCTGACTTCTTTTTTGGGGACCGGGAGTGACGCTGTACCTGCAGGCCATCGTCAACGGGCTGCTGCTGGGCGGGGTGTACAGCCTCATGGCCCTCGGGCTGTCGCTGATCTTCGGGGTCATGCGGGTGATCAACTTCGCCCACGGGGACATGATGGTCTGGGGGATGTACCTCTCCTTCTGGCTGTTCACATCCCTGGGCGTTGATCCGTACCTCTCCATCCTGGTGACAGCCTCGGTCGTCTTCCTGCTCGGGGCGGCGATCCAGCGAGGCCTGGTGGCCCGCATCCTCGACGCCCCCCACGAGATGCAGATCCTGCTGATGCTCGGGGTGGCCCTGATCCTGGAGAATACCGCGCTGATGGTCTTCGGGCCGGATCCCCGGCGGGTGAGCACCTCCTACGCGCTCAGCACCTTCTGGCTCGGCCCCATCGTCTTCGACGTGCCGCGGACGCTCACCTTCGTGGTCGCCCTGGCCCTGGCCCTGGGGCTGTACCTGTTCCTGCATCGGACGGACCTCGGCCGGATGATCCGCGCGGCGGCGGACAACCGGACCGGGGCCCTGCTGGTGGGAACCGACATCCTCAAGGTCTTCACGCTGGCCTTCGGCGTGGGGGCGGGATGCGTGGGGGCGGCGGGGAGCCTCATGACCCCGTTCCTGCCCTTCACGCCCAGCACAGGGCTCGCGCTGACGCTGGCCTCGTTCAACGTGGTGATCATCGGAGGGATGGGGAGTCTCCTCGGCGCCTTCGTAGGTGGTCTGCTGGTCGGCGTGAGCGAGTCCCTGGGGGCAGTGCTGCTGGTGCCCTCGCTCAAGGAGATCGTGACCTTCATCCTGCTCGTCCTGATCCTGCTCTTCCGGCCGCAGGGGCTGCTAGGGGGAAGCCGATGACCCGGCAGGTCGGCCTCGGCCTCCTGGTAGGGGCGGTCCTGGTGGTCCTGCCCTTCTGGATCCCGTCCAACTGGCAGAACCTGCTGATCAGCACCTTCTACTACGCCTACCTCGGGCAGGCCTGGAACCTGCTCGGCGGCTACGCGGGCCAGCTCTCGCTGGGGCACGCCGCCTTCTTCGGGGTCGGGTCATACACCGCGGCCGTGCTGGCCGCCCACCTCGGCGTCTCGCCCTGGATCGGGATGTTCGCGGGGGCCGTGCTGGCGGTGCTGCTGAGCCAGGGGATCGGGTACCTGGGGTTCCGGTTCGGGCTCCGCGGCTTCTACTTCATCCTGCTCACGGTGGCCGCGGCCGAGATCTGCCGCCTGGTCGCCTTGCACCTGCCGATCCTGGGCGGCTACACTGGGCTCTTCATCCAGTTCAGGCCGGACCCCTGGCGGTTCCAGTTCAAGGGGAAGATCCCCTACTACTTCGTGTCGCTCGGGTTCCTCGCGGCGGCGTCGGGGATCGTCTGGCTCGTGTCGCGGTCGAAAATGGGTGCTTACCTGGTCGCGATCCGTGAGGACGAGGATGCCGCCGAGGGGCTGGGGGTGGACACCTTCCGCTACAAGATGCTCGTCTACGCCCTGAGCGCGGCCCTCACCGCCCTGGGCGGGACGTTCTACGCCTACTACCAGTTCTACCTCCAGCCGAACACGGTGCTGAGCCTGAATCACTCGGTGGACATCATGATTCGCCCCATCGTCGGCGGGAGCGGCACGATCCTGGGGCCGATCCTGGGTTCGCTGCTGCTGGAGTTGCTGGGGGAGTTCTCGCGGACCGTGTTCGCCGCAGGGACGGCCGGGCTGAGCGTGGCCATGTACGGCGTGCTGCTGATCGTGGTGGTGCTCTTCCTGCCCCGCGGGCTGTACCCGACGCTGGCCGGGTGGCTGCGCCGCCGGCCGGGAGCGGCGCCATGAGCCTGCTCGAGGTCCGGGGGGTCAGCAAGCACTTCGGGGGCCTGCGCGCCGTGCACCGGGTGAGCTTCGGCCTGGAGCAGGGGGAGATCCTCGGCCTGATCGGGCCGAACGGGGCCGGCAAGACGACGCTCTTCCACGTGATCTCGGGCTTCCTCGCCCCGGACGAGGGGCGCGTGACCTACGCGGGGGAGGACCTGGCGGGCCTCCGGCCCCACGACGTCTGCGCCCGGGGCATGGTCCGGACCTTCCAGATCGCCCGGCCCTTCCTCCGCCTCTCGGTCCTGGAGAACGTGATCGTGGGGGCGCTGGAGCGCGTGCGTCATCGCCGCCAGGCGGTGGCCATCGCCGAGGAGGTCCTCACCCTGACCGGGCTCGCGGACAAGGCGGCGGCCCGCGGGCACGGGCTCACCCTGCCGGATCGCAAGCGCCTGGAGCTGGCCCGGGCGCTGGCGACGGGGCCGAAGCTGCTGCTGCTGGACGAGGTGATGGCGGGCCTCACCCCCACCGAGACCGCCCGGCTGATCGAGCTGATCCGGACGGTGCACGCCCGGGGGGTCACGGTCCTGCTCATCGAGCACGTGATGAAGGCGGTGATGTCGCTGTCCCAGCGAGTCCTGGTGCTGAGCTACGGCGAGCTGATCGCCGAGGGGCGGCCCGGGGAGATCGTCCGCAATCCCCAGGTGATCGAGGCCTACCTGGGGGAAGATTTCGGGAAAGGCGCGGAGGCCGAAGAGGGGACCGCCGCCGGACCCTCGGCCGAGTGACCGGGCATGCTGCGCGTGACCGGACTCGAGACCTACTACGGGGAGATGCAGGCGCTCCACGGCGTGAGCCTGGAGGTGGGCGAGGGGGAGATCGTCTCCGTGATCGGCAGCAACGGCGCCGGGAAGACCACGACGCTGATGACGGTCTCGGGGATCCTCCGTCCGCGGCGCGGCGCGATCGAGTTCGACGGCCGCCGGATCGATCACCTCCGGCCGGCGGAGATCGTCGAGATCGGCCTGGGCCACGTCCCCGAGGGGCGGCAGCTCTTTCCCTCCATGACGGTGCAGGAAAACCTGCTCATGGGCGCCTGCACGCGGCGGGCGCGGGCGAGCCGCGAGGCCACCCTGGAGCAGGTCTACGGGCTCTTCCCGCGGCTGCGCGAGCGGCGGCCGCAGCTGGCGGGCACGCTCTCCGGCGGCGAGCAGCAGATGGTCGCGATCGGCCGGGGTCTCATGTCCCGGCCCCGGCTCCTGATGCTGGACGAGCCCTCGCTGGGGCTCTCGCCCCTGCTGGTGTCGGCCATCTTCGACATCCTCGGTGAGATCAACCGGGGCGGGGCCACCATCCTGCTGGTCGAGCAGAACGTCTACCGGGCACTGAAGCTCTCGCACCGAGGCTACGTCCTGGAGAACGGCCACGTGGTGGCCGAGGGCCGCAGCCAGGAGCTGCTGCGCGATGCCATGGTGCGCACGGCGTACCTGGGGCTGTAGAGGGAGCGGGGGTCAGGGGTCAGGGGACGGGGAA